>SMUY01304786.1_pt1 | contig 11284 bp, 11 predicted proteins | sample 2456441 | NCBI WGS metagenome assembly SMUY01 (sample SAMN11095931, study PRJNA526329) | marine sediment metagenome | biome: Marine sediment; feature: Surficial sediment; material: Deep marine sediment; isolation source: Hadal surficial sediment | place: Pacific Ocean | collected 2014-11 | depth...
ACGCCGGACGAGCTGAAAGATTCGCTGGATCTCTTTGCGCGGAAGGTGATGCCAAACTTCGCTTAATGGTAAGGCGCAGTCCAGACGTGAGGACCAACGCTGGGGATACCGGGGGTTGCGCGTCGTGGGGGAGTTCTAGAGTCAGAATCGAAACTGCCCAAACCTTCGCCTCCGGGCAGCTAAAGGCATTTTCGCCGGATGGCCCCCCAACGTCTATACCGCTCGTGCGACGAGTCGTGCCAGTGCAACGGAGCGCCCATCCGGATCGGCATGTAAAGTTTCCTCACAGAATACAACGTGCATCTGACTCGCCGCTTTCTCGAGCTCTCCCGGCTGCACGCGAAACCGCGGGTTCTCTGGCCCGATCACCTCCGCCGTGGTCACGAGATGCTCTTCGCACAGGAGATATCCACCGGGCCGCAGACGCTCAGTCAGCGACCGGAGCAACGTTGAGTTTACGTAGCGGATCATGAGAATCAGATCGTATCGATCCTCCCCGGGAATCCCGGTATCGAGATCCAGTTCAATCCAGTTCACGGTGATTCCACGATCGCAGGCACTTGCCCTCGCACGGGCAAGACCCTCACCCGAGACATCCACCGCATCTACCGTAAAACCAGCCTCCGCCAGATAGAACGCATTACGCCCCGCGCCGCATGCCACATCGAGCGCTCGCCCTGACGATATCTGCGGTAGCCATCGAGTCAGAAATTCGGATGGCCGATCGCGCTCCTGATACGCTCCAGTCCGATAACGGTCATTCCATTTCTTTCGATCGGCATTGCTCACCGCTGCGGTTCCTACATGAAAAGATCCGACACCGACTCGCCGTGATGGATCGCGTGAATGGCACTGGCGAACAAAGGTGCGACGGAGACCGTCTCGGCTTTATTACTCCGCCGTTCTTCCGGGATAGGAATAGAATTCGTCACCACCACACGTTCGATGGGTGATTCATCCAAGCGCGCTTTAGCATTACCGGACATAACCGGGTGCACGGCCGCTGCCTGGATACGCTTAACCCCTTGTTCCCGCAAATACCGGGCCGCTTCTATCATCGTGCCACCGCTGGCGATTTCGTCGTCAATTATCAGCGCGTTGCGTCCCTCAACGTCACCGATGAGCGCGACCGCCGTCGGCCGTTCTGAATCGTCATGACGGCGTTTGTCGATGATGGCCATCGGCAATTTCAAACGATTGGCATACTCGCCTAGATCTTTTGCTTCACCTACATCGCTCGCCACCAGCACGGTATCAGCCATATCGGTGGTGGCCCGGAGATGGTCGCAGACCAACGGCGTAGCGTTGAGTTGATCCACCGGAATGCGGAAGAATCCCTGTACCTGGGGCGAATGCAGATTCAGAGTCAACACACGATTCGCCCCGGCAGTTTCCAACAAATCCGCCATCAGCCTGGCCGTGATGGATATGCGTGGACGGTCTTTCTTGTCGGAACGTGTATAAGGAAAGTACGGCAGCACCGCCGTGATGCGACGTGCCGAAGCATGTTTCAGCGCATCGATGATGATCAGCAATTCCATGATGCCATCGGACACCGGTGGGCAGGATGTCTGAATGACAAAAACGTCCGATTCGCGTACATTTTCGGTGCACTGAAACAGGATGTTCTCGTTGCCAAACCTCACAATCTCGCTTGCAGTGAGCGCCAAACCCAACTCATTGCCAATTTCGAGTGCAAGATCAGGATGCGACGTGCCGGAAATGAGTTTGATGTCGTTCGGCAAAGAACCACCTCCCCAAAAAGGCACCCCCATTATAAGAAGCCAACGGTTTCAATGATACGCAGCCACTCGATTCTTCAGATCGAGTTGCCAGCATTTTTCTCTCTCGAGATCGACCCGGGCTGAGGGGTGTTAACGTTTACTTGCGACCGTGGTAATCGCAGCGTTTTGGCCGTTGCCCTGGTCAGCAGGTAACAGACCGAGATCTGTAATCCGCGTGGCATACCAGAGATCCACGTCGCGACCGGGAACTGCCGGGCGCCTTATTGTGAACTGACGCTCGGGTGCATCTCCTGGGCACGCACTCAGTTCAATAGCCTGCCAGGCGCCGCTCGCCCACACCACGTGCAATCCTTCGAGTTCCACACAGGAGGTAAAGTTCACAGGAATGTCATAATGAAGCGTTAATGGCGTAGGCCCGACGATACCCGAGGTGGCGTACAGCGACGCATTAGGGGGATCCGTGACAAAGGCAACGGACATCTTTGGCGCTGTCGGTGTTGCAGCGCAGCCGCACAACACGACAACCAGCAGTAATGGCGCCAGAGCACTCCTGGGGGATTCCAAGTTGACGTCCTCAAGTTGAGTCAGACCAACTTAAGAGCCTGCCAAGGATTCGATGTGGCTGCCGTGCGCTACATCACCATTTCGTGAACGGCGTCCGTTTCTTGACAACCCCCATTACCGGAAAGCAGCTATTTCTTTTTCTCGCGCTCGCGCACACGGTTTTTGCGCTTACGCACACGATTGGCGGCTTCTTCGAGTACCCAGCGATCACCTTCGGTTCGAGTTACGTTCAACTGCATCTCAGTTATCTTCCAACCGTCGGGGGTGCGCAGAAGTTTGTCGTCGTAATAACCAAACATGGTATAGCGGCCGGAACCGCCCTCGGGCGAAGTGACATCGATCCAGTGTTCCGCACGCATATGGGCAAGCGCTCGGGCTTTATCACCTTCCACCGTGATGCGGAAGTTGGTCATGAAATGTTGGCTAACGATGAGCTCATCCCACAAGCGGGCCTGACTCGCGACCACCCGGTCGGTATCCAATGGCCGAGGTGGGCGGCCATTCCAACTGCTGAGATCGAAGATCACTTCATCGGTGAAGACGCTGCGCCACAACACCCAATCCTTCGCATCGAGCCCTGTGGCATAGGCGGCTAGAACCTCCTGAATTCGGGCGCGATCCAGGAGCTCACTAACATCTGCGTCGCTCATCTCATTCACCTCGAAGAAAACCGTTTTTCATGATAGATGGAAACCGTTCGAGCGGATTAGCGCCAACCCACCCAGCCAGGGCCTCGCACCACTTGACCCGGTAGTGCGCCGGTATGTTCGCCGTCGCGCAGCACTTGTTCGCCATTGACAAACACATGCACCACACCCGTGGCGTACCGATGCGGGTCGTCATAGGTTGCGTGATCCTGCACTGTTGATGGATCGAAGATGACCACATCTGCAAAAAAACCCGGAATGAGCTCACCACGATGCCTGAGCTTCAGATTGGATGCCGGAAGTTTAGTGAGCTTGTAGATCGCCATCTGTAACGGAAGAACTTGCTCGTCACGAACATAGCGACCCAGTACCCGAACGAAGTTGCCATACGCCCGAGGGTGGGTGCTCTGTTCGAGAAACACGCCTTCGGTTGCCATGGACGCTGCATCGGAAGCGAAACTGACCCAGGGGAGTGCAACCTGTTTGCGCACATTTTCTTCCGACATCAGGAAGTACACCACCTGCACTCGACTACCATCTTCAATCACCAGATCCATGGCGGTTTCTATTGCCGATGTACCCCTCAGGCTTGCCACTTCCGCCAACGTGCTACCGATGTATTTACGTAGACTTTTATTGCGAAAGCCTACCAGCAACATGTTATCAGGCCCCGCAGCACGCAGGAGGTTTTCCCACTCATCATTGGGGTTAGACATCGCATGAGCGACCTTGGGTCGAATCACCGGGTCCTGGAGACGTTCTACCCAGGCGGCATAGCCACCTTCCTGCACCCAGGGTGGCATGGCCGCATCCAAGCCGGTGGATGCAGCCGTGTACGTATACATGTCAGCACTGATTGCGATACCTTCCGCTCGCGCTTGCTCCACCTTGGCAACCACTTCGTCATACTTCGACCAGTTATTCTTGCCGCTCATCTTCAGGTGATAGATTTCCGCTGCAACCTCGCCTTCTCGGGCGATCCGAATCAACTCGTCGATGGACTCCAACAAACGGTTACCTTCGCTGCGCATATGGGATATGTACATGCCTCCGTACTCCCCAACAACCTCGGCTAACGCAATGAGCTCCTCGGTTTGGGCATAAAACGCCGGGGCATAAATAAGTGAAGACCCAAGGCCCAATGCACCCTCTTGCATGGCCTGATGAGTGAGTTCCCGCATGGCAGATAGCTCGCCTGCCGTAGGAGGACGATCCACAAAGCCAATCTCGTGAACGCGCAACGTTGTCGCGCCGACAAACGAGGCCACGTTCGGGGAAATTCCCCTGTTTACCAAATACTCGAGGTATTCGCCCAGTGTCGTCCAGGAGATGTCGAATTTTATCCCCACCTGTTGGGCTTTCATGGCCGCTTTCATCGTTTCGTTCAAAGGCCCGTACGACCGACCCTCGCCAAACACTTCCAAAGTGACTCCCTGGCGGATATCACCCTGACTTCGCCCGTCCTCGATCAACGATGCAGGCGCCCAACTCAACATGTTGATGAAGCCTGGAGCCACCGCCAGACCGCTCGCATCAATGCGCAGTACCGCAGTGCCATCAATGGTGTTGGCGATCGCGACAATCCGCTCGTCCCGGATTGCGATGTCGGCAACATACGGCGCTCCACCACTGCCGTCGTATACCGTGCCTGAAGTGATCAGAACATCAAAAGGCTCTGCCCGTGATCCTGGCAACTCCGCACAAGATGCCAGCAACGCAAACAGTGACACGAGGCAGGCATGACGAAACGACATTTATCTCTCCCGTGGGTTTGTCGAATGTTCTGGCGCCGCAAAAGGGGCGGTCAAGGTAATGTTTACGCGGGCTGCGGTACTTGAGAATCCCTGGCAGGCATTCGCGTACTCCACCAGATGATCGCGACAAGCACCACCTGAAACATCAGCCGAAGCAACAGCGCGTTCTCGTCCATGCTAAAAATCTCAGCGTTGAGCCACATGTGAACGTTTGCGGGCGTAACGGCAACGGTTAGCGCGATGAGCAGGTAGCCGACCCATTTCCTGAAAAACGGGATGAGCACGCCCATGGCAAACAGCACTTCAAATACGCCACTAAAAAACACCAGCGGTTTGTGCAGGAAGTAGGGAATATACGGCGGCATGATCTGGACAAAAAATTCGGTGTTCAGAAAGTGCCCCATGCCCCCCAACATGAACCAGGCAAACACGACAAACAGCCCCGCGTATCTAACAAATCGCATGGCCACCGTCCTTCAAACTAGGCCGAAGCTATACGCTTGGGCCGTCGCTGCCGTCAGGCACCCAACTCCCGTGAAATCCAAAGGGTACTCGCGCGGGCAGCAGCACCTGGGCGATTGGCGGCTCGGATAAATCCCTGGCATCCAGTATCAACAGTTCGCTCGCGTCTCTCCCGGCGTCGTAGATGAAGCTCATCAGGAAACCGTCGTCCTCAGCCTCCCCGCCTTCGCGCGGTACGAAATACGGCTCACCGCTATGTCGGCCTGCTCCTAAGGCAAACTCCGACGTTTCCCCGGTTTGCATGTCGTGTTTGAGGATCGTCGGGAAAGAGCTGCCTTCGATCGCCACGGAGTAACCGTAACGATATGGCTTGCTGTTCAAGATCGGACTGCAACGGGGAAATTCCTGACCACGGTCGTCGACTCGTTCGGTCGTGACCTTGCGCGTCTTGGGATCAACCGTCCAACGATCCAGGGTCGCGAGGCTATCGCCGAAAGGACCGTGATTATCGGTCAGGAACATCCGCTCGTAACGAACAACATCCAGCACTACCTTACCCGCAGCATCCTCATAAGCGTTCATCGGGTGGAAGACGTAGCAGGGCTCAACCTCGCACCAGATGACGTCGCTGCCACTACCATTGCGGGGAAGGAGGCCAACCCGGGGCTGGTAGTCGGAATTCCAGCCAAAAGGAAAACGCATCCCACGTTGCAAAAGGCCGCCGTCTATCGTCACGGGCAGGTCATAGACCACCACATAGTTCTCAGTGAGACTCATATCGTGCACCATGGGCATGCCTGGCACTGGCACCTCCACGGTTTTCTTCACACGCCCGTCTCTGCCGACGTGCACATACTTCAGATGATCCCCCCAGGCCGGCCAGCTGTAACACATCGCATGCAGATCACCGGTATCCGGGTCGACTTTCGGGTGCGCGGTGAAGCCCATGTCGGTGAGCGTACCGAAAAAGTTGTTGACGCCAACGGTATCGAGTTCATAACCGAGCTCTATAGGTGGGGCGCCAGACTCGACGATGGCGAAGGTGCGCCCCGCGTGCCCGATGACGTGAGTGTTATTGCTTCCTGCGAAGACGCGGCCGGCCGGATCTTCACCCAGCGCTTTTACCATGGCTTCGCTGCGTACCCAGCGATTGCGATACCACATAGCTTTGCCTTCACCCAGGCGCACGCCGTGAACCATGCCGTCACCCACGAACCAGTGGTGTTTCGCCATGTCCACTGGTGCCATCGGGTTCGGGCCGTTGCGCAGATAACGCCCGTTGAGCTCAGCCGGTATGCGGCCACGCGTCTCGAGCGCCGTCGCAGTCACCTCTTCGGTGACGGGAGCAAAGTTGTCAGTGAGATACGGAAGCGCCGTTGTGACGTTCTTCCACGCGTTCGGGCTGGCAAGAAGATTCGAGAATGGATAGAGACTCGTCGCTACCGCACCCAGAGTCGTATTCAGAAAACTGCGTCGCTTCATGTTGGTTCCCCAGTAACCTTACCGACACAATACCCATAACCGGCCACAGCTAAAAGGGAGTCGTAACCCTCGGCCACATCCCCGCAGCCAGAAAGGGACCTTTTGAGGCCAACCGTCGACAGTACTCACACACTGCACTACCCCATGGTCGGGCTGTGACCCAGTTCACATGGTTACCGTGTGGCAGGACCTATCGTTAATCTTGCGGAGCAGCCGAAGAAATTTCAAGATGCCACCGAATTCGTTCTCTTCGTTCACCAGCAAGAGCATGATTGCCTTGTGCGTCCTATGCCTTGTCATAGCACCGCTGGCAGTTGTGATGACAGGCTCCACAAGCTATCTCGCAAACCCGACCCTCTTCACCCAGGTCATGATGTTTGCGCTTTCCGGGGTCGGCGGGCTTTTCTGCTGGACGATGGTCCGCACAATCCGCCATCGGCGGCAATTGCTCCGCACAATAGAGCATGCAACCCTTCGCGTTCAACAGGGCGACTTCGCGCACAGGGTGGATATTCGTGCAAACGAAGAATTCCAGCAGATCGGGGCGGCTTTCAACATGATGACGGCGCACCTGAACGTCTCGTTCAAAACCATGACATCACTCTCCGAGGTGGATCGACTGATCCTCTCTGGAGCCGCCATCGCAGAGGTGGTGAAGCACGCGCTGGCATCCACAAATGAAATCCACGACTTCGATTCTTACGTGTTTCTCTGGAAGAAAACGCCACTACTCGGTCAACTGTATTTCACTGACGAGGACGGAGCCCAAGAGCATCCCGTCGACCTGAGCAACGCCTTGTCTAACGAGGACGATCCTCAGGAGATCACCAAAGCGCTAGCGAATCAGTTGAACCGATCGCTGAGCTATTGCCACGACATCCACACCGAAGGTCAACGCAAAGGTCTATTTCTCAAGAGAGGAGACGAACAGCTCGACGAGTCAGCCAGCAATACCATATCCGCTCTGACGGACCGCCTTTCCGTTGCCCTGACCAATTCAAACCGCGAACGAACACTTTTCCGCCAAGCCAGCTACGACGCATTAACCGGCCTGCTTAATCGCCAGGCTTTTACGGATCGATTACATCGGGCGTTGCAGAGCGCTCAGAGGCGGAACGGCCGGTGTGCTGTTCTATTCACAGACCTCGATCGCTTCAAACAGGTTAACGATACCCAAGGTCACAAGGTGGGTGATCAACTGCTCTCCATCGTTGCGTCCCGCCTCGAAGCAAACACGCGAGAAACCGACAGCATTGCCCGCCTGGGCGGCGACGAGTTTGGAATTTTGGTCGACCAATACGAAGACGAGTCGGAACTCGTGCTGATCTGCAAACGAATTATGGAAGAGGTAAGCCGGCCGATAACGATCAACAGAATAGAACATACGGTGGACGCATCAATCGGGGTGTCGATATTCCCAAAAGACGGTACAGATACCCGCAGCCTGCTCATGCGGGCCGATACCGCAATGTATAAAGCCAAGGAACGTGTCGGGAGCGCATTCGCTTTCTTCGACGACACCCTGAACAAACGAACGGAACGACGAGTGCAGATTGAATCACAGCTACGCCACGCTCTGCATGGGGACGAACTCTACTTATGCTTTCAGCCCATCGTAAATCTGAAAACCGAGTTGATCGAATGTGCTGAAGCGTTATTGCGTTGGCGCGGGAGTCAGTGGATGCCTGATGATTTCATCCCGATCGCAGAAGAAACCGGACTCATTCACGACTTCACCGATGTGTTGATCCGTCACGCCGTCACATGTATCGAGGAATGTGCCGCTGCCGGTGTACCGTTGTCTCGGGTCGCTATCAACCTTTCTTCCCGATTGTTGACAAACGAAGGCTTCGCGGTGGAATTGGTGGAACACATCGCCGAATCAGGGGGCGAACCTGAAAACTTCGAAGTCGAGATTACCGAATCGTCATTCCTCAATGACGCCAAACTCGTCGGCAAGGAACTGGCCATTCTGCGCAGCGCCGGCATAACCATTGCACTGGACGATTTCGGAACCGGTGTTTCTTCACTGAATATGCTGCGCACCTGGCCGCTGGACGTTCTCAAGATTGACAAGTCGCTGCTGGACGAAATGTTTACGTCCAGGCAAACACGATCCCTGATCGCTAAGATCATCGAGATCGCCCAGTCGTTGTCCCTGAAAGTGGTTGCCGAAGGCATAGAGACAAACGCCCAGATGACTGAACTGAGGAAAATGGGCTGCGACTTGATTCAGGGGTACGTGATTTCCAAACCAACAAAACTGGCTGATTTTATCAACGTCCTGAAAAACCACGCCGACACCCACATTCCGTTGAACCGTTACGCACGCTGAAGCTATCCACCACCCAGCGTGCGCTGGTTCGCATTCTGGAAACGCGCAACCGTCAAATTGCGCGCTGGTTGATTGTCACTTTTCCAGGGTAAGCGACACTTTATTGATCGCAGATGCTCGGCAAAGACGCGGAAAATGACAAGCCAGTCGAAGGATGCTTTCGCTGCACTAATCAATCCCTACCTGGATAAGCTATATCGACTTGCCTATCGGCTGACGTCGAATGTGGACGACGCCCAGGATCTCGTCCAGGACGTTTTGCTCAAGCTCTACGGACGCCGCGACGAACTCACCAGCATTCGAGAAATCTCCCCGTGGCTTGGGAGAGTGCTCTTCAACCAGTTCATCGACGATAAGCGGCGTTATGGACGCCAGCCAATCAAGGCTATCGATACCTCTGCCGATGTAGAAGATCACGTGGATGTCGCAAACGGCGCCGAGCCAGAGTCGAGTACTGAGCAACACCAGACCAACCGGCGGCTCACTGCAGCCCTCGCACGACTGAGCGAAGAACATCGCATCGTGGTGCTGCTGCACGACGCCGAAGGGTACAAACTCAATGAAATTCAAGAGCTTACGGGCACATCCCTCGGCACGCTCAAATCCCGCCTGCACCGTGCACGGGGGAGATTACGGGAAATTCTAGAAAAAGATGGAACCTTTTCCGGCGCATCGACGTGTAGTTCTGTAGATGAGGTAAAAAGTGATGCGTTGTGATCAGCTACTCGACATTCTTGACGACTACCTGGACGGCACGTCCGACCAGGTTTTAGCCGCAGCAGTGCTGCAGCACGTCAAGGGCTGTTCAGGCTGTAACGATGTCGTCAATCGGGAGCGTAGCTTACGTGCTGCGCTCGCTGGGCTGCCAATCGAAGGTCCAAACGAAGACTTCTTCAAGCAGGCTATCGATCGCGCCACCGAACGGCCCACACGCAGAACCGATACCCTGACCAAAGCCTGGCCGCTTCGCTTTGGCGGCGCAGTTGCTGCGGTCTTCGCGGTCCTGTTTATGGCAGCGTTGTTAATACAACAACCCTACGCTACTTCATCTTCCGAGTTTCCCGAAGTCACCCTTGCCCTGGATGAGGTCAAGTCGGTGGCACTGGTATTCACCAGTGAAGACACACTACGTGGCGCTCGGATTTCACTACAGCTCCCCCAAGGCATCGAGCTTCTGGGATACAGCGGACGTACGGAGCTCAGCTGGACGACCGATCTCGAACGAGGCAAGAACGTGTTACGGCTCCCCCTGGTGGGCCATGACCTCTTGGACGAGACGATCATCGCCCGGCTCGAGCATCCAAGTGGAACAAAAACGTTTCAGCTGAAGGTAACCGTAATCTGAAGTCGGGCTAACGTTCGACCCCTGGAGTAGCAATTATGAAGGTTAACAACAAGTTCTTTTCGATATTTCCGGCACTCATCGCGCTCGTGCTCGCAGGTCCCGCTATCGCCGATGAGGATTCGGATGATGAACTCGAGATCACGATGGACGTCATCGAAGGTCCCGATACCATCGATGCGTTTGTATTGAATATCGGCGCGCTGGACGACGATGACGACAGCGACGACGACGAGCATGAAGCCGGCCGTGACGAAGAACACGGCGACCATGAAGGTGGCTTGGACGACGCCGTTCATGAAGGCGGCGACGAGGAACACGACGGCCCCCACGACGAGGAACTGGACGACATAAACGACGACATGAATGACCTCGACGATTCCGAACACGATGCATCCGACGAGATGGACGAGTACGACGTTCGTGACGACGGCCGTGAAGAGGAAGAGCACGAAGAAGATACCGATGAGATGGGCGATGACGGAGCTGACGACGAAGTCGACGAGGAAGCTAACGACGAAGTCGACGAAGAGGCTGACGAGGAAGTCGACGAAGAAGCTGACGAGGAAGTCGACGAGGAGGCTGACGAGGAAACCATCGAGGACGACGAGGCTTCCTCTGATGAGGAAGAAGACGACTCCGGAACTAACTAAGACGAAATGGATGACAAAAATGACTGAGTTGAAAAACTCGAGAAAAGCCAACTTCTCCCGCCGTCTCTACACGGCGGGAGTTTTCTTTCTGTGCGTGACACTCTATGCGCCAGCTCAGGCAGACGCTGAGCTCAATACCACCGGTGAGCTCCATGCCTCGCATGGAATGGCGCTGTTCGAGCAAGGTAAAGCCGCATTTCGAGCTGGCGACTACACCGCTGCCATTGAGGCCTATCGTGAATCTCAAGAAGCTGGTTTCTCAACCCCGGTGCTGCTGTACAACCTGGGAGTGGCTCACTA
>SMUY01383739.1_pt1 | contig 11284 bp, 4 predicted proteins | sample 2456441 | NCBI WGS metagenome assembly SMUY01 (sample SAMN11095931, study PRJNA526329) | marine sediment metagenome | biome: Marine sediment; feature: Surficial sediment; material: Deep marine sediment; isolation source: Hadal surficial sediment | place: Pacific Ocean | collected 2014-11 | depth 0-1...
AACATTAACATTACTTTCAAAAAAAAATCGGGAAAAGCCGTCATCATAATTGTTGACGGCTTTTCCGCAGGGTCGCTATTACTTCAAAAGAATCATCTTGTGAATCTTGACAAATTCACCGGCGTCTATACGATAGAAATAAACGCCTGTACTAACTCCAGTAGGAGCCCATGTCACTTTATACCTTCCGGCCGCTTGCTTCTTCACATCAACAATCGTGGCAATCTGTTGTCCCAGCGCATTGAACACAGTCAATTTTACATCGGAAATATTCGCGATGGAGTATTCAATGGTGGTCTCAGGATTAAAAGGATTCGGATAGTTATTGTGAAGGGAAAAAGTCAACGGCGTAGCTCCGATTTCAACACTTGTTGCAAAATCTATCGGTGAAGCAGAGGCATCGGTTGTGCCCAGAGTATAGTAACTGGCATCGCTTGGTGTCACCGCGACGAAGCTGACCACCGCGTCGCTGACGGATGTTGCGACTGCAGCCTCATTGAACTCGCCACTAGTCCCCTGGCGTGTTAAAAGGACATAGTTTCCGGCCACACCCGCGGGGACGCTGAGTTTGAAATCAACGTCTATCCCTACACCCTCGAAGGTCTCAGTCGCATCAAAATACCAAATGCGTTCCTGACGTGCCACGACACTGCCGCCAATATCAGCGTCCGTTATCCCTTCCTGACCATTGTGTCCTATCCCAGCATACTTTTGTTCGAAGAATTGAGTGAGTATTTTGCCCTGGGAATCTACTTGTGGCGCTTTCTTGGCCAATAACCCTGGAGAAACAAAATCCGACCTGATTGTCATTTCAGCCGAGGTATTTTCCCTTGTATCCGGAATATCCCAGATGGCGACGAGATCCTCTTGCCCCTGGGCCGTGGCATCGCCAAGCACCGCATAAGAAATTTTTCGAGACGGATTATTTATGATTGTGCCATGATGCCCTCTACCGCTCAGATCCATAACCATATCCCCTTCGGTCTCGTCAAATTTCCAATAACCTACCAGCGCGTTAAAATCCGGGTGACCCGCAGTTACCTCTTTGTGCCGCCATGTTCTCAGTGTTTCATAACTCAGGGCTGCGTGCCAAATGCGGACCTCGTCAAGACTGCCGGGAAATTTTTGCGGATAACCTTCAGTTCCATCCTGGGCAAAGCAAAGTGGGAATTGATCTACATTTGTGGTCGGGCCGGCAGGAAGCGGTTCAGGTCCCTGCAAGAGATCATCTGTAAGTACATGCGCCGTTCGGGCGGCGCCATCAATAATTATAGCAACGTGATGCCACCTGCCATCATTTAAACTCGGCGGATCAAAATCTGTTCTTTCCCTGTTAGTATCTGCGATGTTAAAATCCCAACTTGAGGCCTTGGCCGCCAAATTCCAACCGTTATTGCCGCCGCTATCCCAGTCCTTGTTGGAAATAAAGGCTGGATCACTGAGGATTCCGGAGCCGATTTGAATCCAGCACTCAATGGTAAAACTCCTTCCCAGCGGAATGTCGAAATCCTCAGAATATGGCACCTTAACATACTGCGTTGCGTCAGTTACCCTATAAACGTGGGTCATTTTTGCGGGTGTATCTTCTGTGCTGAAGACGTGCTCAAAGCCTCCCTCACCTCGGGCATCAACGGTGTCCAGTTGACGGTTAAAAATAGCAATTCGTGCGACATCGATCGAATTATCCTCGCCATTTTCGTCTGCAAGAAAGAGAACTTGATTGCCGCCGCTTCTGGGAGCGAGGGCGTAATCTCCATCAGAGGCCTGGGTCGCGCTGGTTAGTACAGAATCGCCATCCAGATAAACCACCACATTCGGCAGCGTATCTCCAAGGCTGACAGCCATTAAAATGCGATACCATTCACCGGCCTTAATTGTACCTGTAGTCCAACCTATCTCGGGCGAGCCTACGTGTCCTTCCGAATCAATCATGAGCTCGGCATTATCGATATTAGCAGCATTGGCCTGCATGAGTGCATAGAATGGCCCGAGTGATGGAATCCGAATATCCATGCTAATGGTGTATCGATTGACTTTTGTCGAGTTGGCATCAAAGCCTCTTACCGAAATATCGTGGGTTGCAATATAATGGCTGCCGACACCAATATTGACTGCATTGTCAGTTGCTTCAGGGCCGGCGATAGTCGAATGGTTACCCACTAATGTAAGATCCACGCCTTTGTCTGCGTGCAGAGGATTTGCCTGGTCGTCGAACGTCCATTTCGCAACCGGAGTGCCCAAATCAGTAAGATGGCCATAACCGCTCATGGCATCGATTTCCTCGGCGGTCAAGGGACGGTCATAAAGCGCGATCTCTGCGACATCCATCGCCGCATCCTCGGAGTCGTTATCCCCGATGAGCAAAATCTGGTTTGACGCATCCGGGCTGTCTAAAGAAAACCTATTATCCAAGGAGAATTTCCCGCCTTCCTGTACCAACTGGCCATCGAGATAGTAATTATAAGCAACACCCAAATCGACTGTAATCACCAACCGATACCAGCCCTCAGTATCTAATAATAAATAATGCGAATAGCCCGTGGGGGTAATACCGAGCTGCCCATTAGGCCTGATAAATGATTCCCAATCACTGTGCACCGGATCCGAGCCATTGTTTGCTGCATGAAAGGCGTACCAGACTCCGCTTCCCGCGGCCAGGCGAAAATCAACGACCAGGGAAAATCGATTCACCCGTGAAGGGACTGAATCCTGCAGAGCCGGGTCAAAACCATTTGCTTCAATATCATGAGTAGCGCGGAAGAAACTGCCGATAGCGACATTTACGGCGCCATTTCCGGCTTCGGGACCGGTCGCAGCAACGATTTCAATCGTCCCGCCACTAACCTGACCTTGCACGAGATCATTACCGACTGTGGCCAAATTCAAATTGGCGGCATCATCAAACTTCCAATGCCCAACCAGTCCTGAGTCCGGAAGGGGAATCTGTGCGAATAGTCCCCCTGCTAATAATAACATCAATATTGGAACCCATCTTAAATGCTTCATGACTACCTCCCTAAGTTTGTTAGTGAAAACGGTTGAGTTGCCTGTTCCAACGATTCACTCAATCCCATAATGTTTGTCTTAACATTTTACACATATCACCTCCCTTCTGCACAGCCTTATGTTCACGAGCTCAGACAGAGCTTCCAAAACTTAACCCAAGCGGAGCCGGAACCACACAGGAGACTGCTTTTTCCCACGGAAAGGTACAAGAAATTGGCTTTTTTCGAGACTAATGGCCGTGAATTAATAAAGCTGATCAAGTGCATCGAACGAACCTCTTGCAAAAACAGTGGTTGAAAAAATACAAATGGGCAACTTATTTAATGCATAGTCTAAATTGAGCGATGGTGTTGTCAACTCAGCTGGTAAATTCTGACTTTAATCCGGAAAAGCAATCCCAACAGAGAAACGATGGCTGTTTTGCAGAACGCCCCAATCTGCATAAGCGTAATCGATCCGAAATCCCACACGCCCGGATTTGTAATAATCGATGCCGCCGCCCAGGGTCAGCCCGTTAATCGAATCTTGTTCAAATAAATTTTGATATCCGCCTCGCAAAAAAAACATGCCGGCGAAACCATACTCGATGCCGACATTAATACTTTCAGTGTTATTGCTCGGATGGTTAAAATCCATGGAGATCAAGGCGTTACCCAGTGTTCCCAGTTTTTTCACGTAGGCGACCCCCACTCGAAATAATAAAGGCAGCGGGTAAGCAGTTGTATTAAATTGTACCGGAACCCGATGAACGTTGGCGTTTTGATCATCCGGATCTAAAGTTGAATCGAGCTCTCGTCCTCTTAGCCGTAACTCACTGCCGAAATTGCTCATGCTAAATCCCAGGCGTAGTCCTTCGACCTGGGTTTCATAGAAAATGCCGAGGTCCACAGCCGCGGCGCTGCCGCTTTGATTCCAAATTTTCTGATTAATAAATTTACCGGACAGGCCAAAAGAAAACCGGTTGGTCAGGGCCACAGCATAAGTCAGGGCAACGGCATAATCCCGGGCGCCATAGGTCTGTCCGGTTCCTTCCGGTCTCTCGACAGTTCTGACCTGCTGGCTGCCGTAGTCAAGAATATTAAAGCTTACGCCAAGCGCTGAATTCCAAAACGGCAAGGGCAGGACAATGCCAACAAAGTCATGATTTGTGTCAACCAGCCATTCATTGTGCATAAATTCGACCTGGATGCCGTCAACCCAGGCGATGCCGGCCGGATTGTAATAGAGGGCCGTTGGATCGTTTGCGATAGCTGCGTATGTTCCGCCCATCGCCAAAGCCCGGGCGCCCACACCAATTTCCAAAAATGCGGCGGCGTTGGTACCAACAGCGGAGACTTCAGTTTGAAACTCGGTCTGCGCATTCGAGTCGGTGGCCGAGAAAAAAACCAGAGCCAAAACGATTAATGTTATAATCCTTTTCATTGGACGACCTATGGTTTCCTATGATACTATTTAATGACGGCGAATTTGCCGGTTTTCGTGCCTGCCGATGATTCGACCGCGTAGAAATAAACGCCAGTGGCGATTTCCAGGCCATCTTTCGAGCGTAAATCCCATGCTTGGCGTCTATTGGCCTCAGTTGCGGAGTGTTGCAGTGTTCGCACCAGCCTGCCGGCAGAGGTAAAAATGGTTATTGTACATTCTTGAGGTAAATTGACAAAATCTATCCTTCGTTCTCCGCGCCCTTCTTCTTCATTAAGCACTCTCCTTTCAATCGGGTTGACTGCGATATAGGGATCCGGAACCACATAAATATTATCCAAATCACGCGTTTCTTTCTGCAGCTCAATATTGTTGCCGAGTAAAGTAAACTCGAAGACATCGTTGCGATCAAAAGGCTTGTTTGTGTTCACTTTTAAGACATCGCCACTTTGTGGGACCGTCTTTCGACTTGAATCCGCGTCAGCGGGAAAGACAAAATCCCATTTCCATAATTGCTTTATATCCTCTGGATTGTTAACAATAATTATCCGGTCTAACTCATCCAGTACGCCCCTTTTCGACCTGTCTGTATATCGAAAGGGAAGCTTAAAAGCCGCATCGGGGTCAGTCACATCCCAAACCTGGAAATTGGTCACCTTGCTGCCATTGACCGAGGTATCCGCGCCTGTTGCCATGATTCTGATTTCATAATCACGCGCAACCGCTATCCCGCTTAAATTCTCCGTTTGATCCAAAATATCCAAAGCCGATGTACCGGTTATCCATTCGGTGCTATCAATTGAAATCTTATCATTCTGTATGAAGACCCTGAAGCCTTCACCGAAATACTCGTCCGCGAGCTCAGTATTGTCAAAATCGGAGAACCCTGCTATGGCCTGGCCTGTTGTAACAGAGTGCAAAGTTGCAAAAGAAGTCAAGCCGGTAAAGTGAGACGGATCATATTGTTCATGCGTGGCATCATCGCCAAAAACGAGGCGATATTCATGATTGTTTTTCACTTTAAGAGGGTTGAAAATGTCGATTACAATATTGCCGGTCGCGGAACCTGAAGTATGGACAATTCCTTCATCACCCAAGCCAGGGTTAACCCAGCCTGCAACTCTTTCAGTCGGAACTACCGTGGCCGTGTTTCGATCCTGGGCGATGGGGCGGCCAAGGGGGTCGACTTGAATATTCGCGCCACTTTCAGTCGGCGAGATGATCGCCAGGCCCGGCCGCGTTGAAATTGTCGGATAGAACTCCGGGAGGTATCCTTGATCCAGAGAAACGACAGCATAAAAATAAGTTCTGCCATTGGTCACATCGGTGTCAACAAGATGATGCTTTAGGCCGCTATCCGTTCCCATATTGTAGGAGATGCCCAAGTCACTGTCCGGGCCTATTTCGCTGCCGATTCTGATAGGATGAGGGCCTTTCAAACCGTTTTTGAGATCAAAGATGGCAAAGGGTTTGAATAAAAGCGGGTTGCCGAAGGCGTCGGTTATGGTCTTAATTTCCGTGAAAGAGGGATCCGTACTCTTGTAAATATAATAGGCCTCGAAATCAGGCCCATAAATCGGATCCTTTGCACTTTCGGCGCGGGAATCCCATCTCAAGTAAACTTTTTTATCATCTCCCACTGCAGTCAGGATGGGTTTTCTCGGCGCTTTTGCGAAATTGTAGTCACTATCATAGATTACCTGCATCGTTTTCTTATTACGAACGATATCGTCTTCATCATTGCCGAAAAGCAGGGCGATGGCATAACGGTGGGTTCGTTCGGTTCCGGCAAATTCAATAAAGCCGCTGCCATAAGTCCAGGCGATATCCCTTTGAAATCCTTCCCGGGTGAAAAAAGTCCCGGGCTGGATCTCGATGGCCCAATACCGCTCATCATCTGCCATGGTATCATCGACATCCCGGAGATAAAAGGAGGTCAAGCCTACCTGGTCAGATTCGTCGTTATCGGTAAATTCGAAATTCGGCTCGCCAAGGTCAGGAACGCCATTTGCTTCACCGAAGTCCGGGCCGGTATATTCGTCAAATTCCGGCCCCAGGCCATCGGCGCCGAGGTCATCGTTTAAAGGTTCGATATCGAGCACACCATTACCATTAACATCTTCTCCCGGGTCTAATTCGCCATTATGATTGCTGTCTTCGTTATCCCAAACACCATTGCCATTTACATCTTCCCATGCGACCCAGTCGCCGTCATCATCAATGCCATTATTTTGGCTCTCATCGATCAGTCCGTCTTCGTCATTGTCAATGCCATCATGAGCGAGACCGGGACTTTCCAAAAAGGCAAAGCCGAAAAAACCGATGGGCAGTCCATTACTTGCCCTGCCGGCCAAATTCCAGGCAAAAGTAATGTCGTCAGTCTGATCAAAATCGGCAAAATCGCCGCTCAGACCGCCACCGAGATCCGGATCCACGTACATGCCGACCAGGGCTTTGGGTAAATCTTTGCCGTGGTTGGTGACGTCATAGATTCCAATGAAGATATCCTCTGCCAGACGCGCATTCCATTGATAACCCCTCACTTCAGTGATCAGGCCGAGCCCCCTTCTGCCTTCCGGCCATGGCCGTCGGTCATCTTCGAAAGGGAAATATTCAAATTCGTCGTTTTCTTGATCACTCATGACGTAATAGGTTTCCTGGTCTGCTCTTATGAGAGCGCCAAACTCGCCATTCCAACGCCCGGCCCTGGGGCCTTCCCGTTCTTCGCCGGCCTGGCGGTCATCGCCCGGATATGAACCTGCCGGCCAATACTTTGGCCAGGTTTCTCGTCGATTGCTGATTGCGAGCCAGCCGATCTCGTTCTTCATGCTCAAGTCAAGAACGCCGTTGCCGTTAAAATCTTCGACTGGCTGCAACACGCCGTCGCCTTCACCTTCATCGCCGGTATTCGGAACGAGATCCAAGCCAACATCTTCGCTAATCCCTCCTATGAGTGGTTCGTCAATGGCGCCCGGCTGGTCGAGATTAAAATATTTGGGCAGCGGCATGGTGCCATAATAATGGGAGAGAGTCAGCGATCTTTCGGCACTTGATCGTCTATAGTTATCGGAAATAATATGGATAGTGTCTCCGCGGGCATCAACGACTTCAGCGCCCACATAAAAAACGGCGCTATGCAAGTACTGCACGAATTGCGGGCCTTTGGGCCATCCGATCCGAAAAGAGTTTACCCCCGCAACATAGTGGAAGGAAAGCAAACCCGAATTTATCGTGGCGCCGGTTACAAGATTACCGTCATGAACAGCAAAGCGTAGAAACTTTGCCAGCCCCTCATTTTGTTGCGAAGATTTGTTGAAGCTGCGCTTGCTGCGGGAATTTCGTAAAAACGATTGCGTATCCTGCGGAGCATCTTTTTCTTTGTCTTCCTGCTGGGAGAATCCCGTCCCTATCACTAGAAGAGAAAAGAAAATGACTGAAAAAGCGCGAATTATGCTTATGGATCTGATCTTAGAAGGCAATGAAATTACGTGTTTCGTCATTTGTACACTCCCATGAATTGCAAAGTTTTCACTAGAAGGTGACGATGAGATCTTTCTTAAAAAAAGATCTCATAGCCAAGCTGCAGTCTCCTTGGGCTGGAAAAAAAATCCGGTCTGACATCAAATTCGCGTAGAGTGAAAAGGCCTTCTTGTTCAAGCCTGGCCTTCTCCAATTCCTCATTCTCCGGCAGCCTGGCAATCTCATCCGCCCGACCGGTTGAGTCATGTACCTTCTCCTGGTTTAAATGGTCGATTAAATTATCAATTTTCAAAAAGACCGCTGACTTCAGTCCGCCGAAATTGAAATGCTTTTTGGCTTTCAAATCGACACTCCAGCGCATCGGCCGGCGTGCACCATTCCTGAATTCTCTTTCAGCAATATCAAATCTTTCCCCGAACGTCGGGCTGAACGGCACACCGCTATTGAAAAAGCTGATGATACCTAGACTCCAGTTCGCCGGTTTGCTGAAATTCACAAACGCATTCAGCGTATGCCTTTGATCCCAATCCAACGATAAGATGCGCCGGTTAACGAATTGCACAGGCTCGCCGCCGATTTGGGTTGAAGTTTGAATCAATTCCAGAGCTTCCGGATCGGAGGAGCTGCCATTGGCAAAAGCCACAGAATAATTTATCCCGCCGGAAACCAATCCAAATCCGGCAGTCGATATCGATACGGATATGCCTTTTGTATTGCCATAATCCCGATTGATAAATCGCGTATAGCCAACCGCATCGATGGTGTTGACTCTTTCGATCCCTAACAAATTACGAAAATCCTTGTAGTATGCGGTCACATCAATGGCAATATGTTCCGTTATCCCCTGCTGCAAACCGATCTCATAGGCGATGGTCTGTTCCGGCTTCAGATCAGCATTGCCCAGCCTCCGGCCTTCTAACTGCAGTCTCGTCAAGGTAAGTAAAGGCTCATTAAACATGAGCTCGAAACTCGGCATTTGGAAAAAATGTCCGTAGGAAGCATGAAACGCGCCGTTGTCCGAAATCGGAAATGAGATTCCCAACCTGGGGCTTAACCGATATTTGGTCTGTGCTTCCTTTAAATTCTCGTCCTTGCCCAGATTGGCTGCCTCAGTGCGAAGGTTTACCGGAAACCGTTCGTTAGGCTTAAAGATAGCCAGGCGCAAACCGGCATTGATAATGATTTCTCCGAACTCCAGCTTATCCTGGAGGTAAAAGGCGGCTTCAAGCGGATTAATATCATAGTCTTTAAACTGGGTAACTTCGGAATCTGCTATGGCGACAAATCGATCGGCATCAAAATTCGCTTCCCAATTTTGCCAATAAGAATTCAAGAAGTCCCAATATTCGTGAAATTCCGGCGCCCTCTCCTCGCCGGTTTCTGCGTCAGTAATTGTAAACCTCAACGGAAATTGATTATTTTGCCAGATTGGAGTCGCTCTGAATCCTCGCTCATAAACATTTATTTCATGTTGGGTGACGTTAAATCCGGCCTTGATGAAATTATATTTGTCCATCTGCCAATTAAAATCTCCATTAACCGAATAGAGGTTACGAAATCCCTTCCCGTCGGCGCTGGTATAAAAGCCACCGGTTCCTCCAATTGAAAAACCACTGGCGCTGGCAGTGATTGGCTGGATGCCATCATCGCCAGGGAAAAGCGCAAGTTTGTTATCTTTTCTGTAAAAATTCTCCCCCTCATTATGTTGAAAAGAAAAGGCCAGATTATAGAAGAAATTTTCTTTCGGGGAGTGGCGAATTCGGAAAAAATGAGAATACGCTAAATTTTTCCTCGTTATTGCTTCATCCGGCTGGTAACGGCGCAGAGGCTGACCGCTATTATCTCGGCCTCCTATTCTTTCATTATCGGAACCGAAAAAATGGTAACTGAAGCTGAGTTTCGGGTTGACAAAATAGCTGAGTTTTGCGGTAAATGAGGCATCAAACCCGGTGGTGAGCGGGCCTCTTTCGCCATCGCCGGTGCCCAGTGAATCCGGAATGGCAATCGCTTGCGAGGTCGCAGCTTCCGCGGTGCGATAATCCTGAATCCATCTCTGGTAGGCAGCGATTTTCCAGCCGTCGAAAGGGGTGAAACGGCGTTCAAACCATGACAGGCTTTCCGAATTGTTGTACCTGCCAGTCACAAAAAAGCCAAGCTTGTCGGAAAAGAGCGGGCCGGAGAGACTGAATTGCACATCTTTTTCCGCCAAGGGGTTAAAATCATCAACTCCGAGATAAACATCTGTGTTCTTGCTGGTCCACTCTCCTGAATAGACCCGCACATTCCCGCTAAAATTTCTGGACGGCCTTTTCGTGACGATGTTAACAATCCCTGATTGTGCGCCGCCGTATTCCGCATTAAAAGTCCCGCTAATCACTTCCAATTCTTCAATCATGGAATTTTCAACAGTAACGTTGTTTCCCCCACTTTGGTCGAATGCATTGGTAACCGGAACACCGTCGATGATATAAGAAACTTCCCGCCCCCGCCCGCCGCGAAAATGGAGTGCGCCGTCGGTTGCGACCACGCCGGCCTGCAACTCGATCACTTCCTCAATCTCCGTCACCGGCATCAGATCAACTGTCTCCGAACTGACAACTGATGATGTGTGGGTACGGTCCATTTCAACCACCGGGCGCTGGGCAACAATCGTGACCTCTTCACCGGCGATCGCCTCAGGAGAAAGCGCCATATTTTGCCTCGTGGTTCTATCCACACTCACCCTAAGATTTTCAACCAAAGTTGTTGCATAGCTAATGAAACTGAACGAGAGTTTATAAATTCCGGGCGGCAAATTGATGATGACGTAATTACCATTTGCATCCGTCGAGGCGCCTCGAACTGTGCCTACAATTACAATATTTGCACCAGGCAGGCCTTCTCCCGTGTCTTTATCCGTGACCTTTCCTACAATTTTTCCTGTAGTCCCGGCTGTCAAATTAAAATGGCACGTAAGGAGAAGCAAAATCATCAACTGGCAAATGCCAGAACCTCTCTTCATGAAAGGAATCATTTTAGTGCACCGTTCCATTATATTCATCTCCCAATTATATTGAATGGAGATTTCGAGAAGCACCAAGAGTTATGATGTTAAGGTTTCTTAATCTAATACATTATTTCCTATTATGCAACAAAAACTAAGAACTTGATTTTTTCCAGAACAAGCTTCGCTTGGACCATGGCAAATTTTCGTTTTCAAAATGCTTTGGCGTCGTTGTAGAACATTGTTGAAGCAGAGTGATCTGACCGTTCTGGGTCTCGAAAGGAATCTTTGATTAAAGAGTTATTACGATGCGATATATCTCAGCCATATCTGCTATCTCAGGGTCCAATTCATAAAATGTCACTGAAACTTTTTGCGGCGAACTTTCTGTGT
>SMUY01294186.1_pt1 | contig 11280 bp, 6 predicted proteins | sample 2456441 | NCBI WGS metagenome assembly SMUY01 (sample SAMN11095931, study PRJNA526329) | marine sediment metagenome | biome: Marine sediment; feature: Surficial sediment; material: Deep marine sediment; isolation source: Hadal surficial sediment | place: Pacific Ocean | collected 2014-11 | depth 0-1...
AACGGCGCCGGCGGCCAATACCTCGCCGATCTGAAACGGCGGTACGTACGACTTGGTGTCGTTCATGCGTCCGCGCATGTAGGGATCGACGGACATGAAAATGTTCCGGACCAGCAGCTGGCCCTCACCGGGCTCAGGTATTGCCTCCTCAGTCAGTGTGAAATTGTCCTCTGTCACCCAACCCGAAGGGCGGCTGACAAGCCTGATTTGTTTGTTGGTTGTCCCGGACATTACGACGATACCCCTGTCTGCACGTTTTGTTCAGCCTGTAACAGTATCAGACGCACGCGATTTTTCGCTAAAATAATGGTACCGGGTTTATTTAATGACCTTTAGATTCAGGAAAACCGGTGCGACGAATAATTTATTAAATAAACCCGGTACCATTATTATTGCGAGTAGCAGGGGGCAGGAAAATGACGATTATGGAACTGGGCGCACTGGGCGAATTACTTGGCGCGATTGGTGTCATCATTACGCTGGCTTACCTTGCGGTGCAGATCAAGCAGAACACTCGGTCAATGAATGAGAACAAACTGCTGGCGCTGGCACAAACCTACCAGATGCGGGCAGACGCGTTGCAGGGCATGCTGGTACAGGCCGCATGTTCCGAAACCCTTGGACCACTGATCGTCAAGCTCACAAGCCTCGGTTATCCCACGGATCTGACCTCACTTGACAGGATTACCGAGGAAGAGCGTGGCATTTTCAAACAATGGCAGATCGCCCAGCAAACACACTGGGACAACATGTTCTACCAGTACCAGCAGGGGTTTATCGACCCGGAATATTATGCAAGTGAGTTTCGGGTCCGCGTGCGGCGGCTCGCGCCGGTCTGGCAGGCACTCGGGCTCCTGGGCGGTCGCCCGAGTTTTCGTAGCGAAATCGAATCGATCTTGCTCAATAGCGCGGACTAGTACTCCGTCAAGGTAGTATTGATGGAGGAGTACTGGTCAATCGATCGGTAATACGTCGTCCATTTCCAGTTCACTGCGGCAGAAGACGGTTCGGTTCCTGCCGGATTCCTTTGCTCTGTACACTGCTTTGTCGGCCAGCTTGAGCAGTTGCTCTGCGTTAGCGATGCCATCCGACATCGTGGCAACACCAATACTCAGAGATACGTAGCCCAGCGGCTGCTGGTCCGCATGCGGAAACGCGTACTCCGCGACTTGCTTGCGAATCGATTCGGCCAGTTGACATGCCTGCTGTTCATTGGTCTCGGGCGCAATAATGATGAACTCCTCACCGCCCCAGCGGGCAAGCGTATCGGAATCCCGCGTCGCACCGGACATCAGTTTGCCCAGCGAGTGCAACACCTCATCGCCGGCCAGGTGCCCATGTTTGTCATTGAAAAACTTGAAATTGTCGAGATCAATGAACAGGAGTGAAAGATCGCGATTGAATTTTCGTGCACGATCAACCTCGTCAACCAGGCGGTCCTCACCATGACGATGATTAAAAAGCCCGGTCAGCCCGTCACGAATGGCAAGCTCGCGAAATTTCTTGTTCAGCGTGCCTAATTCCTCATTCTGTCGACTCAGGGTATTCAGGAGATATTGCTGCTCGCGAATGGCCGACAAGTTGGCGATCGCCCTGTTTGCCGCGTCGACAACAACCTCCAGATCGTCGAACGGTTTCAGAATGTAATCGAAGGCGCCCTTCTTCAGCGCCGCGATTGAATTGTCGACCGACGCATGACTTGTCATGATGATGAACTGGGTGAGTTCCGTCATCTTTTTGATTTCGCCCAGCAACTCAATGCCCGTCATTTTTGGCATCCGGATGTCGCTGAAAACGATCTCGTGCCACTCTTTCCTGAATTTCTCCAGCGCATCCTCGCCGTCCTCCGCCAGAGTCACGACGTGACCTTCGTCGGTCAGCAACTCGCCAACCAGGCTGCGAATCGCCAGTTCGTCGTCAGCAACCAGAATATTCATGACGTTTCCTCCAGGGATTCCGAAGCAGCCGCGACTGATTCCCGTGTTAAATGCAGTGGCAACTCGATGACGAAACGGGCGCCGCCACTATCTGCCTTCTCGACCCTGATGTCTCCCTTGTGATCCCGGATAATTCCATAAGTCACAGAGAGCCCAAGCCCGGTTCCTTTTCCAGCCGCCTTGGTGGTGAAAAACGGCTCGAAAATTTTCTTGGCCACTTCCTCGCTGATGCCGGGACCGGTATCCGAAACACTTATATACAGGTGCTCGTCATCGCAGTATGTGGCAATGTCGACAGTTCCGCCATCCGGCTCCATCGCCTGCTGGGCATTGATCGAGAGATTCATCAGCACCTGCTGCAGCTGGTTCGAATTTCCGATAATTTCCGGAATATCGGGTGCCAGCTGCATATTGACCTGGACATTACTCAATCCGAGCTGGTGATCGACAATGCCAACGGACTTTTTAACCACCGCATTGATTTTAACGTCGGTGAACTCGCCCTTCTCCTGCCGCGAAAATTGCATCAGGTTGCTGATAATTTCGTTGCAACGCCGGGTCTCGCTTTCGATGATGTCCAGATGCTTCTTGAGAACGTCGGGCTGCGTCAGTTTGCGCTTCGACAGCTGTGCGTATCCGAGAACCGCTGACAACGGGTTCTTGACCTCGTGCGCCAGTCCGGCGCTCAAGGTACCGACCGCCGCCATCTTTTCGGATTGAATCAGTGCCAGCTGCGCACTCTTTAATGAGCGCTCGCGCACCAGGAGTTCATTGGCCATGTCGTTAAACGAGCTTGAAAGCTGACCGATTTCATCGCGCGATTCGATATCAACTTTGACGTTGAAATCGCCCGTTGCGATCTTGCGCACGGCCGCGGACAGCGTCTCCAGTGGCGCCGTAAATTTCCTTGAGACGACCACTGCACTGATAGAGGCGATGAAAATAATAATGAGCCCGACGATGACCAGGTCGCTGAGAAGCTGTCTCGCAGTAAAATACGCGGCACTGACGGAAATGCGGGTCACGACGTTGAGTCCGCCTACTTCGATTTTCGCAACACCCGCAAAATAGTCGGTATCCTGATCGCGGATATCGATGACGGTGCTTGCGCCGTCCTCGAGGTTATCAAATTTCTGCAGCGTCGCCGTCGCCCACCCGGTATCCATGTCCAGAGCTTCGGTTTCGGCAACTGGCATGCCCTGCGTATCGATCAGTACGGCCTGAAACGCGTCGCTGCGGTCAACCGCTCGACTGAACAGTCCCGGGGTCGCGATCGCTGCGATGGTTCGGGTGCCACCACTGGGCAACAGGCGATGTTCGAGCGTAATTGCCACCGCGTACTGGCCCGATTCCAGTTTCACACGATGTACACCGATCATATCTTCGGATTCCTGCGCGGGGAGCGACGAAAATGCCAGCAATTCGTCCGCAACGATGCCCGCCGCACGCACAGCGGTCGCATTGTAAATTGATATCGGCTCATCCCCCCGACCGGTCGTCACCAGTGCCAGAATTTCGGGGTAGGCAACGAACAGTGGCCTGACAAGTTTCTGCTTTGCGTCCGGCTCGATGTAGTCAGCAAACAGGACTTCCGACAAGACTCGCGTTGCACTGACGTAACCGCCAAGGATCGTATCGACTTCATTCTTGATGTCGCTCGTCACCGAGGCAGTGAGGTCCCGAACGTAGGCGGTCTTGTCCTGGTGAAACAGGTCCGCCATGGTCGCCGTGATGAAGCCGACCACCATCATGAGAAATGTCAGTACAGTGATCAGTACTTTCAGTCGGAGTGGAAAAACAAATTTGTTCATAACGATTTCACTTTGCATATACTGCTATTGATGCGTAACTAAGATTGCCAACTTCGTCCATCGCTTTCACAACGATGATGTTTGCTCCCGGTATTAGCTCTATCAGGTGATCGATGCGACCGTTGTCATGCGGCACCGGTAAGTCGTCAACGTAAAGATGTGCGCCGGAGTCGGTCTTACCATGCAGACGCCATTGACCTGCTGTGACTGTCACGGGCGGCGACTCCAGTTCGAGTGCCGGCGGCACGGTATCCTGGATTACACGCAGGCGGCGAACGGTGCTCATCTGGCTTTGTGACCAGGCGGCCCGGCTGCGGACATGCCAGTAATAGTCGCCGGGCCCGAGTGCGCCATGACGGAAGGAAGTGCCGATTACGTCATCGTCGACGACTCGGTCCGACAATCCGGCGTCTCGCGCAATCACGATATGATAGCGATCGGCGTTCGCCACCGCGTCCCAGGTAAAGTCGATCGTCTCCGGTACGTTCCTGTACGTTACTGTCTCCCGGTTTGCCGGGGCCGTGCTGCGCGGTGCCGCTGGCAGGTTGCTGACCGTGATTCGGGTGCCGCTGGAGTCGATCGTGACCGACTGATTTTCTGTAATCCTGACGCGCTTGCCATCGCGTCCAGTGATTTCTGCTGAGCCACCGTGCAGGTTAACGGTCGTCGACTGATCGTCGTTGACGGTGACCAGGAATTCGACATTTTCATCCTGCATTCCCCGTACGAGCGTCAGATCACTACTTGGCAGCCTGATGCCAAACGTGAACGCAGCATTGTCATCACTCGTCAAGGTGCCTGACAATTCGCCGCTGATCATTACCAGCGCCGAACTCTGCTGTGAAACGAATGGATCGGCCGCCCGCTTGTCGAACACGATCAGAGAATTCTGGCCGATCGTGATCCGGCTTTGTTCGTTGACTTTGAGGAGCGCCGTAGACTTGGCGAATGTCTGTACCGCGTCATTTTGCGTAAACGTATCGCCGACGTTCGCCTTGCTCCAGGCCAGGGAATTCGCGCCACGGCGTTGTACGCGCCGTTGAATCGTCAAAATTTCACCGGCGAAAACCTGCGCAGCAAATGAGGACGTCGAGCTAAACTCAAGCTCAACATCGCCGCCAGCGGGCAGCAATCCAGCCGACCAGGGTCTGGTTTCTCCGAGCGTGGTGCCCTGCGGGAAATTCACCCTGATCATTGCCGTAAGGAAAACGAAGAATACGGCGACGGAACCGATGACCAGGCCGAGTTCGGACAAGGCCATCAAGGCGGCGCGACGGCGGAAACGGCTGCCTGGTTTCCTGCGTTCGATCACATGCCTGGACTTGTTAGCTGACATCAGTATGTCCCCTGCAGTCTGAGGAACCATCCGTGCTCCGAGTATTCACTGTCGAAGCGGAGGTCACTCGAGAATTCCGTAAAGTTGTAGCCGACACCGATGCCGACGTGTTCCAGGCGGTTCCACATCAGTTCGCCGAGGAAGCCGGACCGGTCATCCGCTGCTTCCTTCTGGCGCAGCAACCGGTACTCAACGCCGAGCGAAAGGTCCAGTGGAATGCGGAAATTGAGTCGCTGGATGCTAAGCGACGTGTTGGTCTCGAATTCAAAAGCAGCATCGAGTTCGGTCAGCTTTCTCTTGAAGGCCTGCTTGCCGACCCATTCGATGCTGCGGCTTATCTGCAATGACCAGTCGGCAGATATCAGATCCGAGGTGCTGGTATCGTAATGCGTATCGACCTGGCCCGGCGTTGCCTCGCTGTTGAGTTTGGTCAATTTGACCAGCACATTCCAGCGATCGTTTTCGATCGGGCGGATAGCAAAACCGAGGCTGGCTTCCTCGAATTCGGTCGACTGATCCGGCTGCAGCAGATTGTCGGAACGACTGCGCCGGTACTCGCCGAGCATCGTGAAACCGGATGGCAGGCGAATCTCACCATAGTTGAACGTGGCGAATTGCTTGAGTTCGATCGCGCCTTGCTGGCGGCGCCATTCATTGCGTGTACTTAACTTGATGCCGTGCAGGCTGTAACTGAGACCACCGACCAGGGCGCTCTGTTCGTCGCCGCTTCCGGCTCCGGATTGCAGCATGGTCTGCTCACCGGACAACAGCAGCGACAGTCCCTCGGTAATGCGCCAGTCGCGGCGCATGCCGGCAATCGAGCGCAGGCCGCGCTGTTGCCCGCTGTGATCCCACTGATACTCGGTATAGACGGTACCGCCGGAACCAAACGGTGCCTCGGCACCTACCAGGGTCCTCTCGCTCGCATCACTCGACTCCGAGCCGCCGGGTATGGTCTGTTGCGCGTACAAGCGGCCCAGCGGCGTGTCCCAACTGGCGCCGCCCTGGAACGCGTCACCGGCGGTACTGGTGACGAATCGTCCCGATACGTGCAGGTCTTCACTAAGCGCAAACTCGACTTCCCCGGCCGACTGCGAGTTGATATCACCCGAGAGTGATTCCTGGTGTTCGAGTGAGGTGCTCATTTGATCGGACCACGCGTAGTTGGCGCGCAGCGCGGCGATCGATCCCTCCTGATTTGCGGTACTGCTGCGGCGATCCAGAACTTCACCCTCGATGGAGAGCTTGTCCTTCTGGTGACGCCAGTGCAATGAACTCTGGGTGGATGAGACGCCGGCCCCCATCTGCATATCGTCGATGCGTAGCAGGAAGGTATTCCTGTCGTCAAACTTGTAAGTCAGCGCCGCACCGACCTGGCGCTCGCCGCCTGACGAGAAGTTGCCGTTTGCTGCGAAACCATCGGTCAGCTCCCTGAAGTACGCACTACCCAATAGCCGATCCGGCCGGCCGAACCAGTCTCCTGCATCGAATTCGGCGGCGATTTTAACCGCCGATCCTTGCTGCAGAGGCCCTGTCGTGACCGGCGCATACTGCAGTCCGCCATCAGTGCTTCTGAATATCAGCGAATCGCTGCCGGTGGATTCCGCATATTCGGCAATAATGCGCGTGCCCTTGAACTTAAGCTCGGCATCGATGCCGTGCAGAGTGTATTTGGAACTTATGTGGTCATCTTCGATCAGCGTACCGCCAATGCCGAATTTGCCCTCGCCGAAAAATTGCTTGAAACGCGCTCCGCTGACGCTGGCTTCGAGCCCGTCGACCGGCGTTTCGTAATTCACCTGGATCGTAATCGGGTGTCCCGCAAGAAGGTTCGAGCCAATCAATGCACTATCGTCGATGACACTCGACACCGGGCGGCGGAACCAGATGCGGCCTTCGCGGTACTTGATGTCATAGTCCACGTTGCGCTGCTGGTCGATGCGCTGCAACAACAAGCCCGTATGCTGATCGTGTACCAGCAGCGATACCTGTTCGCTGCCCTCGACCACGTTGGTGTGACTCAGGAAGTAAAGTGATCCGCCAGTCGCGGCTATCTCGTCATGCACCGGCGCCTGGTCGATCCGGGCAACGAATACTTCGGCCTGCGTCATCGCGCGGTTGTCTCCGGTCCGCGACCGCGATTCATACTTCGCATGGGCACCGAACAGGGTGCGCTGATACGACGCCAGTTCGGTGTCGGTGAAATTCAAGGCATAGTTGCCGACGACAGCATCAAGCTGCTCACCCTCCAGTGCGAGATAGAGCTTGCCTTGCGAGTCGGTGTCATAGACAAGCGTGCTGTCATCACCGTAGACCGGATACACGGTGTCCGGATCGATATTGGTAATCAGGCGTTCGTTCTCGATCGCGTCGAGGTCGCTGAACAGTTCACCGATTTCGTTCTGCCCGGTATCGAAGGCTGCGGTAATCAGGTACTTGCCGAGCACACGGCCTTTCAGATACAGCGCAATCCTGCCTTCGATCACCGTTTCACTGGCGCTATCCGCTCCGGCAGCAGCGAGATTTCCGCTGCGGCGAAGCTGACTGATCTTGCCGTCGGCGAGCGCCATGATGAACAGGGCATCGGTGGTGAAATTGACATCGCGCCGGATGACCCCTGTATGGCCAGCCGGATCGGTAACGCGGGCGACAATCTCGTTGTTGCCCGGGTGCAGCGGCACGCTTGCAATGAATCGGCCGTCGCTATCAACCTCCGCAACCACTCCGTTCAGCGCAACGCTGTTGCCCGGAGTGGTAAAGCCCTGCACCACCAGGTTTTCATGCCGTATCGGTATACCCTCTGGCGGCAATTGCAACACCAGTTGCGGAATTGGCGCGACCGCCAGGACCGCTTCGCCATCGACGCTGGTCGAAGCCACAAAATGCAGGTTGGCATAGCGAACCAGGCCGCTGGCATTTTTGACGCTGAGTACATAGCGGTTACTACCCGAGCGCAGGCGCAGCGGCAGCTCGAAGCGACCGTCGCTATCCAGCGGGACTGCAATTCCGTCAATTGCAACGACATTGCCTGGATCTGTCCGGCCGCCCAGGCGATACGCGTACTCGGCACCTGGCGGTTCGGGACCCGGGCTCGCGCGGCGTGAATCGTCTTCCGCAAATGGCTGATATTCCGCTTCGACCGGCGCGTCAAGATGCAGGCGCGGCAGCTTGACTGTCGTTCGAATGCTGCGACCGATCTTGTCGATCATCTGCAGTTCAACGTTGCTGTCCCCCGCGGTCGCCAGGGTCTCCGAGAACTGACCCCAGTCATCCACCGCCAACACCATACCGTTCATCTCGACCAGTAAATCGTTGGTGCGGGTCTCGTACATTCGTGCGCGCTCGACCGCGGTCAACTCACCGACAATTTCCACTCTGCGATTCAGCGTGCGCCCGGTATCGGTAGTGTTACTGGCAACCGGACGGTCTTCACCGAAGCCCTTGACGATGAAACGCTCCGGCGGCAATTCAAGCTCGCCGACGAGATAGTTGAATGCTGCATTGGCGCGCGCTTCGGAGAGCAGCTGATTGGCCAGCAATGTGCCGGTCGAATCCGTATGACCGTTAATGCGGATCGTCTCGTCCGGGTGCTCACGCATGATTTTCGCCGCATCACTCAAGAGCCGCTCTGCATGTGTAGTCAACTCGTGGGAATTAACGGCGAAGGCGCCGCCACGGAGCTCAAGCGCGATGGAAGTCGTGCGGTTAACGCCAAACATGCTACGACGGCTGGTAATGCGCGCATCATCGATCAGCGCTTCCAGCTGATAGGAATAGACACGACCCGCCAGCAGCAACTCCTGAATCTCGTCGATGTCGTCCCACAATATTTCGTCCGGCATCACTCCACCGCCACGAATGCTTTTGACGTTATCGTCATCGTCATGCCAGATGCGCAAGGTCCAGGCGTCGACGGACTGGCCGACGACCTGCCCACCGAGCGTGAATCGCAACGGCTCGATCTCACCTTGCTCACCCATGTGAATGATGGCGTTCGCATCGGTATTGGTCAGTGCTACATCGCCGTCGACGAAGCTGACTTGTACGCCGTTCACGACGAGGCTCAGATCGCTGGCGCTGCCACTGATCCGGTCCGGAAGTACTTCGGCGGCAGTATCGACTCGCAAACCGTACACGCCATCGGCGCCGATCGATTCGCTATCGAAGTCATAGGTGACACCGAAGTTGGCCTTGGCCAACAGTCCCGGGGTCACGCTCAGGACCTGCCTGTCTTTGCCGGTGGCGCGCGCATTTGCGGCAATTGCAGCGACATTCAGCTTGACCATGCGCTGCCCCGGTTCAACCGCCGGGAAGTGAAAACGTCCGTGCGTATCCGTCAAGGAGTAGATGCCGTTGTCGAGGACGACCATTGCGCCGCCGATGCCGGTCTCGCCGCTGTCCTGCCAGCCATCGCCATCCAGGTCCTGGAAAACCTTGCCGATGATCGTGCCCAGGTCGAAGATCGGATCCGCGCTGATTTCGAGTTCCGCGGTGACCGGCGCCGATACCGCACACGCGTCGCAGACATCGACCGCCAGCGCAAGGTTGCCGTAATTGCCGGGCCGCGCGCCGGCGCCAACAACCATCGAGTATGTCAAGACCCCATAGCCGCTTTCGCCCGGATCGGCAATACCGTTGCCATTAGCGTCGCCGAGCGGCAGCACATCACCAATGTTGAAGAACGTTGGCGAGTACTGTGCGGGATCGGCAATGGATACACCATCGAGCCTCGCGGTACCTGCGACATAAGCCAGCACCGGTGCCGGCGTATCGGCGATGCGTACGTTGCGTACCGTGTCCACCGTCGTATTCTGAATTTCGATCGTGTAAGTCACGATGTCACCGATCAATGCCCGATCGGGACTAACCGTCTTGGTCAGTTGCAGCACTTCGCCCCGGGCGAAACCGACATCGGGCTGATCGTTCAGTAACACATCATCCAAGACGTCCGTCGCAAGCACCTGGGTAAGCCCTGAATTTGCAGAGCGAATTTCTGCGGTGGTTTCACCGTTGATGTCAGTCGGATTCAACGGTTGTGTGATCACGTCCAGTGCACCACGGCTCGATGCCACCGACACGGTGCGGCCGGCCAGCGGCTGGTTGTTGCCATCGCGCATAATCACGGTAATCGAGCTATAGGCGATACCGTCAGCCGCAACCACCGGCGGATCCACGGTAACGCTCGAGTTCACCGCATCGACCAGAGGCAGGCGATTCAGCGTAACTGTCGCCTGCGTGAGATCAAGGCTGAATGTATTCAGCTGACCGCTCGCAGAATTTTGCAGTGTCTGCGCGCCGGACAATGCCGGCAGCGCAAGGCAAAACGCTGCAATAAAGAATAGTTGTCGGATGAGACGGCCCATTAGTTGACCCTCACCCTGAATCGAATTGCCCATTGCGTCTGGGCGGGAATTTGCAGGAACAGGTTTGCCTGTCCCGGCACGTCGCCGACTGTCAGCAGATCCGGACCCGCGGGTCCACCGCTATCGAGGATGGATGCCTCGTCATCGGGGCCTGCCAACGCGTCCGTTTTCAGCGTCCAGACACCAGCCCAGCGAGTGGCGGCATCAGCGCCGCTGACGACATTCGTCGTTTCGAGGCTGTCAGCAACGTAAGTAAATTGTGTTTCGTCTATCGCATCCTGAATCGTCAGGCGATAGGCAGCAAAGTCGGTAATGTTATCGACGTAAAGTACAAAGTAGATTTCCTGACCCGGATTGACATCGGCGTTCGCCGCCAACACCGCACCTGTGAGATCACGGGCTTCCTTGACGAGCCCAAGTTGCACGGAATTGATTTCGATCCGTGCCCTGCCAGTGCCATCGCCACCAACGAAGGTGCCGTTGTTTATTCCATCCCTACCGCCCGTCGCAGAGTTGGTGGCCGCATAAATGCTGGCCGACGCAAACAATGCGCTAACAAGAACGGTGCACAGGGCGATCTGCATGCGCGGAATCGAGTTTCTCCAGCGCGTGACTAGCACCGACGCAAACTTCAGTTTGCGCATGCACAGTGCAGTGCTTGGCAATAAGAGCTTCAAGCTGTTCTCAACGAGCATCACGACGCATAGGCGCCTGCGACACCGGTAGAGGTAGCGTCAACGGAGCGTGAATTTCCGCTTCAGGAATACACGGGATGGGCGGCGGCCATTGCATGGCCGCGCCCACCCGGTGTCATCATTGAAACGGCAATTTCA
>SMUY01440834.1_pt1 | contig 11279 bp, 9 predicted proteins | sample 2456441 | NCBI WGS metagenome assembly SMUY01 (sample SAMN11095931, study PRJNA526329) | marine sediment metagenome | biome: Marine sediment; feature: Surficial sediment; material: Deep marine sediment; isolation source: Hadal surficial sediment | place: Pacific Ocean | collected 2014-11 | depth 0-1...
AGATGATGGATCGTCCGTTCGAGCTTGTAGAATTTGCTGAGGTCTTTGGTGGTCGTTTCTTTGTAGACGGGCGCTGTTTCGCTCATGTTCTATGCGATCCCAAAGGGTTGGTGGGACTTAATAAAACGGACCGGCCGGGGGCGGGCCGTCAACAGGGATGAGATGGAGGGAGTCCCGGTCCGGGGATAAGAACGGCGAATTCATATCGACGAAGTTTCCCGGAACCATGAGCATGTTGCGCGGGAAGTACCCCAGATCGGAGACGGTGCCAAGAACTATTTTGCCCCCCTCAACCGGCGGCGGAACCCTTGGCCTTGAGGCCGATGGCCCGGCCCGCCTGAGGCGGAGGAAGGGCGGATTGGGTCTTGGCCAGGGCCTCGATTCGCCGGACGGCGTCTTTGGGAAAGGGTGTCGTGCGCCGGGCCGCCAAGTCCACGTGCAGGAACATCAGCTCGTTGGTCGCCGCCAGGGCATTATTTTTGGTCCGGTGCATATTGTGGAAGACGTGGAGGCGCTTGTCGTCATGGCCTAGTACTAGGGAAGTGACTAAAAGCCCGTCGCCGGCATGGACTTCGTGTTCATAGGTGACGTGGGATTCGACCACGAACACCGATTGCCCGGTTTGCTCGCGGTAATCCCTGCCCAGGCCGATGTGGTCGAACAGCTTGTCGGTCCCGTGGTCGAACACCATGACGTAATAGGCGACGTTCATGTGGCCGTTGTAATCGACCCAATCGGGAAGCGCGGTTTCCTGGTGCGGTTCGAGGGTGCCGGGGGCGGCGGGGTTATCGGAGGTGTCGGGAGTGTTGGGAGTCATGGGGGGCGGTCTCCGGTTTGGGCGCCGGCGCTTGTCGAGAACCGGCGGCACCGCCAATATGCAGCATGGAGGGGCCTCTTTGTTAATAATCCGCCACCTTACCCGTCCCGGACTCGAGCCCGTGGACCTGGAACTGGCAGAGGGCCAATGCATCGCCCTCAGCGGGCCTTCGGGTTCCGGCAAGTCGATCCTGATGCGCGCCATCGCCGATCTCGACCCCAACGAGGGCGAGGTGTCCTTGGCAGGACAGTCCCGGGAATCCATTCCCGCTCCCTCCTGGCGCCGCCAGGTGGTTTACGTGCCGGCCGAGGCCGGGTGGTGGGCGGACCGTGTCGGCGGTCATTTTCCCGACCCGGACCTCGCCGCCCCCTTGATGATGCGGCTCGGCCTTTCGGCGGAAGCCCTGGAATGGGAGGTCGCCAGGCTGTCGACGGGGGAAAAACAGCGCCTGGCGCTGACCCGGGCGCTGTTGGCGAGCCCTCGAGTGCTGCTGTTGGACGAGCCGACCTCGGGCCTCGACCCCGACGCCGCGGCCAAGGTCGAAACCTTGCTGCATGAGCGTCTTGCCGATGGGACGGCGATTATGCTGGTCACCCACGACACCAAACAGGCTGGGCGGATGGCGTCGAAGCATCTCCGCATGGAGGCCGGCGCGCTCATTCCGTTGCCGGGACCAGGGGACGTACCGGGGGGCGGGCGATGAATTTTATCGCCCTTAGCTATTGGGACATCGGACTGGCGGCGTTGTTGCTGGTCCTTAACGCCGGGCTGTCGTGGAGGCTCCGGCTGGGAATTGAAAAAAGGCTTCTGGTCGCCGGCACGCGCATGGTCGTGCAGTTGACCCTGGTCGGGCTGGTGCTGAAGGCGCTGTTCGCCGTGACCTCGCCGCTGTTCACCGGGTTCGCCGCCGTCGTCATGGTGCTGTTTGCCGGGCGCGAGGCGATGGCCCGCCAGGAACGGCGCTTCAAGGGCTTCTGGTCGTACGGGATCGGCACCGGTTCGATGATGGCGGCGGGGACCATCGTCACCGTTTTCGCGCTGACCACGCAGATCCACGCCGATCCCTGGTATGACCCGCGCTTTACCATTCCCATCCTCGGCATGATCCTCGGCAACACCATGAACGGCGTCAGTCTGGGGCTAGACCGGCTGGTTTCCGGCGCCCATCAGCAGCGCCCGGCCATCGAGGCGCAATTGATGCTGGGCGCCGAAGCCTCCGAAGCGATGCGCGGCATTACCCGGGACGCCATGCGCGCGGCGCTGATCCCGACCATCAACTCCATGTCGGCGACCGGGCTGGTGGCGCTGCCGGGGATGATGACCGGGCAAATCCTGGCCGGGGTCGAACCGGTGGAAGCGGTCAAATACCAGATCCTGATCATGTTTCTGATCGGCGGCGGCACCGGGCTGGGATCGTTCGCCGCCGTCCTCGGCGGTGCCCGGCGTTTAACCGATTCCCGGCACCGGCTGAGGCTCGACCGGCTGACGGCGAAAACCGATTCCTGATCGCCGTTTCCCAAGGCCAAGGCGCAAGCGGGAAAAGGCTTTCAGTTGAAGGGGCCGGGGGTTATACCAACGCCGTCGTATGGGTATAATTTAGATGATACAGGCCACCAGCGTCCCGGATTTCTCGGTCGTCGTTCCGGTTAGAAACGAGGCCCACAATATCCCCCCCTTGATCGCCGAGTTGAAAACCGTAATGACAGCCCATCGACCCTACGAAATCGTCATTGTCGACGACGGCAGCGACGACGCCACGCCCGAGGTCCTCGGCGATCAGGCCCGGGCCTGCCCCGAGCTTCGCGTCATTCGCCACCGTTCCGGCGCCGGCCAAAGCGCCGCCATCACCACCGGCGTCAACGAAGCCCGGGCCGGGATCATCATCACGCTTGACGGCGACGGGCAGAACGACCCCGCCGATATCCCGGCATTGCTCGACCGTTTCCGGGAAGCCGATAACCCGGATAAGCTGTTGGTCACCGGGGAGCGGCAAAAGCGCCGCGATTCGCTGCTTAAGCGGGCGTCTTCGCGGGTCGCCAACGCCGTCCGCGGGACGCTTTTGGGCGACCACACGCCCGACACCGGCTGCGGTTTGAAGGTTTTCTCCCGCCCGGCCTATCTCGCCATGCCCGGGTTCGACCACATGCACCGGTTCCTGCCGGCGTTGATGCTGCGCCAGGGCGGGCGCGTTGCGTCGGTTCCGGTCAACCACCGGCCGCGCCAACACGGGGTCACCAAATACGGCGTCTTCGACCGCCTGGGAGTGGGGATCGTCGATCTTTTCGGCGTCATGTGGCTGCAACGCCGCCCCGGGACGCCGATCCCCGGCACCCCTGGCACCCCCGGCACCCCAGGCAACGGCGAAGGTTCGGGGTTCGTTGACCGCCTCGGCGCCCGGTGGCTGAAACGGAGGGCCGTGACGCCGGAAATCGACCGCGGCGCGAGCGAAGAGGCCGGGTCATGAGCGCCAAGATTCTGATCCGCGGCCTGGTCCTGTTCGTCTCCGTGGTGGTCCTTGGGGTGCTGATCAAGACCACGGAGATAGGCGCCGTTTTCGACCAAGCCTGGATCGATACCTATGTCCGCGGCCAAGGCGTTCAGGGCCTGGCCCTGTTCCTCGCCCTGGGATGGGCGTTGACGTCCGTCGGCCTGCCCCGGCAACTGGTGGCGTTCCTGGGCGGTTATGCCTTTGGCTTCGCGCTGGGGACCGGTCTGGCCCTGGCGGCGACGACGCTGGGCTGCATCACCGCCTTCCTGTTTGCCCGGCTTCTCGGCCGCGACATGGTGGCCCGCCGGTTCTCGGACAGAATCCGCCGCATCGACGGGTTCCTCAGCGACAACCCCCTGGCGATGACGCTGTTGATCCGCTTCCTGCCGCTCGGCAGCAATTTCGCCACCAACCTGGCGGCCGGCGTTTCCGCCGTCAGGGCGGTGCCTTTCTTCACCGGCTCGGCGATCGGATACGTGCCGCAAATGGTGGTGTTCGCCCTTCTCGGCAGCGGCATCAGTCTCGATCCCGGGTTCCGGATAGCCTTCAGTGCCGTTCTGTTCGTCGTTTCGGGCCTCCTCGGCATCCACCTCTATCGCCGCTACCGTCACGGCAAGAGCTTCGATGCAGAAGTCGAAAAACAATTCGGCGGCAACGGCGGCAACGGCGGCCCCGAAGAGAAGCCCGGTCCCGGTTCCGACGTTGAAAGCCGGCCGGCCGGCAACCCGTGAGGCGCCGCCGATGATGCCGCGCAACTGGCCGCCTCTGTTATGGTCCGGGCTTTGGCTCCTGGTCATGGCCGCGGCGCTGGCCTCCCGGCCCTTGATGCCGGTCGACGAAACCCGTTACCTGGCGGTCGCCTGGGACATGTGGCGCGAGGGCAATTTCCTGGTTCCGCACCTCAACGGCGAACCCTACAGCCACAAACCACCGCTGCTGTTCTGGCTGATCCACCTCGGTTGGGCCGTCTTCGGCGTCAACGAATGGTGGCCGCGCCTGGTGGCGCCGCTGTTCGGACTGGGGAGCCTGTTCCTGACCGCCCGCCTGGCCCGGGAATTGTGGCCCGAAGCGGCCCCGCCGGCCCGCATGGCGCCCCTGATTCTGGTCGGCGGCCTGTTCTGGGCCCTGTTCACGACATTGACCATGTTCGACATGATTCTGGCCTTTTGTACGCTTTTGGGCCTGATCGGCATGGTGCGGGCGTGGCGGGCCGGCGGCTGGGCGAATTTTGTTCTCATGGGCCTCGGCATCGGCCTCGGCGTCCTGGCCAAGGGGCCGGCGATCCTGGTCCATATCCTGCCCGTCGCCCTGTTGGCGCCGTGGTGGGGCCAGGGGTTTTCGGGAGCCTTGCCGGGGGGCGAGGAACGCCGATTAGGTGGCTGGTATCTGGGCCTGTTCGGCGCCGTCGCGCTCGGCGCCGCCATCGGCCTCGCCTGGGCCGTCCCGGCCGCCATGGCCGGGGGCGAGGCCTACCGCGAGGCCATCTTCTGGGGCCAATCGGCGGGCCGCATGGTCTCCTCCTTCGCCCACCGTCAGCCGTGGTGGTGGTATGGGGCGGCACTGCCGGTGTTGTTGCTGCCCTGGGTGTTGTGGCCGCCCGTCTGGCGGGCGGGGGGGCGGTTGGGGATGGCCCTGGCCAGAGATGGCGGTGACAGCGGGGTGCGGTTCTGTGTTGCCTGGTTGATCCCGGCGCTGGTGATTTTTTCGGCCATCAGCGGCAAGCAGTTCCACTACCTGCTGCCCGAACTGCCGGCCATCGCCCTGGTGCTGGCCAGGCTGTTGTTCGACGGCGCGGCGGAAAAACAAGGCGCCGCCCGGGATCAAATTCCGCCGGCGCTGTTTTACGTGATCGCCGGCATCGCCCTCTTTGCCCTGCCGGCTTTGCCGGTCCCCGATGCGGCGCCGTCGTGGCTGGACCTGATGGCGACGGGCTGGGGGGGGGCCATGGCGGCGGCCGGGATGGCGGTCTTGCTGTTAAGCGGCAAATGGCCGCTGGCCGGGCGGCTCGGCGGGCTGGCGGCGCTCAGCGCCGTTTTCGTGGTCGTCACCCATTTGGCGATGAAGCCGCCGCTGGCCGCCGCTTACGACCTGAAACCGCTGGCCCTGAAGCTCGCGGAATGGGAGCGCCAGGGCATTCCGTTGGCCAATTTCAGCAAATATCATGGCCAGTATCAGTTCCTTGGCCGGCTCAAGAAACCGATAACCCAGGTCGGCATTCTGGACCCGGACTTAAAGAATTTTCTCGCCGATCATCCCGACGGCAGGATCGTCGCCTACCACAATCAACTGCCCACGGCGGCGAAACCGATCGCCGTCTACCGTTTTCGCACGCGCCTGATTACCGTCTGGGAGGTGGCGACGGTGATCCGCCATCCGGGAATATTAGAGCGCGCACCCCCGGCCAGGGCCGGTTTTGGCAAAAAATCGCCGTCCCGCCCTTGACAGCCGGGGCATTCACCCATACATCGGTAGCACTCATAAGGGATGAGTGCTAATAATCCATTATAACCAATTGAAACTAAATGAGTTCATGGAGATTCAACGATGAAATTCAAGCCACTGCATGACCGTGTTCTGGTTGAACGCGTTGAGCAGGATGTAAAATCCGCGGGCGGGATCATCATCCCCGACACCGTGCAGGAAAAACCGATGGAGGGCAAAGTCATCGCCGTTGGTTCCGGAACCCGCAGCGAGGACGGCAAGATCACGCCGTTGGATGTCAAGGCTGGTGACAAGGTGTTGTTCGGCAAATGGTCGGGCACCGAGGTCACGATTGACGGCACGGAAATGATCATCATGAAAGAGTCCGACATCATGGGCATTATCACGAAGAAATAAGGAAAGAAGAAAATGCCAGCAAAAGAAATCAAATTCGGTACCGAAGCCCGCACGCGCATGTTGAACGGCATCGAAATCCTGACCGACGCGGTCAGGATCACCCTCGGGCCGAAGGGCCGCAACGTAATTCTCGACAAATCCTTCGGCGCGCCGCGCATCACCAAGGACGGCGTGACCGTGGCCAAGGAAATCGAACTTGCCGACAAGTTCGAGAACATGGGCGCCCAGATGGTCCGCGAAGTGGCCTCGAAGACCAACGAGGAAGCCGGCGACGGCACCACCACGGCGACCGTGCTCGCGCATGCCATCGTCCGCGAAGGCGCCAAGTCGGTGGCCGCCGGCATGAACCCCATGGACCTCAAGCGTGGCGTCGATTTGGCCGTCAAAACCGTGGTCGAGGCGCTGAAAAAGGCGTCGAAGACGGTTTCCACCAGTGAGGAGATTTCCCAGGTCGGGACCATTTCCGCCAACGGCGACACCGAAGTCGGCGAGATGATCGCCGAAGCCATGAAGCGGGTCGGCAACGAAGGGGTGATCACGGTCGAGGAGGCCAAGGGCCTGGAAACCGAGCTCGACGTCGTCGAAGGCATGCTTTTCGACCGCGGCTACACCTCGCCCTATTTCATCACCAACGCCGAAAAGATGAACTGCGAGATGGAAAACCCCTACATCCTGATCCATGAAAGCAAGCTGTCGGGCCTGCAGCCCCTGCTGCCGCTTCTGGAGCAGGTGGTCCAATCGGGGCGTCCGCTGCTGGTCATCGCCGAGGACATCGAGGGCGAGGCCCTGGCGACCCTGGTCGTCAACAAGCTGCGCGGCGGCATGAAGGTGGCCGCCGTTAAGGCGCCCGGCTTCGGCGACCGCCGCAAGGCGATGCTCGAAGACCTCGCCGTTTTGACCTCGGGTCAGGTGATCAGCGAGGATCTGGGCATCAAGCTCGAAAACGTCACCATGGACATGTTAGGAACGGCCAAGAAGGTGATCATCACCAAGGAAGAAACCACGGTCGTCGAAGGCGCCGGCAAGAAGAAAGATATCGAAGGCCGCTGCCATCAGATCCGTTCCCAGATCGAGGAGACTTCTTCCGATTATGATAAGGAAAAGCTCCAGGAACGGCTCGCCAAGCTGGCCGGCGGCGTGGCCGTCATCCGCGTCGGCGGCGCCACCGAGGTCGAGGTCAAGGAACGCCGGGACCGTGTTGACGACGCCCTGAATTCGACCCGCGCCGCAGTCGAGGAAGGCGTGGTCGCGGGCGGCGGAGCGGCGCTTCTGTACGCCGCCAGGTCGCTGGACAAGCTCAAGGTCGACAACGATGACCAGCGCGTCGGCATCGATATCGTGCGCCGCGCGTTGCAGACGCCGTTGCGTCAGATCGCCGAAAACGCCGGCGAAGACGGCGCCGTGGTCGCCGGCAAGCTGCTCGATCAGAAAAACACCAACCGCGGTTTCGACGCTCAAAAGGGCGAATACGTCGACATGATCAAGGCCGGCATCATCGACCCGACGAAGGTCGTGCGCACGGCGCTCCAGGACGCGTCCTCGATAGCCGGTCTGTTGATCACCACCGAAGCCATGGTCGCCGAGGTGCCGGAGAAGAAAGATTCAGCCGGCGGCGGTGCCCCCGACATGGGCGGCATGGGCGGCATGGGCGGTTTCTAGAGCAAATCCCGAGCAAACGGAACCGTTTGCGACGACGTATTTGCGTAAAATAAATGAGCTGGGGCATTTCCGGTGAACCTGCGTGAACCGGAAACGCCCTAGACCCGCGCGACAGGCTAAACGAACAAGGGCCGTGCCCCTGCTTTACGGATGGGGGCGCGGCCCTTTTTTGTGCTCAATCCGGATCGATGGCCTTGATCAGCGCCGAATGGTCCAACTCGCCCAGCCCGGCCTCGATGACCTTGTCATAAAGGGCCATGTTGAGCGCCGTCGCCGGCATCTCGAACCCCAGTTCCCCGGCCAACTCCAGCGCCTGAAACAGGTCCTTGCGCTGGGTTGTGCATTTGCCGCCGGGGGTGAACGCGCCGTCGATCATGCGTTTGCCGTGGACCTCGAGGATGCGCGAATCGGCGAACCCCCCGGTGAGCGCCTCGCGCACCCGGGCCGGGTCGGCGCCGGCCTTTTTGGCCAGCGTCAGCGCCTCGGCGACGGCGCCGATGTTGAGGCCGACGATCACCTGGTTGGCGGCCTTGGCCACCTGTCCGGTGCCGGTGGGCCCGACGTGTGTCGTCGATTGGCCGAGAACCTCGAACACCGGCGCGGCCTTTTCCATGGCCTCCTCGGACCCGCCGGCCATGATCGTCAGCGTGCCGCCCTCGGCGCCGATGGTGCCGCCGGAAACCGGGGCGTCGATGTAATCGCCGCCGGCCGCCTCGACGTCCCTGGCGAATGCGCGGGTGGCGATGACCTTGGTGGTGCCCATGTCGATGACCAGCCCCCCGGGCCTGAGCCCGCTGATCACCCCGTCCGCGCCCAGCAGCACCTTTTCAACCGCCGGCGTGTCGGGCAGCATGAGGATGACCGTGTCCGCCATCCCGGCGGCGTCGGCGGGGGTCTTGGCCGGGGTCATGCCGGTGCCCGAAAGCTCCTCGATGACGCCCTGGGATCGGTTGTGGACGGTCATCTCCGCCCCCGCCGCCTTCAGGTTGCGGGCCATCGGCTTGCCCATCAAGCCGAGGCCGATGAAGCCGATCGTCTGTCCGTTGAGTAAGGTCATGACTGTTTCCTTGAGGTTTAGCTCGCCTGAAATTTTTTAATCCATGGGGCCGAGAAAGGCCCGGATGTCGGTAATGGCTTCCTTCAGCCCCAGCCGCTTGACCGGGACTCCTTCGGGAAAGGCGCCGAGAAGCCGGCTCGGCAGCGCCCGGTCCAGCATCACGAAAACCCCGTGATCGTCGGCGCGGCGGATGAGCCGTCCGAAAGCCTGTTTGAGGCGGAGCCGCGTCAGCATCTCGTCGTATTGGCGGCCGCCGAAATGTTTTTTTCTCTCCCGGTGCAGGATATCGGGCCGTGGCCAGGGCACCCGGTCGAAGACGATCAGGCGCAAGGACCGGCCCGGCACGTCGACGCCGTCGCGGACCGCATCGGTGCCCAGCAGGCAGGAATCTTCCTCGGCCCGGAAGATGTCGACCAGGGTGCCGGTATCCAGGACATCGACGTGTTGGGCCAAAAGCGCCAGCCCGGCCTCGTCGAGCGGCCCTTGGATGCGTTCATGGACGGCCTTGAGTCGCGAAATGGCGGTAAACAGGCCCAGCCCGCCGCCGCCGGCGGCCAGGAACAGCTCGCGATAGGCGGCCGCCACCTGGTCCTTGTCGTCGCGGTTGACGTCGCCGACGATCAGCACCCGGGTCAAGGCGGGGTAGTCGAAGGGCGACGGCCGGTCCGTCAGCTCCGGCGGGGCGGCAAGGTGATGCGCCCCGGTGCGCCTTTCGGCGGCCCGCCAATCGGTCTCGGCGTCGCCGGTGCCGTCGCGGAGCGTCGCCGAGGTCACCAACACCCCGTGCGCCGGGGCGAGGACGGTTTCGGCGAACGGTTGCGTCGGGTCGATCCAATGGCGGTGCAGGCCGATGTCGAAGTCGCGGCCGTCGATCCTGTCGACCCCGAACCAGTCGACGAATTCGTCGGGCGTTTCGCCGCTCAGCGCCTGCAGCATCCGCCGCCAGCCCTGGGCCTGCTGGCGGCCGCGGCGGTCGAGGCCCCGGCACATGGCCTCGATGCGGGACCGGGTCTGGCTGTCCAGGTCCTGCGCCTCGGCGTCGAGAACCGCCGCCAGCGACCCGATCAGGCTGCTCAAGGGCGTGATCAGCCGCGCCAGGGCCTGATCGAGCGCCGCCGCCGCCGCTAAAAGCCCGTCCACCGGGGGCGCGGTTTCCGTTTCCAGGCTGTAGGGTGACCGCCCGTCCTCATCGCGGGCATAGACCTGTTGGCGGACGAAGGCGAAGAAGGCCTCGGCGAGGCCTTGGGGCGCGCCGTCGGCGAGCCGATTGCCCCAGCCGGTGCCGGGCAGCGCATGGGCCGCCTTGATCGCCTCGGCGAGCGCGTCCATGGCCTTGGCGTCGCCATCGATGAGGTCGCCGATCCGCTCCCTGAGCCCGCGCGACCGGGACCGGCTTCCGGCCTCGGCGCCTAGGATCCAGCGCCGAAGGTCGGCCGTCTCGCGGGCCGAAAGGTGGGCCGCAAACGCGGCGTCGGCGGCGTCGAACAGGTGATGGCCCTCGTCGAAGACATAGCGGGTCGGAAGCCCGCCTTCGCCGCCGGTTCCCCCGGCAAGGCCGCCCATGGCGGCCTGGATCATCACCAGGGCATGATTGGCGACGACGATGTCGGCGCCCCGGGCCCGGCGCACCGTGTGTTCGATGAAACAGCGGGCGTAATGCCGGCATGCCGAATAGATGCATTCGCCCCGGGTGTCCGTTAAATCCAGGGTCAGGCCGTAGCCCAGCAAATCGGTGAGCCAGGCAGGGAAATCGCCGCCGACCATATCGCCGTCCCGGGTGTTGAGGGCCCAGCGGGCCATCAGGCCGAGCGCCGTGGCGCTGCCGCCACCCGCCTGGGCGCCGCCAAGCCCTCCGGCGGTCCGGGCCAGCGCCTCGTCGAAATTGAGAAGACAGAAGTAGTTCTCCCGCCCCTTGCGAATGACGACGCGCTCGGCCTTTTCCGCCGGGTCGGGGAACAGCCGGTCGAGCTCGCCGTCCAGTTGGCGTTGCAGGTTGCGGGTAAAGGTGCTGATCCACACCGGACCCTGGTTCTTTTCCGCCCACACGCTGGCCGGGGCGATGTAACCCAGGGTCTTGCCGACTCCGGTGCCGGCCTCGGCGATGGCCAGCCGGGGCTCCCCGGCCTCGACACGGGGCTGGAAGGCGGCCGCGGCGTCGGCCGCGTAATCGGCCTGTTGATCCCGGTTTTCGGCGCCGCCACCCAAAAGCTCGGCCAGCCGGGCCCGCGCCTCGGCCGGTTCCACGGGGTGGTTGCCGGGCGGCGGTTCCGGCGCCTGATCCTGCCATTCGTCGAGTAAATGAAAGATGTTTAAACCGGCGGCGGCATTCTTCGGCAGCGGGGTCCCCTCGGCGCCAAGGGCCGCCAAGACCGCCGGTCCCCACGGCCAGCCGCCTTTGGTCATCGCCTGGGCGATGGGAA
>SMUY01083662.1_pt1 | contig 11274 bp, 9 predicted proteins | sample 2456441 | NCBI WGS metagenome assembly SMUY01 (sample SAMN11095931, study PRJNA526329) | marine sediment metagenome | biome: Marine sediment; feature: Surficial sediment; material: Deep marine sediment; isolation source: Hadal surficial sediment | place: Pacific Ocean | collected 2014-11 | depth 0-1...
AGACGCGAACCAGAGTTGACCGAAGATCCTGGACGCCGATATAGGGCGCCCAACGCGGCGATATATCGGGATTGATCAATGTCGCCAGACCCGCGCGTTGCACGCCGTCGAGGCTTAGCACTGGATACATGTTGCCGTCCCGCTCGATCGTGCCCCGGTTGTAACCCACGACCTCGGCGTAAAATTGCGCCGCCGCTTCCGTATCCCTGGTCCAGAGCTCGGCCCAGAGCCAAGCGCCGACGCCCTTGTCTGCGCCGAGTATCTGCTCCTTCACCGCTAGCACGGCCGGGGCCCCTTGCGGGTCGATGATAATCGCATAACTTCCGTACCCTGCGACCCGAGTAATATCCTGGTGGATGGTGCCACCGAGTTCACGTGCAGTGGCGACGGACTCGACAAGATTCGACACCGTGATGGCAGCAAGCCACAACGACTCCGAGGTGTCCGGCAGCCGATCTTCGATCTGATTGATGCCCGCCACGGGCGTCCCCCGGCGTAATGCCATCAGGCCTCCGCTCGGGCCGCGTTGAATCTCCCAGCCAAAGAGACCCGCATAGAACGCCGCGGCTGCCTCTGCATCCTCGGTAAACAAGCTAAACCAGTCCACCTCGCCCGCAGCATGCGTTGCTGCCGGAACACCAACGACCAATGCCCCGAACAACCAGAGTCGAGCCCGCTGGCCATACCGATTGCTCGATCTCATCAACTTGCCTCGCTACTCGCCGAAAGTTCTCTGCCACACCATGCGGTTAGCGCCATCATACCCCGACCATAGCATGGCCGAATTCGTGACAGGGCCGCTACTCGGCGAAACTCCTCTTGATCTCCGCGGCTAGAATGCCGATGCCTCTCTCTACGATGTCGTCGTCCTGGGCGAATGATATCCGTAAACACTCATCACGGTGCGGCCACGACTCCGTCACGCCGGGAAAGAAATGATGACCGGAGATGACCAGGACACCGCTGTTCTTTAAGCGCTCATAGAGTGCGGCGCTTCGAATCGGCAACCCCGGTAACCAGAGCCATAAGAAGAACGCGCCTTCCGGTGTATGAATTTTATACGGTATGCCATCGAGTTGCGCCTGCAACAACTGACACGCAGCGAGCGCTTTGCTGCGATAGAACGGCGTAATGAGCTTCTGACTCAATGAAAGAATCTCGCCGCTCGCCAGAAATTGCTCCAGAAGCACTGGACCCACACTACCGACAGCCAGGCTCAAAACTGCGATCATGCGCGTCAGCGCCGCGATGATCTCCTCGTTTGCGATGATGATTCCGGTTCGCACCCCGGGCAGGCCGAGCTTGGAAAGGCTCATACAGAGAATGACATTGTCGTTCCATAGCGGCGTTGACTCGGTGAAGACGATTCTCGGGAACGGTAGACCGTAGGCGCTGTCCACGATGAGTGGTACATCGGCCGCCCTCGCCATCCGATCCAGCTTGCTCAGTTCCGTATCTGTAATGACGTTGCCAGTGGGATTGGTGGGCCGGGAGACGCAGATCGCGGCTATGTCACCAGTCACTTTCAGGTCATCGAAGTTGACATGATATTTAAAAAAATTATCCGGAAGTTCTCGAATGATAGGTAGTTGAGCGACAAAATGATCTTCCCCCAAGCCTACATCCGTGTAGCCAATGTACTCCGGCGTGATCGGCAGCAGAATGCGCCGGCGACTTCCGTCCGAGAACTCTCCTGCGAGCAAATTGAACAACAAAAAGAACCCGGTCTGACTTCCCGCGGTCAGCGCAATGTTGTCCACGGTCAGATCCCAGCCGTACTCCCGGACCAGCAACTCAGCCAGGAGTCGACGAAACCGCCGCTCGCCTTGCGGATGGGCATATCTTCCTACGAGGCGCTCGAAGCTCTCGTCGCTGGCCGCGATCTCCGTGAGGCGTCGTCTGAAGATGGCCTGGACTTCAGGAATACTGCCCGGATTCCCGCCGCCTAGTAGTAGCGTCGAGTGCTCGCCGTCCATCGCGGCGCCCAGGTCTTGCATCAGCTCCAACGCGCCCGTTGGGCGGGTATAGCGGTCACCGAATTTCGACCAGGGTCCAACCATGCAGGGCTTCTACGCCTGGGATCGGCCGCAGTCAAACTGCCCCCAGGACACTGATGTCACCGCCTTGCTCGACACATGCTCGCGCTCATCTCGATACCTCGCGTACCCTGGTTGAATCGATCTCCGCAACGTTGCGACAGCCCAGAAGCCGCATGTCCCGCTCGATGTCGGTCTTTAAAATCTCTAGTGCGCGATCGACTCCGGCTTCGCCTCCCGCACCGAGTCCGAAGAGGTAAGGACGTCCGGCCGCGCATGCCGTCGCCCCCAGGGCCAGGGCTTTCAGTACGTGGACACCCCGCCTTACGCCACCCTCCAAAATGACCTCGAGTCGATCACCGACCGCGTCGACAATCTCCGACAGGACTTCGATCGGCGCGGGCGAGGTGTCCAGCTGCCGGCCCCCATGGTTGGAGATAATGACAGCGCTTGCGCCGACATCAACGGCGCGCTTGGCGTCCGCAACGGAGAGTATGCCTTTGATCGCGAACGGCCCGCCCCAATCCTTAATCATCCACTCCGCATCGTCCCAACTCACGGCACGATCGAGTTGATCGTTAAAAAAGCTGACCAGTGTCGTTACATCGCCACGGATACGGTTGCGGACGTTGGCAAGCTCGATGCGCGGATGCGTAAGATAATTCCACACCCACCGTGGGTGCATTGCGAAATTCAACAGGGTCGCAAGCGTCAACTGCGGCGGTATCGTCATGCCGGTGACGAGATCCCGTTCCCGGTTTCCCGCTACCGGAACATCAACCGTCAAGGCTAACGCGACATAGCCAGACTCCTTGCAGCGCCGGATAAACTCACGGTTCAAGCCGCGATCCTTGAATACGTAGACCTGAAAGAGTTTCGGCCCGTTCGCAGCAGCAGCCGCGTCTTCGATACTCGTAGTAGCAATCGACGACAGACAGTACAGCGTACCCGCGCGCGCAGCGGCGCGAGCGACCGCATTCTCCCCGTCGTGATGAAACAGGCGCGACATGGCCGTCGGCGCACAAAAGTACGGCATGTCGATGCGTTGCCCAAAGACCGTCGTCGAGAGATCGATTTCGCTGACGTCGACGAGAACCCGCGGCACGAGTTCATACTGGTCGAACGCCTCGGTATTCTGCCGCATGGTCCACTCGTCTCCGGCCGCGCCATCAATGTAATGAAACATGGCAGCCGGCATGCGTTTTTTGGCGCGCTCGCGCAGACGGGCGATGTTGTAACAACTTTCAAGTGATTTTGTGAACACAGGAATCCTTAGCAGTCTGTCGGACTTAGGCGGAATCTACTGTGGCACCGGGAGTGGCGCAATCCCTTGCTTGGTGACTGTAGATAGCTGAACCTCACCCCGATTGTTGTGAATGACGAATTCCACGTGGTAGAGGATCTGCGCCCCGGGAGGTTCGGTGCGGTACAGATCGCGGATGTTGATCAGCCCGTCAATCTCCGCGCGGGACAGATTCAAGACCTCGGCAACGACCGGTACGGCTGTATCCGGGAAAATACCGTCTGGTCCTGGATCGCGTGTAGGCGCGGGCAGCAGTGCACCGGAGCGCCCGGCATGCCCCAGAGCGATCTCGCGGATCGTCATGACTTGCTCCTCGCGTAGTGACGTCGATCGAGGCTTAATAATTTCTCGTATATAACTTATTGATTCTTATAATTTTACTGGCCACAGGCTACCGAAGCTTGCTTAGATGCTGGGCCTCTGCACCCTCCGGCCGTGCCGCCAGGCGGTAAATCCAGCCACCCATGGGACCAAATTCGACCGAATTCCGCACGGTGTCTCGGGTTACGAACTGCACCATTTCGGTCTGGGACAGTCGAGAGCGGGCTCGGTTACCGCGGATTCTGAGCTTCATCTCGACACGATCTTTTAGAGTGGCTGCTGACCCTGTTCTGGACCAGGTCCCGGCAACGTGCGGTGGCGAACGACTTTAATAGGTCATTCTCGTGCCATCGTCATATAATCGCGTCGGCAGAGAGCGAACTCTTCAGTAGAGCGAAAGATCAACTATGACGACGAGGCCGAGGAGCTTGGCGATGAGCAAGGAAGTCGGAATCAGCGGGTTCGCGGTATACGTACCGCCCTATCGGGTGGACCTGCAGGACTGGTGCCAGTGGACCGATTCGCCATGGGATAAGACCAGCGCCGTGATCGGACGAAGCTTTCGCATGCGCGGTCCGGATCAGAGTGTCTACACGATGGCAGCCACAGCCGTCATGCGCTTGATCGACAGCTACGACATCGACCCGCGGCGGGTCGGCTTCCTCGGTCTGGGCACCGAGTCGAGTACCGACAACTCTGCCGGCGCGGTCATCATCAAGGGCATGCTGGATGAAGCGCTACAAACCCGGGGGCTGCCCCCGATCAATCGCTATTGTGAAGTCCCCGAACTCAAACATGCCTGCCTGGGCGGTATTTATGCCATGAAGCACGGGCTACGTTATCTCGCTCTAGAGGAAGAAAACCGCTGCGCCATCGTCGTCAGCGCCGACATCGCAGAATATGCCAGGGGCAGCTCCGGCGAACCGACGCAGGGAGCAGGCGCAGTCGCCATGTTACTGGAGACCGACCCGGGCTTGCTGCGAGTACACCTCCAGGATATCGGCAGCGCGTCCGCCTACCGGGCCGTTGACTTTAGAAAACCGGTGATGCGCAATCTTATTCGCGGCAAACTGAATTGTCATTTTCAGGACCTGCCGGTATTCAACGGCAAATATTCGACAACGTGCTATCTCGATGAAACGCTGCATGCGCTCTACGATATGATGCGCCGCCTCGACTGTACGCCTACCGATTACTACCAGAGCCTTACCGCAGCGTTCATGCATCGACCGTATCACCGCATGCCGATGACATCGTTCGCGATGAGCTATCTTTTTGGCCTCGCGCACGACGGTGCTGCCGGGCTTGAGGAGCTCGAAGCGTATTGTCGTAACGCCGATCTGGACGTCGACGCCGTATTAGATGAGATGAACTCTACGCCGGATGTTCTGCAGCTCGTAAAAGACAGGAATATAGACGCGGACGTGTATCCGTTAAGCGTTCACCTGCTGAAGGAATTTCGCACGAGTGAGGTATTCACGCAGACACTCGCCGCGAAAATGTCGCTGGGCTCAGAGGCGATGAAAGATATCGGCAACGTTTATTGTGCCGCCTTACCAGCTTGGATTGCGGCGGGACTGGAAGAAGCGGTAATGCAAGGTCGCGAGTTGGCTGGAGGAAAAATTCTGGCAGTCGGCTACGGAAGCGGTGACGCTGCCGAGGCGATTCCGATGACGCTCGCAGATAACTGGCGGGAACCAGCGTCTCGAATTGGATTCATGGCAGCACTCGAGCCCTACCAGAACCTGACACAAGCACAGTATGAGAGCCTTCACGACACCGGTGACGCAGTAGGGCTACTCGAGGCCGATTATGGATTTCTGATCGAGTCTGTGGGCTCAAGCGCCAATCCCGAGTTCAGCGATGAAGGTATCGAGTACTACCGCTACCTGCGTTAGAACATGCCGCGGCCTTATCGGCCGCTCCTACAGCGCGGCGATTTGTTGCTCTAGAATTTCGAGCAGATCCGCGACCGAACCCTCACCTAGAACCCGTTGATATTCTGCTCGCTTCAGCGCCAGATCACTCACGCCGTCGGCAACGACGTTGATTATTCGCCACCCAGCGTCATCTTGATGCAGGATATATTCGATCGGGATATCCGGAGGCTCCGCACGCGCAATACTCGCGATAACCTGGACGCGCCCCGAAGCCAGTGTACGGGACTCCTGAATATTGAATGCGCCCGCCGAAAGTGCGACGAACCGGCTCGCATAGCTCAACACGCTGAGGCGCTGAAAGCTTCGTAGGAACGCCTCCCGCTCCCCGTCGGAAAAACTTGCCCAATGGCGCCTAACCGTAAACTCAGCGATAAAGGGCAGATCGTGAGTTGCAACGATCAGTGGCTCGAGTCGTTGGAAACGTTGCACAAGCCCGACGGACCCCTGCTCCAGTGACAAGCTGGTCAAGCCCTCATGCAGTGCCTCGACACATGTCATCGGTGTGTCGTATGCGGCGATCGTCGGGGAGGGCTGGCCGAGGGCGTTCATCCACGGAAGCGCACCTAACCCGAAACCGAACAGCCAAAGGTTCATCAGGCCGCCGCTCCTACCGAGACGGGCATGAACTATCACTTCCGCCGTATGCGGTTCGCTCGCAGCAGGAGCGACTATCGCTCTCAACGGCGCTCGGATGAACGATACCGAATCTCATCGACGGAAATCGCAACGCCCGGCGCTTTGCCGTCATGTAACATGGGCAACTCCGGCGCCATCTCGCCGTCCAAGCGCGGACCGAATAGAAACACACTCAGCGCCGTCAAAGGATGCGCGACAGTGTGTGCGACAGCCGTTCCTTCATAACCGCAATGGACCATGCAATCGTCGCATTTGGGATTCCGGCCCGTACCGTAGCCGTCCCAGTTTGTCGTCTCCATGAGGTCCTGGAAGCTCTCTGCATAACCCTCATCAACCAGTAAATAGCAAGGCTTCTGCCAGCCGAAAATGTTGTAAGTCGGATTACTCCAAGGCGTGCACTGGTAGCTCTGGTTGCCGGCCAGGAAATCCAGGAACATGCTGGACTGATTGAAGCGCCACTTACTGCCGCGTTCTCGGCCGATCTTGAATATGTCGCGAAACAGTTCTTTGGTCTGGCGTCGACCCAAAAACACATCCTGTCGCGGTGCATGCTGGTAGCTATAACCCGGTGAGACCGTTATCCCCTCCAGACCAAGGCTCATCGAGAAATCAAAGAAGTCGGCAACATCTTTAGGGTTCTCGCCGTTGAACAGCGTGCAGTTTACGGTGACTCGAAAACCGCGGCTGCAGGCCAATTGTATGGCAGAGACCGCCTTCTCGAATACGCCCTGACGACAAACGGACTCATCGTGTCGTTCACGGTTTCCATCCAAATGCACGGACCAGGTGAAATACGGTGAAGGCTCATACTCATCGATCTTCTGCGCAAGCAGCAGTGCGTTCGTGCAAAGATAAACAAACTTCTTCCGCGCGATAATGCCACGGACGATGGCGGGCATCTCCTTGTGGATGAGCGGTTCGCCGCCCGGTATGGATACGACGGGTGCGCCACATTCGTCTACGGCCTTAAGTGCGTCCTCGGTACTCAGGCGCTTCTGCAGAATGTCTTCCGGATAGTCAATTTTACCGCAACCTGCGCATGCCAGATTACACTGGAACAGTGGCTCCAACATTAAAACCAGCGGATAGCGTTTCACGCCCCGGAGCTTTTGCTCCAGAAGATAGCGCCCCACACGGTAAGTCTGAATTAATGGAATACTCATCGCTACTCCTGTCTACGATCCAGCATCGCCCGCCTCTAACTCTCAGCCTGTGGGTCCTGAAGAATCGTGTCGAGATAACTATTCGTAATCTGCGCCCACTCCATTTTCAACCACGGCGTAAAGTTCTCCGGCGATGCCGCAACTTCCGACTCTAATGAGGCAATGTCGATATAGCGCCACTCCGAGATTTCGCGCTCGTTAACATCTACCTCGCCATCGTAATGGCCATAGTATACCCAGCAATACTCGTGTTCGGCACCGACCGCGCCATACTGGGCGTGATACTTGAACTTGTAGAGAAAATTCAACGGACACTCGATACCGAGTTCCTCGACAAGTCGGCGAGACACCGCTTCCTCCATCAATTCCCCGACTCGTGGATGCGAACAACAGGTATTGGACCAGTAGTCTGGCCAGAGCGGTTTCTCGGCACTTCTCCGTTGCAACAGGAGCTCATTTCTGTTGTTGAAGATAAAGATGGAGAATGATCGATGCAGGATGCCGTTGCCGACGTGACAATCGCTCTTGGAACTGTGTCCGATCTCACGATCGAGCTCGTCGACCAGAATAAGCTCCTCGCCGGAATCAGAAACGTCCTCGCTACGAGCCATCGAGATCGGCCCCAAGGGCTACCGCCATGGCGTCGAAGCCCGCCGCGCGGATCGCGTTGACGACGGCATCGGTATCGCCGTCGCATAACGCGATGATGGAACCGCCGCCGCCGCCGCCGGTCAGTTTCGCGCCAAGCGCACCATTTGCCCGGGCGATATCGACCAACTGTTCCAACTCGGGAGTCGAGACCTGCAGCGCGTTGAGCATGCCATGGCAAATATTCATAAGCTGACCCAGCGTCACGAGATCCTCATCCTGAATGGCCTGCACACCTCGCAGCACGAGTGTGTCGATCTGATCAAAGATTCGCTCATATAATTTTCTGTCCTGTTGCCACGCGGCATTGACCCTGCCCACAGTCTTGGCCGTCAGTCCTTCGTACCCCGTCATGCCCACGACCATCGGAATGGGCGTCTTGATATTCAGGGTTTCGACCAACGGCGGATTTCCGGCTCGAAACACCAGCGGCTTAGCGTAACAAGCCAACGTATTATCGATGCCGCTCGGATTACCATGGGCGAGTTTCTCGGCTTCGAAGGCCAACCGGTTGACCTCTTCGTCCGCCAGACCGAGCCGATAGTGCTTGTCCAAAGCCCTTACGATTGCTACTGCCATCGCCGCCGAGCCGCCCAAGCCCATACTGCGAGGCACTTCCGGGAATACTTCGATGCGCATCGCTCGCCCGCTCAAGCCCAACTCGTCCAACATGACACCAGCCGGACGTTCGAACGAGCGGCGCTCGTTGGGGTTAGAAGCGAGTTGAAACTCGACGCCCCAGCGCGGGATCAGCAGGTGGATACCTTCGTCACAATCCTCAACCTGCGCTTTGATGGTCATCGGCAGAGGGGCGGCGATCGCATGACGTCCGTAGACCACCGCGTGCTCGCCCATAATGACAACCTTGCCGTAGCCCACGCCGAGCGCAGCATCCTCCGTACCACGTTTCCGGGCAGAATTCCGCGATACCCGAACCGGATGGGTAAGCTCCGCGACAATCTCCTGCGCTTTCCATACCTTGATCTCACCGCTCAGAATCAGTCGGTCGAGTACTTCGTCGAAGATTTCCTGTGGCGAGCCTGCAGCCGTTACGACACTGCGCGCGTGGAGCGTCATGTGGCCCTTTTGTATGCCCTCTGTCGCCAGCGCCCGGATCGCCGCGAAATTCTGTGCCAGACCAACCGCACCCATCACCTGCGCAAGCTCTATCGCAGACTCTACCCCTAGCAGGCGCAGATTCAGGGCAGCTGTGGGATTCGATTCTACCGCCGTACCCACGGTTCCGACTTTGATGGGCATCTCCAAGCTACCGCAAAGATTCCCGTTCTCGTCAGCCGACCACTTGGTCAGGGACGTGTACCGGCCACTGCGGGCCGCGAAGGCGTGAGCACCCGCTTCGATCGCTCGCCAGTCATTACCCGTGGCAATCGCTACCGGATCGATACCGTTCATGATGCCCTTGTTGTGCGTCGCAGCGCGGTAAGGATCCACCTCAGCGAATTCCCCGGCCATAATGATGCCGTCACGCGCCTCTTCGCCGCTATATCCGCGGCCCACCAGCAACTCGACCGGAATTTTGCAACGCGCGCGAACAAGCGCACGGTCCGTGAGGTTCGACAAGATACGCAGGAACACCTCGCCCCCCGTAATCGATTCGATCAACGGCGCGACGCCCTCGCACATCCCATTAACAAGATTCGCTCCCATAGCGTCGCAGGTATTGACCAGCAAGTGAACGACCAGCATCGGCTTGCCGCTGGATGGAAGCGGATGAACGAATAACTCTAGATCTTGAGCACCACCGCCACGAGCGACCATATTCGGATGCAAACTGTTAGCCAGGTTGATGACTTCTTGCCGGCGCTCCGAGAGCGCCCGCTTCGCCTGGTCGAGATCCGGCACTCTGACAACTTGAATCTGGCCGATCAAGATCGGGTCGGTCGCTTCCGTCTCGAACCCGCCGCATTGGCCGACCAACTTTGATGCTGAACTCAATGCCGCAAGAATTGACGGTTCTTCGACTGCCATCGGCACGATATATTGCTTGTCGTTGACACGGAGATTCATGCCCAAGCCAAGCGGCAAACCCATCACGCCCACGACGTTTTCGATCATCTTGTCGGCAGCTTCGAGGTCGAGAGTGTGCTTCCCCGTAGCTAGCGCACGAAAATCACTCCCGGTCAGCAGGCCGCGTTCGTGAACGGCTCTGACGCGTTCTTCGACGCTGAGCCTGTAGAACTCCGGAATTCTCGAACGATCGTCACTCACTCTGTTCGCTCCTCGACACTCAACCCGATCGTATCCAGATTGAAATCCACGACCCGGTATTGCACTCGGACAGCCTTCTTGAACGCGGCCAACGCGTCCGGATCCGTCGACAACGCGATACCCAGATCACCGCCACCTGCGCCACTGACTTTGTAGACGACGCCAAACCGCTTGGCGTAACCAGCGATCTCGCTATGCTCCGCGGTCACGATCTCTGCGCCGATATTCTGACCGAGAACCTCCAGACGCCGGCCATACGCCGTTACCGCTGTAAGCAATTCGTCAGCGTCGTTCTGATGGACCGCAGCACAACCGTCCTCTGCGATTCTCCCCAGCAGCTGCAATTGTTCGGCCGCTTCGGTCGGCCGAGCCGTTCGCCAGTCGCTGTACGCGGCCACGAGATCCCGTGTGGAAGCCGAGCGACCGGTAAAAACACTCGTGAATCCTACACTGTTAGGCAGTTGAACTGAACCAACGCTGGGGCCCGACTCGGGCACGAGGCGATAGATGATCGTACCCCCAAAAAGGCTCGCCGCGACATCCAGGCCACTACCCGAACCGTCCTGAAACGCTCGATGCAGGCCGATCAAACTCTCCAGACCGGCTACGTCACGGGTGATGTTGTCTTTCCCGGTGTAGACCGACCAGGCGGCAGCCCAGACTGTGAGCGCCGCTGCGCTGGAACCGATACCGAGCTTCGTCTGACCGTCGAAGAACCTGCTCGAGTCGACGCTACCTCGCCAGGCCAATGCGTTGCCGGTAGCGTCCGCGCCGGTCACCAGATCGATAAGCGCCATGCCGCTCAAGGACCCAGGCGGGAAGCTGGTTTCTTCGGGCTCCGGCGCACAAATGCGCAGATGACAGTACTCGTTCTCGCTCGGGCCAAGTGCCGCCCGACAGTGACGATCGACCGCAAGCACAAGCGCCGGCGCTCCCGTCAAGACGGCATATTCGCCCAGCACCACAAGCTTACCGGGAGCTGTCGCGCAGACTTCCAC
>SMUY01376190.1_pt1 | contig 11274 bp, 10 predicted proteins | sample 2456441 | NCBI WGS metagenome assembly SMUY01 (sample SAMN11095931, study PRJNA526329) | marine sediment metagenome | biome: Marine sediment; feature: Surficial sediment; material: Deep marine sediment; isolation source: Hadal surficial sediment | place: Pacific Ocean | collected 2014-11 | depth...
ATGGTGCTATGCGTTTGACGCTGGCCGCGCACCTGCTCGGACATCGTCAGGGTCCGCCAGGCCCACTCTTTCTGCCGGTCGGTGCCCTTTTGTGTGACCTCTTTCAGGATGTGCGGCGGCACGATGCAAAGAATTGGATGCCTTCGACAGATCATCGGATTTCCTCCTCTATCTCGATGTGGACCGGAATTTCGCGGATGCGCTGGTCGTTTTCCGGGCTAACACCCGCGTACCAACGCACACGCCTTTCCCCGTCCGTTATCGGACGGGAATCACCGGGCCGCTTCCGCTGGCCGGTAACGCGGCAAGAAAAACGCCGCGTCTCAGTCGATGGTCAAAGGGGTGCCCTTATCCGCAGTTGCTTTTCCAATCCCGCGGGCACGGCGGGACGGTTCGATTATTTCTGCAAGGCCCGTATTCCGACGGCCTTGCGCATCCTCCCCTCGCGTGCGTCGTAACGCTCTTAATTTACTTAGGCGACTTTAACCGGGAGTCAACCTGAAGCTGTCTCGAACCGCGGGAACACGCCTTCGGGCTTCGGCAGGGGCGTTCCGGGGATGAGCGCGTGATCGGGCGAAAGATAAGCGAAGGTCCGGGCGTCTTCCGCCACCGCCAGTTGGCCGAGCATGCGCCCCGCCGCGCCCGGCATCACCGGCTGGGCGAGGATGGCGAGGTGGCGCAGCGTCTCGGCGACGACGTAGAGCACCGTCGCCATGCGCTTAGGCTCCGATTTCCTGAGCACCCAGGGGGCCATCTCGTCGATATAGCGGTTGGCGTCGCCGATCACGGCCCACATCGCGATCAGCGCCTTGTGGAAGCTCTGTTCGGCGAACAGGGCGCGCATATCGGCGAGCAAACCATCGGCGGCGCCGAGGAGCTTTTTATCGGCGCCGGTGAACTCGCCGGGCTCGGGCACGCATCCATCGCAGTTCTTGTTGATCATCGAAAGGGTGCGCTGGGCGAGGTTGCCGAAATCGTTGGCCAGGTCGCCGTCGATGCGCCCAATCATGGCGCGGTGGGAGAAATCGCCGTCATTGCCGAACGGCACCTCGCGCAACAGGAAGTAGCGCACCTGATCGAGGCCGTAGCGCGCCGCCAGTTCCAAGGGATCGATGATGTTGCCCAGGGATTTCGAGATCTTCTTGCCCTCGTTGGTCCACCAGCCATGGGCGAAGACGCGCTTCGGCGGCGCGATGTCGGCGGCGAGAAGGAAGGCCGGCCAGTAGACGGCGTGGAAGCGCAAGATGTCCTTGCCGACCATGTGCAGATCGGCGGGCCAGAAGGTCGTGAAGCCGTCCGATCCGGTGTCGGGATAACCGAGCGCCGTCATATAGTTGGTCAGCGCGTCGAGCCACACATACATGACGTGATCGGCATCGTCCGGCACCGGGATGCCCCAGCGGAAACTGGTGCGCGACACCGAGAGGTCCAGGAGCCCGCCCTTGACGAAGCTGATGACCTCGTTGCGCCGGGTCGGGGGCGCGACGAAATCCGGGTTCTCGTCATAGAAGCGAAGCAGCCGGTCCTGCCATTCCGAGAGCTTGAAGAAATAGCTCGGCTCCTCCACCCACTCGACCTCGGCGCCGCTCGGCGCGATCCTCTTGCCGTCCGGCCCCTGGGTGAGCTCGGTCTCGGTATAGAAGGCCTCGTCGCGGATCGAATACCACCCGGCATAACTGCCGAGATAGATCTGGTCCCGCGCCTTGAGCTCTCGCCACAGGGCCTGGACGGCGGCGCGGTGGCGGGGCTCGGTGGTGCGGATGAAGTCGTCGTTGGTGAAGCCCATCGTTTTGGTGAGGATGCGGAAATTCTCCGAGTTCATGTCGACGAAGGCCTGGGTCTCCATGCCGGCGTCGGCCGCCGCCTTCTCCATCTTCTGGCCGTGTTCGTCGGTGCCGGTCAGGAACTTGACGTTCCTGCCGTCGAGGCGCATGAAGCGGGCCAGCGCGTCACAGGCGAGGCTGGTGTAGGCGTGGCCGATATGGGGCTTGTCGTTGACGTAATAGATCGGCGTCGTCACGTAATAGGGCGTCGATCCGGACATCGGGATTACCTCGAGGCGGGGTTCGGGCGGCGCTACCGGAAGTTTCAGGCGCGCATGTCGCTCTGAAGGGTCAAGAAGGCGCTCAGCACCACTTGCTTGTGGTCAAGCTTGATGCTGTCCGCCCGGTCGAACAGGTGGCTGGTCTTTTCCCATACCCCGACCCATTGATCAAGGCCGCGAAGGGAGATGAGCCGCGCCATCAGGGCGCCTTCGCCCGGCACGATCTCCGGCGGCAGGACGCCCAGCGCCCCGGCGCGCACCAGGCGGGCGAACCACCAGCGCGTCAGTTCGGTGAAGGTGTGAAAGCCGTCCTCATTGCCCCTGCGTCCGAGCCTGTCGCCGAGACCGTGCAGGGCCTTGACGTCGAGTTCGGGCAACGGCGTCAGCAGGCCGATCAGTTCGCGGTAAAGCTCGATCCCCCCTTCCTCGGCGAGGGCAAGCGCCTTGCCGGGACTCCCCTCGGCGATCCGCGCCAACGCCGTCGCCTCGCCGGCGTCGAGTCCGGGCCTCAGGCGGTGAAGGAGCCGGGTGACGTCCTCCTCCGCCAGGGGCTTAAGCGGCAGATGACGGCAGCGCGAGCGGATGGTGGCAAGCAGCCTGCCCGGCGCGTGGCTCACCAGCAGAAGCACCGTGCGCCTGGGCGGTTCCTCCAGCGCCTTGAGAACGGCATTGGCGGCGTTGCGGTTCATGTCCTCGGCGCCGTCGATGACGACCACCCGCCAGCCGCCCTCGGCCGCCGTCAGGCTCAGGAAGGCGCCGATGCCACGGACATCGCCGACGACGATCTCGCTGCGCGTCTTCTTGCGCTCCTGATCATAGCCCCGCGCCAGGGACTTGAGGTCGCCATGGCCGCCGGCGGCGATCCGCTTGAACACCGGATGTTCGGGCGCGACGTAGAGGCTCGCGGGCGTGCTTGCGAACAAGTCCCCCTCGCCGGGCCCGGCAAGCACGAAACGGGCGAAGCGATAAGCCAGGGTCGCCTTGCCGATGCCGCGCATCCCCGTTATCAGCCACGCGTGGTGCAGCCGGTTGGCGCCATAGGCCCTGAGCAGCGCACCCTCGGCCTCGCCGTGGCCGATGAGGTCGGGATTGGCGTTCGGTTCCGGTACTGATGAGGTTTCGGCGTCGTTCATCGAAAACTGACCCCCAGGCGCTCGCCGACGGTGGCGAGGATCTTCGCCTCGACCTCTTCCATGGCGCCATCGGCCTTGATGACGGCGCATCTTTCGGGTTCGCGCCGGGCGATGTCCAGAAATCCCTCGCGCAGGCGGCGGTGGAAAGCCTCGTCCATGCGTTCGTAGCGGTCCTCGCCGCTCTGCCCGCCCCGGCTGCGCTCAAGCCCCAGCTCCGGCGCGAGGTCGAGGATGATGGTGAGATCGGGGGCGAAAGCGCCGACGACGATGCGATAAAGCGCTTCCACCGCCTGGCGCCCGACGCCCAGCCCGTAGCCCTGATAGGCCATGGTGGAATCGGCGAAGCGATCGGAGATCACCCACTGCCCACGAGCGATCGCCGGCAGCACCGTTTGCTCGAGATGTTCGCGCCTGGCGGTGAAATGGAGCAACGTTTCGCTTATCGAATCCCAGCGTCCCGGCGCGCCCTCGACCAGCAGCTTGCGGATTTCCTCGGCGCCGGGCGCGCCGCCGGGCTCGCGCGTCACCAGCGCATCGATGCCGGCGCGCTCGAGATGGCCGGCCAGCAGCAGGGCCTGGGTGGACTTGCCGGTCCCCTCCCCGCCTTCGAGGGTGATGAATTTTCCGCCTTTAGATCCGTCGGGGGCCAAGCTTTCGCTCTCCTTGGGCCTAGCTTGTGCCAGGCGCTGTCGCCGGGGCCAATGTTTCGATCCTAGCGCTGGCCGCCCCAAAGCAAATATTGGATGGAAGCCGAGATCCGGCCGAGGAAGCCGAGGCGCGGCACCTCCGCGCCCGCCTTGAGCGGCACCACCAGGTCGTCGAGTCCCGGCGCGGTGATCACCAGCTTGGCGATTTCCGCTCCGTCGGGTATGGGAGCCGGTATCGGGGCGGTGTACACCACCTTGACCTTGGCCGTGCGCCGGGCGCGCCTCGGCAGGGTCAGCACCAGATCCTTGTCGAGAATGAGGGGCACCTTCGCTTCCGTTCCGAGCCATACGTTCGCCTCGTCCACGGTTTCACCGGCGCGGAACAGGGCGAAGTTGGCGAACTCGCGGAATCCCCATTCGATCAGCCGTTGGGATTCGTTGGCGCGGGACTGGGCGCTCTCGATCCCGTTCACCACCAGGACCAGGCGTCGTCCGTCGCGTATCACCGAAGCGGCGAGCCCATAGCCCCCCGCCTCGGTATGGCCGGTCTTGAGGCCGTCGGCGCCCATATTGCGGTAGATCAGCGGATTGCGGTTGCCCTGGCGGATGCCGCTGAAAGTGAAACTCTTCTCGGCGTAGTAATGATAGTAATCGGGGAAATCGGCGATCGTGCGCTGGGACAGTATGGCGATGTCACGCGAGGTCATGTAGTGGCCCTCCTCGGGCCAGCCCGAGGCGTTCCTGAAGACACTGTTCTTGAGACCGATATCCTGCCCCTTCTTGGTCATCTCGGTGGCGAACGCCTCCTCCGTGCCGCTGAGGCCTTCGGCGACGACGATGGAGGCGTCGTTGCCCGACTGGACGATGACGCCGCGCAAAAGATCCTCGACGCGCACCGATTTGCCGACCAGCACGTACATCTTGGACCCCCCCTTGCGCCATGCCTTCTTGCTGACGGGGAATTCGTCGTCGAGCGTGAGGCTGCCGCTCTTGAGGCCCTCGAACACCATGTAAACGGTCATCAGTTTGCTCATGGAGGACGGCGGCATGGTGTCGTCGGCGTTCTTTTCTAACAGCACGGTGCCGGTCTCCGCGTCCATGAGGATGGCCTGTTTGGCGATGGTCTCGAGTGCCGCCGCCGGCGCCGCCACGAGGTACAGGAACAGGGCGGCCGAAGCCAGCGGTCCCAGGCGCAAGCGCGGATGATATGCTCTCGGTCCGGATACGCTCATATCTCGACTCTTTATCAATTTTATCGGCTCGATATAGGGGTCTTTCGACTGGCGGCCCGGCCAAAAACCCTTGGCCTCGGTTCAAGGCCCTTTGGTATTAATCGTTCAATGTGCCGAAATTATGCCGCCATTCCGGTTCGCGCCGTTCATCATTGGACGATCAACCGGGCCTCGGGATAACCGGCGCCGATGATTCTTGCCAGCATCCTGTCCGCTTCCGGCAGCGAACTCATGGGCCCCAGCCTGACCCGGAACAGATAGTACTCGCCGATGGCGACCGTCGTCACCCTGGTGGGGCCGAATTTGGACAAAATCACCCTCAGACGGTTGGCATTGTGGAATTGCGAGAAGGCGCCCGCCTGGACGTAAATCTTGGTGGCCTTGACGGGTAAGATCGTCACCTTCGCGTCCCTGGCGGCCAAGGCACCGTTGGGCCTGGCGATGGACCTCCTGGCCGGCGCCGGCCTGGCGGCGAGCTTGGCGCCGTTGTCGGCCACGGGCGCTGGTTTGGCCGCGGCCTTCATGCCGGGCGGCGGCGGTAGCGGTTCGGAGGCGATCCTGACCCTCGAGGCCGCCTTGACGCCGTTCTTCTCCGCCACCTTGGCGCCGTTCCCGGCGGTCATCTCGGCCGCCATCCGCCGGCTTTCCGCCGCCAATATCTCGACCCGGACCTTGGCCGTTCCGTTGCGTTCGAATCCGAGAAGCTGGGCGCCACGGCGCGAGAGATCGATGATGCGGCCGCGCTTGAAGGGTCCCCGGTCGTTGACGCGAAGCGAAATCGAGCGGCCGTTCTCAAGGTTGGTCACCTGCACCACGCTCGGCATCGGCAGCGTCCGATGGGCGGCGGTCACCCGGTTCATGTCATAGATTTCACCGTTGGCGGTGGGGCGGCCATGGAAATCGGAGCCGTACCACGAAGCGATACCGGTTTCCGAATAATCGTAATCGACCGCGGGATAGTACCAGACACCCGCAACCTTATAGGGTTTGCCGACCTTGTAGACGGCGTCCTCCCGCCCGGTGGGTTCATCGCCGCCGATCTTCTTGGCGGTGTGAAAAACCAACTCCGTGGTCGCGCAAGCATTGAGAAGGACGCTTGCGGCGACGACGATCAGCCCGAGGAAGCGGTGTGTTGAGGCCATATATTGTAGCCGCTGCGAATTCAGCCCATTGATATAGTAGTCTAGCCGCCTTTAATGCGGTCGGCAAGCAGTCCCACCGCGGTGGCGAAAAGAATCGAACAGTTCCATTTGAGCGCCGCGCGGAAGTTGTCGTAGACCAGGAAGGCGGCGCCCCCGGGGCCGTCCGGCAGCACCAGCGACGCCGCCAGGTTCCGCCTCGGCAGCGCGCCGCCGTCGGCGCGGCGAACGCCCATGCGTTGCCATTCGGTCAAGCGTTTTCGCATCGTCAGGTGCTTCAACGCCCTGCAGCCCTTGGGCGGCTTGGACGGCATCAGGCCGGCGGCGTCGAATCCTGGCGGCAGTTTGACTTCGCGGCCCCAGGTCTGGTCACCACGCCAACCGGAGCGCTTGAGGTAGTTCGCCGCCGAGGCGAACACGTCGGCCTCGGTGTTCCAGATGTCGCGCTTGCCGTCACCATCGAAATCGACGGCGAAGTTGAGAAAGCTGGATGGCATGAACTGGCTTTGGCCCATGGCGCCGGCCCACGATCCCTTCATCGCACCGACGGAGATGTGCCCCTGATCGAGAATCATGAGGGCGTTGAAAAGTTCCTTCCGGAAGTAAGCGCCGCGCCGGCCGTCATGGGCGAGCGTCGCCAGGGCCGCCACCACGGAATAACCGCCCCTGTGGCGGCCGAAACCGGATTCGATCCCCCACAGGGCGACGATGAAGCGCGGCTGGACCCCGAATTTGGCGCCGACTTGGCGCAACAGATCACGGTGTTCCGAGATTTTCCGCTTGCCCTTTTCGACGCGCGACGGCGGTACCACGTTGGCGAGGTACTTCTTCAGGGTCATGGTGAATTCGGGCTGGTGCCGGTCATGCTCGATCACCCGGGGAATCGGCGCCAACCCGGTAAGGGCGGCATCGAGCGTGGCCTTGGAGATGCCCCGGTCAAGGCCTTCTTCATAGACGGCCTCGAGCCAGGTGGCGAAATCGGTCTCGGTGGCGCCCGAACCCCCTGCCCCGAGCCCCGCGAACGGCAGGGCCGTGACGACAGCGAGAAGTTTCAAACGGCGCTTGACCCCGAATATCTTCATGTCGCGCTCATCCGTCGATGTTCAGGGCGGCACTTGTGCCACAGTAACCGGCGCGAGGCAAATCATAACAAAGTGTGGCTCGAAACGACCGCGCCCGCCCGGCGCGCTATTCTTCCACGCCGTTGGGCCTTCGCCACGCCGTAGCGGCTCTCGCCTCGGCGAAGCCTCCGGCGGAGCCAGGGCCGGCCGCGCAGGCGGGCGCGATATGGTCGAGGACGAAGCGCTGCCAGTTACCATCGGGAGAAGAGCACACCGGCGCGCCTTTGGTTCCGGCCCTCGCGGCGGGACCGGCCAAGGTGATGCCCTCGAGGCGCCAGAGCTTGCGCCAGGTTCCGATGTCCCTGATGCCGTGGCCATAGAAACGGCGGCGAATGTTCCGCTCCACCTGCCTCCTGCCGATGGTGGCGTAGATCAATGCGCCCGCCGCGATTGCGCCGATGCCGGCAGAGGCGCCCCCAAGCCACCAGACGAATAAGGCCGCCGCCATCAGACCATAGATCCACCTTGTCGATTCGGCCTGGATGGAGATCGGTGAATCGACGTCATCGAGCTTCCTCGGATCGAGCCCGATGGTGACCCGGCCGTCCGCCTCCGCCGAGCGGAGCATCTCCAGGAGGTCGGTATCCTCCATCTTCGCGATCTTCCTCCCTTGCGGTCGTTTGCGCCCGGCCGAGACGCCGCCAAGCGCGTCCCGGTCGCTCACCTTTCCACTCGACGGCGTTGCGTGGTAACGCGGTGCTGGTTAAGATATCACCAAGGGCCGGCGCCACGACAATCGGCCGCCGGTCGCGCGACATCGGGGTGATCGCCGGGAATCAGGCCATCGCCTTTCCCCCCGGTCCGTTCCGGATCATCTCCCGAGGCTTGATTGACTACTGGACAGAAGGCCATGAAACATTTCCTCAACCGCACTCTCGCCGCCGCCGCCGTCTTGGCGATGCTGGCCGGTCCCCAGGCCTACGGCGCGGAAGCGGGCAAGACGGCGGCAGACGATACCTTCGACGAGCAGACGATCCTGGAGACGGCGACGAATTTCTTCGGCGAGACCACCCAGGGGTTGGCCAAGGTCATCCAGAAGGTGTTCCAGGACCAGGGTCGTCCCAACGGCTATATCACCGGAGAGGAAGGCAGCGGCGCCTTCATCGTCGGCTTGCGTTACGGCAACGGCATGTTGCATCAGAAGAAAAACAATCCGAGGAAGGTCTATTGGCAGGGGCCGTCGATCGGATTCGACGTCGGCGGCAACGCCTCGAAGGTGTTCGTCCTGATCTATCACCTCCAGGGCCCGGACAACATCTTCCAGCGCTTTCCCGGGATCGAGGGAACTTTTTACTTCGTCGCCGGCGTCGGCGTGAACTACCAACAAAGCGGCAAGGTCATCCTGGCGCCCATCCGCACCGGCATCGGGCTGCGCGCCGGCGCCAACATCGGCTACCTCCACTACACCAGAAAACACTCCTGGGTGCCCTTCTAGGGCGACGCGGTACCCGGTCCGACAGGGGAGTATCGAGGGGCGCCCCGCCCAGGCCTGCCCGTCCCTCGCTCCTCGGCCACCGGTGCCGCCACGCCCCAGGCCCTTACGATGTTGAGCCTGATCGCCGCCCCGCCGCCCTCACAGATACTCGCCGGCCTCGCGGAGCTTCTTCAAAAGCAGCGGATGACGATAGCCCAGGGCACGGGCCCTTTCGAAATCACGCAGGGCTTGACTCGGCGCACCTTTCTTCTCGTAGGCGAGTCCCCGGTTAGCGAAGATCTGGCCATCTTCGGGCTTCAGGTGGATGGCCTTGTCATAATCCTTGATGGCCCGGTCGAATTGGCCTTTCTTCCTGTAAACATTCCCCCGGTTGCTGAAGGCTTCCGCAAGATCGGGATTCAGGTGGATGGCCTTGTCGTAATCCTTGATGGCCCGGTCGAATTGGCCCCTGCCATAATAGATATTGCCCCGGTTGGTGAAGGCTTCTGCAAAGTCGGGTTTCAGGCGGATGGCCTCGCTGAAGTCGGCGATGGCCCTGTCCCACTGGCCTTTACTTTTGTAGGCAAGGCCCCGGTTGGTGAAGGCGACGGCGAGATTTTGGCCGATGAAACGCCCCGACTGAATGTTCCGGGTACAAGCAACGATTCGGATGTCGGGATGGTTGCCGGCGAAGTCACACCGTCGAATTTCCTGCGTGAAATCCGCCTGAGCGGTTTGTGTCCATGCGGCCAGAAAGAGGACGGCGAGGGCTACGTGTCTGATAATATTTCCCCCTGTTGCCGGGGAATTTCGGCGTTCCAGATGGACAAGTCTAGCCGGATCGGTATCACCAATGCAACAGGTGAGGTATTTGGGCGCGGGCCTAGCGCGCTGGCGGCGTTATCGGGCCGACCTGAAAGGGGTGCTTTGCGGCAAACCGGGATAACATTTGAAGGTGTATTCGACAGGGGTCAAATGACCGCTCGTGGCAAGAAGCTTCCATTCCGAGTGTAGCGGCAACACGTCCGGAATGTGAGGGAAAGCAGAAATTGACCCGCCACTTCCGCGCTGGTCTAAACTGAGGCGAAGATGGCACCAGCAGAATCAGTTTGGCCGAGAGTCGTCGCCCATGCCGACATGGACGCTTTCTATGCCGCGATTGAACAGCTGGATGATCCTTCACTGCGTGGCAAGCCCGTACTTGTTGGGTCGCGTAGCGGGCGCGGTGTCGTTCTGACCGCGAGTTACGAAGCTCGGCCGTTCAAGGTCGGAAGTGCCATGCCGATGGCCAAGGCCCGGCGCATGTGCCCTGACGCTATCATTGTTCCGCCGCGGTTCGAACGCTACACGGAAGTCTCAAAAACTATCATGCGGGTGTTTTCGGAGTTTTCGCCGCATGTGGAAGCGATCAGTCTTGATGAAGCCTTCCTCGATCTGACCGGTACCAGCCAGCTTCTCGGTGACCGCCATACGATTGGCATGAAGCTCAAGGACGCCGTTCGTGAAGCGACCGGCGGTCTGACGGCATCGGTGGGGATTTCGGCAACCAAATATGTAGCGAAGGTCGCAAGCGCCTACCAAAAACCGGATGGCCTGACGATCGTAGAACCGGACGAAGCGCAAGCGTGGCTTGCCCCGCTTCCCGTCTCGCGTCTTTGGGGCGCTGGCCCCAAGACCGAAAAGCGGCTTCATGCGCTTTGCCTTTACACGATCCACGATGTGGCTGCGTGCGATCCTGATTGGTTGGCGAAGGAGCTCGGAAGCGTCGGGCGCCGCTTTTATTCGCTCGCCCATGCAAAGGACCCGCGGCCCGTCGAGGGACGCAGCTCATCCAAGAGTATTGGATCGGAGTGCACTCTCGCCAAGGACGTAAGCGACAAACTGGAAATCAAGCGATACCTGCGCCGATCCGCTGAGGAGATTGCAAAGCGGCTGAGACGCAAGCGCTATGTCGCGTTTGGAGTGCAGGTCAAACTGAAGACGACAACGTTCAAAATGTTGACCCGCCAACACCGGCGCCGTCAGCCAACGGATGTCGCGGAGGAGCTTTACAAGGATGCCACCGTCATTCTCGGCAAATTCGAACATCCTGGACCATTCCGCCTAGTCGGCATGGCCGCTTACGATCTCGTTGCCGCAGAAGAGATCCCTCAGCGGGACTTGTTTGGACGCGGTGTCCGTCGGCGTCGTTTGGAGACCGCTGTCGACGAGCTCATACAGCGTTTTGGCCCAAATATTCTACGCCGTGCCGATGACCTGAGCAGAGCACACGAGACACCGAATCTCGATTTCATGCGCGAAGTGGATGGCTCCGACGACTCGTGAGGCCTCCCGCTTAGGAAAACCCAAGGGTCTGCAAATTCGATTGTCCAATATTCGCCGTCTGGGTGCTAGTTCCCATCCGCCACAATGTCCGGTCATGGCTACATCCGGACCTGATCATCGCACCGGAACGACGGCCGCTTTTTGCTGCAAACCGGACTGTGCGCGTCGGCGAAAGAAAATTATGCGACGCGGGCGCGAGGTCCGCTTTTAGGCAAGAAG
>SMUY01128476.1_pt1 | contig 11267 bp, 10 predicted proteins | sample 2456441 | NCBI WGS metagenome assembly SMUY01 (sample SAMN11095931, study PRJNA526329) | marine sediment metagenome | biome: Marine sediment; feature: Surficial sediment; material: Deep marine sediment; isolation source: Hadal surficial sediment | place: Pacific Ocean | collected 2014-11 | depth...
AGAAGTCAGTCGCAAGCATAAAGTAAGCACAAGTATCACCGAAATATAAAGTGTCGGCCCATGCGATGAATCAGGAGTGATGGAGTTGATTGCTGCAACAATTGTTGCGGGTTGATTCAATAAGACTTCATCAACCAGTAGTGGCATTAGTAACGGTAGAGGCAAACTGGCGAGTGTCGCAAGGATAGCGATGATATTTGCGTAAATAAGTTCTCGTTTGTGTTCGCTGGCAATCGTTAAAATATATTGCCAGTTGTACACATGATCCTGTGTAATACCCCTTTCACGGGTCGGACTATCTTGAATTTCTAACATTTTTTATTTTTGAAATCTATCTGTTCCACTCTAATGGTGGTTCGTCCATTAATGCTGCCTGCTCACGTAAGCTCAGTATATGATCTTCCCAATACTGTTGGGTATTAAAATATGGAAAAGCCATCGGGAAGGCAGGATCATCCCATCGACGCGCCAACCATGCTGAATGATGCATTAACCTTAAAGACCTGAGTGCTTCAATTAAATACAGTTCTCTGACATCAAATTCGCGAAACTCTGAGTAACCTTCCAGTAAATCTGCCAGTCCTTCAGTCATATAATCACGATCACCTGATAAAAACATCCATAAATCCTGAATAACTGGCCCCATCCGGGCATCATCGAAATCAAGAATAAAAGGTGATTCATCTCGCCAGAGGATATTTCCGTGATGACAATCTCCGTGTAACCTGATCATTCTATGATCTCCTGACCGTTCGTAACATTGATAAATCCTTTTCATAATATCTTCGGTTAAAGTCTGGTATGCAGTTTCGAGTTCAATGGGGATAAAGCCATTCTCGAGTAAATAGGCATTAGAATCAGCACCAAAACTTTCAGGATCCAGTGTTGGTCTATGCTGATAGGGCTCCGCCGCACTCACATTGTGGATGCGTGCCATATATCTGCCCAATTGTTTAAGGTGTTCAGGGTTGTCCAGTTCAGGAGGGCGACCTCCTCTCCTGGGATAGAGTGAAAAACGGAAGTTCTCATAGCGATGTAATGTCTCACCATGTTCATCAACAATCGGAGCAATCACGGGAATTTCATGTTCAAGCAATTGAAGCGTAAATTGCTGTTCTTCCCTGATTGCCTCATCCGACCATCGGGCTGGCCTGTAAAATTTGGCAATGACGGGCTCTGATTCATCGATACCAATCTGGTAAACCCTGTTCTCATAACTATTCAATGCAAAGATACGCCCATCACAGCACAATCCTGTGCTCTCAATCGCATTCAGGATCTCATCCGGACCAAGATTTTGATAAGAGACATTCGCTTTTTTATCATTCATAGTTGTAATTCTATCAGGCACTCATGGACAACGGTAAAAACCTGTTACCAGATATACCCATACTACTTGGAAATACAGGATTCAGAGTTCAGCTAGAAAGTTACTACAAGGCGCAACTCGCAGTGAATGACTGATCCTTCATAAGAGTTGCAACGCAGCACTGGCTTTCTATCTGAGTTCCCGAGGGGCAAGACGGGAAGCAACCATCTTCTTCGTTATAAAACCTTGGACTAGACAGAAAATTGCTCCTGCATTTTCTGCATACCATCCATCCATGAATATAAATGACTAGTCCTTCGGCTTCATGCCTTGAATCTGGCTGCTTCTTGTCTTGCTGAAACCTGCATTTCCAAGTAGTTTGGGTATAGACAAAATGAAGTCATGAGTGTGGTTAAATACAAATGGTTTCAATAAGATGTAAGTAATCAGATACCGCTTATTAAATAATTATGCCGCTAGACATATCGCAACTGATTTCTGAGGCTGGTACTGGCGACCATGATGCACAGCTCCAGCTTGCAGATTTATATGAGAGCGGTTTCGGTGTGCCCGTTGATTTTGGTCAGGCTGCCTATTGGTATCGTAAGGCCGCGGAAGCTGGATCGGGGAAAGCGCAGAACCTATTGGGTAAACTGTTTTCCAAAGGCAGAGGTGTACCACAAGATTATACGCAGGCTTTTCACTGGTTTTCTTTATCGGCAAAACAAAATGAGGATGCTGCGCAGGCAAACCTGGCCTGGTGTTTTCAACGTGGTTTGGGCATTGAAAAAGACTATTCAAAGGCCTTCCAGTGGTATTTGAAAGCTTCAAAAAATGGACATGCAGGTGCCAGATATAATCTGGCCTACATGTACGCCCATGGTCATGGTACCAGTAGAAATTACGAAGAAGCCTTTCAATGGTATGCCCGTGCTGCCAGACAAGGGCACGTGAAAGCCCAACTGAATGCTGGTTTAATGTGTGTGAATTCCCAGGGTACAGAACAAAATTTTGAACAGGCCTACGAGTGGTATAAAGAAGCTGCCACGCATGGATATGATAAAGCTCAATATAACCTGTCATTAATGTATGCCGGTGGCCATGCCGTTGAACAAGATGAAGAAAAGGCCTTTGAGTGGCTAAGAAAATCTGCGAAACAAGGATATGTTAAGGCACAGTTTAATCTTGGGCTCTTGTATCTGCACAGCCTCGGTATAGAACAGGATTACGCCAAGGCGATACAATGGTTTCAGAAAGCGGCAGACCAGAACTATGCAAAAGCAAATTATCAATTGGGAAAAATCTATATGGAGGGGCTCGGTGTACCCTCAGATAAGGCAAAAGCGGCGAGCTTTCATCAACTGGCTGCTGATACTGATTATGCCAAGGCACAATATCGGCTTGGGCGACTGCATGGGCAAGGACTGGGGGTGGATATGGATGAGAAGACCGCATACAACTGGTTTAGAAAAGCCGCGAAACAAGGATATGTAAAGGCGCAATATGCCACTGCGATACATCTTACCAAAGGTCTTGGTGTCGAAAAGGACGATATTGAGGCGTATGCGTGGATAACACTTGCAAACCAATCAAAAAATCCGAATATCAAAAAGATGCTGCGCAAGATAAGTGAAAAATTGACCGACTACCAAATTATTGAAGCGGAAACGCTGGCAAAAAAATGGCAAGAGAATCAAGATAAATTATCTACTTAGAAATCTGCTAGACTGCCGGAGAAATAATCTGGCTCACGGAAGAGCCAGCGCGAAGCGTAAGCCCAATACGGACATGCTCAGCATTGAGTGTATCAAATCCGTGTAGGGAAGCACGGTAATTGATTGCAAGATTATTAATTACAGAGCCCGGGAATTGATAATTGGCACTGCCCTGGTTTTTCTATCTCTTTGTTGTTGGGAAGTTTTTTCAATTTCTGCATTTTTCCATTTCAGAATGTCACGATAGCGGCGAATATTTTTCACGAACTTTACAGGCTCCGCTCCTCTGGCATATCCATGCTTTGTTTTTCGATACCAGTTTTCATCAGCTAATAAAGGCAATCGTTCGCTTACATCCACCCATTTATCTAGATCACCTCCTTGTAATTGGGTCAGTATTCTTGCATCTTCGAGGTGCCCAAAACCAACATTATATGCAGCAAGGGCGAACCACACTCTATCTTCATCCTTAATTCTTTCAGGAATTTTGTTTATCATTTTTGACAGATAGCGTGCACCACCCAGGATACTTTGTTCCGGATCAAGTCTGTCCTCAATACCCAATGACTTGGCCGTATCTATTGTTAACATCATCAATCCTCGTACACCAGTTGATGATTTTGCTTTTGGATCCCAATGGGACTCCTGATAGCTCACCGCTGCGAGTAGTAACCAATCCAGTTCCGTTTCCCTGGCTGATTTTTGAAACAGTTCCCTGAAATTCGGCAACCTGTTATCGACATTCTCTAAAAATGTGCGCGTATCTACATAATCAAACGATTTTTTATGTTGGTAATAACGATCAATTAATTTCTCCAATGTGCCATTCTTTTTAATCTTCCTGAAAAAACTTCTGACTGTTTTATCCAGAGAATGATCACCTTTGCGTTTATATATCCAGGCAACAGGTAATTCGCCTGTGATATCAAAAGCAACCCTGACTTCAGGAAAAAGATAACGATATATCGCAACCCAGTTAGAATCTGCTATTGCAATAGGGACACTGTTTTCGTTAACCAGGCTAAGGATTTCTGTCATACCTTTATTTTCAAGCACGCTCCATGCAAGATCAGGATGATAAAAACTTAATATTTTTAGCAGAGTCTGGATTGACTCCTCTTCACTGATAACAATTTCATCTTCTGTAAGGTACTCGATTGATTTTGGTTTTCTATTTTTCTGATGATAAACGACTTGTCTCTTTGCCGTAATGTAGGCAGGACCATATTGAAGTGTATTGTTTGGATAACCTGATAAAGCTTGTGCTGATGAGCCTACATGGGCTTTATTATTGTTGATGAGCGACACCACATCTTGCCTGTTCCCAACAACAATTAGATTCAGTTCAAGACCAAGGTGCCGAGCAAACATGCTGGCCAATTCATACTCCAGGCCTTCGGCAGTGCCATCTGAACCTTTAAAATATGTCAACGGACTCTCTACCGTTACGAATCGTAGTTCACCTGACTCACGTATTGATTCCAAAACTGTCTTTTGATCCCCACAGGCAGTCAGTATTAACGTGAAAATGGCAGATAAAAACAATAATTTATTATTGCCTTTTTGACTCCACATCTCTGTATATTTCATATAGATCATTCTTACGGATGGTTATACCCAAACTACCTGGAAATGCAGGCTTCAGCAAAATGAGAAGCAACCATATTCAAGGCATCAAGCCGAAGAACTAGTCATTTATATCCATGGATGGATTGTATGCAGAAAATGCAGGAGCAATTTTCTGCCTAGTTCAAGGCTTTAAAACGATGAAGGTGGTTGCTTCTCGTCTTGCCCTGCGGGAGCTCAGCTAGAAAGCCAGTGCCGCGTTACAATTCTTATGAAGGACGAGTCATTCACTGCGAGTTGCGCCTTGACCTGACTTTCTACCTGAACTCTGAAGCCTGCATTTCCAGGTAGTTTGGGTATAGGCATTATATACAGCATTTATAATGCTATTCTATTGCTCTGAAATCCCGGTGATCTAAAATCCATATTAATTTGACATGATGATCTTACGGTTAATTCCAATAATTTGCGTGTTTATTTATACCACTACGGTTTATGCGGAACCATTGCCCAGTATTGCTCCTTATGATGAACACCTTGAACGACAGCTTAGAAAAGCCCTCCTTGCCAAAGGAAAAAACTATAAACCTAGAACCAAACATCTCTCTGCTGAAGGTCGAGCTCACTATACCAATCGATTAATTCTGGAGGATTCCCCCTATCTGACCCAACACGCACATAATCCGGTTAACTGGTTTTCCTGGGGAGAAGAAGCCTTTGCATTAGCAGAAAAAGAAAGCAAACCGGTCTTTCTTTCGATTGGTTATTCCACTTGTCACTGGTGCCATGTCATGGAACGTGAAAGTTTTGAGGACAAAGAAATTGCAGAATTTCTTAATCAACATTTTATTGCAATTAAAGTGGATAGAGAACGCCACCCTGATGTAGATGAAGCGTATATGCTGGCCGTTAGATTGGTTGCAGGACGTGGAGGCTGGCCCATGTCGTCATTTTTGGCACCTGATGGAAAACCATTCTATGGAGCGACCTATATACCTCCTGATATCTTCATTGATCTACTTCAAAAAATACATTCCACCTGGCTTAAGGAGCCAGAGCTCATTTTAAAACAGTCAGAGGAACTGAGTGCGCTGGTGACGCAGATCATGCAAAACAGGAATGATTTGGAGTCATTCGAAAAAAATATGATTCAACAGACTGCAGATAATTTATTGAGCCGACTGAATCCACTTACTGGTGGGTTTGGTGAGGCACCAAAATTTCCCAATGAGCCCGCATTATTATTTTTACTACAGATTGATACACGTGATAGCAATAAACCACTGAATAAGGATCTGGAAACCACATTAGACTTAATGTCTCAAGGAGGTATTTACGACCAGATTGGCGGTGGGTTTCATCGTTATGCAACCGACGATATCTGGTTGATACCACATTTTGAAAAGATGCTATACAACCAGGCACAGCTCAGTCATGTCTACCTTCATGCCTACCGCATTACAGGGAAGGATAATTATGCACGGATAGCACGCCAGACACTTGATTATGTCTTAACAGAAATGACCTCAAATGAAGGGGGGTTTTACTCAGCAACAGATGCGGACAGTGAGGGAGTAGAAGGAAAATATTTTGTCTGGAAGCCTGATGAAATCAGAGAGATTCTTAGCACAGAAGACGCAGATTTGGCCATTGATTTATTCGCTATCACCGAAAGGGGCAATTTTGATGGGCGCAATATCCTGCATTTACCTGTTTCATTGCGTGAATATGCAGTGAATCAACATATATCTTATAAAGCATTAACGTATCAAATTGACAGGATACGTGCCCAACTTGTTGAGGTTCGTAAGCAGCGAATTCCACCCTTGCGTGACGACAAGATATTGCTTGCCATGAATGGCATGATGATCTCCACACTGACCCTGGCTGCGGATGTCCTTGATGATCACCGATACAAGAATGCTGCGATACGTGCGGGGAATTTACTGTGGGAAAAACTTTGGCATGATGGCTCATTATTCAGGGTTTATCTTGATGGCAGACATTCTATCCCTGCAAAACTGGACGACTATGCCTATTTTATTCAGGCACTATTGGATCTATATGATATCGATGGCAATCCAGTCTGGCACCAACGCAGCCAGACCCTGGCTGATCTTATGTCTTCACGCTTTTATGATAATACCCATGGCGGGTTCTTTATGTCGGACACGAAGAACGCATTGTTTACTAGCCCGAAAAGTTTGAATGACAGTGCCCTGCCATCTGGAAATTCAGTCGCCATTATAGCACTGGCACACCTGGCCTTACGTTCAGGTAAGCTTTCTTACTCGGATCGTGCTAATGAGGCCTTAAAAGCAATATTACCCTCTTCCGATAAAGGTATATTTTCTTCTGTCTCTTTATACAGGGCACTGGATTTATTGATCCACGGTGAGGTCGGAAAATACCAATATGGTGCACGCGGTGCCGTCAAGGCAAGTGCAGAAATAGAGGAGTTTGAGGGAGTCAAAATACTTGAGGTCAAAGTACAACTTACTGACAACTGGCATATTAATGCGCATCAATCTAAGATTGAGAACATCATCCCGACATCAGTTTATATTGATGCCGACACTCCAGCCTTTCAATTAGACAACATGACTTATCCTGAATCTATAAGTCGAAAATTTAGTTTTCTAAAAACACCTCTGGAAGTCTATGAGGGAGACATCACCTTGCGTGGAATATTAAATGCAAATAAAAACGCAGAAAATATAGCTCATAGAAATGCATTAGTCCCTGTCGTCATTCAATTCCAGGCTTGTAATGATCAAATGTGTTTGGCGCCAGAAAAACTCACCCTCAGGGCTACTCAATAAATATTCTTAGGGGAAAATTATCAGGGAAAATTCAATGGTAAGAGTTACTGCGAAGATAGTCGGTGAAATGATGATGATATCCGTTCAGTCTTCAATCAAATCAAAAGTCCTGTGCTTGCTTGTCGTGATCCTGTGCGCATGTGAACAACACCCTGTACATCAGCAATCAGTCATTTTGACTGGACTCACCATGGGGACAACCTACACAGTTAAAATAGTTTCTTCCGAATCAATACTGGATCGCTCGGTAGTATCAGCAGAAATTAATCGTCAACTTGATAACGTCAATAAGCAAATGTCCACCTACATAGAAACCTCTGATCTTTCGCTGTTCAATCAATCGGACACAAAAGAATGGGTGGAAATCCCGATTGAACTTTATACTGTGATCGAAGAAGCGCTAAGGATAAATGTGCTAAGCGAAAATGCTTTTGATATATCCATAGGCCCAGTAGTCAACCTCTGGGGCTTTGGTCCAGAAGAGAAATCAGGTACAGTTCCACATGATACAGCAATCAATAAAGCCCTTGATAAAGTTGGTTCTCAATATATACATTTACGCTCAAAACCCTATTCAATCAGAAAAGATAAACCGGATTTAACAATTGATCTTTCTGCGATTGCAAAGGGCTTTGCTGTTGATATCATTGCCGATTATCTCGATAAACTTGCTATCAATAATTACATGGTTGAAATTGGGGGGGAGATAAAGGCGAAAGGTTTCAATCCTGAGAACAACTCATGGCCTGACAACAAGTCCTGGCATATAGGTATCGAGAAGCCCCTGAGCGATCAACGCACCGTACAGTCTATTGTTGCCCTGGATGATACAGGCATGGCGACATCAGGTGATTACCGTAACTATTTTGAAGAAAATGGTATCCGTTATTCGCATACAATTAATCCGGGAACTGGAAAACCCATTACACATAATCTTGCTTCTGTGACCGTTTTGCATCCTTCAACTATGACGGCTGATGCTATGGCCACGGCTCTACTTGTGCTTGGTCCTGAACAGGGTTTTGCATTGGCGCTCAAGGAGAATCTTGCTGCTTTATTTACTATTCGTGAGAAAAATAGTTTTACTGAAAAAATGACACCTCAATTCAGGAATGCTCTTGCCTATTCAGAATGAACGCACTCACATTCTTATTTGCACTGGCAATACTGGTCTGGTTCTGGCAAAACAGTTTACGTTTCCGTGAATATGCCATGCAAAAATGTAAGGTGGTCTGTCGAGATATGGATTTGCAACTATTGGACGAAACAGTCGCCCTGCATAAACTCACACTAGCCAGGGACGGATCCCGGCAGATAAAAATACTACGCCGCTATCACTTCGAATTCAGTCTGCAAGGATATGACCGATATGAAGGATCAATTACCTTCCTGGGACAGGGTGTCGACCATATCCAACTTGACCACCCCGAAGGGCAGATAATTATGCACCATGATGAGATAAAAGTTCAGCATTAATAATTGTTATACTGGTACTCCTTTAATGTAATATTGAAGGAGTACCAGTCGGTTCAAATAATTAAATATGTCTTAAATTAATTAATAATCTTCGAGGTGTCCACTATGCCATCATTTGATGTTGTCTCAGAAGTCAATATGCATGAACTCTCAAATGCCATTGATCAGACCAATCGGGAAGTATCTACCCGTTTTGATTTTAAAGGCAGTAACTCACGTGTTGAACATAAGGATGCAGAAATAACCTTGATCGCTCCCGCTGAATTTCAGATACTTCAAATCTTCGACATATTTCAAAACAAATTATCAAAGAGAAAGATTGATGCCGGCTGTCTGGAAAAAGGTGACATCAAGGAATCAAATAATGAAGCAAGACAAATAATCACAGTCAGACAGGGATTAGATAAGGACCTTACAAGAAAAATTACAAAATTGATAAAGGAGTCAAAACTTAAAGTCCAAAGCACCATTCAGGCAGATCAAGTGCGTGTGTCAGGGAAAAAACGCGATGATTTACAAGAGGTTATGGCAATACTCAAGGACGCAAACCTGGGGCTTCCCTTGCAGTACACAAATTTCCGGGATTGATATAACTTCATGCGCCCCGTTTATGATCTACACACGCATACAACGGCTTCTGATGGTCAACTTTCGCCGGAAGAGCTGGTTATTCAGGCTAAGGCTTGTGGTATTGACGTGCTTGCGGTGACTGATCACGATACAACCTCAGGTATTGCCCAAGCTGTAGATGAGGCACACAGGCAAAACATAAAACTGCTTCCCGGGATTGAGCTCTCGGTATCATGGATGGATAAAGACTTTCATATTGTTGGCCTTGACATTGATCCCGATAACAAAACGTTAAAAAAATCAATACAGAAAACCAGGGAATTAAGGGAAGAACGTGCGATTAAGATTGGCAAACGACTGGGGGAAAGTGGCGTCTCAAATGCCTATCATGAGGCCAGAAAGATAGCAGGCGTACACACAATAACACGTAGTCACTTTGCCCGTGTCCTTATCAAGCAGGGTTTTGCTAAAGATACCAGGGAAGTCTTCAAAAAGTATTTGATCCACAACAAACCCGGTTTTGTTAAAACAAAATGGATCGAAATGGATGACGGCATCAAACTAATCAAAGATTCAGGTGGGGCGGCAATACTAGCTCATCCGATGCGCTATAACATCACCGCTAGCTGGTTAAGAAGGTTTCTTGTTGCCTTTAAAGAATCCGGCGGAAACGGCATTGAAGTTGTTACCGGGAGTTCAACCGCTGATGAAATGAGAACCGCGGCTTCATACGCCAGACGTTTTGAGCTGGCAGGATCTGCAGGTTCTGACTTTCATGGATTTGACGATAGTTGGATCAAAATGGGTCAATTAGCTGCCATGCCAAAATCGATAACACCTGTTTGGGAACACTGGTCTGTCTGATCTGAATGTTGGACTGAAGACTGACCTCAAAACTTAACTAGAACCTGGCGGCACATCATTTAATGCCACAACGGGCCGCCATGATTATTTTTAGAACCAAAAGGTGCCGCTATTAATTAGGATTTTTGCGTGAGTGCAAGGAAGCACCGCGTACAGAACCGCAGTGTATAACACATACATGAGGATTGGACAAAAACCATCCTTGGTTTTTGCTCTTCGAGCAGCAACGCCGCCCAAAAACGCTCCCGGCGTTTTTGTGAGCACGGGACTAACGCCGCAATCGCGGAAAAAGACAATTAATAGAGGTGCCCTAAAACTATATTTTTCCATCCAAACCCATCTGATAGTATTTATGGACAATCTCATCCTGGTTTTCCAGTAGCCAATCAATATCAGGTTCATTATTCATCGCCTTATGGATCGCTGCGGTAGTTGCTTTACGATGAATATCAAATAGAATTTTATAGTCCAGATTATCATCTTTTATCACAGAAGGATTCAACCAAACCGAAACAATAATGCCTAAACATTCGCCTTCTCTTTTGGGATATCACCATTTCTTACTGCATCCGGTACCGTTCCCATCAGAATATTTGTGTACCGCTCATCCTTGACCGTGACTTTGCTGACCATCAATGTCAGTGGCCTGACCATAATATCAGTATTCAAAATGGCCAATACACGTGAATGACCCTTGACCTGATCACCAAGCAGGTTCGCAAAAGCTGTACCAAATGGCCCATCCAGTTCTCCAATGATAACTCCGGTTCTGCCGCATTTCCTGGCGGCCCGCCTGCTACCAACGCTTCGCCCACGCGCATGACAATACGATCACTCATGTAACTTTCTCCTGAGTATGAATTAATTAAATAAAACTGGGGTTATCATCTCAGCTTGTGATGATCGGTATCTCTAATCTGATCAGCAATATCAGAGAACAAATCT
>SMUY01435323.1_pt1 | contig 11267 bp, 11 predicted proteins | sample 2456441 | NCBI WGS metagenome assembly SMUY01 (sample SAMN11095931, study PRJNA526329) | marine sediment metagenome | biome: Marine sediment; feature: Surficial sediment; material: Deep marine sediment; isolation source: Hadal surficial sediment | place: Pacific Ocean | collected 2014-11 | depth...
CAGGCCGTCATCGCGCGTGAACGCCAGCAATTGACGGCGGCGAAACGGATGCTGCAACAAGAGGCGGGGACGGGCGCGGCCCGGACAGGAAAACAATTTGGGACGGGCAAGAAAACCAAGGACCTGGACGCCCTGATCAAAGCCCGCAATGAAGCCCTGGACCCGCGGGCGGCGGAGTTGTTGCGGAAATGGCCGGAGGTCAAAAAGAGCTATGCCGATAACCGGGAACCGGCGGAACCGACCCTTTCCGGCACCGTCGTTCCCCGGGTGGCGCTGCCGCCCTACGAGGACGAGGGCGAAATCCTGAAATGGCTGTTGAAGGAAAACCTGCCCGGGTTCTTCCCCTATACGGCCGGCGTCTTCCCCTTCAAGCGCCAAGAGGAAGACCCGACCCGGATGTTCGCCGGCGAAGGCGACCCCAAGGCCACCAACCGGAGATTCAAGCTGCTTTCGCGGCACTCGGACGCCAAGCGGCTGTCGACGGCCTTCGATTCCGTGACCCTGTATGGGTTCGACCCCGACGAACGCCCCGACATCTTCGGAAAAGTCGGGAATTCCGGGGTTTCCGTCGCCACCCTGGACGACATGAAGGTACTCTACGGGGGCTTCGACCTGTGCAGTCCCTCGACCTCGGTTTCGATGACCATCAACGGGCCGGCGCCGGCGATCCTGGCGATGTTCCTGAACACCGCCATGGCCCAGCAACTGGACCGGTTCAAGGCCGAAAACAAACGGGCTCCTAAAACCAGGGAGGCGGAAAAGATCCGCGCCTGGGTTTTGGAAACCGTCCGCGGCACCGTCCAGGCCGATATCCTGAAGGAAGACCAGGGACAGAACACCTGCATTTTTTCGACCGAGTTCGCGTTGAAGATGATGGCCGACATCCAGGCTTATTTCATCGACCACAAGATCCGCAATTTCTATTCGGTGTCGATTTCCGGCTATCACATCGCCGAGGCCGGGGCCAACCCGATATCGCAACTGGCGTTCACCCTCGCCAACGGTTTCACCTTCGTCGAGGCGTATCTGGCCCGGGGCATGAAAATCGACGATTTCGCGCCCAACCTGTCGTTTTTCTTCTCCAATGGCATGGACCCCGAATATACGGTTATGGGGCGCGTCGCCCGGCGCATCTGGGCTATCGCCATGCGCTTCAAGTACGGTGCTAATAAAAACTCGCAACGCCTTAAATATCATATACAAACATCCGGCAGGTCCCTGCACGCACAGGAGATGGACTTCAACGATATCCGGACCACCCTGCAGGCCCTGATCGCCGTTTACGACAACTGCAACTCGCTCCACACCAACGCCCATGACGAGGCCTTCACCACCCCGACGCCGGAAAGCCTGCGCCGGGCCATGGCCATCCAGATAATCATCAACAAGGAATGGGGGCTGGCGAAAAACGAAAACCCCAACCAGGGCGCCTTCGTCATCGATGAGCTGACCGACCTGGTCGAAGAGTCGGTGCTGGCCGAGTTCGAGTGCATCTCCGAGCGCGGCGGCGTGCTGGGGGCCATGGAAACCGGTTATCAACGCGGCAAAATTCAACAAGAGTCGCTGCTTTACGAAACCCGCAAGCACGACGGGTCGCTGCCCATCGTCGGCGTCAATACCTTCCTCGACCCCGACGCCCAGCCGATCCCGGCAACGCCCCACCTGCAACGCTCGTCGGAGGCGGAAAAAATAAGCCAGATCAAAAACTTAGCATCCTTCCACAAGCGCCACGCCAAGGCCGCCCCGGCAATGATCAAGCGCCTCAAGGAAGCCGCCACCGGCGGCGACAACGTGTTCGTCGTGCTCATGGACGCGGTCCAGTGCTGTTCGCTGGGCCAGATCACCCAAGCGCTGTTCGAGGCCGGCGGCCAATACCGCCGGAACATGTAACCCTGTTCCCGTTCGGCGAGTGGTTTATACTTTTCCGAAAGACCTGAAATGAAAGCGGGGGCGGAGACGTGGCCGACAAAGGCGTTTACCTTCCAGAAGTCCTGTTCGAAATACGAAGGGTCGGGCGCAGCGCCCGGGTCGCCGCCATCGACCCGATCACCGGGACGGAAGTCATCCTGGTGGCGCCGGCCAAGCTCAGCCTCAAAGATATGAAGCGGGTGGCGGCGCGCAAGCTGGCCTACGTCATGGCCAAAAAACAGGCGGCGGCCGAGAGAGACAAGAAAGAAAAAGAATAGGGGAAGCCGGGGGGGTAGAGGGGGAAAAAACCGCTTTGCGTCCCCTATCAACCCCTTATCAACCCCTGGGGCCTGCCCCGAGCGGTTGTGGCAGGTTGGCAGACGGATTCGAGATATGGTACTAATGCGCCGGCCGGGGGCCATTTCCGCGGCCCGATTCGCACCCCACTCAAACGGTTAAAAACCAATGCCTTCTGAAGAGTCCACGGAAACCATCGCTATCGCCAGCGACCATGCCGGTTTCGAGCTCAAAAGCGAGCTCAAGAAAGACCTCAGGGACCTCGGCTTTAGCGTCCTCGACCTCGGCGCCGACACCCTTGAGTCCGTGGATTACCCGGATTTCGGCTATGCCCTGGCCGGGGCCATGAAGGAAGGCAAGGCGAAGCGCGGCGTGCTCGTCTGCGGCAGCGGCATCGGCATCTCGATCGCCGCCAACCGCCATTCGGAAATCCGCGCCGCCCTGGTCCATGACGCCCTCGGCGCCAGGATGTCCCGGCTTCACAACGACGCCAACGTCATTTGCTTCGGCGGCCGCATGGTCGACGCCGACGTCGCCCGGGATTGCCTCAAAATATTCTTGGAAACCGAATTCGAAGGCGGCCGCCATGCGCGCCGCGTGGATAAACTTTCCGACCCGCCCAAAGGATTATAAAACGACATGTCTCCCGATTCATCGACCACGACCATGGAATACGCCAGCCAAGACCTGGAATGCTTTTTCGAGGCCTCCCTCGCCGACATCGACCCGGACCTGAAGAAGTCCATCGACGACGAACTGGGGCGCCAGCAGAACCAGATCGAACTGATCGCGTCGGAAAACATCGTTTCGCGCGCCGTCATGGAGGCCCAGGGCGGCGTCATGACCAACAAATACGCCGAGGGCTATTCCGGACGGCGCTATTACGGCGGCTGTGAATTCGTCGATGTCGCCGAGACCCTGGCCATCGAACGCGCCAAGGAGTTGTTCGGCAGTGCCTTCATCAACGTCCAGCCCCATTCCGGCTGCCAGGCCAACGGCGCCGTGATGTTGGCGCTGCTGCAGCCCGGCGATACCATTATGGGCCTGTCGCTGGCCGCCGGCGGACACCTGACCCACGGCGCGCCGCCGGCGCAGTCGGGGAAATGGTTCAACGCCGTCCAGTACGGAGTCCGAAAGGAAGACGCGCAGATCGATTTCGACGAGGTCGAAAGCCTGGCCGAGGAGCACTCCCCGAAACTGATCATCGCCGGCGGCTCGGCCTATCCCCGGATCATCGATTTCGAACGTTTCCGCGCCATCGCCGACAAGGTCGGCGCCTTGCTGATGGTCGATATGGCGCACTTCGCCGGACTCGTCGCCACCGGCATCCACCCGAGCCCGGTGCCGATTGCCGACGTCATCACGACGACCACCCACAAGACCCTGCGCGGTCCCCGCGGCGGAATGATCCTCACCGACAACGAGGAGTTCGCCAAAAAGATCAATTCGGCCGTCTTTCCGGGGCTTCAGGGCGGCCCGCTTATGCATGTCATCGCCGCCAAGGCGGTGGCCTTCGGCGAGGCCCTGCAACCCGCCTTCAAGGAATATTCCCAGGCCGTCGTCGACAACGCCAAGGTGTTGGCCGAGGTGCTGATCGAACGCGGCTGCGACATCGTTTCGGGGGGCACCGACACCCACTTGATGCTTGTCGACCTGAGGCCGAAAGGGCTCACCGGGCGCGACGCCGAGGCCAGCCTCGAGCGCGCCTGTATGACCTGCAACAAAAACGGCATTCCCTTCGACCCGAAAAAACCCATGGTCACGTCGGGCATTCGTCTCGGGACCCCGGCGGCGACCACGCGGGGCTTCAGGACGGAGGAGTTCAAGCAGGTCGGCAATCTGATCAGCGACGTTCTCGACGGGTTGGCGGCCAATCCCGAAGACAACGGCGCCGCCGAGACCGCCGCCCGCCAACAGGTCGAGGCGCTGTGCAAGAAATTCCCGATTTACGGAAAGGCCTGAAACATTAAACCCAAACCCCGCCGGCAAGGTCCGGCGGCCGTTTATGGAAATTAACGTCCCTAAAGGGGACCCTTTGAGGGAGAGGAACCAAACCAATGCGCTGTCCTTTTTGCGGCCACAAGGACACCCAGGTCAAAGATTCCCGGCCGACGGAGGAAAACGCCACCATCCGCCGCCGGCGCCTGTGTCCTGATTGTTCGTCGCGTTTCACGACATTCGAACGGGTGCAACTGCGGGAATTGTCAGTTCTCAAGAGTAACGGCGAAAAGGTTCCATTCGACCGCGAAAAACTTGCGAGATCGTTGCTGATTGCATTGCGTAAAAGGCCGGTGGAAGAAGACCGCGTCGAGCGCATCGTCAACAGCATCCAACGTCGCCTCGAAACCCTGGGAGAGAGCGAAATACCAACCAAGGTCATCGGAGAGCAGGTCATGGAAGCTCTCGCAGACCTCGACCAAGTTGCTTATGTTCGGTTTGCTTCGGTTTATCGGAATTTCGTCGATCCCAAGGATTTCGAGGCCTTTGTGGACAAACTGGACCGTGGGAAAGACAGCTAGCACAAGCACGACCGACGGCGACGACCTGAATGCCATGCTGGCGGCGTTGTCGCTGGCCCGCCGGGGGCTGGGGATCGTCTGGCCGAATCCGGCGGTGGGCTGCGTTTTGGTGCGCCCGGATTGGGGCCACCGCGTCGTCGGCCGCGGCTGGACCCAGCCCGGCGGCCGGCCGCACGCCGAAACCGAGGCCGTGGCCCGGGCCGGCGGCCTGGCCAAAGACGCCACCGCCTACGTGACGCTGGAACCGTGCGATCATCAGGGCCAGACCGGGCCCTGCACGCAAGCCCTCATCAAAGCCGGCATCGGCGCCGCCGTCATCGCCCTCGAAGACCCCGACCCCCGGGTCTCGGGCGCCGGCATCAAGCGCCTCGAGGACGCCGGGATCAAAGTTTCCGTCGGCGTTTGCGAAGACCAAGCCCGCACCCTCAACGCCGGTTATCTGTTGCGCGTCACCCAGGGGCGGCCGCTGATGACCCTGAAAACGGCGACCACCCTGGACGGCCGCGTCGCCACCGCGAAAGGCCAAAGCAAATGGATCACCGGCGCCCCGGCCCGGGCCTTCGCGCACGGGCTTCGCGCCGATCACGACGCCATCATGATCGGCATCGGCACGGCGCTGGCCGACGAACCGGCGCTGACCTGCCGGCTGCCGGGACTGGAAGACCGCTCCCCGGTGCGCATCGTCGCCGACAGCCGCCTGCGGTTGCCGGTCGATAGCCGGCTGGTGAAAACGGCGAAACAGGTGACCACTTGGGTCGTCACCACCGCCGGGGCCGCAGGGGCCGCCGGGGCCAAACGCAAGGCCCTGGAAGACAAAGGCGTCGAGGTCATCGAGGCGGAACCCGGCGCCGACGGACGGCCCGATCTCGACTGGCTGGCGGCCGAGTTCGGCCGTCGCGGCCTGACCCGGGTGCTGGTCGAAAGCGGCGGCGAGTTGGCCGCCGCCCTGGTCAAGGCCGACTTGATCGACCGCCTGGCCTGGTTCCGCTCGCCGAAACTGATCGGCGGCGACGGACGGAGCGCGATCGCCGCCTTCGGCATCGACGGCATCGCCGAGGCGCCGGCCTTTGCGCGGGATTCCATATTCGATGCCGGCGACGACGTGCTCGAAACCTACCACCGCGCCACCTGAGGAACGGAAACGGGATCATGTTCAGCGGCATCATCACTGACTTGGGCACCGTCCGGTCGATCGAGGTTTCCGGCGACAGCCGTTTCGAGTTCTCGACCGGATTCGATACCGTTGCCATCGGCACCGGGGCCTCGGTCTGCTGCTCGGGCATCTGTTTGACCGTCATCGACAAGGGCGAGGGCTGGTTCGCCGCCGACGTTTCCGCCGAAACCCTTGCCCACACCACCCTAGGCGATTGGGGCGAGGGCTCGGCGGTCAATTTCGAGGGCGCACTGAAAATCGGCGACGAATTGGGCGGTCACCTGGTCTCGGGCCATATCGACGGCGTCGCCACGGTTGTCGGCGTCACCGAGGAGGGGGAGTCCCGGCGCATCGTCTTCGAAGCCCCCGACGGACCGGACGAGTTGCACCGGATGATCGCCGCCAAGGGGTCGGTGGCCGTCGACGGCGTGTCGTTGACCGTCAACGAGGTCGAGGACAGCCGCTTCCGCGTCAACGTCATTCCCCATACCCTTCAGGCGACCACCCTGGGGGCGCTCAAACCCGGTGATCGCGTGAACCTGGAAATCGACATGCTCGCACGCTATGTTGCGCGGCTTTTGGAAGGGAAATAAGCCGTTGTCGTATCTTGAAAACCTGTCCCCGATGGACGAAATCCTCGACGACGCCCGTAACGGCCGCATGTTCATCCTGGTCGACGACGAAGAGCGCGAGAACGAGGGCGACTTAGTGGTGCCGGCGCAAATGGCGACGCCGGAGGCCATCAACTTCATGGCCAAGCACGGCCGCGGCCTGATCTGCCTGGCCCTGACGGCGGACCGTATCCAGAAACTCGACCTGCCGCCGATGGCGCAGCGGAATACTTCCCGCCATCAGACTGCGTTTACGGTTTCCATCGAGGCCAGCGAAGGCGTAACCACCGGCATTTCGGCCTCCGACCGGGCGCGCACCATCGCCGTCGCCATCGACCCGACAAAGGGCCACGGGGATATCGTCTCGCCCGGCCACATCTTCCCGCTCGAGGCCCGCGACGGCGGGGTGCTGGTCCGCGCCGGCCACACCGAGGCGGCGGTCGACGTATCGCGCCTCGCCGGGCTCAACCCGTCGGGCGTGATCTGCGAGATCATGAACGAGGACGGCACCATGGCGCGGATGCCGGACCTGATCAAATTCGCCCAGTTTCATGGCCTCAAGATCGGCACCATCGCCGATTTGATCGCCTATCGGCTGAAAAACGACCGCATCGTCGAACGGAAGCTGGAATCGGCCTTCGACAGCGTCCATGGCGGCGCCTTCAAGATGATCGTCTACACCAACCTGGTCGCCTATGCCGAACACATCGCCCTGGTCAAGGGCGACATCGGCGGCGCGGCGGGGGAAGGCGGGCCGGTGATGGTGCGGATGCACGCCTTGAATGTGCTCGACGACGTTTTCGGCGACGCCTCCTCGGGCAAGGCCGGGGAGCTTCACCGGGCCATGGAGATGATCGCCGACGAGGGCCGGGGGATTCTGGTGCTGATCCGCGAGCCCCACCGGGCGGCGCTGTCGGAACGGATCAAGAGCAGGCTGGCGGCCCAAAAGGGCAACGGCGGGGAAAAGCCGGCGCCAAAGATTGCGGCCAAGACGGCGGCCAAAAGCGGCGAGCTTCGCGATTACGGAGTCGGGGCGCAGATCCTGCTCGATCTGGGGGTCAAGGAGATGATCCTGCTGTCCAATACCCAACACACCATCATCGGCCTCGAAGGCTATGGGTTGAGCATCGTCGAGCAACGCCCCATCGATGTTCCGAAAACCGGAAAAGATGGCTGACATGACCGAAGAACGGCGCATTCTGATCGTCGAAGCACGGTTTTACCAAGACATCGCCGATGAATTGGCGAACGGCGCGCAAAAAGAGCTCGAAACCGCCGGCCTCGGCCATGACCGGCTGGCGGTGCCCGGCGTCTTCGAGGTCCCGGGCGCCATCCGTTTCGCCATCCGGGCCATGGAAACCCATTCCGCGACCACCAATTACGCCGGTTTCATCGCCCTGGGCACGGTGATCCGGGGCGAAACCGACCATTACCAACACATTGCGCGCGAAACGACGCGGGCCCTGATGGACATCGCCACCCAACAGTCGGTGGCCTTGGGATTCGGGATCCTGACCTGCGACACCCAGGATCAGGCCCAGGCGCGCGCCGCCGTCGATCGGGGCAACAAGGGCGCCGAGGCGGTCCGCGCGTGTCTGAGGATGATGGAGGTCAAAAAAGACTTCCGTCTGGCGCCTCGATGACCGGGGCCGCGGGGACCTCCGACGCGGCGTCCACCAAATCGACCCCGGCGGGACGGCGGCGCAGCGCCGCGCGGCTGGCCGCGGTCCAGGCCCTTTACGAAATGGACATGGCCGGCGCCGAAGCCGATGAGGTGCTGGAGGAATTCCTGCAAAAGCGTTGGCGCCACGGCGCCGCTCATGACGAGGCGGAGAAAACGGCGCCACGCGGCGGGGACGACACCCCGGACGCCGCCGCAATGACCGAGCCCGACAACGAATTTCTCGGCGATCTGGTGCATGGCGTTTCCACCCGCCGCCAGGAATTGGATGGATTGATCGCCCAGGCGCTCAGCGGCGAGCGGACCGTGGACCGGCTGGAGACGCTGCTCAGGGCGATCCTCCGCGGCGGCGCCTATGAACTATTGGCCAAGCCAGACGTGCCGGCGGCGGTCGTCATAACCGAATACCTTAACGTGGCGCATGCCTTTTTCGACGACAAAGGAGTGAGCCTCGTCAACGGCGTCTTGGATCATCTCGCCCACAACCTTCGGGCCGGCGAGTTTTGACCGAATCGCGCCGAAACGCATCGGCGGTCCTGCCACAGGATGGAGAAGACGGAGCGTGAAGGAGCAAAAAAAACTCGGCGAGTTCGACCTCATATCCCGCTACTTCGCCCCCTTGGCGGCGGCCGAACCCGGCGCGCTGGGGCTTTTGGACGACGCCGCGGTGCTCGAGCCCGAACCCGGCCAACGTTTGGTCGTCACCACCGACAGTCTGGTTGCCGGCATCCATTTCCCCGCCGACGAAGACCCGGAACACGTCGCCGCCCGGGTTTTGGGTGTCAACCTTTCGGATTTGGCCGCCATGGGCGCCCGGCCTTGGGCCTATACCCTGTCCGTGGCTTGGCCGAAGGACTGGGACACCGGCTGGGTCGAGGGATTCGCCGAAGAACTGGGGCGGCAGCAGGAAAGGTATGGGCTTCATCTTGTCGGCGGCGACACGGTTTCGACGCCGGGGCCGTTGACCCTGTGCCTGACGGCGTTCGGCACCGTCGCCAAAGACGCCGAGCTCAGGCGTTCCCGCGCCCGGCCGGACGACGACATCTACGTTTCCGGCACCATCGGCGACGCCGCCCTCGGCCTGAAGGTCCTGCAAGACGGGATCGAAGGGCTTTCACCGGATCATGCCGAGGCTCTTGTGGACCGCTACCGCCGGCCCCGGCCGCGGCTCGAACTGGGCCGGCGGCTGCATGGCCTGGCCCATGGGGTCATCGACCTGTCGGACGGCCTGGTCGCCGACCTCGGCCATGTCGCCCGGGCTTCCGCGTGCCTGGCCACCATTGACGCTAGCCGGGTGCCGCTGTCGGACGCCGGCCGGGCCGCCATCGCCCTGAATCCTAAGCTTTTGAAACTAGCGGTCACCGGCGGCGACGATTACGAACTGCTGTTCACGGCGCCGTCATCGGCGGCCGGCGCCGTCGAAACCCTGGCCCGGGAGCTTGACCTGCCGCTGAGCGCCATCGGTAAAATCGGGCCCAAGGGCGACGGCGGCAAAACCCCGGTCACCGTCGTCGATGGCGACGGCGGCGAATGGGTCATCGAAGACGGCGGCTATCGTCATTTTTGACTGCCCCGGCATTCGCAATTCAGTCGTTTCCAAAAGGCCCCGAAGCCGAGATAATGCCGCCATGCTGGGCCGACATGAAACGGTAGAAAGGGCCGTGGGTAAGCGATGAAAAAACTCCTCCTGATTTTAGGGTTGATAGTGATGCTCTGTGGCGGCTCCGTCAGCGCCCTGAAGTTCTACAACCTCGGCCCCTTCCAGAGGGGAGATGAGGTTGTCGAGGAGGATAAGCAAGAGGAAGAGGTCGACGACACGATTCTGTTCGTCGATATGGAACCGTTGGCGATTTCCATTTTCCAGGGCAACAGGGTTGCGGCCACCGTGCAGATCCAGGTCAAGCTGGCAACAAACGGCAAAGATAACGTCAAGAAGATCAAGCGCATAATGCCGATCATCGCCGACGCCTTCGTCCGCGATTTGCACAGTTTCATGCCAAGGCTGCTGAAGGCCGAGGAACGCATCGATGTCCTGATCATCAAGCAGCGCCTGCAACTCATCGGCGACAAGGTCGTCGGCAAGGGGTTGATAAAAAACGTTTTGGTGCAATCGGTCATCGAACAGCCGCGTTGAGGATGCGCCGCCCCTGGGGGCGGCTTTATGGGCTGTTGCTTTATACCGGCGCATCTGGCATTTTCCCGGCGATTTTCGAGGGTGGATTGTCGCCACCTCCTGTCGTAAAACGGACAGTCTTTTTCGTCTACACCGTCTTAAAATACAAAAAACATCCCCAAGACCTCCTAATTCAACAAAAGGGTTTTCGAGTATGTCGAACGTGTTCTTGTTGGTATTCGGTTGCGGTTTTCTGGCCCTCTTATACGGCGTTTACGCCATCCGATCGGTGCTGGCGGCGCCCGCCGGAACGGATCGGATGCAGGAAATCGCCGGCGCCATTCAGGAAGGCGCCAACGCCTTTCTTAATAGGCAATACAAGGCCATTGCCATCGCCGGATTGGTGATCGGCGTTCTTTTGGGCCTTGCCTTGGGCCTTAAGGTTGCCATCGGCTATTTCATCGGCGCCGTGCTTTCGAGTTTAACCGGCTATATCGGCATGAACGTTTCCGTCCGCGCCAACGTGCGTACCGCCGAAGCGGCCCGCTCCTCGGGCCTCGAGGGCGGGCTGGAGATCGCCTTCAAGTCCGGCGCCGTCACCGGCATGCTGGTGGTCGGCTTGGCGCTTTTGGGAGTTACCGGCTATTACCTCATTCTTCGCGCCATCGGCGATCCCGGATCGCCCGAAGGGCTCCGTCATATCCTCGAAGCCCTAGTGGCGCTTGGGTTCGGCGCCTCGCTGGTTTCCATTTTCGCGCGCTTGGGCGGCGGCATTTTCACCAAGGGCGCCGACGTCGGCGCCGATCTGGTGGGTAAGATCGAAGCCGGGATTCCCGAAGACGACCCCCGCAATCCGGCGGTCATCGCCGATAACGTCGGCGACAACGTGGGCGATTGCGCCGGCATGGCGGCGGATCTTTTCGAAACCTATGCGGTGACCATGGTGGCGACCATGCTGCTGGCCTCGATCCTGTTCACCGGCCCG
>SMUY01305507.1_pt1 | contig 11261 bp, 9 predicted proteins | sample 2456441 | NCBI WGS metagenome assembly SMUY01 (sample SAMN11095931, study PRJNA526329) | marine sediment metagenome | biome: Marine sediment; feature: Surficial sediment; material: Deep marine sediment; isolation source: Hadal surficial sediment | place: Pacific Ocean | collected 2014-11 | depth 0-1...
CCCTTGCCCCACAAGCGTGGGGATGGCCACGTCGCCCTGATCGGTTTCCGGCCACAGTGGCACGGCCAGCCCTTCGGGACCTTCTGGGTCATGTTCAACGCCGCCTTGTTCTCCGGCAACGTGGCGGCCGCGGCCCCGGTCGACACGGCGTTCCGGGTAGCCCCCGAGGAACCGGATCGCGACGATGGGGGAGGCCGGCGATGAAGAAGCCGCCGGCGCATCATTGAGCCCATCCACCCTGGGGTTGTTTCTCATCGGGCTCGTCCTCATGCTCGGCGGCGCCGAGCTGCTCGTACGCGGCGCCTCGCGGCTTGCCGGTGCGTTCGGGATCTCGCCGTTGGTGATCGGCTTGACGGTCGTCGCTTGGGGAACAGGATCGCCCGAGCTCGCCGTCGGCCTCAAGGCGGCGCTCGCCGGCAGCCCCGCGTTGACCATCGGCAACGTCGTCGGCAGCAACATCGCCAACATCCTGCTGATCCTCGGCGTTGCCGCGCTGCTCGTCCCGCTGACCGTGGCGCAGCGGCTCATACAGCTCCACATCCCGCTGATGATCGGGGTGTCGGTCCTGACCCTGTTGGTTTCGCTCGACGGACGAATCAGCACGTTCGAGGGACTGATCTTCGTCAGCCTGCTGGTGGGCTACACGGCGTGGACCATCCACGAGTCGCGCCGCACGCGACGAGCCACGATCGAGAAACAGGCGCGCGAGCTCGGTGAGGAGGCCGGCCCCGACGCTCCCGGGTGGGGGTTGCTGGTTGCCCACGGGGCGATGATCCCTGGGGGGCTGTTTCTGTTGATCAAGGGCTCAGATTTGCTGGTCGAAAGTGCCTCGGCGCTCGCCAGAGCATTCGGTCTGAGCGACCTGCTGATCGGCCTGACGATCGTTGCCATCGGCACGTCGCTGCCGGAGCTCGCCACCTCGGCGATCGCGGCGGCCAAGGGCGAGCGCGACATCGCCGTCGGCAACGCCATCGGCAGCAACATTTTCAACCTGCTGGCCGTCCTCGGCATCACCGCGATTGTGGCCCCGGGTGGCATCGAGGTCCCGGCCGCCGCCCTGATCTTCGACATCCCGATCATGATCGCAGTCGCAATCGCCTGCCTGCCGGTGTTCTTCGCCGGCTACATCATCGATCGCCGCAATGGAGCGTTGTTCCTGGCGCTGTATGCCGTGTACATCGCCTATCTGGTGCTCGAGGGCACCCAGCACTGGGCGCTCGGCGGCTTCACCGCCGTCGTGCTCATGTTCATGCTGCCGCTGGTGGTGTTCACAATGGTGTTGCTCGCCTACCAAGGCTGGCGCAAGCGCTGATACCCTTGCTGCCGTGCTTGCCGGCGGTGGCCGGCGAGCCCCGGTCACGGAGGTCGTTGTGAGCATCAAGACGCGCGTCTTTTCCTCGGCGCTGAGCAAGGCCGAGCGCCGTATTTACGGCGCCGTGACGGTCATCTTCATCGGCGTGTTTCTCGCCACGATGTGGCCGATCTACCCGCTGTTCAACCGCATTCGGCCGTTCGTGCTCGGCATGCCGGCCTCGCTGTTCTATCTGCTGGTCCTCGTTTTCGTCAGCTTCTTTTCTCTCTTGGCCCTTTTCAGGTGGGAAGACCGGCGCGGCAAGCTCGAATGAGGCGCGTCGCCGCATCATCGCGGGGTTTCGCCTGATGAAACGCTGGCTGATCGTTACGCTCGTCACCGTCGGGTACCTCCTCATCACCCTGTTGGTCGGTGTGCTCTCGGGACGCGGCGCTTCGAGCTCGACCGCCGGCTACGTGGTCGCCGACCGCCAGTTCGGTTTCGTCATCATGTACTTCGTGATGGGGGCATCGATCTTCTCGGCGTTCGCCTTCCTCGGGGGGCCGGGGTGGGCATACTCACGCGGCGCCGCGGCCTTCTACATCCTCTCGTACGGCACCGTCGGGCTGGCTCCCTGGTACTTCTACGGACCACGCGTCGCCGCACTCGGCCGCAAGTACGGCTACGTCACCCAGGCCGACCTGTTCGCCCACCGCTTCCAGAGCCCGGCGCTCTCCGGCCTGATGGCGATCATCAGCCTGGTGTGCTTCCTGCCCTATTTGGTTCTTCAAATGGAGGGCGCCGGCTACGTCTTCGACATCGTCACCGAGGGCCGCATCCCACCGGCTGCCGGCGCGGCGATCGCCTACGGGGTGGTGCTCATCTACGTCTACCACAGCGGCGTCATGGGGGTCGGCTGGACGAACACGTTCCAGGGGGTCTTCATGATGACGCTCGCCTGGGGGCTCGGTCTCTACCTGCCCTACCAGCTCTACGGTGGCGTCGGCCCGATGTTCGAGGCGTTGTCGCAATCGGTGCCGGAGATGCTCACCGCCCCGGGGCTGGACGCCGACGGGTCGCAATGGACGTGGGGCGGCTACAGCAGCTCGATCGCCATCTCGGTGTTCGGCTTCAGCATGTGGCCCCACTACTTCATGAAGATCTACGCGGCCCGTGACGAGCGCACACTGAAGAGAACCGTCGTCTGGTATCCGACGTTCATGATCTTCCTGCTACCGATCATGTTCATCGGTTTCGCCGGGATCTTGCGATTCCCGGGCGTGGAGCCCGCCGACGCTATCCTGCCGACGATCGTCACCTCTCTCGACCTTCCAGCGATCGTCGTCGGGCTGTTCTGCGCCGGCGCCCTGGCGGCGTCGATGTCGACCGGCGACGCCCTCGTGCACGCCGCCGGCGCGATCCTCGTCAACGATCTCTACAAGGTGTGGTTCAAGCCCGACCTGGACGACGCCAGCGAGCGGCGACTCATCCGCTTTCTTGTCATCGTCATCGCCGGTGTCGCCTACTACTTTGCGGTGTTCTCGAGCTTCTCCCTCGTGTACTTGCTGCTGTTCTCCTACGGCTTCCTCAACCAATTCCTGCCGCTGCTCGTCGCCGCCTTCTTCTGGCCGCGGGCGACGCGTCCGGGGGTGCTTGCCGGGCTGATCGTCGGGTGCACGACGGTCATCGTCTGGACCAGCTTCCCGGAGTTGCAGTGGCAGAAAATCCATCCGGGAATCTGGGGGCTTGCCGCCAACTTCATCGTCATGGTGTCGGTCTCGCTCGCCACTGCGCCGATGGACGATGAGCACGTACGCGAGTTTGTGGTGACGTAGGCGTCGTTCAGCCCCGGAACGCGTCGAGAGCAACATCGGGGTGACGGTCCGCGCCTGAGAAGGTGCCATTGTGGCTAATTGTGGCTAATTGCGGCGAATCAGCGCGGTATTGTCTTACCCGCGCCAACCCTCGAACGATGACGTTTGCCGCAACCTCACCGACGGAGAGCGCCTTTGCCGGACGATCCACAACCAGACGCACCAGCCTCGGAAGCGCTCGAAGATCCGATCCCGCACTCGTACCCTGACATCGGTGCCAAGGAAATCGAGGCCGTGCGCGCCTCCATGGAGGCCGGCTGGATCGGGCAAGGTCCCGGCGTCGCGCAGCTCGAGGACGCCGCCGGTGGGCTTCTCGGGCTTCCCGACCACCGTGGACTGGCGCTGAGCTCGGGGACGGCCGCCCTCTATGCGGGCCTTCGAGCCCTCGGGGTCGGCCCCGGCGACGAGGTCCTGGTGGCGGCCTACGCCTGCGCCAGCCTGCGCCAAGCGGTGATGTACGTCGGGGCGACGCCGATTTTTATCGACTGCGATCCGGTGACGTTCAATCCCGACCCGGAGGACGCCCGCCGCAAGCTGAGCGCCGAGACCGCGGCGTCCATCGTGCCGCACATGTTCGGCCTGCCCGCCGACATCGAAGCGTTCGTCGAGCTCGGCCCGCCGGTGATCGAAGACTGCGCCCAGACGGTCGGCGTACGATTGGGCGACCGCGTGGCCGGCAGCTTCGGCGCGCTGACGGTGTGCTCCTTCCACGCCACCAAGCCGATCGGCGGCGGCAACGGCGGGATGTTGCTGTCGCAAGATAGCGGCCTGCTCGCCAAGGCCGCCGAGCTGCGCGACTGCGAGGATCCGCGCGGCAACGACCTTGCTTTCAACTTCAAGATGAGCGATCTGCACGCCGCCATCGCGCACGTTCAGCTCCGCCGCCTGCCCGAGCTCTTGGACAGACGTCGAGAGTTGGCCGCGCACCACCGGGCGGCGCTGCAGGACGCCGGGGTCGACCTGCCGCCCGCGGCCGACGACCGCGAGCACGGCTGGTGGCGGTTCATCGTGACGGCCGACGTCACCGACCTCGAAGCGTTGCTGGAGGCGTGCAGGCGCCACGGGGTGAGCTGCGATCGGCCGGTCGGCCGCCTGGTGCGCGAGGTGGTCAATGGCCTCGACGACCTCCCCGGCTGCCGCCAGGCCTGGCAGCAGGCGTGCTCGATACCGCTGTACCCGGCCTTGAGCGACGAACGCGCCGCCCAGGCCGTCGAACGCTTCAAAGCTGCCCTGGAGGAGCATCGTGCCGCTTCGACGGGGTAAGCGGAAGTTTCACGGCGTCGCGGGTATCCTGAGAACGTTGGCGCGCAACAGGCGACAGGGGTCGAGAAACCGGCGACGGATGTCGGGCGCACCCGCGACGACCAGGCCGGAGAAGGCGAGAACATACGTTGCGGCATCCTGAGAACCTTCGAGAGCAGCCGGGACAGACACGTTGAACTTCAGCGTCGGCACCAGCGGCTTCAGCTACAAGGAGTGGAAGGGACCCTTCTACCCCGAGAAGCTGCCCAACAAGGACATGCTCGCCTACTACAGCAGCGAGTTGCCGGCGGTGGAGATCAACAACACCTTCTACCGCCTGCCCAAGCGGGAGGTCATCGAGAACTGGGCGGCGCAGGTCCCCGAGGGTTTCCGTTTCTCGATCAAAGCCTCGCGTCGCATCACCCACTTCCGCCGGCTCAAAGACACCGGCGAGGTGCTCGACTACCTCATCGACGCCACCAGCGTGCTCGGCGACCGTCTCGGCGTGATCCTTTTCCAGTTGCCGCCCAACTTCAAGAAAGACATCGATCGCCTCGGCGCCTTTCTCGAGACGCTACCGGAAGACGTGCGCGCCGCCTTCGAGTTCCGCAACGATTCCTGGTTCGATGGCGAGGTCTACGACGCCCTCCGAGCCCACGGCGCAGCGCTGGTGACCGCCGATACGAATGAAAAAGACGCCGACATCGTCTCCACGGCGCCCTTCGGTTACCTCCGCCTGCGCAAGGACGGCTACAGCGACAAGCAGATAGCCGCCTGGGCGAAGAAGGTCGCGGAGCAGAAGTGGGACGAGGCCTTCGTGTTTTTCAAACACGAGGACGCCGGCGGCGGCCCGAAGATGGCCAAGAAGTTCCTGCAGGCCGCGAGAGCCTAGCAGCTAGACGGCGATTCGCGAGTCCAGCGCTCGGGCGAGCGCTTCGTTGCCGTTGAGCCCTCGTTCGAGCTCGGCGATCGGGATCGCCTCGTTGACCGTGTGCGCCAGCAGGTCGTTGCCCGGTCCGAATCCGATACAGGTCATTCCTTCGAGGGCAAAATGGCCGCCGTCGGTGGCAAACTGCCAGACGTCGACGGGAACGTCTCTCGACAACGCCGTATCGAGCGCCTGCTTGGCAGCGGCCAGCGCCGGATGGTCGGCGCGTACGATGTAGGCCGGGTTGTCGGCCGGGTAGTCCATCGTCATGCCGGTGAAGCTGGCGCGGTCGTCGGAGGTGATCGTCACTTCGAGACTCGGTGCCGGGTCGTCATCGGCGATCGACAGAGCCCGGCGCGACTCGGCCAGGGCTTGATCGGCGATCTCCTGCAAGGCTCGGCAGGCGTCTTCGCCACTCTCGCCGGCGACGTTGCGCCAGTCGCAGGTCAGCCAGACTTCTCCGGGAACCACGTTGGCGCTGATCTGGTCGGTGCGGATCAACGACGGCACGACCGTCGAGGTACCGAGGTCGGCGTCGGAACGCATCTGGAGGCCGTGCAGCCCGATGATGAAACGGGCGATCGGATCGAGCGCGTTGACCCCAACGTGCGGCACGCTGGCGTGAACGCTACGACCCTGCGAGTGGACGATGATCTCGGTCCTCCCCCGATGGCCGCGCCGTAGCTCGCATCGACTCGGCTCGCCGATCACGATCAGCGGGGTGTCGATATACGCCGCCATGTGCCGCGCCCCGAGACCCCCCACCTCCTCCTGCACGACCGCCGTCACCCAGATGTCGCCGGCTGGCTCCATATCGTTTTCCAGTAAGCGGGCGACACCGTACACCTGGCAGGCCAACGGTCCTTTGATGTCGACTGCGCCGCGGCCCCAGACCGTGTCGTCGTGGATCTCGGCGCCGAACGGCGGGTGCGGCCAGCCCTCGTGCTCGCCGACGTCGACGTGGTCGAGGTGGGTGTTGAACATCATCGGCGGGGCTTCACCTTTGCCGGGGACCTTGCCGAGCACGTTGCCGGCGTCGTCCAGGTGGGCCTCGCTGTAGCCGAGCCCCTCCATCTCGGCGCGAACCAGCTCGGCGATATCGCCCTCCTCGCCCGGCAGGCTCTCCGTACGGATCAACCGCTGGAGGAAATCGACGCAGGATTCGAGGTCGCTCATACAAGGTCTCGCTTGAAAAATGGGCCGCAGACGTCCGGTGGACGATAGCCTACCGCTGCGCCGCCAGAAGCGCCTCGATCCGGAGGCCCATTTCGTTCAGGTAGCGCTCCGGGCCGGGGAATCCCGACGTCCGGTACTTGATCAGGCCGTCTTTACCGATGACGAAGCTCGCCGGGATGCCGGTGACGTGGAAGTTGATCGCCGAGCCTTGGTCGTACAGAACGGTGAAGGTGTGGCCGCGCTTCTCGATGAAGGGAGCAACGACGGACGGATCGGAGTCGGTGGAGATCGCCAGGAAGACGACGTCTCCGGCGCCGGCGTACTCGTCGACGAGCTGCTGGTAGTAGGGCATCTCGGCGATGCAGGGGCCGCACCAGGTGGCCCAGTAGTTGAGGACGACGACCTTGCCGGCGAGGTCGGAGAGGCGCCAGGTCCCTGCCGCGGTGTCGTCGAGCTCGAAGTCGGGCGCCGGCGTATCGAGAGGGTCGGCGATGATCTCGCGGTCGCGCTCCGCGGCGAAGCGCTCGGCGGCAAAGCCGACCGCGGCGTCGATAACGTCGGCTGAGGCGCCGATGCCGGCCGCCGCCTCGAGCGCCGAGGCGCGCGTCTGCTCCTCGAGCATGGTCTCGGCCGGGCTGAAGCCGTGCGCCAGGGCGGCGACGAACAGGTCGAACGCCTCGGCGCCGCGATCCTGGTCGAGCAACAGACCGCCGAGCACGGCATAGCTCGCTGCCACCGGGTGCAGCGCGATGGCCTCGCGCAAGACCTCCTCGGCCTCATCGTCGCGCTCGAGGTTGTGCAGCGCCTGGCCCTGGAGCTGCATGAGCACCGCCAGGTAGCGCAGGCGGAGCTGTTCGCGCTCGTTCGCCGGGGTCCCCGGGTAGATCAGCCCGGCACGGTCCTCGCGCAGCGCCTCGATGCCGTCCTCCGTCACGACCACGGCGGTGACATAGTGCGAGGGTGTGCGCGCCAGGACGCTCGCCGTTTCGACGTAGTGGGAGGCGCCGCCCCATGTGTCGATGCGCGCCAGACGGCGCCCGACGATGGCGATGCGGTCGGCGTCTTGCTCGGTCAGCGCCGGCGGCTGGCCCGCTGTGGTGCCGCCGCCCGAAGCCTCCGAGTCGTCCCCGGCCACCACCGGCGCCGCCCTCGCCGCCGCGACCAGCAGATCGAACTGCATGCCGAGAATCGCCCGGTTGCGGCTATGGTCGTTGCTCCACTGCGGCTCGAAGCGAGGCAGCCAGCGTTCGGTGACCTCCAGCCGGGTGGCGGTATCGGCTTCGACGACGGCGATCCACTCGTTCAGGAACTGCCGGTAGCGGAGCGGCGCCGCCATACGGCGGCCTTCCTCGGTGCGCTCGAGTGATTCGAGCGCCGCAGTCGAGTTCTCTGCCTCGCCGAGCAAGTCGTAGCCGACGGCAAGCAGGTAGAAGACCCCGGGCGGCGGCGACGAACCGGTCATCACCGACGCCGAGACCTCGTCGAGCTCGGCTCGCAGCGATGACTCGAGCGCCTCGGTGATTTCGGTCAGAACAGGCGCTTCCGCATCGCCGGCCCCAACGGCGGCGTTCGAGGCGCGGCGCGCGTCCTCGATGCGTGCTTTCGCCAGCTCGATGCGCAGCACCGGGTTGCCCGACAGCTCTCCCGCGACCAATTCGAGGATCGCGGTGTACTCGGGCAGCCGGTTGAGCTCGGCTGCGGCAATGCGCACGGCCTCGTAGATCTCGACATTCTCGGGCGCCGCATGGAGGGCAGCCGGCGCCGATGCGAGCGCGGTCTCGAGACGAGTCCCGTTGCCTTCGAGGATGCCGCCCCACGCCAGGGCGCTGAGATATCCCACCCAGGCGAGGCTGTCGTTGGGCTCGAGCTCGAGGGCCCTCTCATACCGGAGAAGCGCCGCCTCGTATTCGTGCAGTTGGTGGTGGCTACGGGCGACGCCGAGGGTAGCGGCGAGATCCATCCCCACCGCACGGCGGAACTGGAGTTGCGCGGCGGCGTAGTCGCCGGCGACAAACGTCGCGCGCGCCTCCTGCAGGGCGCGCTCGGCGACCGACGGGCCGCGGGCGCAGGCCGCGACGACGCCTGAGGCCAGTAGGGCGCAAGCGCCCACGACCAGAAAGGCACAGGCGGAGAGTGTGGTTCGGGTGGACCGGGACCGCATGCTGAAACTGTACCCGATCAGGCCGGCGCCTTGCGGGTCGCGCCCATGTCAGAGCGCGGTCCCAGCCGATCGCGGTGATCGCGGCGTCAGCCGAGCGAACCCTGCTGAATCACCCGCACCAGAAAAAATATGAACCCGGCGAGCAGGGTGAGGGCGAGTCCGAAGACGATGTACTGGAAGCGCTGACGGCCGTGCGCTTCGAGTCGGTTGCGCCGGAAATCGACCGCCATGAAAACAAGCAACAGCATGGCGATCACCATCGACACCGTCGCAAACGGGCTGCTGCCGCTATATACCCACGATTCCCCGAAACCGGTCGTGACGACGCTCAACACGAAGATCACAAACTGGGCACCGACGAAGAGCAAGATCGACAAGACGCTGACCGAGATCGTCGGATGCGACTCACCGTGCGGTGTGTCCGGGTAGTGGTTTGCGAACATCTTCATGGCCCGCTCTCCTTCCGCCCAAGTGGTGTGCTACCGATAGTGTACCGCCGAATGAGGGAACCTCGCCGGGAAAAACCGTGGTAAAACCCTGATGCATCCCGCTCATCTAGCAGGCCGTGGCCACTCGCCAGACCCATCACACTTGCGCCACGGCCTGCTGGGCACCGATGGAGGATTTTTGTGGCGTTTCGTAGCGGCCGACACTTTCTGCAGATTCCCGGGCCGACGAACGTCCCGGACCGGATACTGCGCGCCATCGACCGTCCGCTCATCGACCACCGCGGCCCCGAGTTCGTCGCCCTCACCGAGCAGCTCCTGGAAGGATTGAAGAAAGTCTTCAAGACCTCCGGGCCGGTCGTCGTGTTCCCGACCTCCGGAAGCGGGGGGTGGGAGGCGGCGCTGGTCAACACGCTGTCGCCGGGCGACCGCATCCTGATGTTCGACCAGGGTTTCTTCGCCAACGGCTGGCAGGCGGTTGCCGAACGCCATGGGCTTCAGGTCGAGGCGCTGGCCCAGGACTGGCGGTGTGCGGTCGATGCCGGCGAGCTGGCCGACAAGCTGGCGGCTGACGAACAACACAGCTATCGCGCGGTCCTGGTCGTCCACAACGAGACCTCGACCGGTGTGGCCAACGACATCGGCGCGATTCGCGCCGCCCTCGATCAAACCGGGCACCCGGCGTTGCTGCTGGTCGACACCGTTTCGTCGCTCGCCTCGATCGACTACCGCCACGACGAGTGGGGGGTCGATGTTACGGTTGCTGGCTCGCAGAAGGGACTGATGCTGCCGCCCGGGCTGAGCTTCAACGCGGTCAGCGAAAAGGCCCTGACGGCCGCGGAGACGGCCGGGCTGTCGCGCTCGTACTGGGACTGGAGGCCGATGCTCGAAGCAAACGCCGTTGGTTTCTTCCCCTACACCCCGGCGACGAACCTGCTGTACGGCCTGCACGAATCGCTGGCGATGCTGCTCGAGGAAGGGCTCGACAGCGTCTTCGCCCGCCACGCGCGCCTCGGCGAGGCGACCCGCCGCGCGGTCGTCGCCTGGGGACTCGAGGTTTATGCGCTCGAGTCGGCCGCCGTGAGCAACTCGCTCACCGCGGTGATCGTCCCCGAAGGACACGACGCCGACGCCCTGCGCGCCACCATCCTCGACCGTTTTGACATGTCGCTGGGCACGGGATTGGGGAAGCTCAAGGGCAAGGTGTTCCGCATCGGCCACCTCGGCGACTTCAACGAGTTGATGCTGGCGGGGACGCTGTGCGGCGTGGAAATGGGCCTCGCTGCCGCCGCCGTGCCGTTCGAGCCGGGCGGCGTGCAGGCAGCCCTGGAGTATCTCGGGGCATGAGCTGCAGCGGACGACACTTTCGTCGGTCAACGGGGCCCGCTCGGGCGGTACGTCGTTCCCGGACAGGATGCCCCCACTGTGAAAAGCGGAGGCGATATTCGAAGCGGCACTCCGGGACCGCGGCCGCGATGGTCGTTGCCGCCACCCTGCTGCTTTCGGGCTGCGAAGGCGGCGGGGAAAACGGACCCCTGGAATTGAAGTTCGGCCACGTCGGCGCTCCGGGCTCGCTGTTCGCCCTGTCGGCGGAGGAATTCGCCCGTCGCGCCAACGAGGAGCTCGCCGGCCGAGCCACCGTCACGGTGTTCGGGTCGAGCCAGCTCGGCGGCGACGAGCTACTGCTGCAAAAGCTGAAGCTCGGCACCATCGACTTCGCCCTGCCCTCTTCGATCATGTCGTCGTTCGTGCCCGAGTTCGGCCTCTTCGAGATGCCCTATCTGGTCCAGGACCGCGATCACATGGCCCGCATCGAGGAGCAGATCGTCTGGCCGGACCTGGCCCCGCTCGCCGAGGCGGCCGGCTACAAGATCATCGCGGTGTGGGAGAACGGCTTCCGCCACGTCACCAACAACGTCCGGCCGGTCGTCGTGCCGGAGGACCTCCGGGGCATCAAGCTGCGCACACCGCGGGGCTTGTGGCGGGTTCGCATGTTCCAGGGGTTCGGTGCCAACCCCACCCCGATGGCGTTGTCGGAGGTTTTTATCGCCCTGCAAACCGGGGTGATGGACGGCCAGGAAAACCCCTTCGCGCAGATCTACAGCTCGAAGTTCCAGGAGGTTCAGACCTACCTCTCGCTCAC
>SMUY01226767.1_pt1 | contig 11260 bp, 9 predicted proteins | sample 2456441 | NCBI WGS metagenome assembly SMUY01 (sample SAMN11095931, study PRJNA526329) | marine sediment metagenome | biome: Marine sediment; feature: Surficial sediment; material: Deep marine sediment; isolation source: Hadal surficial sediment | place: Pacific Ocean | collected 2014-11 | depth 0-1...
CAGATGGTTGGAATCTACTCTCCCTACGCGGACTATCAGAAGCGGACCGAGCGCGAGATTCCGGTAGTCATTCTGGAACCGCTAGGGGATTGAGCTGTTCTCCGGTCCGTCAGACGGGGGCGTCACGTGCAGGTAACGTCATGGAGATCGATGCCTATCTCAAGCGCATTAGGTACGGAGGGTCGCGCCAGCCTACAGCGGAGACTCTGAGGCAGCTCCACCGGGCCCATTTGCTTGCCGTCCCCTTTGAGAATCTCGATATCCCTCTGGGCCACCCGATTGTCCTCTCCCTTCCGTCGTTCTACGACAAGATCGTTCGGCGTCGGCGAGGGGGTTTCTGCTACGAGCTCAATGGACTGTTTGGATGGCTGCTTGAGCAGCTTGGCTTTACAGTGGTGATGTTGTCAGCGCGAGTGTTCGAGGACGCTCAGCCGGGGCCTGAGTTCGACCATCTGGTTCTGCTGATTGAGATGGAGGAGCGTCTGATCGCGGACGTGGGATTTGGCGATTCGTTTCTGGAACCTCTTCGGCTCGATGGCGAAGAAGAGGATGTGCAGCAGGGCAGCTCCTACCGTCTGACGGGGTCGGATTCTGAGAGGGTACTCCAGCGGCGGCGAGAGTCTGAGTATGAGTCACGATATGTCTTTTCACTGACTCCCCGCCGACTTGCTGAATTCAGCGCCATGTGTCAACGTCAACAGACCTCTTCGGAGTCCATTTTCGCCCGCAAGACGGTGTGCTCACTGGCCACACCGGACGGGCGTATCACGTTGTCCAATAGCCGTCTGATCGTGACGGCCGGAGGGCGACGTGAGGAAAGGGAGATAGCGGGTGAGCAGGAGTACCGAGCACTGCTCGAGACCCACTTCGGGATAGACCTTGGAGAAGAGGTGCGAGTGGACAGACTCATGGTTTCGGGGACACCGTCTCACTAGCATTCGGCCCGAGCTAGGCTGAATCGAGCAGGTTTCTGCAGTTGATTATTTTGCTGGAATGAATCAGATGGTAAGTGGGGGGGCGGAGTTTACCGTTGCTGTCCATCTGCATTATAGGAACTTTGGAAGACTTCATGTGCAGGGTTTTACCTACCAGAGACACACAGACCCGATCCCCATTTTGACCCAGGTTGTCCTCAAATTCTTTAATGGATTTCCTTAACTCGTTCAGTGCTTGCTTATCGGCAGGGATCAGGTTCAGCCACTTCACCTTGGGTTGGGCGATTGCGGCTCCGGGTGAGTCGCAACGGTGAAAATCGGGATAGCGTGCATAAATATTCTTTGCATCAACCATCCCTAAACCAAACAGCGTAATCGGGCTAATCGAACTTTTGTCCTTGGAATAACCGCCGCCAAAGAGCATATAGGTCTTCTGGTACTCTCTCACAGGCTCAAATCTTACATCATAGTCCCCTGCATCAACCGTCACCGAATCGCCCTCTACCGTGATGTGTTCGGGCAAATCGTCGGTGAAAAGAGTAAAAGGCGAATTGTCGTTTAGGAAGTTATAAACACCTAAAGCGACAAGCCCTATAAGGACTAAGGTAAAGAAAGCTTTCATAATCCAGTGTGGTAAAAAAACTGTATGGCGTCAAATATGAGGGGTCTTCCAAGGGGTAGACGGTGAGTTGTGTCACATCTTTTGCTAACAGACCTTGGGTATTAACGAAGAATGCTAAGCAATAACGTCGAGCCTACGCCCAGCGGTGGATATCGAATGCAACAGGGAATTCGACAGGTTGCTTTACTCTTGGTACTCGTCCTGGTGGCCACTTGTTCCAATGCCCCGGAGTATGAATCGGTAGCGGTAGACGAAAGTGACTCCTTGTTTGTGACTGATGAAGGTAGGCAGGAAGAGGAAGGGCCAGTTCCTACGCCAGCAACCGAAAAGGCCGAGCCAGGAGAGACACCGGTTCAAGAAGATACAAGGATAGTGGCATTGGTCGATCGAATTTTCTCCGAGCTCTCCAAGGCAAGAGGTTTTAAGGTGAACCGCCCGATTGCCAAGGCCTTTGTGAAGCGGAAGGAGATCGAGATTCGAGCGCTTCGACTAAACGATGCTGTCAATCCCCCGGAAAAACTCGACTCTAAAAGAAAGCTGATGTTCAAACTGGGACTCATACCCCAGGACTACGATCTTGCAGAGTTTCTTCGAAAAGCTGCGCTGTTGACTACAATCAGCGTTTATGATCCGCAGACCAAGGTTTTGTACATTGCTGACTCGCTGGCGGAGGAAAAGGAGGAGGCAATCCTGTCGAGCCTCGTGCCCAACCTGGCTTACGCTTTCCAGGATCAACACTTCGGTGTCAGCTTTAAAAACGCCTGGGTGGAAGGAAACCAGGATGCTACGGGTGCTCGGGTAGCCGTTATCACCGGAGACGCCCTCGCTGCCGTGTTTTACTACAGGCTCGGCGCAAGCAATTTCAGTCGTGTTGAGGCCCGCGATATTCGCCGCTTCTTTCATTTCCTGCTCGAAGAACAAATGGCCGACGAAACTCCTCCAGCTTTAATGGAAATGGGTCTTTTTAGTGGGATTGTGGGCTTCTCCTTTATGCAGTTTTACCTCAAGTGGAACGGCTGGGAAAATGCAGCCCGCCTCTACTCCGATCTCCCGCTTTCGACTGAACAGATCATGCATCCTGAAAGATATACAGGGTTGAGAGATGATCCCACGGAAGTGCAGGAACAGACGCCTCCGGATATTCTTTCCCCCTCCTGGAAACGAATTTATTCCAACACCCTTGGCGAATTTGTGCTGTATCTTCACTTGAAAGAGTTTATCGGTAAGCAGCAAGCTAAATGGGGCGCCCAAGGCTGGGACGGTGACCGCGCAGAGTTATTCGAAAACCCAGATGGGAAACTGACCCTGGTTCTTCGTTCAGTGTGGGACTCTGAAAAAGAAGCCAACCAGTTTTCTCAGGCTTATGCCAAGCTGATCCATCAAAGGTATCCAGGTGCTCAACTCGTGCCTTGGAGCGGGAGTACGCCATCTGGAGAAAAGACCCTGCAATGGGTCAGCGAAAACAACCGCATCCTCTTGCGGCTCAACGGTTCTCTAGTGGAGATTATTGAGGGCGAGGGAATCTGAATCAGAGCACCAAACCACTGAACCGAAAAACTTCTTTTCCCTGTTCACCTCTGTCCCTTTTTCACCTCTGTCTCAAAAAACACCGGTTAGCGAGACTTACCTCTTGAGAGCCATTATGATGATCACAGGAGGATAGCCTCATGACGACGAGAATAATCAGTTCCGCGTTCCTGATGATGTTCCTTTCTGTCCCAGTTTATACGCAGGACGTTAATTTAGAGCTGATCGAAGCAGGGGAGAAAGGCGAAACCGAAAATATTGAGAGGTTGCTTGCGGCCGGGGCTGAAGTGGATGCGAAAGACGAGAAGGGTGTCACCGCCTTGATGCATGCGTCAGCCGAGAGTCATACCCAGTCGGTTGAAGTGTTGCTCGCTGCCGGTGCCGACGTGAATGCCAAAGCTAACGATGGGTTGAGTGCTCTGATGGTGGTAGCCAGGGGTAACACGAAAATTGTGGGAGCCCTCTTGGATGCAGGAGCGGACGTGAATGCTGAGGCCCAACATGGGGTGACCCCTCTGATGGTGGCCGTAGCAATGGGCAACCGGACGATCGTGCGAGCTCTCCTGGATGCGGGGGCGGACGTGGATGCAAGGGCCGATAGCGGTGTGACCGCCCTGATCTTATCGGAAAGAAACGGCTTCGTCGAAATCGCCGCGTTACTCAAGAAGGCTGGAGCGATCGTCACAGAGCCGGGGCGGCCACAAGATACCCTGTTAGCGAACGAATCATCTGCGATAAACACGGTGGGGGAGATTGTCGTGGCCCAATTTAACTATTCGGCCAGCGACGGAGAAGGTCACTACGCTAAAAATCTTCCTGAGTTGATTGAAGCGGGTCTCATTGCCTCTGAACTAGCTACCGGAATGCAAAATGGATACCAGTTTGCAACAAGTGTTGAGGGTGAAACTTTCACGGTCCACGCTGACCCTATTTTACCTGGTGAAACGGGAGCCCGGCATTTCTTCGCAGACGAAAGTGGGGTCATCCGGTGGTCGATGGAGGGTCCGGCCACAGTCTTCAGCCCTGGTTTTGGGGAATCAGAACCAGGCCCAGAGTAGCCATTCTGTCCCAGACACCTGGGTCAGCCGACTTTTGAGACACTTTCGTAAGCCCTGGGTTAGGACACAGATGAGACAGGAGCCCTGGGCGGCACACCTTCTGACTTCTTCCTGTCTGGTCGGTGGTTTTGAATCTTCTTTCCGGAGTGTGGGAGGCACCTCAGGGTGCCGAATCCGGTCCGATAACCCCTTTGCCACGCTCCCCTCGGATGGGTTTTGGCAACCCATTCGCCTGTGGCGACCCCTCCGGAGCCCTGAAAGGGCCGCCCAGAGGCGCTCCGGCCGGTGAAAAAGCTTCTATCCCCATCTCCCCTCTCTGGTGAGGGGCTGTTGGATTGATCTGGCCAGACACTAAATGGAAAAATGAAGGGTAGTGGGCTGTTATCTGCCTGATTGCAAATGTGTTAGGTCGGGCGCTCAGGCAAGGGGTTTGAGTGCTCTGACAAAGACCGGAGAAACCATCCATGTTTTGGATCTTGATGTTTGCTCTCGGTCTGGTCGCAGGGTTGGTCTTCACCTTCAACAAACTGGTGCGCTTCCGGAACCAGAGCCGGAATGCCTGGGCGGATATCGACGTGCAGCTGAAGCGCCGCTATGATCTGATTCCCAACCTGGTGGAGACGGTCAAGGGTTATGCCGGACACGAGAAGGAGACCTTTGAAGCCGTCGTTGAGGCCCGTAACCGCGCCATGGCGGCTCAGGGACCTGCCCAGAAGGGGCCCGGACAGAAGGCCAGTTGGGTCAGGCACTGGGTTCACTCTTTGCCCTGGCCGAGTCCTACCCTGAGCTTCGTGCCGTGGACAACTTTTTACAACTGCAGGGGACTCTCAGTGAGATCGAGGAGGTCCTTCAAAATGCCCGCCGCTATTACAACGCTGTGGTCCGGGACTGGAACACGGCCATCGAGCAATTTCCCTCCAATCTGGTAGCTGGCCTGTTCGGCTTCACACTTGCCGACTTTCTCCGGATTGAGGCAGTCGAGCGGGAGGCTCCCCGCGTCGATTTGGAGTCAGAGTGAGGCACACGACTCGACCGCTCCTCTTTCGCCTGGCACTATTAGTCATTACTGGATCGATGAAGCGAACTCCAATCAACTGGCTCAACCACACGGTTCCGGATTTTTGACCGCCAAGTCGGTCTTGACAAGAAAGGGCCTTCTCATGGAAGCAGGTCTTGAAAGCGAGGGTCGTCGCGGAGGGGATCCCACTCCGGACGGACTTTGATGGCGACATTCGCCATTCAGGCTGGTGCACCCCTCATAGAAACGTTAGGCTCGACACTCTCGCTGCGCAGTTACCGCATGTGGTGGAAGCCGACGGGAGCGAGAGAGTTTTCCATACGGTTGTGAGCATCCCAGGACAGCCTTGAAAGTCTCTAGCCATCACTTCACCTTGAGCTGTGAGTCCAAAAACGCCGGTTTGGGTGAGCGAATGGCAAGTCTGGCACCCGTAAGAATCGTAAATCCTCTGGGTAATTTCCCGTGAACTCTTTCCCTGAGTGTCGTACTCCAACAGCGAGGTTACCTCAGAGGGCGCGGGAACTTTGTCCGACTCAGTTCTCTGCCAGTACAGAAAGCCGAGCACAAGCAGCAATGAAACGGAAAAGGGACAACCCGCATCAAGAACTTGCGCTTTTCCATAGAGCTGTCCTTAAAGGCGCGCGCTTACCTGCTCCTGAAGCTACCTTTCTTCAAACATCTCGGGAAGAGAATACGTCAACACCGCATTCACCCACTTGTCCGAGACAATAACAGTCTTACTCTCTGGGTCCAGTGCAACGCCGCGGGGCTGTTTCAGCATGCCGTTTGGTCCTCCTATCCTCCATCGAGGCGGGACATCCCCGTTGTCGTGAATACTCCATACGCCCACGTAGGAGCGATTGGATACCGGTTCTTCGCCGCCGGAGTCCCCTACCACGATCCATCCTCCGGGTGGATAAACGCGGACGTGCTCCAGGCTCTTGAGCCCTGATTGTGGACCCGCGATGACGGATCGCGGTTTCACGTTTCCCTCGTCGGTACGATTGAAAATCAGTATGTGTTGTCTTCTGTCTCTTCCACTGCCTCCTGTGCCCACCACGATGAGCAGGTCATGGACTGGATCAACGGCTACCGAGAAGGCCCCCAACTGGGTGTCAGGACCGCGGAGGATTCGTAACGGAGCCACATCCCCCTCTCCGTCCCGCGGAAACACTAAAATGGAATCTCTTTGGGGAACAAAAATCTCGTTGTGCACTGCATCGATGGCCAACTTATCTGGATGGATCAACTGTGTTCGAGGACCCTGAATGACGCGGATGGGTGCCTCCTCTCCCTGAGCCCCTCCCCGGAAAGTGAGCAGCGCCTGTGCGAAAGGCTGGGGGACGATAATTTCATCGTGAATTTCATCATAGTTGATGGCATGCATGGTTCGACCCAAGCGAGTCGCCTGTCCCTCTATCACCCGATTCGCTGCATCTGTTCCGTTCGCCAACCTGGCGAATGCCGCAATCTGCGGATGGACCACTCAGTTAGGCACCAGGATCTCTTTCCGTTTGGTGTCAAATTCCACTGCCCCCGGGTTGCCAATCATGAGAGAGGGTTCACCCATGGGGGCGCTGCGGATGGTGCGCAAGGGCGCCGTATCGCCTCCAGCCCCACTCGGATACACGGTCACCGTGTGATTCCCGAAGTTGGTGACCCAAAGCTCGTTGTTTTTGGTATCCAGAAAAAGACCGGTGGGATTCTTGATGCCCGTATGGGCACCCTCTAGAATGCGGATAGGTGCTACATCCCCTTCGGCGCTGGAGTTGAAAACCAGTATGGAATCGAGCATGTCGTTGGCTACAAACAGTTCACCGTTCTCCGGGTCAACGACTATTCCAGTGGGCCAGTTCAGCTGAGTTCTTGGGCCTTCGATGACACGAAGCGGTGGCGTATTCCCGCTTGCCTCCTTCGCATAGACCGTTATTGAGGGCGAGACGAACCTGCCCGAACCAGGAACAACCCTGTCGCGTCCCAGCGGCCAATTCTCCTTTTGCGAACCCCTTCCTGAATCTGAGGGGCTGGTTCGGCGGACCGAGCCATGGTTGACGACGAAAATCAAATCATTTTTAGTGTCCAGTGCTATTCCGTGTGGGTCCGCCAAGCCAGTCCGTTCACCCTGAAGCAAACGGATGGGGGCTTCCTCTTGTGAGGCCAGCTTGCGAAACACAACCAACGCGTTGTCGTGCTGAACACTCAGGAAGAGTTCCTGGGCTTCTTCGTCTACCGCTATGCCAAAGGTTCCCTGGGGAGTAGCGAGTTCCCGATCGGGCGAGACGTCTCCCTCTGCTTGGCGAGAAAAAACCACCAGGGTCCTCATGGTGTCGTTATTGACCGCATAGATGTCACCACTTTCCTGGTCAATGTAAAGGCCGCACTGAAACTCGATTTTCGTGTTTAATCCTGAAATAACGCGTTTGGGTTCGGTCCTGGCGGTGGGAGAACTATTGGCCAGACGGTCATAGACGAGGATCTGAAATAGATTTTCGTCCGTCACCACGACTTCATCCCGTTCCAGATCGACCGCCACAGAGCTGAAAGTTGCATAGGGATCTCGAATCACCCGCAGGGGCCTTCGAGTTGAGGTCGCCGTTGCCTCTGCCTGCCAGGCCTCTGTGGTAGCTGCCCGAGCTGAGAACTGATTTTGCTGCCAGAGAGCAGAAACGAAGTTAGGACTGGCTGAGGCTGAGATGGGGAGGCAAGCCTCTCCCCATTGCATCTCTGGCAAGGGCTGGTAAGAAACGAGTTGGGCGTCACCCGCCAGGTTGCCCAAAGGAGCCTTCTCAGCTGCAGCGAACTCACCGTGGTCCGCCTTTAGCCCATAAAAACCCCACCCCGTCAGGGCTCCCATGAGAGCCGAAAATGCAATCACCCTGAGATTCTGGAAAGTACTGGATGCTTGAATCATCATGTTCCCTTTCTTCGATCAAAAGTGCTCACTTGGTCTCAAGCCGACGATGGTGGCGACTGGCTGCTCGGATGAGTTTTTTGATCCTGCGGAAGGCCCTAGTTTGAGGACCCCGATCGTCGTTTCACCAATTCCTCGTAGGTGCTGATGATGGCGCCGTCTGGTCTCAGATCGTATTCGTTGGCAAAGTCGGTATGCAGGAAGATGAACTTGCCTCCCATCATGGTCATCAGCGTCTGGATTTCTGCAATCTCCTCCTCCGGAACGCTCATGTAGTCACGATCCAGGATGAGTAGATCCGCGAACTTTCCGGGCTCGATCGAGCCGAACTTGTCCCCCTTGAGGACGTAATTTGCCCCGTTCTGGGTGGCGATCCTGAGGGCGGTTTCCCGATCCAGCCGCTCAGCGGCTCCCCAGACCTTGCCGTCCCTGTCCTTTCGCGTGATCAATAGCTGAATTTCGCCCCAGAAGTTGTCGCCGCCTTCCAGGGAAACGTTGATACCGGCGTCGAGCATTGTCTTAATAGGGGCCCAATAGGTATGGGCAACCTCCTCGCCAAAGGCCTCAGCCACCTCTCCCAAGCCGTCCCTGCCGGGGGGGGCGCAGCTCCACATCAGTCCGAGCTTTGCCGCCCGCGCAATATCGCTGGGCTCGATCAACCTGCAGTGGTCCATGGCCCAGTCCTTGACAGCTCCCGGCCGGACCCGGTCGATACGCTCATAGGCCGACATCAGGCGGGAGTGGGAGTCATCCCCGGCCACGTGAACATTGGCGGTTCGCAGTCCGGCCTGGGCAAGCTCGTTGTAAAACTCCATGAAGTAGTTGGCCTTGAGGCTGGCTCCATTCGTGCCTCCGCCGTACTCAATGTCCAGACTGCACTGGCCGCGCGGCCACCACTCGGAGGACGCCGAAAGGGCCGTCACCGAAGCATCTCCCCCTCCGGCCACTGCCTGGGAGTCTCTCTTGAGCGAAGTGCACATTCTGGAGCCCGACCCGTCGACTGCCCGGGCACTTATCGAAGAGATAAAGAGAGTATCGCTGCCGGCGCCCATCTTGAAGGGCCTCACGTCCGCACCTGGAATCCCAAACGTGGACATCACCCCGTAGCCATATCTCAGCGGCATCTGGCCTCGGGAGTCGAGCCACCGATAGGCCCGTACCGTGGAAGTATGCAGAGCTCCTGAAATCGTCGTGATACCCGCTGCCGCGAATTCCTCGAGAAGCTTCCTGTACACCGGGGCCACGTCTTCCGGTGCGGGAGTCGGCAAAAAGTCCTCATCCTCAAGAAGGATACGCACGGCCGGAGGCTCCAGAATGCCCGTGGGCCGGCCACTGGAGTCGATCCAGTAACGCCCGTAGGTTTCAATGAAATCTCCGTGCTTGTCCCACAGCGCTTCAATGCCCTTACTGTTCAGCATCATCCCGTTAACGTACGGTATCCCTATGGTCAGAGCGATGGGGTTGTCGGGAGCGGCCTTGTCCAGTTCCCATCGGTTCAGGTCGTTAAAGACTAGCTGAGCTTGATCAGGACCCCTCGGGTTGGTGGTGAAGAAGAGCCACTGGCCCGGCGGGAAGTTGAAGGCCGCAATAATGTCTCGGATCTGCTTGAGAACGTCGTCCGTGGTTCTCACCTGTCTAAAGTTCAGAGCATATCTCTTGAGCTGCGTGGCGGGCAGCCCACGAGCATAACTCCTGGGCCCATCCAGATGCTGCTCTTCTATATGCTCGTGCGTGTTGATTAGCCCGGGCGTCACAGTCTTTCCCTTCAGATCAATCCTGAGCGTGTTCGGACCGGCCAGGCTGAGCACCTCGTTGTTGGTTCCCACCGCCGCGATCTGGCTGCTGCGAACTGCCACGGCTTGCGCGGTGCGGAAGTTCGAATCCACGGTGAGGATTTTCCCGTTGTACAAGATCGTGTCGGCAGCCTCCTGGGCAGAAGCCAAATGGACACTTCCGAACACAGAGAAAGTTACCAGGAAAAGACTTATTAGACGCATTGTGTCCTCCTCTTTGAGACAGAAGCTGAAGTTGTCAACTGAAGACGATCTGGATAGCTAAGGAGTACCCCCTCGACTCCAGCATGTCAAGTAGGGGCTTTCCAACAGTACTCCGCCGCCCTCCGTCACCAGATGGGAAGTACCTCCCATCGCAGAATTATAGCGAAAGAATCCTCATCCTTGAACGCTTTGGCTAAACCAAAGTCCAGAATCTTGACCTTGCCCTCGGGCGTTACTTTCACATTGGCAGGCTTCAAGTCACGATGGATGACGCCTTTCTCATGAGCGGCTTCCATCCCCTCGGCAATCTGACGGCAGATTTCCAGGGCCTCCTCTACAGGCACTGGACCTTTGACAACACGCTCGGCCAGGCTTTCGCATGTGTTCCTTTGCGGAATACCTATTCTAAATATTGATGAAAGCATCCGAGGCCAAAGAGAGGCAGGGAAGATACCTTCGTGTGTATCTCCTCGACCAGTCTACGGCTCCAAATTCATCCGCAACTGCAGGTCTTCGATGTCCCGGAAGCTCAGAGTGAAGCGATGGCAGAGCCAGACGGCATGACTGATGATTTCTGGCGGGAAGCGGTGACGACGATAGCTTAGTCCAGTGTGCATCCCCACATTTTGGTTGATCGGCACTTAACTTGACAATGCCCTCGAGTGGGCCCGGCTGTTGGGTGTCGCTGGGGGCTTCCGTGGCCCGAATGAATGAGATCGAGGGGTTCAGTTTGAGGAGAGAGGGTGTATACTGGCAACCCCGCAAGGCTAAAAAGGAAATGTCGGTTCAGTTACCGGTCCTCCAACTCCGGGTCGTGAGGAACGCCCGGATTCGTCGAGTACGAGTGCCACGCCATCCTAGAGGGGCAGAAGCATGCCAGCCGACCATAAGAGGATTCATGCGCTTACCGGTACCGCTCGTCATCCTGATAGTCCTGGCTTTCTGGGCCGCCGGCGCGCTGCACGCGCAAATCAGCAATCCGATTGCGGAGCCGATAGTCAAACGTGGACTGAGCGTCGAGATCAGAGAGGTCGCGCGCCTGCCTGATACACGCGGGCTGTACCCTGCCGATCAGGACGCTGCCGGGTGGGCGCGCGTCAGCTACGTCCGCGACCTTGCGGACGGCCGGCGCTTCGCCAATGACTCGCGCGGTTTCTTGTACCTGCTCGACCGCGACAACCGGCCCTCCCTG
>SMUY01253251.1_pt1 | contig 11258 bp, 10 predicted proteins | sample 2456441 | NCBI WGS metagenome assembly SMUY01 (sample SAMN11095931, study PRJNA526329) | marine sediment metagenome | biome: Marine sediment; feature: Surficial sediment; material: Deep marine sediment; isolation source: Hadal surficial sediment | place: Pacific Ocean | collected 2014-11 | depth...
AATTCTCACCGGTCCGATGGTGCTCGAGTCGGAGGACACGACGGCGCATTTCGGGGAGGAGGAGACCGCGCTCGAACGGCTCGAGCTACGCGGACACGCTCGCATTCGTTCGACCGAGCCGACAGCAGGTGGGCTGCGTGAGATGCGTGCCGCCGAGATGACGCTGGAGTTCGAGGAGACGACCCGCCTCCTCGATCGGGCCCTGCTCGCCGGCGAGTCGACCATCGAGCTGGTCGGGTCCGCCGGCGAGCGGGGCGCCCGGATCAGCGCCGCGACGATGGAGGTCACCATGGCGCCCGACAGTGGCGGCGTCACCGCGCTCGTCGCCCAGGACAACGTGCGTCTCGAGCTCCCTGACACAGCGGATGGAACGCGGCAGGAGATCCACGCGGCAATCCTGAGGACACCTGCCACGCCCGGCACCGGGCTGACCAGCGTCCGTTTCGACCAGGGTGTCGAGTATCGGGAACAGCGTCCCGCCACGAGCACTGCCGGCCCGGTGACCCGGGTGATTCGAGCCGAACGCCTGGAGGCCGGAGTCGAGGAGGGGCTCAGCGCCCTCTTTGACGCGCGTTTCCAAGGAGACGTCCGGTTCACCGACGACACGCGCCAGGCGTCAGCTGACGAGGTCGTCTACGACCTGGTAGGCGGTGTGGTGACGCTCAGCACAGGCGGCGAGGCGGATCGCGTGGCCACACTGATCGACACCACCAACGCCATCGAGGTGAGAGCGGACGTCATAACCATCAGGTTGGGACAGACGACGCGACCGGTGCAAGAAGGGGAGGTGGTGCCAGACCCGCCGCCGGCTCCGACACCGTCCGAGATCACGGTCCCGACTCCCGAGGCGGACGTGCCAGTGGAGGTGGACGTGCCGGTGGAGGTGGACGTGCCGGTAGAGGTGGACGTGCCGGTGGAAGAGGACAGCCTGGGGCGGGCCTACTCGTTCGCCCTGGTCGGTCACGAGGTGCGCCTCGACGGCTCGCTGATTGAGGCGTCCGGCGGCATCACGAGCGTGCTGACGCCAGGGGGCGGTGTCACTGCGGATTCGACCTCGGGGAAGATGCCCGCCTTGCTCGACACGGACCAGGAGGTGCTCGTGAGCGCCGACACGCTCCGCTATGACGGCGACGCGGGACAGACCACCTATACCGGACAGGCCCACCTGTGGCAAGGCGACATCAGCTTCGAGGGCGACACCCTGGCGATCGACGAGCACACGGGCAATCTGACCGCCAGCGGCCACGTACGGACCAGCATCCAGATCGTGCGGCTGAACGAGACGACCCAGCGGCATGAAGCGTCCCTGACCCGCGCCGAGGCCGACGCGTTCGTCTACGATGACGCGGCACACCACGTCGTCTACGACGGCAACGCATTGCTGCGCTCCGAACACGGGGACATGAAGGCCGACCGGATCGAGGTGTTTTTGGAAACGGATGGCCGGACGCTGAAGAGGCTAGAGGCGACCGGCAACGTGAAGCTCCGTCTGGACGGCCGCTCGGCGACCGGGGAACATCTCGTGTACTACGAGGCGGAGGGTCGATACGAGATGGAGGGTGCGCCCGTCGAGATCGTCGAGGAGGTCGACCCCGAGGAGACAGCCGCAACCGCGCCTCCGCGGCCCGGCGGCGCCCCGCCCCAGCCGTCCTGTCGCATTACCACGGGGCGTGCGGCGACGTTCTACCGGTCCACCGATACCATGTCTGTCGACGGCCGGGACGTGCGGCGTACCGAGAGCACCAGCGGAAGGTGCACCCCGCTGACGTTCTGAGGGTGTTCCACAAGGGAAACAGGAGTCAGGAGACAGGAGAAGCTGGAGGGCTTCGCCCCTTTCGTTCAGTAAGCAGCCGCCCCGCCGCCGGTCACGGCCGCTCGGCCGCCCTCGAACGGCCCATCACGCATGGCTACGCTGCGGACACTGAATCTCACCAAGTCGTATGGCGGGCGCACTGTGGTGCGTGACGTCAGTCTGACCGTATCGTCCGGCGAAGTGGTGGGTCTGCTGGGCCCCAATGGCGCTGGCAAGACCACCACGTTCTATCTTGTCGTCGGGCTCACGGCGCCGGACCAGGGCCGGGTCACCCTGAACGGGGAGGATGTGACCGACGACCCGATGTATGTCCGCGCGCGCAAGGGTATCGGGTATCTGCCGCAGGAGCCGTCGATCTTCCGTGGGCTCACGGTCGAGCAGAACATCCTGGCGATTCTCGAGACCCTCGGTCTGTCGCGCGCCGCGCGGCGCCGTCGCGTATGCGAGCTGCTCGAGGAGCTCAATCTGACCCCGCTCGCCAAGTCACCCGCCCACACCCTCTCTGGGGGCGAGCGGCGCCGGGCCGAGATCACCCGGGCGCTGGTCATCTCGCCATCGTTCATGCTGCTCGACGAACCATTCGCCGGCATCGACCCGATCGCGGTCACCGACATCCAGGAGATCATCTTCCATCTGAAGGCCCGTGGCATCGGAGTGCTCATCACCGACCACAACGTTCGTGAGACGCTACGCATCACGGACCGCGCCTACATCGTGCACGATGGCGCCGTGTTCCGCAGCGGCACCCCAGCCGAGCTCGCACGCGATGAGGACGTCAAGCGGATCTATTTAGGTACCGATTTTCGTTTGGACTAAGATCAGAGCAGGTTCGACACCGTACGTGCCGGAACGACCGCAACGACATGCTTGAACAACGACTCCAGACACGGCTGTCTCAGAAGCTGATCTTGACGCCGGCACTGCAGCAGGCGATCAAGCTACTGCCGATGACGACGCTCGAGCTGGTCGACATGCTGAACCAGGAAGTCGTCGAGAACCCGATGCTGGAGGAGGTATCGGACGAGGAGCTGCAGCAAACAGAGACCGCCAACCAGGGGGAGAAGCCAGAGGAACCGTCCGGCGATGCGGAGAAACCGGACTCTTGGGACGACGCCGACTACGAGTATTTCTTTGGCGACTACCTGAACGACGGGTATCGCGCGCGCGTACCCCGCGAGGTCAAGGAGCTCCCGCCGATCGAAAACACGCTCTCCACCAAGAGCTCGCTGGCCGATCACCTGATGTGGCAGTTGTCGCTGCAGACCAAGAACGACGACCCGGCGGTGCGTGAGATTGGCTCGGCGATCATCGGCAACCTCGATGACGACGGCTATCTGGTGGCGTCGGTCGAAGAAATCGTGGCGATGGGGTCATGGTCCCTCGTCGAGGTCGAACGGGTGCTTCACGTGGTCCAGGACTTCGACCCGATCGGGGTGGCCGCGCGCGGGCTGCAGGAGTGCCTGCTGCTGCAACTCGAGCATCTTGGACTGAACGGTACCGGAAGCGAGACCATCGTCCGGGAACACCTGAAGCTGCTCCAGAATCACCAGGGGCAGGAAATTGCCCGCCGGATGGACATGTCGGTCGAGGATCTCAAACACCACATCGACGTCATCCGGCAGCTCGACCCGAAACCCGGAAGCCGCTATAACACGACCGCGTCCCAATACGTGATCCCGGACGTGCACGTCGTGAAGGTCGACGATCGGTATGTCGTCGTGCTGAACGACGACGGGATGCCGCAACTGCGGATCAGTCCGGTCTACCGGAAACTGCTCGACAAGAAGAACCAGAACAGCGAGGAGACCCGAACCTATGTGAAAGAGAAGTTCCGCTCGGCGCTGTGGCTCATCAAGTCGGTCGACCAGCGTCAGAAGACAATTCACAAAGTGGCGACCAGCATCATCACGTTCCAGACGGAGTTTCTCGACCGAGGCATCGAGTACCTCCGCCCGCTCGTGCTGCGGGATGTGGCCAACGACATCGGCATGCACGAGTCCACCGTCAGCCGCGTGGTCAACAACAAGTACATGCACACCCCGCAGGGGGTGTTCGAGATGAAGTACTTCTTCCACAGCGGCATCAGCAGCGCCTACGGCGAGAGTGTCTCCTCGGTCACGATCAAACAACGCATCCGCAAGATCATCGAAGAGGAGAACCCGAACAAGCCACTGAGCGACTCTCGTATCGTGCGTCTCCTGCAAGATGCAGGGCTGGTGCTCGCCCGCCGCACGATCGCGAAGTATCGGGAAGAGCTCAAGATTCCCACCTCGAGTCGGCGCAAAGTGCTGTTTTAGCGACGCCACGACCGCACCCTATGTACACCTCGCACCCCCACGAGCCGTGGCATCGCTAGGCCGCTTCGTTCCGCGCCTCGCTCCGCGGGGCGTGGATGGGTAGGACCCGAGACCAGCCCGCCGAGTGTCACGCGCTGGACCGACGGGAACGGGGGCACAGATCGCATGGAGTGCACGGTGACGGGACGGCATATGGAGATCAGCAGCACGTTGCGCGACCTGGTTCGCCAACGGCTCCTCCCGCTCGAACGGCTTCTTGGCGACGCGCTCGTGTCGGCGGAGATCGTGCTGGCCGCCGAGCGCCATGTCTGTGTGTCCGAGCTCGTCGTGCACGCGCGCGGCGACCATCGACTGCACGGGATGGCGAAGGCGTCGAACTGGCAGACCTCTATCGGCGCGGCGGTGGAGAAGGTGATGCACCAGGCCCAGACCCTGAAGGGGAAGTGGCAGGGACGTCGCCGTCAGGCCGTGCCGCCGCCCAACCTGGCCGCTGACGGCGAGACGAGCGCTGACTAGCACTCCGTGGTGACAGTCCCGCCTTGCACCGAGACCGGCCATGCTCCCGGCCGCCACGCACGACACGGAAGCAGACCGGCCGGTGTCGACCGAGGAACCACGCTGCACCCGGTGGGAGACCCCCACCCGGTGAACGATGCCGGTGCGCCCTGAACGGGCCACGAGTACCCGATGACAACCGTACGTCCGGCGCCGTCGAGTCGGACACGGACAGCTCGGTTCGTGGTGGTGACCGGACTCTCGGGCGCCGGCAAGTCAGCCGCCATCCGGGCGCTGGAGGACCTCGGGTATCTGTGCGTCGACAACCTGCCGACCGTCCTGATCCCGACCTTGGCGGACCTGACCCTGGGGCAGGGCGCCACGTACGACACGGTCGCCGTCGTGGTGGACGCACGTGACCGGTCATTTCTCGACCAGTTTGCCGGTGTCTTCAAGTCCTTGCGGGCGCGGCGCGATCTGGACACCTGGTTGATCTTCCTAGAGGCGTCCGACGAGGCGTTGCTCCGACGCTTCAGTGAAACTCGCAGGCCCCATCCGCTGGCGCCAACCGGGTCGGTCATCGAAGGCATCCTGGCCGAACGGGCCCGACTCCGCCGCATCAAGAAAATGGCGGACAAAGTGCTCGACACGTCGGATCTCACCGTGCACGAGCTGCGCCGCGCGTTCCGCGAGCTCTCGGAAGGTGACGGCAAGCAGACGCGGTTGACGGTGACGCTGTTGAGCTTCGGGTACAAATACGGCGTCCCCGCCGAATCAGACCTCCTGTTCGACGTGCGCTTTCTGCCCAACCCTCACTTCGTCGCCGGGTTGCGCGAGCTCACGGGCAAGGACCCTGCGGTGCGGGACTTTGTCGCGGCGGCCGACGCGACCAAGCCGTTTCTGGACCTGACAACCGATCTGCTCCGGTTCCTGATTCCGCAGTACACCACCGAAGGGAAGAGCTACCTGACCATCGGGATCGGCTGCACCGGCGGGCGTCACCGGTCCGTGGCGGTCGTCGAGCAGCTGAAGACCCGCCTCGCCGGGATTACCCGCATCCGATGGCGGGTGAAACATCGCGACATCGCGGCCGAGTAGGGAGCATACCGGCAGTTTTCGCCTACGGAACAACGCAGGCAGGGCGGATGCAACGCCGGCCAATGCAGCGGGACTTTCACCACGAGTTGCCAAGACAGGCGGCGAAGATGACCGAAACACCCACGAGAGTTGACAAACCCTGGGGATACGAGCTGCGGTGGGCCAGGACAGACCGCTATGTCGGCAAGGTGATTCATGTCGACGCGGGACACGCCCTGAGCCTCCAGTATCACAACGTCAAGGACGAGACGCTCCTGGTGTGGAGCGGGCGTATCCTCTTCGAAATCGAGGAAGAGGGCCGGCGGGTCACACGTCAGATGGGACAGGGTGACAGTGTGCACATCACGCCCGGGACGATCCACCGGATGACCGCGATCGAGGACAGTGACATTTTCGAGGTGTCCACGCCAGAGCTCGAGGACGTCGTGAGACTCGAGGACCGCTATGGCCGCGCCCAGCCCCCAGAACGGGATTGACGGTTCAGCGGTTCACAGCGCTGACGAGGTGCCGGCTTCGCCAGACTCGACCGCGCAGCTACGCCGAGCTGGCGAGCCCCCCGCGTCGCGGGGCTCTGAGAAAGGTCTCGTTCTAGGGGCACGGCGCAGAGGGCCGTGCCCCTAGAACGGGATGTCGTCCTCTGTCAACTCGGGCGGGCCGGGCGCCGGGCCGTCGGGGGACGCGGTGGAGGACGACCCGCGCGCGCTGTAGTCACCTCCACCATCGGTGCCGGCTCCGCCGCCACGGCCACCGAGCAACACGATCCGATCTGAGCGGATCTCAGTGGTGAACTTATCGTTCCCATCTCGATCTTGCCACTTGCGGGTCTGCAGCTTCCCCTCGACGTAGACCTGACGCCCCTTGAGCAGATACTTCTCGAGCGACTCGGCCGTCTTGTCCCAGATCACGACACGGTGCCACTCGGTACGGTCCTTCCGCTCGCCGGACGACTTGTCGGTCCAGACTTCTGTCGTCGCCACGCTGATCGTCGTGACTGCCACGCCGCCTGGTGTGCGGCGGATCTCCGCGTCCCTACCCAGGTTGCCGACGAGGATGACTTTGTTGACGCTTCCCATATCTGTTCCTGACTGTACGTGTCCCAACGGTCTCTGCCCGACGCCTGGTGACGACTGGTGCACTCGGTTAGAGCCGGTCGAGCGCCTGCTGGGCGAGGTTCGCCATGTTGTCGTCCGGATAGTTCTGCACGACCATCTCGAAGGCCTGTCGAGCCAGCTCGGGCTCGCCCAACCGCCCGAACGCCAGCCCACGCTTGTAGAGCGCCTCGGCCACCCTATCGCCATCCGGATAGTTGAGCACAACCTCCTCGAACGCCTGGACCGCGTCGCGAAAACGCCCGTCGGCATAGTGCGTCTGGCCAATGTAAAACTGCGCGTCGTCGGCAAGCTCGGCACGGGGGAAGCTGCTGATGTATACCTCGAAGCCCTTGATCGCCAGTGCCCACTGCCCGGTCGTGTAGTCCGCCCATGCCGTGTCGTACATCCGCTGCGGCGAGACGCCGGGAAGGACCTGGGCCGCGAACGCGGGGACCGGCGTCTCCTGAGTCGGGAGACCGGTCTCGGGGTCCACCGCCAGCTGGGTCAACGGTGCCGTCATCGGCGGGATTGCCAGCCGCAACGCCTCGACCTCCTGCGCCAGCGACGACACCCGGACGTTCGTCTCATCGACTTTCTCTCGCACCACGCGCACGCCACCCGCCACGTTGCCCACCAGCAGCTTCTGATCCGCAAAGCCGCGGCGCGTGTCCTGGCCCTGCTCATCGAGCTTCGTCAGGAGCGTCTGGAGCGTCTCGTCGAGCGTCCCCAGCATCAGATTCAGCCGCACCGTCTGCTCCTGCAGCATCCGGATGTCCGCCATTATTTGCTGATGCTCGCGGTCGGCCGCGCGAACCGGGGTGACCACGAGCAGGACGCATGCCCAGCCGAGTACGAGCGTGGAGCGCAGACGTTTCATGAAACCACCTCTGTCAGAAGCCTGAGACGAGACGCGGCCTGTCGTCCAAGCGTCTATCCTACCGCGCCGCAGGTGCACCCCGCTACTGTGCCGTGATCACGAAGTGCGCCCGCCGGTTTGCCGCCCAGGCGTCCTCATCATGATCCGGGTCGAACGGAAACTCCTTCCCGTAGCTGACGGTGCGCACGCGTCCCATGTCGACCCCGAGCGCCACGAGATGCCGCTGGGCGGCCAGCGCCCGCCGCTCACCCAGTCCCAGGTTGTATTCGGCTGTCCCGCGCTCGTCGCAGTGCCCCTCAATGGTCACGACCCAGCTCGGGTACCGCCGGAGCACCTCGGCGTTGGCCTCGATCACCTGTCGCCCTCGGTCGTCGAGCTCCGAGCTGTCGAGCACGAAGAAGGCCGGGGCGAGCGGTGACTCGCGGTTGATCTCCTCGAGTGACCGCGACGCGAACTCGTCCTCCGGGGTCAGCTCCGTCGGCACGACCGGTGGCGGCGCCGGCGGGGGCGGCGGTGACGGCGTCGTGCTCGTGGCGGCCGGGGGAGGGGGAGAGGTCTCCGGCGCAACGGGCGCGGGCTGCCGTGCGCAGGCCGCCTGCAACCAGAGCGCCGTCACCACGACGGTCACGTACCCATTCCAACGCGTGGTTCCTCGAGCTCGCATCCCCAGTTCCTCTCCTTGGCGGATCACTCGTTGGTGATCGCGCGTCACCGTGACCAGCCGGGCATCTCGTTGTTGCCGGTGGAGGTCACCCGGCGCAACCCCTTCCCGTCGCGACCGATCGTGTAGATCTGCTTCAGCCCGCTGCCACGCGTCGACATGAAGGCGACGTGCCGGCCGTTGGGCGAATAGCTGGGACTCTCGTTCGACCCGAGTCCATAGGTCAGCTGGCGCACCTCGTTGGTGGCGAGATCGAGCACCTTGATGTCGTGCCCCGGGCCGGTCTTCGAAGAGTAGGCGATCTCGTTGAAGGGCGGCGGTGACCACGTCGGCCGGTCGCAATAGGTCTCGTAGGTCAGTCGCCGCAACCCGGTGCCGTCGGCCCCGATCACGAATATCTGTGGTGAGCCGGTGCGGTCTGAGGTAAACGCGATCTGCAGACCGTTCGGCGACCAGGTCGGGCTGGTGTCGATCATCGGATGGTTCGTGAGCCGGCGCATCTCGGTGCCGTCGACGTTCACGACGTAGAGATCGGGGTTGCCGTCCCGGTTCGACATGAACGCGATCTGCTGACCGTCGGGCGAGAATGCCGGCAGGAAGTTGTGGTCAGTGGCATTGCCGTCGGCCGGTCGGGTCATCCGCCCTTCGAAGAGATAGGAGATGATGACCTCCGGAAACCCGCTCAGCCAGGACGTATACCCGATCGAGCGGCCGTCGGGCGACCACGCCGGTGTGGTGTTGAGCGACCGTGAGACCGTGACACGCTTGACGTTCGCGCCGTCGTAGTCGGTGATGTACACCTCTTTCACCGCCCGGTTCTCGACCAGTCCCAGCACCGACTGGCTGTCCCGGTCGGTCACAAAGGCGATCCGTGTCCGGGCGACCCCAGTGAGACCACGTTGGTGACGGTGGAGCTCGTCGGACAGCTGATGCGCGTAGCGCCGCACGTCGCGGTTCGACCCGCTGTAGACCACGCCGAAGGCCGACTCCAGCGACCGCACCGAAAACAGCCGCGCCGTGATCTCGATCTGGCTGGCGCTCGTCGCTTCGACGGTACAACTGATCACGCCATCGGCGCCGAGCTCCTGCCAGCGGTCGAACGGGAGGTCATCCAACGACCGCGCGACCGGGATCGTGCGATAGGTGTCCCGCGCGATCATCCGGAACTCACGTTCGAACTCCAGATCGTCCCAGAGCACTTGCGCAATCGTCCGAGCTGCCTCGGCTGTCGCCTCGTCCGGGGTGAGGGTCAGGCAATCGGGCACCGCGAAGCTTGGCTGGATGCCGATCCGGTCGCCGATAATCAGGTTGATCTCGTCAGTTTGACGGGGCTGCGGCGGCTGTGCCGTCGTCGTCACCTGGATGACCGACAGCCCGGCGAGAAAGGCGGTGAACACGAGGAAGCGTGGCATGGAGATCATCAGCGTTGGTATTGGAAGTTGAGATGGACTGTCAGGTCATCTTCTGTGAAGCGGGACGGCAACCGCGGCAGGCGGACCGTCAACCGCAGCGCACGTTCGGCACTCTGATCCAGGGCGAGATAGCCACTCGTGGTCTCTTGCTCGATCTCGGTAATCCGGCCGTCTCGTAGGATCGTGAACTTCATCATCACCTGGCCGGGAAACCTCTGCCGCTGGTTCCAGTTCCGTCGAATCAGCTCGATCATGGTACCGAGATACTCGGAACAGCAGAAGTCGCGCACATCGAGGTATCCACCCGAGCCGAGCCCGCCCGCCGACAAGCCCAACCCGTCGCCCTCGGCTCCGGTCTCCGCCAGCGCGTTCCCCGCACGCAGCGCGGGTCCACGGGTCGGCGTGCGGCCCCTGGACTCGTCAGGCGCCGAGTCCACGGCGACGTCCGCCTCCAGCCGGCGGCGCGCGTCGGGGGTCGGCATCGTCATCTCGGGCGGCGCCGGGGCGGGAGGCTGCTCCCATTGGGGCTGGTCCGCCTCCTCCAGAGGCAGCACTTCTTGGACGGGCCGCGCTGCGAGCGCCGTCTGTCCGCCCTGGCTCGGTCCGGCCGGCCCGCCCAGACTGATGGTCATGACGGTGCGCAACACCTCGGTGTCCGCACTCGACAGGAACCCGGACGGCCAGAACAGGATGACAGCGATGAGCACCACGTGACCGGCCAGCGCGACCGAGTACGCCCGGCCCAGGCCGTCCTCTGTGTGTGAGGCCCGCTCACGCAGGATGTCGGTCGTCGACTCCATCTCGCAGTCCGTGGTGAAAGCCCCACTGCATTCAACTGGCGCCACGTCCCGGCTGACGGCGCTGCCTCTCGGTCGACTACTGCCGGTATTTTCCCTCGGCGCGCCTTGCACTGGCCAAGCCCGGCACCGATGACGACCAGTGTCGGTGCCACGCGGGGTTTCCTCACGGACTGCGAGACATCCGGTCGGTCCCGGTCAGCGCTCGACCACGAAGTCGGTCACCAGACCGACGGTGGCGACACCACCCTCCTTCAGCTCGTCCATGACCACCATCAACTCCTGCAGGGTGATCTCCCGGTCGCCGCGCAGGAAGACATCCTGATCGGTGCGTTCGAGCAACTCTTGCCGCATCCGTTCGTCCAGGATCTCCACACGCACCGGATCATCGCCGACCTGCACGATCCGGTCTGTGCGAAACGACAGCGGAATCGTCACGAACAACCGCTCCGCGGCGATCGGATCCGCACGCCGCGCGACCGGCAGATTCACGTCGAGTCCGCGTTGCATCAAGGGCGCCGCGACCATGAAGATGATCAGCAGCACCAGCATGACGTCGACCATCGGCACGACGTTGATCTCCGCCAGCGACGTCATGACGCGCCGCTGACCCCGACGTCGCCGCCCTCCGCGCGCCCCGCCTGCACCCTGTTCCTGCATCTTCGGCATGATCGGCCCGGACCCCTCTCCGTGCTCTGTCTGGGTCATTCGGGCAGC
>SMUY01136674.1_pt1 | contig 11256 bp, 10 predicted proteins | sample 2456441 | NCBI WGS metagenome assembly SMUY01 (sample SAMN11095931, study PRJNA526329) | marine sediment metagenome | biome: Marine sediment; feature: Surficial sediment; material: Deep marine sediment; isolation source: Hadal surficial sediment | place: Pacific Ocean | collected 2014-11 | depth...
CCATGGAGGCCCTGAGGACGGCCGCGATGTCGTCCACGTGGATGCGCGCGAACAGGTGACCGGGCTTGTCGATGCGCCGCGCCTGGCCGGCGCGCACCGTGTCCAGCGCGCTGCGCCCGGGGCCGTAGATGCCGGACAGGCGGAAGACGTGCACCGGCACGCCCGCGGCGCGGCGCAGGTCGAGCCAGCCCTCTTCGGCCTCGGCGCGGCGGCGGCCGCGTTCCGACGTCGGGTTGACGGCGGCCGTCTCGTCCACCGGAGCGCCGCCCGTGTCCCCGTAGACGCCGGTGCTGGACAGGTATCCGGCCCAGGCCAGCCCATCCATCGCCGCGATCGCGCCGGCGTGGCGGGCGAGAACGGGATCGCCTTCCGCGTCGGGGGGGACGGAACTCAACAGGTGGGTGGCGCCGCCCAGGGCGGTCCCGGCGTCGTCGAGGGGCCGGTCGCGGTCGAAGAGAAAGGCGTCGATACCGTCCGCCGCCAGGTCCGCCCGCGTGGCCTCGTCCCGGCAGGTGCCGGCCACGGTCCAGCCTTCGCCCATCAGGGCCGCCGCCAGGACCCGGGCGGCGTAGCCCAGTCCGAAACAGAACAGGCGCGATTCGCCCATCAGTGCCTCTCCGGCGTTTCCCCGTCCTCGGGACTTGCAATCGGCGCGGGCTGCGCCGACTCTATCGGCCGCGAGCGTTGTTGTACAAGGGAGTACCGGTGTTCACGGCCGTGTCCCTGCGCCTGCCGGCCTCATACCAAGGAGCCCTGGCGGCCCTGGCCGGCGGATACCTTGCCTTGGCGTCCGCCGCCGCGGCGGCGGAGATCGACCATGCCCGCGAGTACAGCGCCTGCATGACGTTGGTCCAGCGGGATGCCGAGGAAGCCTTCGAATCCGCCCTCGCCTGGCGCGACATGGGAGGCGGCGACGCCGCCAGCCACTGCGTCGCGGCGGCGCTGTTGGGCCTCAAGCAGTACGCCGAGGCCGCCCGGCGTTTCGAAACCCTGGCCCGGAAGATCAAGGCCAAGCCCCGTTTCAAGGCGCAACTGCTGGCCCATGCGGCCCAGGCGTGGCTGTTGGACGAGAAGCCCGGGCGCGCCGACAGCGTGCTCACGGCGGCCCTCAAGCTCAACCCGGACGCCGCGGATCTGCTCATAGACCGGGCCGTGGCGCGGGCCGCCATGAAACTTTACCGGGAAGCCGTGGAGGATCTGGACCGCGCCGTCGAACTGGAGCCCGCGCGCGCCGACGCTTTCGTGTTCCGGGCCAGCGCGTACCGCTACCTGGACAGCCTGGACCTGGCGGCGGCGGACGCGGAACGGGCGCTGGCGCTCGACGCGGGTCATCCCGAAGGGCTGCTCGAACGTGGCATCGTCCGCCGCCTCACGGGCGACGACGACGGCGCCCGGCGGGACTGGCTCAAGGTGCTGACCATCGCTCCCGGAACGTCCGCCGCCCGGGCCGCCCAGGCCAATCTGGAAAAAATGGACGTGAAGGCTCCCTGACGGGCTCAAAAGGGGGATCCCTTCGCCGCGCCGCCGCGCCCCTGTCAGAAATCCAGGTCCGCGTAGTGCTCGGCCGGCACGGCGCCGGAGACATGGTCGGCGAGGATGGGACGGAAACTGGGCCGCGACTTGACGCGCGCATACCATTCCTTTGCCCCCTCGTGCTCTTCCCACGGCACGTCGCCCAGATAATCGACCGCCGAAAGATGGGCCGCGGCGGCGACGTCGGCGAGGGAAAGACGGTCGCCGGCCAGCCAGTTGCGCCGCTCGCTCAGATAGGCCACGTAGTCCAGGTGGGTGTGAATGTTGGTGTATCCGGCGCGGATGGCCCGGGAATCGGGCGCATGCTCCCCACGCAGGCGTTTCATCACCTTTTCGCCGACCAGGTTCTCCGTGACCTCGGCATTGAACTTGTGGTCGAACCAGGAAACCAGGCGCCGCACCTCGGCCCGCTCCAGGGGTTGGCGGCCGATGAGCGGGGGCTCGGGGTGGGTCTCCTCGAGGTACTCGCAGATGACGCCGCTTCCCGAAAGGACCGTGCCGTCGGGCTCCACCAGCACCGGGACATCGCCGGCCGGGTTGAGGGCGAGGAACGCCTGGCGCCGTTCCCAGACGGTTTCCACGTGCAGCTCCGTTTCGATCCGCTTCTCGAGAAGAACGATCCGGACCTTGCGGCAAAAGGGGGACAAGGGAAAATGGTAGAGCGTCCGCATGAATTGGTTCTTATACCCGAATCCCGGGCGGCAAAACAGGAAAGCCGCGCCGGCCCGCCATCGTGCCGAAACCCGGACCCTTGCGGCCCATGCCGGAACGGCGCCAGGCGGCCCTTGGTATTATGGGTCCCGGTTCCGCCGCCAAGGGGAATGCGGCCATCACGTCCTTGTTATTCAATGTGATGGGGAAAACCTTTGCATCATTGTAATACTCCCCGATATTCGGGTTTGTGCCATAATGGCGGCCCCGGGGGCCGCGGGGGCACCCCCCGGTGGCCCCCCGGGGGACCGCCCCGGGACGGGGATAGCAGGATGGTAAGACGATGCTGATCAAGATACGGAAGGCCTCGGACGTGCGCGGGTCCGAGATTACGCCGAAATCGGTGTACCTGGACCGCCGCCGCTTTTTGCGCGCCGCCGCCGTGGCCGGCGCCGGGGCGGCCATGGCGCCGCTGGCACTGGCCGGCAGCGCCCGGGCAGGAGCCAAACTGACGGGCGTGGTCAAGGGTCCCTACAGCACCGATGAGGAGCAGACGAAGTATGAGTCGGTGACCAGCTACAACAATTTCTACGAATTCGGCACCGGCAAGGGCGACCCGGCGCGGTATTCCCGCAATTTCAAGACCAAACCGTGGAGCGTGGCGGTCGAGGGCGCGGTGGCCAAACCCGCCGTCTACGGTTTCGAGGACCTCATCCGGCCCCACAAGCTGGAGGAACGGGTCTACCGGCTGCGCTGCGTCGAGGCCTGGTCCATGGTCATCCCCTGGATCGGCATTCCCCTGGGCGACGTGATCAAGCGCCTCGAGCCCACGTCGAAGGCCAAGTACGTGGCCTTCGAAACCCTCCATGACCCCAAACAGATGCCGGGACAGCGGCGATCGGTCCTGGACTGGCCGTATGTGGAGGGTCTGCGCATGGACGAGGCGATGCACCCGCTGACCCTGCTCGCGGTAGGCATGTACGGCGAAGAGATGCCCAACCAGAACGGCGCCCCCATCCGCCTGGTGGTGCCGTGGAAGTACGGCTTCAAGAGCATCAAGTCCATCGTCCGGATGCGCTTTGTCGAGGAGCAGCCTCCGACCGCGTGGAACAAGGCGTCGCCCCGTGAATACGGCTTCTATTCCAACGTCAATCCCCAGGTGCCGCACCCGCGCTGGAGCCAGAGCCGGGAGCGGCGCATCGGCACTTTCTTCAAGCGCCGTACCCTGATGCTCAACGGCTATGCCGACGAGGTGGCGGGCCTCTATACGGGCATGGACCTGGCCAAGTATTATTGAGCGGCCGAGGAGCACCCCTTTGACAACGACCCGCCGATGCCCGTCATGACGCCCAAGCACCTTATCCGCTTGATTGGAAAACCCCTGGTCTTCGCACTGTGCCTGAGCCCTTTGGCGTGGTTTGCATGGGCGGCCTGGGTTGGGGGGTTGGGCGCCAATCCGGTCGAGGCCGCAAACCGCTTCACGGGCGACTGGGCGTTGCGCTTCATTTTGATCGCGCTGACGGTGTCGCCCCTGTGCCAACTCTCGGGCTGGGGCGCGCCGATGCGCTTTCGCCGTATGCTCGGGTTGTTCGCCTTTGCGTATTCCTTCTTGCACACCGCGAACTACATCGCGCTGGATCAGTTCTTCGACTGGCAGGAAATCTGGGCCGATGTCTATACGCGCCGGTACATCACGGTGGGCTGGGTCGCGTTCCTGCTTCTGTTTCCGCTGGCGGCCACGTCCACCAACGCCATGGTCCGGCGCCTCGGCACGGGGCGCTGGAAACGGCTGCACCGGCTCGTGTACCTGATCGCCATCGGCAGCGTCATCCACTACTATTTGATGGTCAAGGCCGACGTGCGCGTGCCGTTGATCTACACCGCGGTTCTGGTGCTGCTTCTGGGGTACAGGGTGGTGGCCGGCATGCGGCGCCGGGCCGGACAGAGCCGCCGCCGGGCGCCCCGGGTCCAGCCGGTGTAATACCAAGGGGCGCCGTCATCGGCACCGTTATTTTTTTGGCGTATTCTTGCCCCAGTCGATGTTGATCAACAGGGAAATGCCGTCGCCGCCCGGTTGCAGGACCTTCTGGGCGCTGCGCGGAAGCGGAACGTTTATGATGCTGCAGTAGCGGATGAGGGCGGCGGCCACCTGGTCGCGGCTCAGTTTGACCTCGTTGTCCTCCCCGGGACCGGCGTCGGCGTACTTGAGAACGACCATCGCCTCGGGGTCGGTGCGCACCTCCAGGTCGTCGATGTTCCTGTCGGGCAGCGGGATCTTCGAGCGCAGGCAGTAATCGACGACCGCCGCCTGCAGCTCGTCCTTAGGAAAAAGGATTTTTCTGAGTTCCTCCGGCACCTGTGGCCCTCCCCTGTTCTCGTTCCTAGTGTGCCTCGTCCCAGTTGTAGCCGACGCCCGTATCCAACACCAGCGGCACCTCCAGCGAGGCCGCCGATCCCATCACTTTTTTGACCAGCGCCGCCGTGTCGTCCACTTCCGCCTCGGGAACCTCGAAGACCAGCTCGTCGTGGACCTGCAGCAGCATGCGCGCGCTTAAGGACGCGTCGTGAAGGGCGCCGGGCAGCCGCACCATGGCGCGCTTGATGATGTCCGCCGCGCCCCCCTGGAGGGGAGCGTTGATGGCGGCGCGCTCGGAGAAGCTTTTGCGCGCCGGGTTCTTGTCGTTGATCCCGCGCAGGTGGCACTTGCGTCCGAAAAGGGTGGTCACGTACCCCTGCGCCCGGGCCTCCGCCTTGGTGCGCTCCATGTAGTCGCGGATGCCGGGATAGCGCTCGAAATAGGCCTCGATGTAGGCGCCGGCCTGGGATCGGGGAATCCCCAGTTGGCGCCCCAGGCCGAAGGCGGAGATGCCGTAAATGATGCCGAAGTTGATGGCCTTCGCTTGGCGCCGGACCATGGGATCCATGCCTTCCACGGGCACACCGAAGACCTGGGACGCGGTCAGGGCGTGGATGTCGAGGCCGTCGCGGAAGGCATCCTTGAGCGCCTCGATCCCGGCCACGTGGGCGAGCAGCCTCAACTCGATCTGGGAATAATCGGCGGACAGCAGGGTCCAGCCCTTGTCGGCGACGAAGGCGCGGCGGATCTTGCGTCCCTCCTCGGTGCGCACGGGAATGTTCTGCAGATTGGGATCGCTGGAGCTGAGCCGCCCGGTGGACGCCCCGGTCTGGCCATAAGAGGTGTGCACCCGTCCCGTCGCCGGGTTGATCTCGCCGACCAGGGTGTCGGTATAGGTGTTCTTGAGTTTCGCCAGCTGCCGCCAGTCCAGCACCCGGGCCGGCAGGTCGTGGCCCTGGGCGGCCAGGTCGTCGAGCACGTCGGCGCTGGTCACGTAGGCGCCGGTCTTGCCGCTCTTTTTCCCGCCCGGCAGCCCCATCTCGTCGAAAAGCACTTCGCCCAGTTGTTTGGGCGAGCCGACGTTGAACGGGTGGCCGGCAAGGCCGTGGATTTCCTCCTGCAACTTCCCCAGGCGAACGGCGAAATCGTCGCTCAGGCGCTTCAACTGATCGGCTTCCACGCGAATACCGGTGCGCTCCATCTGCTCGAGCACCGGGATCAGGGGGCGTTCGATGGTCTCGTAGACACCGACCATGTGCTCGGCCACCAGCCGCGGCTTCAAAAGCCGGTGCAGGCGCCCCGTCACGTCGGCGTCCTCGGCGGCATAGTCCAGGGCCTTGTCCAGGGGCACCTGGTCGAAGGTGATCCGGGTCTTGCCGGTGCCGGTCACGTCCTTGAACTTGATCGTCTGGTGATCCAGATGGAGGGCCGCCAATTCGTCCATGCCGTGGCCGTGCAGGCCGCCCTCGAGCACGAAGGACAGCACCATGGTGTCGTCCACGGGCGTCACCGCAATCCCGTGGCGGCGGAGGACGTGCATGTCGTACTTGATGTTGTGCCCGACCTTCAGCACCGAGGCGTCCCCGAGCAGGGGCTTGAGCAGCGCCAGCGCCTCGTCCATGGGGATCTGGGGCGGCGGCGCCTCGCCGGCGGCGCCCTTGCCGCCGCCGTCCCCCAGGTCCAGAGACCCCTGCCGTGCCGGCGTCTTGTGGGCCAGCGGCACGTAACAGGCGCGCCCGGCGCCGATGGACAGGGACAGGCCCACCAGGCCGGCGCGCATGGCGTCGAGGGACGTGGTTTCGGTGTCCACGGCGACGACGCCGGCCTCGTGCGCTCTCGCGATCCAGCGCTCGAGCGCGTCTGCGTCCTGCACCAGCTCGTACGCGGTTTCCTCCGGCGCCGGCGGCGCGCCCCCGGCCCGGGCGCCCGCGGCGGCCGGCGCCAGGCGGCTTTCCATCCTGCCCAGGAGCGACTTGAAGGCCTGTTCCCTGAGGAACTTGAGCAGAACCTCGGCCTCGGGCTCGCGCACGGCGAAGGAGTCGATCGTATCGTTCACCGGGACGTCGTCGCGGAGTGTCACCAGATCGCGCGAGATGCGGGCGTTTTCGGCCTGCTCGATCAGGGCCTGGCGGCGCTTCGGCTGCTTGATCTCGCCGGCGCGCGCCAGCACCGTATCCAGGTCCCCGTACTCGTTGATGAGCGCGGCCGCCGTCTTCACGCCGATCCCCGCCACCCCGGGCACGTTGTCGGACGAATCCCCGGCCAGCGCCTGCACGTCGATCACCCTGTCCGGGCCGACGCCGAACTTGTCGCGCACCTGCTCGGGCCCGATTCTCCGGTTCTTCATGGCGTCGAGCATGGTCACGCCCTCGCCCACCAGTTGCATCATGTCCTTGTCCGACGAGACGATGGTGACCTCGGCGCCCGCCTCCCGGGCCTGGCGGGTATAGGTGGCGATCAGGTCGTCGGCTTCGTATCCCGCCAACTCCACCGCCGCGATGTTGAGGGCGCGGGTGGCCTCGCGCACCAGCGCGAACTGGGGGATGAGCTCGTCCGGCGGCGGCGGCCGGTGGGCCTTGTAGGCGGGGTAGATGTCGTTGCGGAACGTGCGGCGCGCGGTGTCGAAGAGCACCGCGATGTGATCGGCGTCGGTCTCTTCGACAAGCTTCATGAGCATGGTGGTGAAACCGTAGACGGCGTTCACCGGCGTCCCGTCGGGCCGCGTCATCGGCGGCAGGGCGTGGAAGGCGCGGAAGATGAAGCCCGAGCCGTCGATCAAAAAGACGTGTCGCGGCATCGCCTCGGGGCCGTTCACCGGCCGGCCGCGGGTTCGGCGTCCGTGGTCAGGATGTAGCGGCGCGAACAGTAGGGGCAGACGATTTCGCCCCCGTCGCCGATCTTCAGATACACCTTCGGATGGCCCAGCGGGCCGCCGCCGCCGTCACAGTCCACCGTGGCGGATTCGACGTAGACCGGCTCCCCTGGCTCCATGGCGCACCCAAAGACCGTTGACCGCACGGATGGTCGGATGATACCGATTGGCGCCGTACAATCAATGTCCAGTTCCCTGGGCGGACGCCGCCGGTTTCCCGGTTTCCGTGGGCCCCGCCGGGGAATTTCATAAACTGGTTGCCCATGTCCGCCAATGTCCCGGAGAACGCCGTCGAGACCGTAAGCTTGTGCAAGACCTATCGCGCCGACGGCGGCCAGCCGCCCAAGAAGGCTTTGAAGGACGTCACCCTGAACATCCCCCGCGGGTCGTTCTTCGGCCTTCTCGGACCCAACGGGGCCGGCAAGTCCACCCTCATCAACATCTTGGCCGGGCTGGTCATCAGGACCTCGGGCGAGGCGCGCGTCTGGGGCTTCGACATCGACCGCGACATGCGCGCCGCGCGCCGCGCCATCGGCGTCGTGCCCCAGGAGTTGAACATCGACCCCTTCTTCACGCCGCGCGAACTCCTGGAACTGCAGGCGGGGCTCTACGGGGTGGCGAAAGCGGACCGCCGCACCGACGAAATCCTCGCCGCCGTCGGCCTGACGGAGCAGGCCGAGGCGTACGCGCGCACCCTTTCGGGCGGCATGCGGCGGCGGCTCCTGGTCGCCAAGGCGATGATCCATGCGCCGCTGGTCCTGGTGCTGGACGAGCCCACGGCCGGTGTCGACATCGACCTGCGCCGGCAGCTGTGGACCTATGTGCGCGCCATGAACGCGCGCGGCACCACCGTGCTGCTCACCACCCACTACCTGGAAGAGGCGCAGGCCCTGTGCGACCGCATCGCCATCATCAACCACGGCCGCTTGATCGCCTGTGACACCACCGAGGCCCTTTTGCGCCGCCTGGACGCCAAGGAAATGGCGGTGACCCTGAGCGCCGACATCGATGCCGTGCCCGGGGAACTCAGGACCTTCAACGTCGAACTCCGCACCGCCCGGCAGCTGGTGTTCCACTACCCGCCGAGCAAGACCCACAGCGGCGAGATTCTCGCCGCCGTGCAACGGGCCGGGCTGACCGTCACCGACCTGGTGACCAGGGAGGCGGACCTGGAGGACATCTTCCTGCGCCTGACCAGCCAGCCCGATGAGGAGACGCCGTGACCGCGGCGGCGCGCCCGGGCCGGGGACGGCGCGCACGGCGGGCGCCGTTGGCGCTGCTGCTCGTCGCCGTCGTGTCCGTCGCCGCCTGCGCGCCGCGGGTGAACGCGCCCGGTCCCGCCATCACCCGGCCGGCCCTGGCGGCGGACGGATTCCTCGCCGCCGACGGGGAAAAACTGCCGCTGCGCACCTGGATGCCGGCGGACGGGGCGCCCAGGGCGGTCATCATCGCGCTGCACGGGTTCAACGATTACAGCAATTTCTTCACCGACCCCGGGATCTTCCTGGCCACCGAGGGAATCGCCACCTACGCATACGACCAGCGCGGCTTCGGGCAAACGCGGCAGCCCGGACTGTGGTCGGGCGTCGGGGCCTATGTGGACGACCTCAAGGCCGTCACCGAAGCCCTGCGCCGGCGCCATCCCGGGGTGCCCCTCTATCTGCTTGGCGAGAGCATGGGGGGGGCCGTGATCATGGTCGCCATGACCGGCCCCGGCGCGCCCGAGGTGGACGGCATCATCCTCTCGTCGCCGGCGGTGTGGGGGCGCTCGACCATGCCCTGGTACCAACGCTTGGCCCTCTGGCTGGGCGCCCATACGGTGCCCTGGATGACGGTGACGGGCCGCGGCCTGGGAATTAAGCCGTCGGACAACATCGAGATGCTGCGGGCCCTCAGGCGCGACCCCCTGGTCATCAAGGAAACCCGCGTCGACAGCATTTACGGGCTGGTCAACCTGATGGACGCGGCCCTCGAGTCCGCCGCCGCGTTCGACCGCGCGGCCCTGATCCTCTATGGCGCCCACGACGAGGTCATCCCCATGGGCTCGACCCGCGCCATGGTCCGCCACCTGCCCCCATCGGCGGGCAAGCGCCAGCGCCTGGCCCTTTACGAAGACGGCTATCACATGCTGCTCAGGGACCTGCAGTCCCTGACCGTATGGGTGGACATCGCCGCCTGGATCACCGATCCGGGGGCGCCGCTGCCCTCCGGCGCCGACAAGCGGGCGGCGACAATTCTGGCGAAGGACGCGACGCCGGGAGAACCGCCAGCCGCGCCCTGACCGGAAATCTCAAGCCCAGGGTCCGCCGCCGGCAGGCCCCCGCCGCGCGCCCGTCTGTCCCTTGCGCGGCGTTTACGCGGGTAGGGCTTTGGCGTATGGTGCGCCGCGTGCGCGCCCGTAGCTCAGTTGGATAGAGCGTCGGCCTCCGGAGCCGAAGGTCACAGGTTCGAATCCTGTCGGGCGCGCCAGTTTTTTTCGACCCGGCGGAAAGCGGCCTGAAGGGGGAAGCGCGGAGGCGACGCCGTGGCAACCCGCGTGACAGGCCCTGAGCCGCGCCCCGCCCTGCCCGACGCCGTCTCCCGATCGACGCGCCTCTATCTCCGGCCCTTAGGGCTGATCGCCGGGGCGCCGGCGGAGCGTTACTGTCGGGGCCGGAGTTCGAGGAGGGAAACAGCGCCCTGTTTACCGGCAGGGCGCGACCGTCAGCCCGCTCGGCAACACCGTCTTCCCGTCACCGCAAGCCAAATCGAGTTGATCCTGTGTCAGCTCCCTGACGCCGCGGAGGTTGGCCCCGCTTAGGTCGGCCAGCCTCAGTCCGACATCGGTAAGGTTGGCCCTCTCCAGGTTGGCGTTGGTCAGGTTGGCCCTTTTAAGGCTGGCGTGGCTCAGGTCCGCCCGCACCAGTGTGGCGCCCTCCAGATTGGCCCGGCCCAGGTTGGCCCACTTCAGATTGGCCTTGGTCAGTACGGCGCCCTGCAGATTGACTCTTTCCAGATTGGCCCTTTCCAGATTGGCGGTTTTCAAATCGGCGTCGCTCAGATCGACCCGTTTCAGGAAGGCGCCGCGCAAATCCGCATCGGTCAATATCGCGCCTCTCAGGCGCGCCCTGTCCATGTCTGCCTCACGCAGGTCGGCCCGCGTAAGGTCGGCGCCGCTCAGATCGGCTTTTTCCAGGTCCGCCCCCCTCAATTTGGCCCCGGTCAACCGGGCCCCTTGGAGGCTGGCCTTTTCCAGTTCGGCCCGCCGCAGGTCGGCCCGCGCGAGGTTGGCCCCACCGAGGTCGGCTTCTTTCATTTCGGCCTCTCTCAGGCTGGCCTTTTCCAGGTTGGCCCCTTTCAGGTCGGCCTGTTTCAGATAGGCGAAATTCAAGTCACATTTTTCGCAATTGCCCGTCGCCTTCAGTTTGTCGAGGTCGTTCTGCTCGAAGGCATGACCATTCGCGGTCACGACGAGCAGGCCTGCGACGGCCAGCAATGCGTATTTCACGGCGTGTTTCACGGCATCCTCGCCACCACGGACCCTGCGCTTCGGCCAAAGTCGTCCCGGGCAGGGGAGTATATCGGAAATTTCCAGATGGATTCACCGGTTGCCGCGACGTTAACACAAATCCGCGTCCCGCAGCACCCGACCACGATTTGCCGTCAGCTCCGGCCGGCGCCGGGGACGGCTTCTTCGGAAAGCGCGGGTTCGGCCCGGGGTTCCCCGGCGCCCAGGTGCCGGTAGACGAACGGCGGTGGCGCCCGGTCCGATTCCGTTTGCGCCAGTTCGACGATGTGCCGGTGATCGGACGAAAGCTCGCAGGCCGGGTCCGTTCGGGCGGCGTCTCCGGTGAGGGCGAAGGCC
>SMUY01113512.1_pt1 | contig 11253 bp, 8 predicted proteins | sample 2456441 | NCBI WGS metagenome assembly SMUY01 (sample SAMN11095931, study PRJNA526329) | marine sediment metagenome | biome: Marine sediment; feature: Surficial sediment; material: Deep marine sediment; isolation source: Hadal surficial sediment | place: Pacific Ocean | collected 2014-11 | depth 0-1...
ACCCGCGCCGGTGGATCACTCAGGCTGACCGGGGAGCCGGACGCAACGATCTGATAGATACGCAGCGCCTGGCGACCTACCGTCGGCCACGAGAGCTGGCGGGCGAACCGCCGTCGCACCTGTCTGGACGCGGCCCGCAGGCCCGTGTCGGCGCATCTGACGAGCGCCGTGGCGAGCGCACCGGCGTTGCCGCACGGCCACAGGGCGCCCACCGCACCGCCTCCCGTGATCACCCGGAACGACGGGATGTCGGTGACGACCGGCACCGCGCCGCAGGCCATCGCCTCGAGCAGCGCATACCCGCTGCCCTCGTGGTGACTGCCGAGCACGAAGAGATCGGCGGCGCTGTGGAAGGTGGCCAACCGCTCGTGCGCAACCTGGCCGCGGAGATGCACGCGGCCGGACAACTGGCGCGACCCGGCGATGTGCCGCTCCACATCGGCCCGTAGCTCCTCGGTGTGGAAGAGCATCGTCAGGTGGGCGTCGCCAAGCCGGGGCAGCGCGCGCTCGAACCCCGCCAGCACCGTCAAGGGGTCCTTGTTCGCGTCGAGCCGCCCCACCCAGAGCAGCGCCGGCTGGCCCAGCAGTCCGGTCATGGCGCGCGCCCGACGACGCCCGATCGGCTCGAACCGCGTGCTGCTCTCCATCACCTCGAACACCGGCTGGTCGGCGCCGATGAGCCCGGCCGCGCGCCAGGGCTCGGCCAGCGGCGCGGCGGCGAACAGGAAACCGTTGGCGGCCCGCAGCCCCACACGGCCGAGCGCGCGGCGCGCCGGATGCCGCGGGAACCGGTTGGCGTGGTCCTGCAACACGATCGGCGTCTCCGGGAACGTGCGGCGTAGCAGCCACGTCTCCACCGGGAAGGACAGCCCGTTGACATGGAGCAGGTCTGGGCCGAGCGTCGCGAGAACGCGGTGCAACCGGCCGTGCGCCAACGCCTGCGGCCGCACCGGGGCCGTACGCACGAAGTGATATCGGACCTGACCGCGCCGGACGATGGCGTCCCGTGTGAAGGCAACCATCGCCGTTACCCGCTCGACGCCGGCCGCGGCCAGCGCGTCGCCCCAGCCGGTAAGGGTCGCGTAGCGATCGAGCAGCGCGTCCGGGTCCGTGAGGTCCCGGTCGTACGTGTAGATCAGTTGAGCGACATGCATTCGAGCCCTTGGGCGTCGATGGCACACCGCCGAAGGCGGCGCGCCAGACCGGTGTCCAGGAGCTTGACCGCCCCGTCGATCCGGACACGCGTCGCCCGGCTCCGGTGGGCGGCGAACACACCGGCCAGCTCCGGATCGGCGACGAGCGGGCGCCCCCCGACCGCCACCAGCAACACGTCACGCCGTCTGGCGGCAATCAGCGACTCGGCCGGGTCGTCGGCGAGCCGGCGAATCACCAGGAGGTCCGCCTTCAGCCCGGTCGCGATCCGCCCGGCGCCGGGCACCCGCAGCAACCGCCCCGGGTTGGTGGTCACCATCTGGAGCGCCTCGCCGGCCTCCACGAGCCCCCCGTCAACGGCGACACGCAGCTCGTCGAGCAGGTCGAACGACCCGGTCACCCGCGAATCGGTGCCGAGACAGATCCGCGTCTTCGACGCCGGGCAGGCGTCGAGGAACTGTCGAATCGGGGCGGTCCGGCCCAGCAGAAACAGGTTCGAGGCGGGACACCAGACCAACCCCGCGCCCCGACGCACCACACGGCTCCAGTCGGCGTCGCTCAGACCGACCCCGTGCACGAGCACCGAGTTGTCGCCCAGACACCCCATGCGCTCGAGCTGCCCGAGCTCGTCGCGCGCCGCCTGGTCGGTCCCCTCGGCGAGATGCAGCAGAAACGGATGCTCGGGCGGCGTCGCGCGAAACCGCGCGGCCACGTCGCCACCCGGCTCCCCGCGTGCGCCCGCCGCACCGTGCTGCAGACCGAGCGAATGCGCCCAGCCATAGCGCCGGAGCACGCGAACAGGAAACCGAAACCGCAGCTCTCGATACAACGGGTTGTGGTGCGCGACGGTGGTGACGCCGGACAGCAGGTTCTTCATGCCACCGATGAACAGCCGGTCGGCCAACCGAAACGCCTGTCCACATTGCAACGACGGGTCGTTTCGCAGACGCGGCCGCATGTCATCGACCCACTGGCTGGCATTGCCGTAGACTGGCCGGCACTTCAGCCGGCCGTAGTGGTTGAGCTCGAGATGGTCGTGCGCGTTGATCAGACCGGGCAGGACAACGGCGTCGTCGAGATCGACCACGTGATCTCCAGGGCGGGGCGCGGTGTCGACCGACAACACACTGGTGCCATAACGCATCGACGTGGCGAGACCCTCCGCGGTCACCACCTGTGCATGCCGGAGCGCGACCGGTTGCGCGAACATCTCACATACCTCGTCTACCCGGCGGGTCCAGAGCCAGGTCAGACCGACGTGCGTGGAACACGACCACCACCGGCACCCTTCCCCAGCGACGGCGAAAGGCGTCCGCGTCGTTCCCGGTCTCCGCCTCGAGCCCGATCTCGCGAACCTCGCACGCCGCAAACCCGCACCGACCCAGCGTGTCCCGGTGCTCGTCGACCGACCGGGGATGGTACGGCAGCTCAAACCGACGTCCACGCCGATCGTCGAAAGTACGACGCCACCCGTCACCGGCCCACGACACATGGAAGTCTGAGAACACCAGATGACCGCCCGGGCGCAGCACCCTGTGGATCTCGCCCACCCACCGTGTCAGGTCGGCGACGTCGCCGATCATCAGGGACGCCAGCGCGAGATCGAACACGGCAGCCGCCACGGGCAAGTTGACCGCGTCACCGCACACAAGCGCGCCGGCACCGGTGTCACAGCCTGCCGTGAGCATCTCCCAGCTGAAGTCGACACCCACGATGTGGCGCGCGCCCGCACGCGCCAGTACCGGCCGATACCGCCCGGTCCCGGTACCGACGTCGAGCACGCGCTGCGCCCGTATCCTTCCGAGCAACGCTTCAGTGACCCGCTGCTCGACCCGCATCAGCGCATTGTGGGCTCGCGCCGGGTAGACCGGCGCCCATCGCGCGTATGCCTCACGCGTCTCGAGCACCGCTGGCCGTCGCAAGAACCGCAGCATCCGAGCAGCGGCTGGCGAAGCCCTCCGCTTCCTCCCGTCTCCTGCCTCCTGTCTCCTATCTCCTCGCAGCACTCTCAAAATCCCGTCGTCTCCGGTCGCTGATATCGGATCAATCGCTGCAACGCCCGCAGTTCGTAGGGTGCCGCATGCACACCCAGCGCGTAACGCCAGGCACTCACCGCCTTGAGCAGCACGCGATACGCCGTGGTCAATCGCCGATCGGTGACGGTCGGATAGTAGGCGTTGAGGACACGCTCGAAGTTACGCACCCGGCGCCGGACCTTCTCCTCCAACCAGGGCAGGTTCGCGCCTCGGCGCAGCGACGTGCGTCCCCACATCGGCGACGCCCATTCCTCCAGCGTCTCCGGGAACCGGAAGCCCTGCGCCTGTGCCGCCTCATAGAGCGCCCCATCGGCCGGCACCGGGGTGTAGAGATACATGACGATCTCGGTTGCCGGGTTCACCCGTTTGACCTGCCGAATAAAGGCAAACGTGCGCTCCATATCGGCGACCGGGTCGGGTGGCGATCCGAGCACGAACGAGAACTCCGGGACCACGCCCCACTCCCGCATCCGGCGCGCCAGCTCGAGCGACAACTCAGTCGACGCAGTCCCCCCCTTGTTCATCCGTGCAAGCGCCTCGTCGGAGCCGGACTCGACTCCGGTGTAGACCATGCGCAGCCCGGAGCGTGTCATCTTGCGCCATGTGTCGTCGCCATACGCCATGAGGGTGTCGACCCGCCCCAACCCCCACCACGCGAGATCGAGGTCGTTGATCCGCTCGCAGACCTCGGCGGTGCGGGACTCGGAGACGAAGAAATCCATGTCGGCCATCTGCACCGCGTCGATGCCGTAGCGAGTCACGAGACTGCGGATCGTGTCGTCCAACCGCTCCGGGGACTCTGCGATCCACCGCCGCTGTGACATCGCGACCACCGCGCAGAAATTGCAGGCGAACGGGCACCCAAACGACGAGTTGTGGACGATGGTGCGCCGGCCGAGATAATTGTCGTGGATGTAGTGCTCCATCGGCAGCCGGTGATACGGCAGCCGTGGCAGCTCGTCGAGCGGCGTGAGCGGCGCCTGTGGGTTATGGACGATCCGATCGCCCTGTCGCCACGACAGGCTCGGCACCGATGACAGGTCGCCGCCGCGCCGGCACACCTCGATGAGGCTGAGCAACGGATGCTCCCCCTGCGAACGGACGACAAAATCGACATACGGCGCTCCGAGCACGGTGTCGGCGTGCTGGGTGGGAAAATATCCCCCCCAGACGATCGGCAGGTCGGGGACCGCCTGCTTGACCTCGCGGCAGACCGGGACCGCCTCTTCGAGCTGAGGGCCCGCCATGACCGTGACACCCAGGAGCCGCTCGCGCGCGGGGGCCGACCGCGCCAGCTCGATGATGCGCCGGGCCGGCGCGCGCTCGATGTTCGCGTCAACAAGCGTCCAGTCGTGTCTCCCCTCGAGGACCGCGGCGAGCGACAACATCGATAGGGGCAGCGGCTGCTTCCCGGGAGTGGTCGACAGGGGGTTGTAGAGCAGGATCATGTCGCGACCCACAAGCCGAATGCGGCAGGGCCGCGTCGCATCTTCAGTCCGCCGACCAGTCGTCGCAGCGACCACCCCAGACCCCCGCTGGACCGAAAAAACCGCGACCCCAGGCCGAGCTCGCCGGCGGCGCGCCACAGGTCGGAGAAGGTCAGATACCCGGCGCCCTGGCGGACCACATCCTCGAGTCCGTACTCGGACCGGAACTGCTGATCGGCGCGGCGCAGCATCGCTTGCCCGTCGGCCGCCCGCCGGAAGGTCGGCGAGTCCATCACCAGCAGCGCCCCACCGGGCGCGACCAACCGGGCGGCGCCGATGATCGTGGCCATGACGTCTGGGGCATAGTGCAGCGAGCCGTTGAACACCACCAGGTCGAACTGCGCGGGTGCAAACGGCGCTCGATCGAAGTCGGCCTGAACGCAGACGAACCGGCTCGGGTATCGCGGCCAGACACCGAGCCCGTCGACGGCGTCGTCGAGCCAGTCCAGCGCCACCACGCGGTGCCCGAGCGCCGCCAACCGGTGCGACAGCCAGCCGTTGCCGGCTCCGAGGTCGAGCACCGTGAGCGACCGGTCGTCACGTCGGGCCAGCACGCGGCCGCAGAGCCGCCCGAAGGTGTCGCGTCGCACCCGCCAGATGTCGGCCTGGGGGTGGCGGTCGTCGACATCGGGCAACCGTCGGTAGTAGTCCGGGTCATCGGTCCGGTAGCCGTCTCGAAGCCGCACGTGCCGATACTGCGCGAGGAACGGCTCGAGCTGAGCCAACCGATCGGGAGACAGCAGCCGGTAGACACCGGCGCGACGTTCGTAGTCTCCCGAACAGGATCGGCACCGCAGTCCAGTCGCCGTCCCATCGAGGAAGGCCGAACAGCCCGGGCAGACAAATCGCGGGCGCCATGCGCTGTCGGCGCGGTCAGCCTGCATTTCGGAGCACCATCAGGAAGTGGTCGCCCAGCTGCCGGAGCCCCGGCCAGTGCGCGACACGGTCGTCGAGCCACAGGAGCCGCTCGACCAGCCGTGGGTGCCGGCGGGCAACGCGATCCAAGTAAGGTGGCGGCGCCAGCACGGCCAGCCCACGGAGGGCGAGACGCGTGAACCCGGCGGCGGTGAACACGCGTTCGAACGCCCGCGGCGTGTGGTAGCGGGTCCAGACCCGGCGCCCGTGAAACGGCACCGCCACGGCGCCGGACGCGAAGCGCACGCCGGCCCGCCGCCAGTCCATCCGGAGGCCGAACAACGCGAGCTCCCATGGGCAGACACGACCCATGACCGAGGCGACCAGCACGCCGCCTGGCTGGAGACGAGCCGCGAGACCGCGCGCGGCAGCCGCAAGGTCCGGTACGCAGTTGAGCGCGCCGAGCCCCGAGTAGGCGGCATCCCATCGACCAGGGGCCAGCCGCCGGACCTCGTGGATGCCCAGATGGATGGCGGTCGCCGACCCGGTCCGCCCGTCCACCCCGCCGAACCGGGTCGCGGCGGCACGCACCATGCCGGGGGACCAGTCCAGGGCGGTGACGTGGTAGCCCGCACGTGCCAGGTACGCGGCGTCGAGCCCGGCGCCGCAGCCGAGGTCCAGCACGGTCGAACCGACGGGCACGTGGCACTGCACCGCCGCGCGGATGTGCTGCCGCATCGACTCGAGCACCACGCTCGCCGAGGTCGACGCGGTGTAGTCGGCGGCCACAGCATCGAACGCCCGCCGTGTCTCGACCAGTCGTGCCGTCGTCACGCCCACAGACGGCTCCTCATGCCCACCTTCAACGAGCAGACACAACGCCGACAGACCGGGTTGGTCGTCACGACGAGTCCGCGTCTGAACCGCGGCAGGTCGTCGTGGATGATGCTCGGCAGCGGCTTCTCCCGCACGTTGCCAATCGGGTCGTGAAAGAAACAGGGCCGGACGGCGCCGTTCGCCTCGACCACGGCCGAGACCCACGGCGCGTTGCACGACACCGGCGGAAACGGCCCCTCCCCGCGCAGGGCCCGGTAGTACCGCGGGATCCGGCGCAGCTTGTCCGGCGCTTCGGCGATGAACCCGCTGTCGAACTCATGCGCCAGGTCCCGTTCGGTCCGGTCGATGATCGCATCCAGCTCGTCGAGGTCGGCCGCGCCCGGGAGGAGCGCGAGCAATCCGTGGTGAGCGTCCAGCGTGACACCGAGACCCGTCGTTGGCACCGCCGCGCTCGTGCGGCCGAACGCGCTCGAAGACAGGTCCGCCGCGAGAAACGAGATGCCGTCCAACCCCAGCCGATGGGCGGTCGCGACCAGGTCCGGCAGCTCGCGGAAGTTCGCGGCGTGCAGCGTTGCCCGTGCCGCGACCGGGAGTCGGGGCGCCAGTGCGCGCAGCCGCGCCAGACCGGCCTCGAGCGCGCCGAGCCCGTCGATCCCGCGCACGGCGTGGTAGCTCGCCGCCCCCGCCCCATCGAGCGACACCGTCACCCGGTCGACAGACGCCGCCACCGCCTCGGCCCGGCGTTCGAGCAGCACCCCACTGGTCGCCAGCTCGACACGCGCGCCCTGGCCGCCGAACAGCGCCGCGATCCGGCCGAAATCGGGTCGCAGCAACGGCTCGCCGCCCGAGAGCAGCACCCGGCTGATGCGCAGCGCCGGCACGGCCCGGGCCACCTCGACGATCTCCTCGTAGCTCAGGTCGTCGGCGCCCGAGCTCCGCCACCAGTCGCACGAGAGACACCGGCTGTTGCAGCGGCTGGTGGGATAGAAGACCAGCAGCGGCATGACCAGATTCCGGTTGGTCAGCTCGCCGAGCCGGCACGCGGCGGCCGTCGCAACAGTTGCGAGCGAAGGCGTCATCAAAGTGACCCAGAAGACGGCGGCGCCCTTCCGCCTTCGCCAAGGCTTCGGCGGACCAACCAGCTTCCTCCCGACTCCTGACGCCCGTCTCCTGTCTCCTGTTCATGGCGCGTCAGCGTCATCCCCAGACGGCCAATCCGGGCGCGTACCCCCACCTTGAGCATCCGCCAGTAGTCGGGCCGGGCGCGACAACGTTGCTGGTGCCAGGCCACTTCGTTGACCATCCACTGCGTGACCCAGCCGTAGAACCGTCGTGAATGCCGGCCCGTCACCACGACCCGCCGGTCGGACCCGTCGAGCCAGGAGGTCGTGGCGACGATGCGGTCGGCGACGCGGTCATGGTACGGGGTCCCCTTGATCGGATAGGCGACGGTCGTCAGAAAGCGGTCTGGCGGCGCCGCCTTGAGATGGTCCACCGTCGCCTCGAGATCCTCGATTCGCTCGCCGTCGTAGCCGAGCATGACGAACAACCCGGACTCGATGCCATGGGCACGGAGCAGCCGGACCATCTCCCGCACCCGGCCGGCGTTGGTGTCCCGCTGCATCAGGTCGAGTACCCGTTGCGACCCGCTCTCGGACCCGATCCACAACCGGAAACAACCCATCTCGGCCAGCGTCCGTACCACCGCCTCGTTGAGCCGGTCCTCTCGAGTGATCGTCTCGAATGGCACCCGGAGTCGACGACGAGCCAGTTCGGCGGCGTAGCGCTCGAGCCACCGGTGATTGATGGTGAACACGTCGTCCGCATACCAGACCATGTCCGGCCCGTAGCGGTCGACGATCTGCTCGAGCTCGTCGGCGACGTTGGCCGGCGACCGCCGCCGGTGCGTGTGGCCGAAGACGCTGTGACTGCACCAGGTGCAGGTGTAGGGACAGCCGCGGGCGGTGATCAACGAGACCGACCCGCGCCCGTGCTGCGTCCGCCAGACCCGCACGTACGCGTCGATATCGATCGCCGCCCGGTCCGGAAACGGCAGTGTGTCGAGCGACTCGAGTTGCGGACGTGGCTCGGTGCGGACCACCGCGCCGGTGGTGTCGCGATACGCGATACCGCGGACACCGTCCAGCGATGACGGCCCGTCACCGCTGAGGCGCGGCAGGAGCTCGGCGAGGGTCAGCTCCCCTTCGCCAGCCACGACGACATCGGCACCGTGCGCCAGATACTCCGCTGCGTAGCTGGCGGGCTCCGGTCCACCGAGCACGACGCGTGCGCCCGCGGCCCTGGCCATCCGCGTCATCTCGACCACCGTGCGTCGGGTCAGGAGGTTGCCGGAAATGCCGACCACCCGCGGTCCCTCGCGCTTCAGGCGCTCGCCGAACGCTGCCACGGTCGAAAAGGTACTGTCGAACACGCCGACGCTGAACCCCTGCGCCTTGAGATAGGCGGACAGATAGAGCAACCCGAGCGGCGGGTACGGCCGCATCACCTCCTGCTCGTGCGGGTCATCAGCGAGGTAGAAGGCGTGGCAGAGGAGAAGATCCATGGTCCTACGACAACCTCGGGTCGGGGCGGAGCCACTCGACGACGTGCTGCTCGATCGGGAACGCGTAGATGTCATGCGCGCAGCGCCAGCGCGCCAGCGCCTGCAGCGGAGCCCGCAGCGCCGTGCGCCGGGCCCAGCCGATGCGCTGATAGAACTTGAACCGCTCCACGCGTGTTCGCACGGCGCGACGGATCCACGGGCTGGCGGAGGTCACGTAATCGAACTCGGCCCACCCGTCGAGCGTGTCCGGGTAGCGATAGCCCTGCGCTACGAGCCTGTCGGCGATCTCGTTGCCCGGATACGGCTTGTAGTAGAAGATCGCCACCTCGAAGTCGGGGCTCATCGCGCGGAGCCGCTTGGCGACCCGCATCGATTCATCGACGCTGTCGGGTGGCTCGTCCGGAAAACCGACGATCAGGTTGAAGATGACGCTGACCCCGGTGCGACGGCATTTCTCGGCGGTCTCGTAGACCTGGTCCAGGGTGATGTCCTTCTTCATCCAGTCGAGCAGCGCCTGAGTTCCCGCCTCGACCCCGACCATCACGCGCCGCAGACCGGACCGCCGGGCCGCAGCCAGCACCTGGTCGTCGATGCGCGCCCCCTGGTCGGCACGCATCGTCGCGGTCCACGTGAAGCGGAGACCGCGGCTGAGAAACTGCTCTGCGATCGCCGAGACACGCTTGACGCTGGTGAAGAACGTCTCGTCCTGAAACCCGACATCTTCGACGTGGTGACGCGCCGACAGGACCGCCAGCTCGTCCCCGATCCGCTCCGGCTCGAGCCCGAACCAGCCGCGGCGATAGACATACGGGTCAGCACAGAACGTGCACCGGAAGCGGCAGCCTTGTGAGGAGATGTAGTCGATCTGCCGGCGACGCTTGAGCGTGAAGTAGCCCTCGACCGGGATCAATCCGTAGTCGTGCGCCGGCAGCAGGTTGATGTCCTGCATGGGACGCGGCGCGCCGTGGACCACCGCTTCGTCGTCCCCCGACGTCACGGCACCCGGTACGCCGTCCAGGCGCTCGCCCGCCGCCAGCCGCTCGACGATCTCAGCGAAGGTCGTTTCACCCTGACCGACCACCGCCGCGTCGACACCAGCACCGAACAGCGTCTGCTCCGGAAACAGCGACGGATGCCAGCCACCCCAGACGACGGGCAGCTCGGGTCGCCGACACTTGACGGCGCGCGTGATCCGCAACGCGTCCCGGATCGGCGCGCCGGTGAGCACCGACACGCCGAGACAGACCGTGTCGCCTGCCGCGATTGCATCGATCACGGCGGCCACGGGGTCCGACTCGAGCCGGCCATCGATGATCTGAACGTCGTATCGGGTGCGGTCCAGCGCGGAGCCGAGCGCCATCAACGCGAGCGGCATCGTGAAGAAGACCGCCTGCGGGTTGTAGAGCACGACCCTGGTCATCGTCACCGTCCTGCCGCCACCATCGGGCGGGTCGCCGCGGTCTCCGGTCCCGACTCATGCGCCGGTTGCGCAGTCGGGCGTGCGGCCGACTGCAGCGGCAACGCGTAGGGCAGTGGCCCCAGGTCGCCGTTGGGGACACGCGCTAGCCGGTCCAGTCGCCAGCGCGCGTACGGCAGCGTCGCGACGGACCGCAACAGCGACAGCGTCTGCCGGACCCCCACCCGCGGGCGTGTGAAGGTCGCCGGCTCCTGACCCCGCAACCGCCGCCAGGTCTTCCGCGCGCGGAACTCCCGGTGGAGCACGCGATGCAGCTGCCGGTAGAACGCCGTGGTGAACGGCCCTCGATAGAGCATCGCGAGGTCGTCGGAGTCGACCCAGTTCCTCGTGGACCCGAGCGAGGCCTCGACCCGGTGGTGAAACGGGGTCCCCGGTAGCGGGTAGGACACCGACACGCCGATGTCATCCGGTTGGCAGGTGCGCACCAGGTCGAACGTGCGCGCGATGTCGTCACGGGTCTCGCCCGGATAGCCGAACTGCAGGAAGAAGCCGACCTCGATACCCTGGTCGTGCAGCCGCCGGGTCGCTTCCACGATCTGCTCCACCCGGACGCCCTTCTCCATCGCATCGAGTACCCGCTGTGAACCGGACTCGGCGCCCATCCAGACGGTCCGGCACCCGGCGCGGCGCAGCGCCTCGGCCTCGCCGTCACGCAGCAGGAGATCGGCCCGGCTCAGGCACTTGAACGGCACCATCAGTCCCCGTGCGGCCAGCAGTTCGGCAAACCGGGCCAGCCAGCCTGGGGTCAACCCCAGGATGTCGTCGGCGAACCAGAGATGGTCGGGGCGAAAGTCACGCACGAGCCAGGCCAGCTCATTGACGACGTTCTCGGGGGACCGGCTGTGA
>SMUY01075512.1_pt1 | contig 11251 bp, 11 predicted proteins | sample 2456441 | NCBI WGS metagenome assembly SMUY01 (sample SAMN11095931, study PRJNA526329) | marine sediment metagenome | biome: Marine sediment; feature: Surficial sediment; material: Deep marine sediment; isolation source: Hadal surficial sediment | place: Pacific Ocean | collected 2014-11 | depth...
GAGCCGACGGGACTAAAGGCGCCGCCGGCATCAAAGCCGCGGGAGGACAGGTAGTCGTCGAAGCTGAATCCACCTGCGCCATCTACGGCATGCCGAAGAGCATCGTCGATGCCGGTTACGCCGACCATGTGGTGCCGTTAAATAAAATGGCTCAGAAAATAGTGTCTTTGTGCAGCAGCGGATCCGCGGCAACCCGCGGGCGGGTAGCGGTCGGCAGTAACAGCCGATAGCGATCGATCTAGAAAGGAGAACCCATGACCGACGAGGAGTATACCTACCTTCAGGCGCAGATACGGAAGCTGACCGGCATCGATCTGACCGACTATAAGACTGCCCAAATGCGCCGCCGTCTGGACGGGTTTCTATCCCGCTTTCCCGGCTCGGGTGTGGCGCCCTATTGTCAGATGCTGGCGCGGGACCCGGAAGCTCTGCTGCGGCTTAAGGACTTTCTGACCATAAACGTTTCCGAATTCTTCCGGGATACCGACCAGTTCAACGTGCTGCGAACCCAGATATTGCCGGAACTCCTGAAAAAGGGTACCCCCATAAACATTTGGAGTGCCGGCTGCTCGATGGGCGCAGAGCCCTATTCGGTGGCCATCACCCTCAATGAGTTGGACCCCAAGGCCCAATTTCGCATTTTGGGCACCGATTTGGACCAGACGATTCTGGCGAAGGCCCGGGCAGGCGGCCCCTATTCTGCGGCCGACATCAAAAACGTGAGTAAGCTCCTTCGCCAGAAGTATTTCACCACCTGTGAAGAGGGATTCCGGGTTCTGGATAGCGTCAAGGCCCGGGTTCAATTCCGGCAGCAAAATCTACTGAAGGATAGCTTTGCCAAGGGCTTTGACTTGATCATCTGCCGCAACGTGGTCATTTATTTTTCCGATGAGGCCAAGCGGACCCTTAACCGGGGTTTTTATGAGTCGCTAAATAATAACGGCGTGCTTTTCATCGGGGGCACCGAAAGCTTGCTGGATGCCCAGGCCCTGGGTTTCACCAGGATGAGTTCCTCTTTTTACCGCAGGACAGCGGCCCAGGACAAAGACAACAGGACCGGTGCCAGGCCTGCGGCCACAAACCGGCCGGCAGTCGCTCCCGGGGTCAGGGCGGGTTAGGCACAACAATGCGACGCCTCTCCATAAATAGGGCTGAATCGGGCATGGTTCTAGCCCGAGCGATATATGACAACGGGGGGTATTTGCTCCTGGGTAGCGGCAGTAAGCTGGACCAGGAAAGCCTGCATACTCTTTCAATTTACGGCGTGGGAGAGGTGATCATCCGCGACCCCCGGGTTGCCGATATAACCGTCCAGCCTTTGGTTCCACCGGAACTGGAGGCTGAAGTGACTCAAAGGTTACGACAGTTGATCACCGAAAGCCTCGGCAACGCGTACATCGATGATGAACTACTCAAGGATATAGAAAAAGCCGTTTACAGCATGGTGCGGGAGTCTTTCCCCGCGGTCGTAGGGGAAGCCAACGTTACCGGTTGCCTCAATCTGGCGGATTATCCCTACGCTCAGCCGACGCGGGTTGCCAGCCTGTCCATGCTCATCGGCAAGAAGGCCGGTTACGACGTATTCGAGCTTACCAAACTGGGGATTGCCGCGCTTTTAATGAACATTGGATACGTGCTGGTTCCGCCCGAAGCGGTGCAACATCCGGACTCCCTGCAAGAAAAAATCCGGCAAGATATCCCCCGGCATGCCCAGCGCGGTGGGGAGATTCTATCCCAGTGTCCCCACCTGGGAAAGGACGTAATGAAGGCGGTGGAGCAGCACCACGAGCGCTGGGACGGCAGCGGCTATCCCGCTCGCCTGAAGGGCACAGAGATTTGTCCCTTCGCCCGGATCATAGCTATTGCCGACACTTACTACGAGTTGGTGTCCGTTCAGGCCGACCGAGCTGAGTATATGCCCCACGAAGCGGCGGAGTTCATCTTGGCCTGGAGCGGCACCCTTTTTGACTCGGAATTCGTGAAAATATTTTCACGATTGGTGCCCCTCTACCCCACCGGCATGACGGTCAAACTCAATTCCGGTGAGGTGGGCATCATCATTGACGCCAACCTGGGTCATATTGCCAGGCCGGTGGTCCGGGTCTGCGCCACGGGTAGCAACGTCAAGCGCCCCTATAGCATCAATTTATCCCAGGCGGCCTATCAAGACAGGTTAGTGGTCGAGATTGACCCATACCTGCCCCTTCCGGAGGATTAATGGCCGATAGCGAACAGGTACTGACTCAGGAACAGATAGACGCCATGCTGGCCGGAGGGACGGTCGAACAGTCCATTCCTGCGGAAGCCCCGGCAGAGGATCCGGTTACCGTCACGCCCACGACAATAGATGCGGTAAGGGCGCAGGAAACCGAGGCGCCGCCACCCGCAGCGGCACCAGGTCCAGCTCCCCTTCCCCCCGTGGTTGCTCCGCCAATGGCTTCGCCAGTCGCGCCGCCCGTGGCGGCAGCGGATTCCGGGGCGTTGCAGGGTACGATTGACCAGCTTTCCCAGCGATTAGCCCAGCTGGAATCCTCCATACAACAAACGGAGCAGCTGCGGTCGGAGTTTCAGGCATGGGTGGGCCAATTACAGACTATTGCCAGCACTGTAGAAAGTCTGATGGGGAGTTTGCAGGGAACCGTTGGCTATGGTGCCCACGAGAGTTTCATATGCAGCAGCTGCCAGTCCCAAGGCAACGTGGCGGCCAAGCTCAACTGTACCGCCTGTGGCGAGGAGAATTGGTGGGGATGGTGGCCTCCCCAGCCGCAATAACGCGGTGGAACCTTCTCGCCAACGCCCTTGGGTAAGGTGCCCCGGGTTATCCAGCAGTAATTTGCATCAGCAAGGAAGTCGAAATGAAGGAAGAATACGTAAACTCGTTTCTAGCTCCCGCCAAAATGGTCTGGGATAAAGAATTGGGTAAGTCCCTTAACCTGGTGAAGGCCGAGATTGTTTCCCACCAATTCACCACCGAAGAAGTGACCGCGATCATAGGCATCAGCGGCACCTTGCAGGGGTGTGTTCTGTACGGCTTTCCAGAAAGCACCGCGGAAGCCATTGTCGCCATAATGCTGGATGGGGAAGCCGGCAGCGCAACCGATGAGATGGGGCTTTCGGCGTTGGGGGAGATTGCCAACATGATCACCGGCAATGCCGCCACCAGGCTGGCTCAGCAGGGGTATCCCTGCGAAATAAGCCCTCCGGTGATCATTGAACCCGCCGGAAGTAGGTTTACGACGTTGAGCGGCCCTCAGATACTGGCGACATTTACCAGCGAGGTGGGGCCTTTAACGGTGCGGATCAGCCTCAACGAAACCGGTACCAGGGACTAGCCCCGGATACCGGCGAACAGCTTCGTTGGAGTTAAAATCTGCCTGCCGGGACGCCTTTTCAAGCAAAGCCAGGCCGAGCAATACTGCAGCGTGAAAGCGGGGGCGGATATTCATCTACCCCCGCTTTCTGGGACTGCCCGGCAGGAAATTCTGGCTAGGCCCTTTGAAAATAGTGATGCCTGACCTCTAATCAGACATCATCTCCTCCAGCTCCCTAAGAAAACTGGTCAGCTCCTCAGCCAGGTCTGCAGCGGGCGTATTCTCTTGGGAGTCGGCCAAACTTTTCAGGCGAGGGTCTACCTCCTGCTTCTCCCCGAACAAGTCATTAAGATCGAACTCGTCAGCTTTGCTGGTCTCCTCTTTCGAATCAAGGTCTATCCGCGGTGGCTCCTCAACCGGTGCGGGGGCATCGGGGGCTGCCACCGCGGATTCCTCTGTTAATGCCCCCACTCCCGCCGGCGCCTGGGCCCCATCAGACGAAGAAGCAGCGCCGCCAAGCCCTTCAGCGCCGGCCGCGACCGGCATTACCGTGGACCCGGAAGTTGCCTCGCTAGACTCTCGCCCGGTGGCAACGGGAGGAGCCGAAGCTGGTAGAGCTACCGCGTCCTCGTCATCTTCGTCGTCCTCCTCATCCTCGTCATCCTCGTCGCTCCCACCTTTTTTCAGAACCTTACCAAATATTCCTTTGTTGCCGCCCTTGCCGCCCATAAACTTACCGAGGAAGCCCCCACCCGACCCTTCGTCGTCGTCTCCCTCCTCCTCGTCCTCATCGTCGTCCTCATCATCATCCTCTTCGTCATCCTCTTCGTCATCGTCATCGTCGAATTCCTCGTCATCTTCTTCTTCACGGTTATTCTTAAAGCGATCTAGAAATCCCATAGCTTTCCTCTCCTAAAATACTCGCGTTTCGGGCTTCTTAAGAATAAGCCACCCGGATTGTCCTGCTTCAGGGGTGGATTCCGCCCTTCTGGTCTTTGCTCAGCCCGGTCATTCATCAGCCCCGTAGCAGTATGCCGCTGGCGATGGGAGGCACAATCACCAAGTTGAAACCGGTAAGTATGCAGGTTATCGCACCGAAGCCGGCGATATTGAGGGGATGGCCCCCCTTGGCGAACTTGGGCGCCAGGGCGTTGGATACGGTGTAGGCCAGCAAGGCGCACATGGTCAAGACGGTGATCATGGTCATATCGTGAGGCTGGAAGACCGGAAGGGCGGGCAGCGCAGCCAGGCCGACTCCGGAGGTCTGGGCTTCCAGGTCTGCCACTGCCACGGTGATCCGGTCGTTGAAAGACTTCATGATCTCCAGAATGAAGATCATCAATCCGGTCATGGCAAAGTGCAAAGGAATGGTTAGAAAAGCGAAGGGCGCCGCCGACACGCTGCGCCGGGATCTCATCAGTGCGGCATCCATAGAATATTCAGAGGCCAGAGCTCCTACCTTGTCCGGGGCCCCCCCCAAAGCGACGCCATCGGCAAAGATTCGGGTGGTCCGGTTCATTAACTCGGCCCCGCACTCATCGCGAAAGGCGTCCCAACATTTGTCCGGGCTGATATGGCTCCTCAGCCTGATCTGGAGCCGCTCAATGTAGGGCTCCAGGGTACCCATGGAGGCCTTATCCAGCTTGCCCAGCGCGTTGGCCACGGTGGACCCCAGGGATGCACACACGTTGCCCAGGGACCTGATGAACGTGGCGGTCTCCTGGTCTATCTTGTCCAGCTTAATGTCGTCCCGCCAGGCCATGAACCCGGAGGGTAGCAGAGCAAAGCCCAAAAGCAGAAGCGCGGGACCCAATCCCCAGGTAAAGGCCAATATCAGGGCCAAACAGGCTCCCGCAGGCACAAAATAGTAGAAAAACTTGACCGCCAGCTGGCGCTCCTTGGGCCCGTATTTGAACTTGTAGGTTTTGATTTCGTAGGGCGAGGTTCGATAGATGATGTAGACCCCGAAACCGGTTACCATAAACATAGTGCCCGCCAAGACGATTACGAACGTGTCAGTGATGTCGCTCAACATGGTGGAGATCATAGATACGACCACCACCAAGGACACAGACACCAGCAGCGCCGCATAGGCATCGCCCCATTTGGTCACCGTTTCCAGACTGCGATAATAGCTGTTAATGTACTGCTCCCGGTTTACCTTAGCTTCTTCCTTCAGGAATTCCTGCTCTGGATAACCGGAGGAGATAGCGCCGGCGAAGCGAAGCAGCAGGTTCCGCATTTGCTCCGCCTTGGTCTTGCGGGCAACCATTTGATAGGCGCGGGTGTACTCAAACCCGGCCCGCTTGGCCAGAATGTAGACTTGGCGGAAATAACCGACAGTACGGTAATTCTGCTTGAGGGTCCACTCCAGGATCAAGTCCCGGGGCGACCCTCCAAGGGATACCGATGCCATGTAAGTCAGGTTTGCCAGCAGGTCAAAACTGATTATGGCGTTGTCAGAAGATTCCTTCTCTATACGCTTTGGAGATGACTTTGTAGACATCTTGAAATCCTGTAATTCCTTGTTCGCTGAACCGGCGTAAAATGTTGGCCCGCCGGCTCAACTCTTCGTAGATTTCCCGCTTCCTGGTGGGGGGAAGACCCATTTTGAAGGCTATAACCTCCTCCAGCAGGTAGCTGTTCATGTGGCCGGTAAATTCAAAAGTGTCGTTAACCGGGTTCCAGCGGAAGACCTCGATGTAAGAGAAGGAGTCGGAGGAAGGGTCGTACCCCACGATCTCACTAACGGACAATATGCGCCTCCCATCCTTGCCATCGGGCAGCCGCACCATGCTCTGGATTACCACCAGGTTGAGGTTTTCTATATATACCTTGGGGATGTTGATTGGATGGCCGGTGAGACGCTGAATCAGCTTCTCTACGCTGGAGGCGTGGAAGGTGGCCATACAAGCGTGACCGGTCTGCATCGCCTGGAAGGCGATGGCTCCCTCTTCACCTCGAATCTCGCCGATGATTATCTCGTTGGGGCGCTGGCGTAACGCAGCCCTAAGGAGGTCGAACATGGTAACCGCGCTGGCGTCCTCTCCTGGTTTGCCCCGGGTCACCTCGCGAATCCAGTTAGGATGGGGTACTTGAAGCTCCGCAGTATCCTCAATGCTTACTATTTTGGCGGAAGGATGGATGAAGGTGGTGATAGCGTTCATCAGGGTGGTCTTGCCGGAGGCGGTCTCACCAGATACGAACAGGTTCATGCCATGTTCCATGGCCAGGGAGAAGTAGGCCGCGATCTCGAAGGTCAGACCGCCGAAATTCACCAGTTGGATGATGCTTAGCGGGTCATCCATGAATTTGCGTATGGTGAAATTGCTGCCGTTGCGGGAAATATCTCCGCCAAAGACCAGGTTGATACGAGAGCCGTCGGGCAAGGTTGCGTCTACGATGGGATCGCTGTAGGTTACAGGCTTGCCCATCTTCTCCGACATCTGAATGACGAAGGCGTCCAACTCCCTTTCGTTTTCGAAGGTGATGTTGGATTTGAGGCTTTTGAAGATTTTGTGTTCCAGGAAGATAGGGCCGACGCCACTGCAACTGATATCCTCGATCTGGTTGTCGGAAAGCAAGGGCTCCAGTGCGCCCATCCGCTCCTTGTCCCTAATAAGCCGATAACGCAGGCAATCCATCTGCTCCCGGGTTACCGGCAGCGGGCCATCCGGCTTTTTTTTGAGCTTTCGGCGCGCCTCTTTAATATCCCGGGGTTTCATTACCACGCAGATCTTCTTCAGGATATCCGCCAAAATCTTAGCCCGGTCCATCTGGTGGCGAGCGGAGTCGTTAAGCTCTTCCACGTAGTAAACCAGGCGGTTCTCCACCTCATCCAGCAGATCTTCGATGTCCAGCATCATGCCGGGTTCAATGGCTATGTAATAGTCCCGAATATCCGATTCGTCTGGGTAAACATGGATATAGAGCCCTCCCTTGATGGGATAGATCAAATTGGGGTTTTTCATATCCCCCATCTTTCGATCCAGCTTGGGCACGTACTGGGGAATACCTACCTCCTCCACCGGCAGGGCGTGGAGGTACTGGAGCAGGTGAGTCTTGTCTTTAGACTCTTCTTGCAAAGGAGGTGGCAAGAGCCGAAACATAGGGCAGTCGATCACGCTCCCTTTATGGGAGTGACCGCTGGGAGGGCTGAAGGGAAGAACGCTGGGTGCCATATGCCTTTCCTGGCCTTACGCTTTAGCTTTGGATATTGGTATGATTTTCATACCCAGACCGGGTTCCACGTCGAAGCTGATGATGTTTCCGGTGCTCTGGTCGGCATTACGGACCTTGGCCACTTCCATCACCTTGATCAAACGATCGCCGACCTGCTCCATACGCAGCACCAAGTGGGCGTCGCAAAGGGAGCGAACTCGGATCAACATTTTGTCGTCAACGGCATCGGTGTGACACACGCAGATGATAGTGCGACCGTAGTCGCACATGCGCTTGCACGAGGAGAAAAAATCTATGGTCGACCGTTCATCGCCGTGGGTCAGCAAGCCCGTCAGGGAATCCACTATCACCAACTTGGTGTTCACCGGCAGATGGTCGAAGTGGTCCAGCATGCTTGCAAAGGCTTCACGAGTGTTGCTGTCCTCATTGGTAATCACCGGATAAATTCGCATGCGGTCGCAGAGAAAATAGTCGGTGATATCCAGGTTGAGAGAGTTCATCTGGGACAATAAGCTCTTGACCGTGTTCTCGGTGGTATAGTAGGCCATGTTTAAATTGGAGTTCAGCGCCCCATAAGTGAAGTGTTGGCATACAACGCTTTTGCCGGCGTCGGATTGTCCCTCCATCAGCACCAGGGAACCCAGAGGAATTCCGCCGCCTAATTTTTTGTCAATTTCGTTATTACCGGTGGATATAACCTTGGTTCCGATTTCTGCACCAGCCATGTCAACTCCTTAAGTTGCCGGCCTGCCCTGGTGGTGGATTTCACCATCGTCCTCACCCAAGCAGCCCCGTCCCTTTGACAATTAACGGTTTAATCGTTGCTAACCGAGGTCTGGTCGCGGGCAGCCTTGGGGGTGTTAACCACCACCAAAACCGATGTTCCTTGCTTAACCGGCGGCGCCACTCTCAGCTCTATGGTCATAGTTTCATCCGGGTCCCACATTCGCGGATTAAAAGTATCCGGCGTGATGCCCGTGACCGGATTGGTCCACTGGTTATCGCCGGCTCCACCCTCGTTGTAAGCCAAATATTTCAGCACTGTCGCATCGGCGCTGTCGGTATACTGAACTATCACGTCCATCTCGTCGAAGCTCTGCACCGACTGGGAACCGATGTTGTCAACCAATAGGGTCATGTCGGTGCCGCTTCCAGTAACGGAAGACGTGACGGTTCCGCTGGTTATGCTTATCTCGCTGCCCGCCTTTTGTTGATTCAGCCTCCCCAGGCTTCTTATCGACTGGGCTTGGGTGCTGGAGGTCGTCAAAAAGGAGCCGAACATCAAGACCGACGCCAGCAAGAAGCTGGATATAATCAGAACCCCGGAGATTACGATGCTCATAGATCCGCTTCAGACAGGCCGGCGCTTCTGGCCAACCGGATAGAATGTCCACCATCCAGTTTTTAAATAACCGCTTTCCAATAGCCGGGCCTAAACGCTGAAATCTTTGGTGGCGCTGACGGCGTTATAGGCCGCTACCGAAACGGTGTAAGCTCCGGTGGTTACGCTTCCATCGGTCAAGTGCAGCGTTATCTTGATGGTTACCGCCTGCGTCCAATCTGTACCATTTTCCACTATGTAATCCCAATACTCCGCGCCGGAGCTGGAGCCGTGAGAGAGGCGCTTGACGCCGGACGGAGTGGTAAGGAAGATGTCGCTAGACTCCACCGGATTGATTTTTTGGGACCCAATGTTTTTTACCCAGACCAATATCTGGTCTTCGGTGCCACTGGAAGTGTCAGCAGCCACATGGATAATTTCAATGTCGGTACGGATGCGGTCCGCCGCAGAGGCGTTGGCAGCGGACAAGGCGCCCGAGCTGTCCCCTATAGCCGGCAAGACAGCGTTAATCAAAGCAACTGAGGCAACGACACTGGCAATGATCATAATGCCGGTGGTAATCGCTTTATCCATGGTTAGCTCTCGCCATCCACCCCACTACCATCTCGGCTGGCAAATTGCATCGGCGGGATCGGGACCACCGGGAGGCCCCCGGTGAGGATTCCGTGGAGATGAAACATCAGATCCACGCACTGTTCCGGACCCACTAGGGGTTCGTTGGGAGCCTCCTCCACCATGGTGGAAATGTGCAACAGTAGTTCCTGAAGCTCCGGACGAGAGTGGCGCGACTGAATGTACAGCTCTAGAATATCCCTCAGCTGCTGCTCTCCCACCCGCCGCTTGGCCACAGATGTCCAGTGCACGAGACTGGAAAGCAGGTTCACATCCAGGGGAGGACCGGCGGGTGTCTCCCCGCTGGCGGGCATCTCCCTGGTCTCCTTCAGGAGCTCCCAATACTCATCGTAGACGTTCACGCCGCGCGTTTCGGGGGAAGGGGTATCAGTAGGATGGGTTTTAATATCATCCAGTTCAGCAAGTTCTATCTCAGGTGCTTCCTGCTCCCAATCTGCGTTGGCCCGCCTCACCTCTATTCTTTTGACCGGTTCGGCTGCAGAGTGGCGAGGGCTTGGTGGGGACGAAGCGACCGGCGGTACCTCTACCCCAGGTAGATCCGGCATCAAGTCCGCGCTTGCCGGTTCTAACTCGTCCTCCTCCCGGTATTCCTCATACTCCTTCTCGATCACGGGAGCTGCAGTCACGGGGGCGGTATTGGCCGGTGCGGGTTCCGGTCCTCGCCCCGGCTTGGGCTCTTTGGCCTTCTTACTCAGGGATTTAGTTGGTGAAGGATCATCTACCTCAGCGTCTTCGACTTCTTCAACCCTCTTTCGAGACTGGGGCTGACTCTCCCTTCGACTTGATTCCTCCATGTCCCGTTCCCGCTGGGCCATGCGACGCTCTTGCTCCGCTATACGCCGTTCCTGATCCGCCATCCTCCGCTCCTGCTCGGCCAGCCCGGCCAGGTCTGGTCCGGGGCCCGGAGGGGCTTGGAACGCGGGACCGGCGGGAAAGGCGCCTGGCCCCGGACCGGGTCCGGGAGCCGGATAGGCCTGGGGCGGCGGAGCGGCAGCCTGAGGGACCACCGCAGCAGGGAAGGAACCGGGCGCTGGCCCCGGTCCGGGGACTGGCGCGGGTGGAGTCGGCGGAGCCGCCACCGGCGTAGGAGCCGCAGCGGCTACCGGAGCTGGTTCCGGCTGAACAATTGGGGTCGGAGCGACCACTTCGGCGACCACTTCGGTTACCTCCTTCTTGGGAGCGGGGGGCTCTGGGGCCGGAGCTCTTCGGGAGAAACCCGCTTCCGCCAGGGGGGAATCTTCCCGCATCAGCAGAGCTCTGAGGTCCACTAGGGTGCGCTTGACCTCCCCCTTGAGGACCTTTATCTCGTCTTCTAATGTTTCTAATCTGGTGTCGTTTTCCGCCATGCCGTCTCCCCTAGAGTTGGGGGTCATCGGAGAACTGACCCTGGTGGCAGGTGTCCTGGGAAAAGGCACCCCACCAGGGTCAGTTCATATCAGAGGCGCTACCTGAGCCAGTTGGTAGCTGCCCCGTGATCCTCACCGCACTATGTGATGTTGCTGGCCATTGTCCGGCGCTGGGTAATCACGCCGGCCGGACGCTGGCTTCGGTTCTGCTTACCTCAGGGAGATCATCAGTTCAACAGGGTGAATAGATCGAAGGAGACGGGCGTGATGCGTTGGATATAGAGCACCGCTCCCTTGGGGGGTATCACTTCCAGGGTGAATTCGGTGTCGACGAGCAAGTCAAAGTTCAGGTCGGTGCCTGACTGGGTGTCCATGTTCAGTATCTTGATCTCAAAAACCTCGCCGCGCTCCAGCATGTCGTCGCCGTCGCCGGTGCC
>SMUY01340680.1_pt1 | contig 11248 bp, 8 predicted proteins | sample 2456441 | NCBI WGS metagenome assembly SMUY01 (sample SAMN11095931, study PRJNA526329) | marine sediment metagenome | biome: Marine sediment; feature: Surficial sediment; material: Deep marine sediment; isolation source: Hadal surficial sediment | place: Pacific Ocean | collected 2014-11 | depth 0-1...
GTAGCAAGGGAAAGCCGATTTGAGTCAGATTTTTCGGTCTTTTGAGGCAAATAGCACCGCTATTTAACGAAAAAGAGCGGGAAATCTGGCCAAACTCGGCTTTTCCGCAGTAGATCATGTTAAGTCCGACAGGCTCCTAGGACTGACATCATGACGAGGTGTCGCTCTGCGTGCAAATCGGGCACGTCTAACTTTTCCACGCTATCCACTTTCAGCCAGGCGGGCAGAACCCTGATTTCGTCCTCCGGGTATTTTCCTTTCATTGCAAGAAGGCGCGTTCCCGCACCCGACAGGTGCCGGACCGATGTCGCGAACTTTAGCAACGAAGCAAATGCCCGGGAAATAATGTTGTCAAACCTGTCGCCGTTTTCAAGATCCTCGACCCGCATGTGCAGCACGCGCATGTTGGCGATATTGAGGCTCCTTTTCACGTGCTTCAAAAAGCGTATCTTCTTGCCGCCGCTATCGAGCAAAGCACAATCGAGCCCGGGGTCCACAATCGCCAGCGGCAACCCGGGAAGCCCGGCCCCGCTACCCACGTCCAGCAATCTGCCCGGCAACAGGTACGCTTTGACTGAGAGTGAATCCAGCAAATGACGGACGGTGAGGTCAGCCAGGCCGGATGCAGAGACCAGGTTGTAGGTCCGGTTCCACTGGCGAAGCAGACCGCAATACCGGATCAAATGATCAATGGCCGCGTCCTCCGCCGCTATTCCCAGCGCCGCCATCCCCCGCGCCAACTGCTCTTGCTCATTGCTGCTAGTCTGCATATCCGGGCTGCCGGATGGTCAGGTCCAGTTCCTCTGCGCGGTGGCACGCGACCCAGTCGCCACTTTCCATGCGCCGCAATGGCGGAACATCGATTTCGCAACGCTTGACCATGTAAGGGCAGCGCGTATTGAACACGCAGCCGGGCGGCGGGTCGAGGGGTGAGGGCATGTCCCCGGTCAGGCCGGTTTGGGGTTGCTGGCGCGCCAGTTTCGGATCCGGGATGGGGACAGCCTTGACCAGCGCACTGGTATAGGGGTGCAGCGGTCGCCGGTACAGCGTTTCCCGGCTGGACACTTCCATGGTCTTGCCCAGGTACATCACCATAACCCGGTCGCTGATGTGCTTAACCACCGACAGATCGTGGGCAATGAAAATCAGGGATAGCTGCAATTTTTGCTGCAGATCCTTCAGCAGGTTGATGATCTGGGCCTGGATGGAGACATCCAGCGCACTGACCGGTTCGTCACATATGACCAGTTTCGGATTCAGAACCAGCGCACGCGCAATGCCGATTCGCTGGCATTGGCCGCCCGAGAATTCATGGGGATAACGATTGATCTGGTTCGGCAGCAAGCCAACCATTTTCATCATGCCACGCACCCGCTCTTGCACCTGGACCCGGGCCAGTTTTGGATAAAAGGTCCACAGCGGCTCGGAGATGATGTCGCCCACGGTCATGCGCGGATTCAGCGATGCCAGCGGGTCCTGGAACACAATTTGCAGTTCCTTTCTCTTCTTCCGCATTTCCTCCTCATCCAGTGCAACCAGGTTTTCGCCCAACCACATCACCCTGCCCCGGTGCGGACGGATCAACCCCAGGACAGCACGCGCAAGGGTGGATTTTCCACAACCGGACTCCCCTACGATACCCAGGGTTTCACCCGCCCTGAGTTCAAAACTGACACCATTTACGGCTTTCAGTATCTGCGTATGGCTGCGCAGCAGGCTGCCGCCCCGGATCTCGAAATGCACGGCCAGGTCCTGGACCCGCAGAACCGGCTTGTCAGGGAATACCCTGCTCATGATTGCCGGTCCAGGTGACATCGGCTCAGTTGTCCTCCACCCATCTCCCTGAGTTCGGGTTTTTCGCCACAGGCATCAAACGCTTCACTGCAGCGACCCCGGAAACTGCAGCCTTTGGGTAGTGACAGCAGGTTTGGCGGGTTGCCGGGAATGGCATGCAGGCTGGTGTCGTCCACGTGGTCCAGTCTCGGAATGGAGTCCAGCAGGCCACGTGTATAAGGGTGTTTGGGCTGGTAGAAAATCTGTTCGACGCTACCACATTCCACCACCTCACCCGCGTACATCACCAGCACCTGGTCGCACAGTCCGGCCACGATCCCGAGATCGTGGGTGATCAGCACGATTGCAGTGTTGGAATTACGGCGTAATTCGCCCATTAGCTGGCTGATCTGGGCCTGCACGGTGACATCGAGCGCAGTCGTCGGCTCGTCGGCTATCAGGATGTCCGGTTGACACAACAATCCCATCGCGACCATCACCCTTTGTCTCATGCCCCCTGAGAATTCATGCGGATACTGCCGGATTCTCTGCTCGGGATCCGGAATCCGTACGGCGCGTAACATCTCGATGGCATGATCCGTGGCTTCCCGGCGGTGCAAACCCTGGTGGTGCATCAGCACCTCGGTCATTTGTTTTTCGATACTGAGGTAGGGATTGAGGGAGGTCATCGGGTCCTGAAAAATCATCGCAATATCGCTACCGCGATGCCGGTTCAACTGCTGGGCGTCCATTTCCATCAGGTTCTCACCCTTGAACAGGGCCGCGCCGCTGGCGTGACCGTTTTCCGCCAGCAGCCCCATCAGCGCCAGCATGGACTGCGTTTTTCCCGAACCGGACTCGCCGACGATGGCCAATGCATCACCGGCCTCCAGGTTAAAGTCGATACCGCTGACCGCGTGGACCTCGCCTTCAGGCGTATCAAAGCTGACCCGCAAATCCTTGACCTCCAGCAGCGGCATCAGAGCCGGTCCTTGGGGTCAAGGGCGTCACGAAGACCATCGCCAATATAGTTAAAACAGTACAGCGTAACGGTCAGGAACGTGGCCGGGAAAATCAGGGTCCACCACGCGGACTCCATGTCCTGCGCGCCGTCATTGACCAGCGCGCCCCAGGAACTCATCGGTTCCTGCACGCCCAGGCCGAGGAAGCTGAGAAAAGACTCCACCAGAATGACCTGCGGAATGGTGAGCGTGATGTAAACCATGACCACCCCCAACAGGTTGGGCACGATATGCCGGCGAATGATGTCTTTTTTACTCACGCCGCAGGCCACGGCAGCCTCCACGAATTCCATGTTCTTGATGCTCAGCGTCTGGCCGCGCACGATGCGTGCCATGTCCAGCCAGTTGACGGCCCCGATGGCCACAAAAATCAGGATAATATGACGCCCGAACACCACCATCAGCAGGATCACGAAGAACATGAACGGCAAGGCATAAATAATATCGACGATGCGCATCATCACGCGATCCGTAATGCCCCCGTAAAACCCCGCCACGGACCCATAAGTCACGCCAATCACCAGGCTGACCAGCGTGGCCACCACCCCGACCAGCAGGGAAATGCGGCCACCTTCCAGCGTACGAACCAGGATATCCCGCCCCACCGCATCGGTTCCGAACCAGTGACCGGTAATAATGCTGGGTGCGGTAGAGGTATTGTCCCAATCCGTAAAATCCGCTTCCCAGCTAATCACCATTGGCCCGATGATGACCAGCAATATTATGCCCGCCATGATCAGTGCGCTGACCACCGCAGCCCTGTTTTTAAGCAAGCGGTGCCAGGCGTCCTCCCAAAGTGAACGCCCCTTGATATCGCCCAGTTCCATGGCGGCATCAAAAGGATCGATTATTTCGACTTCAGTGCTTTTCGTCATACCGGATCTTCGGGTTGAGCAACACATAAACCATGTCGACAACAAAATTCAGAACGATGATCAACAGGCCGTAGAAAATCACCACCCCCATCACCAGCGTGTAGTCGCGATTCAGGGCGCCGGTGACGAAATAACTGCCCAGGCCGGGAATCGCATAGATGCGTTCGACCACCACCGAGCCGGTGATCAGGCCGGCGGTTGCCGGTCCAATAAACGAGATCACGGGCAACAAGGCCGGCTTCAGGGCATGCCTTAAGATCACAACACGCTCGGGCAGTCCCTTGGCACGCGCTGTGCGGATGAAATTACTGTGCAGGACTTCAATCATGCTGCCGCGGGTGAGGCGTGCAATATAGGCAATGACCGGTAAGGCCAGGGTAATGACCGGCAGTATCATGCGTTTCAATGACCAGTCCCAGCCACCGGCCGGAAGCCAGCCTGCGTACACCGCAAACACCAGTATCAGTATCGGCGCCACTACGAAATTCGGAATGGAGATGCCAAGCATGGCAAAGCCCATGGTGCCGTAGTCCACGGCCGTATTCTGCCGCATTGCCGCGGTAATGCCGATCAACGACCCCACCACGAAGGCCAGCACCATGGCCAGGGCGCCAACCGTCAGCGACACGGGAAATCCCTCCGCGATCAGTTCATTAACGGACCAGTCCTTGTACTGGAACGAGGGGCCGAAGTCGAACACGATAATCTGGCCCAGGTAGCGGAAATACTGTTGCACCAGGGGTTCGTCCAGGTGGTACTTGGCATTGAGATTAGCCTCGATTTCAGGTGGCAGGGCCCTTTCTGAATCAAAGGGTCCGCCCGGCGCCACCCGGACCATGAAAAACACTACGGTGATCAGTAACAGCAAGGTCGGTATCACGCTAAGCAGCCGCTGCAGAGCGTGCCGGAGGATGCCGTGGTCAGCGATCATGCGTTTGTGCCTGGGCCAATTGCGATTCGGCCTCCGAGGCCGACTTGAGCAAAAACATGTACCTGGAGTAGTGGTGGTCCATCACGTTGTTCTGCCAGCCTTTCACGTGCTGGTTCACCAGTCGCCGGGTGACGTAGGTGTACACGGGAATGATCGGCATATCGGCCAATAAAACGCGTTCCGCCTCCTGCATCAGGCGCCGCCGCCGGGCCGGGATGCGTTCGCTGGCGATCTCAGCCAATAGTTGATCGTACATCTCATTGCTGTAGCCAAAATCGTTTCGCCCATGCCCGGTGCGAAACAGTTCAAGAAAACTGTAGGGGTCGCCGTAGTCACTGATCCATCCGGCGCGAAACACCTGGGTGATCACTTTCTGCTCCCGGTTCTGCAAAAACACCTTCCACTCCTCGTTGACCAGGGTTGCATGAACACCCAGCTGCTGCTTCCAGATCGAGGCGATGGCCAGCGCCAGTTTCTTGTGGTTTTCACTGGTGTTATAGCGAATCTCGATGCGCAAAGGCCGCTCCTGCGTATACCCGGCTTGCTGGTACAGGCGTAGCGCTTCGGCATTGCGTTGTTCCTGTGTCCAGGTGCTCCACTCCTGGACCGGAGCCTTGTATTCGCCGATGCCGGGTGGTGTCAGGGTGAATGAGGGCAGCTCACCGAACTGGGTCACCTTGTCCGTCATTAACTGGCGGTCCAGCGCCATCACCAGCGCCATGCGCAAGTCCCGGCTTTCAATAAACGGTTCGCGTGTCAGGTTGAAGCCGAAAAAATAAGAGCCCAGCCAGGGCGAAATGACCAGTTCCTCCGGATAATGTTTCCGCAGCCACTTGAACTGGTTGTTGGGCACTTCATAGGTCCAATGCAGATCACCCGAACGGAATTGTTTAAGCGCGGTGGACTGGTCCTCGTAAGGGTAGTAAACGACCCGTTTCAGGATCACGTTATCTGCGTCCCAGTAATTGGGATTACGGACCAGTTCAATACGCGAACGCACCACCCAGCTTTCAAGTACAAATGCGCCGTTGGACACCAGGTTGCCAGGGCGGGAAAAGCGGTTTCCGAACTGCGCCAGGCTGGGCCGGTGAACCGGGTAGGTTGAAGAATGGTTCAACAGGCCCAGGAAATATGGCGTTGGGTCTATCATCCGGATTTGCAGCGTGTAATCGTCCAGTGCCTCCACGCCAAGTTTCGAGGGCGGCATTTCATTGGCCAGGACTTCCCGGGCATTTTCAATCGGCAACAGCACCTGCGCGTAATTGGAAGCTGTTTCCGGATCTGCGCTGCGACGGAAGGCAAACACGAAGTCATCGGCAACAACGGGATCACCGTTTGACCACGCGGCTTCACGACGAAGATAAAAGGTGTAGGTCTTGCCGTCGCGGCTGATATTCCAGCGCAATGCAGCACCCGGAATCACCGAACCGTCAGGCGCTTCAGAAGTGAGTCCTTCAAAAAGATCCCTGAGAATATGGGACGAAGGCACACCCTCTGCCAGGTGCGGATCAAGTGTCTGCGGCTCTTCCCCGTTCGCACGGTGCAATACCTGCTCAACAGCCAGCACGGAAGGGTCCGGGCGGCCATTGTTCAGCACCAGGTCTACCGGCCGGGCCCGTTGACCTTTTTCCGGCGCACCCTCAGTATTTTCGCCGCCACAACTCGCCAGCAGGAAAATTCCTAGCAGCGATAAAAAGTTAATAGCCGGGTTTCGCTTCACGATGCATGGATTCTATGAGATCAGCCGGGTCATGTGTATCCTAGGGAACCTCTGATTTATTCCGGGCGAAGCAGATTGTGATCTAAAATGTTCAGATTCAAGGCGCGAATCGCACGTAATAGCTGGCTATTGCGAAGCCAACCTTGATCTGAACGGGCAACGCAGAAGCTGGATATCTTAGACGCAAGATGTGAGTTCGCGAATAGATCAGAGGTTCCCTACTGTAGTGCATTCGTAATTATTGGCACATTCAGAGGCAAACTGTGAGGTAAGCAGCGTTTGAACCAGGAAAAATCAAAAGTATTCATGGAAAACCGGGCGCAACTGGTTGAATACATGGAGTCCGGAAACAAGCCGGAGTCTCAATGGCGCCTGGGCACCGAGCATGAAAAATTCGGGTTTTCATGCAGCGAAAATTCACCCCTGCCCTATGAAGGCACATGCAGTATTCGCGCGATCCTCGAAGGACTCGTGCAGAATTATGAATGGCAGCCGATCCGGGAACATGGCAAAACCATCGCGTTGTTCGATGACGCGGGTGCAAGTGTGACGCTTGAGCCCGGCGGCCAACTCGAGTTATCGGGCGCCTTGCTCGACAGCCTGCACGATACCTGCCGGGAAGTGAATGCCCACCTCCGTCAGGTTAAATCGGTGGCGGAGCCCATCGGTGCATGCTTCCTCGGCATGGGATTTCATCCGACACTGCGGCGCGCGGATACCCAATGGGTGCCCAAGGGCCGTTACACAATCATGCGGAATTACATGCCCACCGTCGGCAGCCTGGGGCTGGATATGATGAGCAGGACCTGCACGGTCCAGGTTAATCTTGATTACTCTTCAGAGGCAGACATGGTGCAAAAGTTCCGCACCTCACTGGCGCTGCAACCGGTTGCTACCGCGCTGTTCGCGAACTCTCCGTTCGTGGAAGGCAAGCCCTGCGGTTTTGTCAGTTATCGATCATATGTGTGGGAAGACACAGATCCGGACCGCACCGGCATGCTTCCTTTTGTGTTCGCAGGCGATTTCGGTTTTGAGCGTTATGTGGACTACATGCTCGATGTACCGATGTACTTTGTACACCGTGGAAGCGAGTACCTGGACGCTTCCGGCCAATCGTTCAGGGACTTCATGGCGGGCAAGCTGCCTGCACTGCCCGGCGAAATCCCAACCGTGGAAGATTGGGAGGATCACCTCACTACGGCCTTCCCGGAAGTCCGCCTGAAGCGTTTTCTGGAGATGCGCGGTGCGGACGGCGGACCCTGGCACAGGCTGTGCGCCCTGCCCGCGTTCTGGGCCGGCCTTTTGTATCACGCTTCCTCACTGGACGCCGCCTGGGACCTGGCGTCGGACTGGACCATGGAGGAACGCCAGAAGCTTCGTCTCGATGCGCCCAGGTTGGGTCTGAAGGCCTCCATCCGCGGCCGCACCCTGCAGGAGATAGCGCTGGAGTTGCTGGACATGGCCCACCAGGGCCTGACTGCCCGGGCCCGCCTCGATGCCGCCGGCGCCAACGAAACGGGATTCCTTGCGCCATTAATCGAAACCGCTGAAAGCGGCATTACGCCGGCTGAGAAAAAACTTGCGCTATACCACGGGCGGTGGAATCAGTCGGTTGACTCCGTGTTTGAAGAATTCGCGTACTGAACAGACCCCAATCATCCAGGGCCAGTTTAAGATGTTACCGATTTCTGAACTGAAAAGACGCGACATCTTCAATGCATAACAATTCACCTGGGCGCCTTGAGCGATTCCTGCTGATTGCCCTGTTGGCCAGCCTGGCCATTGCCCAGCCCCTGTTTAACCTGTTGGGTTCCCAGGCGGAATTCCTGGTCGCCCACCGTTTCACGGCCTTGGGCCTGACCGCTTTTGCATTGTTGCTTGGGTTGGCCATTCCGGTTGCGCTGGCGCTTGTCCCGATCCTGGCAAACCGGATCGGGGCAGCATTCGGAAGTTTGGTGTTCGGCCTGTTTTTTGTGCTATTGGCCGCATTGACCTTGTTGCCACTGGCACTCTCCGCCGGTTTGCAGGGTGCATCCGCTGTTGCCATTGCACTATTTGCATCCCTTGCGCTCATATTGCTGTACTGGAAAGTATCTGTGCTGCGCCTGTTCTTCAGGTTCCTGACACCGGCCGTGCTGGTTTTTCCGTTGGCATTCCTGTTTTTTTCGCGAGCAAGCCCATTGCTGCTATCCCGGTGGGACATTTCCGCAGACGGCCTGGTCACTCTGCAGTCAAAACCCGACATCATTTTCCTGGTACTCGATGAGTTCCCGCTGGTATCGCTGCTGACCAGCGACCTTGAAATCGATCATCAGCGTTTCCCCAACTTTGCCCGGCTCGCCGATCAGTCCAATTGGTACCTGGCGGCAACCACCGGGGCAGTGGTAACGGTCGATGCCGTGCCCGAAGCTCTGACCGGCATAGAAGCCGACCCGGGTACAGAAAAGCTGCCCATCGCTGCGCATTTCCCGCGCAACCTGTTCACCCTGCTGCAGGGCGGCTATGACATGGCAGTGATGGAAACGGCAACCCGACTGTGTCCACGCCAGGTTTGTACAACTCAGGAAAGTGCAACGCAACCGCGGCAGGCGCCACGACGGCTGGTCAATGACCTTGCATTGATCTATGCCCATATCGTGACCCCGCTTCCGTGGGCACAAAGATTGTCTTCAATCTCTGACGCCTGGTCGGGATTCAATACCGGGCAAGCCATCATCGCTTCACAAGATCCGGGTCTGGCCGAAGCCCTGGGCGTTGCCGACCTTTCCAGCCAGATGAAATGGAATTCACGCAGCGCCCGGTTCCGGAACTTCATAGACCGCATCCAGACGGGAGAACGCCCGCGTTTATATTATTTCCACAGCCTGTTGCCCCACCGCGTGTGGCGTTATCTGCCCGACGGCCGGCAATACCTGCTCGATGAGGTCTGGGCTGCGCTTGATCCGCCGCATTCCCGTCCGGGTGCAGATGGGAAAGTATTCGGGCACGCCTGGCAGGATGACGAACTGGCGGTCAACATGGCGTTGCAGCGGCATATCCTGCAGGTGCAATTCACTGACCGTTTACTGGGTGAGCTACTGGATCATCTCGAATACCAGGACATGCTTGACGATAGCCTGCTGATCGTCATGGGGGACCATGGCGCCAGCTTTATGCCCGGCCAGCCGCGCCGGGTGGTCACCATGAAATCCCTGACGGATATTTCCGCAATCCCGCTGTTTATCAAACTGCCGAATCAAATCGAGGCTGACAGGATCAATTCTCCGGCTGCCCTCATGGACATACTGCCGACCATTGTTGATGCGCTGGGCATCGTGGTCGACTGGCCATTCACGGGTACATCGCTGATTGACAGCAATCGAAAGCCAAGAAAAACCGTTACCATCAAGAACGCACATGGCGCGGCCTTTGACTACCCGGTTGAACAACACCTGGCACACCTGGCACAGCGGGCAGCCGGACACGAGGAAATTTTCGGTCGCGGCACCGGACCCGGTTTCTACTCTATCGGACCCAACGCAGAACTGATCGGCACACGACCCGAAGCGTACAAGCTCAGCGTGTCATCAACGGTTCGACTATCGATTGATGCCGCGAATCTATACCGCGATGTTGATCCCGCTGCTGATTTCGTACCCTTGCATCTGAGCGGAACATTAACCGGCGCCCTGGCCGGTGACACACCGCTGGATCTGGCCTTCAGTGTCAACGGTATTATTCGGGCAACAGGCCGAACCTACGACATTGAAGGCTTCGAAGACCAGTTTGCTGTTCTGCTGCCACCGGAAGCACTGATCGAGGGCGAAAACATTGTGCAGGTTTATCAACTGGACAGTTCAACGGGTGAACTTCGCCTTGTCGCGTTACAGCAAGCGGATCTTCCTGTTTATCGAATGGCAACACGGGGCCGGCAACGGTTGATCATTGATGCAAACGGCAAGCAATTCGCCGTGCAAAGTGGAATGACCACAGGCGAGGTGGTAAGCATAGAGGATGAAGGCGCGGCCCTGCATAAGCTGCAAGGCTCTGTGCCAACAGGGGCTTTGGCAATACCGAGAATCGTCGTATTCAAAGACGGGCAATTTGCCGGCAGCAGTAACGCGGTTGAAGGTGTTTTCAATATTCCAATTCGCTCCGGCACCCAGACAGGCGTGGACAAATCCTTGTTGGAGCTCTATGCATTGAGCGAAACCGCCGCGGTGGAACTGAACTACCCTGAGCCCTGCTCCCCGCACTGGAGCTTTGCAGCACCCGCCAACTGGCAGGGTATTGATTGCGTTGCACCCGCCAAAAATCCCCTGCGTTGGCAAGATGGCGTGTACCGGGCGAATTTGAATTTTGCGCAAATGGACATCAGGCAATACATGGGCCGGGGATGGGATTTCCACGCGGGTGAAGCCAGTTGGGCAACCGGTCAGCAGGCCGATTTGGAATTTCCGCTACCGGATCAGCTTCAGGGTCTGAAATTCAAGGCTATGGTACATCCGTTCCTGGCGCCTCCAACGCTTGATCACCAGGACATTTATGTCCTGGCCAACGGTGAAAACATCGGGTACTGGAAGCTGGATCAATCAGGTTTTACCGCAATTGAGTGGCAGGTATCCGCTCAATTACTTCAAAAAGCCGGCCACACTTTGCAGTTGTCTTTCCTGATGCCGGATGCCGCCTCACCAAAATCCCTGGATGCCGGTGCAGACCTGCGTATCCTGGGACTGGCTTTCAGGAGTATTGAAATTATCGCCGCCACTGAAATGAAGCCACCCGAATAGACCGGAACCCTGGTGGCCCAAAGAATGGGGTGAGGTGATATCGCCCCGAAGCAAAATCCGGCCCTAGCCTGCATAATTCACCAAGGCAGACGGCAAAATGCAAGTTGTCATTTCAATTCAAAACCTTACAAGATATTTGAGCGATTTCCTGATTTACA
>SMUY01047762.1_pt1 | contig 11240 bp, 9 predicted proteins | sample 2456441 | NCBI WGS metagenome assembly SMUY01 (sample SAMN11095931, study PRJNA526329) | marine sediment metagenome | biome: Marine sediment; feature: Surficial sediment; material: Deep marine sediment; isolation source: Hadal surficial sediment | place: Pacific Ocean | collected 2014-11 | depth 0-1...
TCGGTAATCCAAGTGCGTCAAAGTAATGCTCCGGCAGTGCAATTGCAAGTGCAGGACTGCGGCTCGTAAGTGCTTTCAATGATCTTGTACAGCGCAATATTGAGCGCGATGTTGTAGTTGTTGATCGGGTTAGATTGAGATCCTAAAATGTGACATGGTATGCGGCTTGCTCGGACATCAGCCGGCCGCCAGAGTCGGTGGGCCGGTGGCCGAGGTAGCGCTGAGCATTCACGCCTGAAGAAACCGCCAACAGAATGACGAGTCCAATTTGTGAGACAAATCTGTGCAGCATTACCTCCTTCCGTTTCGCCTTTTTACTTTGGGCAAAGCAAGAGTGAATTTAGAAAAGTCCTGACCGAAACAGTTTATTCACCACAAAGCCGTTCAAAGCATCGGCGCTTCTCACTCCGACCCTATTCGCGGCGGGAAGCAACCATCATCTTGCCCGGCCAATTCATTTGCGACAGTAGAATCCCCAACAACATTAAACCGCAACCTGCCAGCGCGCGCAGGGACATGCTTTCTCCAAGCAGCAGCCAGCCGCCAATGGCAGCGAATACCCCCTCCAGGCTCAAAATAATGGCCGCATGCGATGGGTGCGCATTCTCCTGCCCGACTACCTGCAGGGTGTAGGCAAGGCCCACCGACATCACCCCGGCATAGAGAATGGGGATCGCCGCACGCTGAATGTCGAGGACTCCGTTGGTCTCGAAAGCCACTGCGACCAGCGCGCTCAAGGCAGCACACACGATAAATTGCGATAAAGCCAACTTCAGAGAATCTGTTCTGGATGAAAACATGCCGATGAGCAAGACGTGGCCGGCCCAGACAAACGCGCCGATCAGCACCAGAAAATCGCCGCGGGCAATCGTGAACTGCTCGCTAAAACTCAGCAGATAAAGCCCTGCCGCCGCCAGCAACGATCCGGCCCAGGTGTTCCGTCCCGTGCGTTGGCCCCAAAACATGCCGAGAATCGGGACCAGCACCACGTACAGACCCGTTATGAATCCGGCATTTCCCGCGGTGGTAAACACAATGCCGACCTGCTGCAGCGAGGAGCCGACAAACAAGAGAAACCCTGCGGACAAGCCGCCAACCAGGAGCGTGCGGCTTTTGGCAGACTCGACGGTTTCACCCCGCTGTCTTTTCTTCCGGTCCAAATAAAGAATCACGGGAAGTAAAGACGCCGCGCCTAGGGTAAAGCGCACCGCGTTAAATGTGAACGGGCCGACGAACGCCATCCCGGAGCGTTGCGCCACAAAAGCGAGTCCCCAGATTGCGGCGGTGAGGAAAAGCAGGAGTTCGGATTTGACCTCTCTTGTGTCCATAGGCATTTTTCAGTTAAATCGGTCCACCCGTAAAGGCGAAAGGTCGCAGCCCGGCGTGCTTCTTGTGAGGATGTCTGCAACCAGGCGGCCGGTGACCGGCGCCAGGGAAATGCCGAGCATGGCGTGGCCTGTGGCCGCGACCAGGTTGCTGAATTTCTTGAACCGGCCAATGAACGGCAGGCCATCCGGCGTGCAGGGACGCAGTCCGCTCCAGACCTCTGCGCTTTGCAATCCACTTGTGTCGAAATTGGGATAGTAGTCGGAAATCGCATCGAGCATGGCATGAACCCGGCGCCGGCTGATAGCAGGATCGAGCCCCGCCAACTCCATGGTGCCCGCGAAACGCAGACTGTCAGAAAACGGCGTCACCGCCAGCCTGGCTTCGACCAGAATCGCAGGAATGTTTGGCTTTTGTTTCGGATTTTCGACGGTGACACTGTACCCTTTGCCCGCCTGCACCGGCAATCGAAGCCCCAGACCACGAACGATGTCCGGCGACCAGGCCCCGCCGGCGAGCACAAATTCGTCCGCCGTGAATTTGGCGTCCGGCGTGAGTGCGCTGCTGATTTGACCGTTGGCGAATTCAAACCCGGTCACTTCCACGCCGGTGAGAAGGATGACGCCGCGTTGTTCAAGCGCAGTCCGTAGCCCCATGATGAACGCTTCCGGCTGCAGATGCGCATCCTGTTCATAATAAACCCCCCCTACCGCTGAAGTCGAGATTCCGGTTTCCAGATTTTCAATTTCGTGCGGTTGCAGTTCATTGACTTGCAGTCCGATTTCCCGCGCCAGCTCCGCTTCGCGGCGCTCGGTTTCAAATGTCTTGCGGTTTTTGTAAAGCATGAGCAGGCCTTTTTTCGAAAGACCGCACCCCGCGATGACGCCGGCTTTGTCGAGTTGCTCAAAAAGCGCATGACTGGTTTGCAGAAGCTCATACAGAACGGGGACCGATTTGCGCATCCGGCTTTCGCTGCAAGCGCGCATGAATTGCCACACCCAGGAGAGAAGGTCAAGGCTCAGGCGCGGTTTGATGTAAAACGGACTCTTGCGCTTGAACATCCACTTCACACCGTGAGCCACGATTCCGGGCGCTGCCAGTGGGATGATGTGACTCGGCGCGATGAGTCCGGCGTTTTTATCCGAACAGGCCGAACCGATTTCGTCCCTCTCCACCAAAGTTACGCTGAGGCCACGTTCTGCCAGGTAGTAAGCCGTGCACAGCCCAATGGCGCCACCGCCGATAATCAGGGTGTCTGATTTTTGTGTCATTGTTGGAATCGTCTGGAGCAAGAGAAGCGTACACTAAATGATGTGGATCGTTGGATTAATGGAGTAGTAGCGCGTTTCCCAGGCTTCCCACACTCCAACACGCGGTGGCCGCCCGCCCCGCTAAACCACCTGAAACCCGTGCGCATACGGATCATCATCGTCGATGAAAATCGTGTTCAAACCCGTGACGTGCGCCCAGCCCTCAATGCTCGGAATGATGGCGTCCCGGTCGCCGACCTGCGTCTTTGCTTCGACGCGCCCACGGAAAAGGCTGCCGATGATGCTTTCGTGCACGAATTCGTCTCCGACGTCGAGCTGGCCGCGGGCTGCCCACTGCGCCATGCGGGCCGAGGTGCCCGTGCCACACGGCGATCGATCAATGGCCTTGTCGCCGTAGAAAACAGCGTTGCGAGCGTGCGCTTCCGGCTGCGTTGGCTTGCCGGTCCACTGGACATGGCTGAGACCGCAGATGGTGTCGTCTTCCGGATGAACAAACGTGTATTTTCCATTCAGCCGCTGGCGCAACGTCCGGCTCATCTGAATCAACTCACCTGTGGAAAATTCAGCCATGTCCTTAAAATTATCCTGCGCGTCAACGATGGCGTAAAAGTTACCGCCGTACGCAACGTCCACTTTCAACATCCCAAGTTCCGGGGAATCCACTTCAAGGCCGGCGGAATCCAGATATGACGCGACGTTGACAATTCTCACTGACACGACCTTGTTGCCGTCTTGTTTGAAGAAGGCTTCCACCAGACCTGCCGGCGTTTCCAGACGGAGCCTCCCGGGCGTTTTGGGCGACACCAGACCGTGCTCGATCATCACGGTCACTGTTCCGATAGCGCCGTGGCCGCACATAGGCAGGCAGCCACTGGTCTCAAGGAACAGAATCCCGACATCGTTGGCCTGGTCGCTTGGTGGGTAAAGAATGCTGCCGGACATCATGTCGTGGCCGCGCGGTTCGAACATGAGGCCCGTGCGGATCCAGTCGTATTCCGCTAGAAAATTCCGACGTTTCTCGCTCATGTTCTTGCCGTCCAGAAACGGCCCGCCGCCCGTCACAACGCGCACAGGATTGCCGCACGTGTGGGCGTCGATGCAAAAAAAAGTGTGTCGTGCCATTCTCGGTTTCTGTTGCTGATATGCGAAAGGAATGTTAGTCAAAGAGGCTCAGAGGGCACAGAGATTTTGATCCAATAGGTTGTGCCAATGATCTTAAGCCTTCCCTATAATTTGCTTTGTTTTAGATTTGGATCGATAACAATTTTTGCTCTGCTCAAAGGTCTAGCGCGGAACGCGTAAACTGATCAAGATAGTCCAGCAGTCGGTCAGAAGAAGTGCTGGCCTCAATCTCGTCCGAATTTGCAACCGCGCTCATCACGCCGGCGTGCAGTTTGGCGGATGCGCCCAGGTCGCCGTTTTCCTGGTACATGTACCAGAACCTGCGGCAGTGGGCGTGCAGCGACGCACAGGCGCGCACGGCAAAAGCATTCCTGGCTGCGGCTTCCATGATGCGATCAGCGTTGCGATCGAGGCGCATGAAAGCCGTCAGATCGCGATCCAGAGCGGTTACAATCATCGCATCTGCCAGTTCCTTTAGTTCGTCGCGCCGGCTCTGCGTCGCCCGCCGGGCCGCACGCGACGCGATGAGCCGGTCCAGCACACGCCGCGTTTCAAGCAGGGCCAGGTGGTCAGCAATGTTGATTTCGCTGATAATCATACCGCGGCGCGGCAGCATGGAAACAAGCCTTTCCGCCGACAGTCTTTGCAGCGCCTCACGAATTGGCGTGCGCCCAATATTGAGCTTTTGGCTCAGGTCGCTTTCGGAGAAACTGCTGCCCGGTGGTAGCTCCAGCGTCACAATCATTTCTTCGATCAAGCGATAGGCTTTCTCGGCGAGGCTTTCCGGCTGTTGGTTCATTTTTCTTGAGATATGTGTTGCCCGAGAGTCACAGAGGACTCAGAGAAAAAACTCTGTACCCCAAGGTACAATTTGACAAAAGTTGTCGCTTTGAAGCCCAACTAAAATTCGGTTATCGACATCTTGTTCTATCTTACGCCAACGTATAACTTGTTTTCACTGTTGTGTAGAATTCCACTGCATAGCTGCCCTGTTCGCGCGTGCCGTAACTCGATCCTTTGCGGCCGCCAAACGGCACGTGGTAGTCCACGCCGGCAGTTGGCAGGTTGACCATCACCATACCGGCATCGGCGTTGTTGCGGAAATGCTCGGCGTATTTCAGCGAGGTGGTGCAAATGCCGGAGGACAGGCCGAACTCGGTATCGTTGGCTACGGCCAGTGCCTCCTCGTAGTCCTTCACTTTGATGACGCTTGCCACCGGACCAAAAACCTCTTCCCGGTTGATGCGCATGGAATTGTCGGTTTCGGTGATGAGTGCCGGGGCCATGTAGTAGCCGTCCTTTTCACGCTGCAAATGCTGGCCGCCGCAGATCAGGTTGCCGCCTTCGCTCTTGGCAATTTCAATGTATTCGAAATTCTTGCTGAGCTGCGCTTCGTCGACCACCGGGCCGATTTGCGTGCCCTCAGCTAACGCGTCATCCACTTTGAGCTGCTCGACTTTTTTCTTCATGGCTTCCACAAATTTATCGTGAATGCCAGCCGTGACAATCAACCGGCTCGATGCGGTGCAGCGCTGCCCCGTTGAAAAATATGCGCCGTTTATGGCGCAGTTGACCGCTGTGTCGAGATCGGCGTCGTCGAGCACCACCTGCGGATTTTTACCGCCCATTTCCAGCTGTACTTTGGCCATACGCTGGGCGCACTTCACAGCGAGCTGCCGGCCCACCGCCACAGAACCGGTGAAGCTGATGCCAGAAACGTCCGGATGATTGACCAGTGCTTCGCCAACGATGCTACCTTTGCCCATGATCAGGTTGAAGACGCCTTTGGGCAATCCCGACCGGGCGATGATCTCGGCCAGCGCCCAGGCACAACCGGGAACGAGGTCTGCCGGCTTGAAAATCACGGCGTTGCCAAAGGCCAGTGCCGGCGCAATCTTCCAGGCCGGAATGGCAATAGGAAAATTCCACGGTGTGATAAGGCCGACAACCCCGATTGGCTCGCGCTGAACATCCACACCGATTCCTGGCCGCACCGAACGAATATGTTCACCGCTCATGCGCAAAGCCTCGCCCGCGAAAAACTTGAAAAGCTGTCCGGCACGTGCTGTTTCACCGATGCCCTCCGGCAAAGTTTTGCCCTCTTCGCGGGAAAGCAGTCGTCCCAACTCCGCTTTGCGTGCCAGAATCTCGGTGCCGATAAAATCCAGCACGTCGAAACGCTGCTGCGGTGTGCTGCCGGCCCATTCGGCGGTCGCTGCTTTGGCTGCCGAAACCGCTGTCGCCACATCAGGAGCCTCTGCCTGCGAAAAAACACCGACGATATCGCTGGTGTCGGAAGGATTGATGTTGTCTCTTGCCTGAGAAGCGTCTTGCCACTCACCACCGATAAAGTTCTTTTGTCTTTGCATAACTATTTTCCTGGTTTGGTCAAATACGTTGTCCAACCTACTTCCGTTTTGTCACCGCTGGCAACTCCAGTTGCGTTTCTAACGCTTTGGAAATGATCTGCATGACCCGTTTTCGCTCTTCGCCTGCCAGCGGCAGCCTGGGTTTCCGGACATTCTCGTTGCCGACGCCGGCCATGGCTTCCGCCAGCTTGATGTTCTGTACCAGCTTGGTGGAAACGTCGAGATCCAAAACCGGCTTAAACCAGCGGTAGATTTTCACCGCTTCATCAATTCTACCTGCTTTCACCAGATAGTAGATGGCTACAGTCTCTTTCGGAAAAGCGCACACAAGTCCGGCAAGCCAGCCGTCCGCGCCCAGAACCAGGCTTTCCAGCGCAAGGTTGTCCACGCCGACAAAAAGTTGATAGCGATCACCGACAAAATTGATGATGTCTGTCACCCGCCGGATGTCATCAGACGATTCTTTGATGGCAGCGAATTTAGGCTCGTCCGCAAGTTCTGCAAACATCTCCGGCGTGACGTCGACGCCGTAGGCCACTGGATTGTTGTAAATCATGATCGGCCTTTCAGCCACTAACGCCACGTCCCGCAAGTACTGCATGGTTTCACGCGCATCGGAAACATACCGCATTGGCGGCAACAGCATGAAGCCATCCGCGCCATTTTTCGCACCGCTCTCAGCGCAACGGCAGGCCTCTACAGTGGTGGTCTCGGCGATACACGCCAGCACCGGCACGCGGCCGCTGCTCACCGCAACTGCAGTCTTCAGGACTGCCTGCTTTTCTTCGGCAGTAAGCGTGCTGTTTTCGCCGAGTGAACCCGTTACGACCAGGCCATGAACGCCTGCTTTGATTTGAAAATCGAAATGCTTCTCCATTTCGGCGTGGTCCAGGCTTTCGTCTTCTTTAAATTTTGTTGTCACCGCCGGGAAAACGCCGGCCCAATCAACTTTCATGTCCGATCTCCGTGAAAGCAAAAGAGGAATTAGATATGCAACTAATATATCAGATATATATTTAAAATGCCAGAACTAAAATTATAGAACAGAGATTTTATGGATCAAGTGAATGCGTGTGAATTTGAGGTGCCATCAAGTCCTCAAATCCGTCAAACATTCCCACTCTGCATCATCTTCGAATCACGACAGATTCAATTACGTCCCCTTCTTGAATCAGGTCCACGATATCCATGCCGGAGGTAACGCGTCCAAAAATTGTGTAGCGGCCGTCGAGGTGAGGTTGTGGCGAATGAGTGATGAAGAACTGGCAGCCTTCGGTGTCTTTGCCGGCGCTGGCCATACCGACCATACCACGCAGGTAGTTATGCTTGTTGAATTCGGAACGGATGGAGTAGTCTGGCCCGCCCCAGCCGTCTCCGCGCGGGTCGCCGCCCTGAATGACGAAATTGGGCGCCACCCGGTGGAAGGTCAGGCCATCGTAAAAACTCCGCTCTGCCAGCCTCGCAAAATTAAGCACGGTGAGGGGCGCAGCTTCTGCCAGCAATTCAAACTCAATATCGCCGCGTTCTGTCCTGATGATAGCATGCGCGCCCTGCAATTCGAGTATTTCGCTGTACTGGTAACGAGGCTGTGCTGGGGATGGGTTGAGGGTAACTTGCAGAGAATCGCTGCCGGTGATGGCGGTGAGCGCTGCTGAAGCGGCACGGGCAAGGACTCCATCGGTCGAAGCGAGTGCATTTTCAAGAAGCGGAACAGCTTCTTGCGCTCTAAATTTTGCCAGCGCTGCGAAGATCATCTGCGCCGACTCCGGGTCCACCGGCTTTGGCAGATTCTGGTAAGCGCTGACGACGCGTCCGGCATGGATCTTGTTTCGGAGTGAATCCGCACTCAACTTTTCCGCTGCGATGGCGACCAGTACCGGGTCGTTTTCTCCTAAAGCGCTCAAGTAAACTTTGGGATCGTAATACCCCTTGATCTTGCTGACGGCTTCAAGAATGGCGATCTTGATAACCGAATGGCTACTGTCGTAGCTGGCTTCCAGAATTCTAGCAACATTACGCGATCCGATTTCACCCAGCGCTTCCATGGCACGGGCGCGCAGCAGGCTATTTTCGTGAGCAGAAAACCGAGCGATAGTCGGGATGGCTTTCTCTCCCATCAGTTTGGCGTAAGCGATGAGCCCAAATCCGATTTCCGGTATGGTCCACTCTTCGTGACCGTTGCTGCCGGCGAAAAGTTGCTCGATTTGGTTCTTGGCGAGATTGAGCTCGCGACTGTTTTCCCGATAACCGCCTTCTTGCAGAGCCGCTGATAAACCGATGGCCTGGATGATGGCCACGCGTACCTGCTGCGGCTGATCGAGCAGCGTGAGATAATTCGCACCCAGCGTGAGCGGATAGTTCGCCAAGGCACTGGCTGCGTTTACGCGCACGCGCCAGTCCGTATCGCTGCGCAGCACATTGCCGAGCGCTTCGGGAAAGGTGTAGGCCTTGAGATTGCCAAGCGCCCGCACCGCGAACATCCGGACACGCGGGTCAGGATCCTGGAGCACATGCATCAGCGGTTCGGGCTCGACGGTCTCACCGACACGCATCAAGGCGTAGGCCGCTTGCCAGCGTACTTCGGCATCACCATCCTGCAAACACTTTGTGGTTTCATTGGTCAGCGCAGGATCGCGCAAGCCGCGCCGCGCCAGTCTGCCAGCCGCCAGGGCCGCCTCTGCCCGCACGTCTGCCTGTAGAGATCTAAACTGTCTTCGCAGCACTGAGAGTGTTTTGGTCGTACCGATTTTGCCGAGCGCTTCGAGAATGCGCCGTTTTACTGCAACCACATCTTTAAAGGTAAGACGCCTAATGAGTGCTTCCTCAGCAGTCGCACTGCCCATTTGTCCCAGCGCAAATGCAGCAGTCAGCCGAACGTTGTGGTTGACGTCGTTGAGCAGTTTTGTCACTTCAAAAACGCAAGTTGAATCCTGAAGTTTGCCCATGGCCTCCAGAGCACGGGTGCGAATCATGGGTTCCGGGTTTTTCAGGAACGGTAAGAGTTTATGGCAAGGCTGGCGCTGATCTTCCAGCTTCAGAATTGCTTCGAATTCCGCCTCGTGTTTTATGCAACTCGATGAGATAAGACTTAGTAATAAGAAGGCAATGGCGCGTTTCATAGTTGAAAATATAAGCTTTAAGTTCCTTTCAGTCAAGAGATTTAAAGAGGTTCGCTTGCTATTCATCAACTTTTTGCTAATTTAGGGACATGATTCAAGTATCAAATCTGACCAAATCGTACGGCGCGCAGGTGTTGTTCGAGGATGTGAGTTTCAGCCTGAACAAAGGCGAACGCGTCGGCCTGGTGGGCCGGAACGGGCACGGTAAGACGACCCTGTTTCGGTTGATTCTGGGTGTAGAAACGCCGGATTCCGGCGCAACCAGCATTCCTAAGAATTACAGGATCAGCTATCTTCAGCAGCATCTCGATTTTACGAAAGCAACCGTGCTGGAAGAAGCATGCCTGGGCTTGCCACCCGGCCAGGAGCACGATGCCTGGCGCGCCGAAAAGGTGCTGGCGGGTCTGGGATTTTCCAGCGAGAATGTGAATCGCCCGGCGGCGGAATTTTCCGGCGGTTTCCAGGTGCGGTTGAATCTGGCCAAAGCGCTGGTGTCCGATCCCGATTTGCTGCTGCTCGATGAGCCCACCAACTATCTCGATATCGTGTCCATCCGCTGGTTGACGCGCTTTCTGCGGGCGTGGAAAAGCGAGTTGATGCTGATCACGCACGACCGCAGTTTCATGGACAGCGTCACCACGCACACGTTGGGCATTCACCGCAGGAGCCTCCGCAAAATTCAAGGCGGCACGGAAAAGCTTTATAATCAGATTGCGTCGGAAGAAGAGATTTATGAGAAGACGCGTGTGAACGATGAAAAGCGGCGCAAAGAGGTGGAGCAGTTCATCCGGCGATTTCGCGCCAAAGCGCGACTGGCAGGGATGGTGCAATCGCGCATAAAGACGCTTGAAAAACAGCGGCGCAATGACAAGCTTGAGAGGATCGATACCCTGGAGTTTTCGTTCCGGTCTAGCCCGTTCAACGCCAAAATGCTGATGGATGCGCGCAATGTTTCGTTTGCCTATGACGGCCAGCCGGAGCTGTTTGAAAGGCTCAACCTGACCGTTGCACCCGGCGACCGCATTTGCATCATGGGCAAGAATGGCAAAGGCAAAACCACTTTGATGAAAGTGCTGGCAGGGGCGTTAGCGGTAAAAAGCGGTGAAATCAACACGCATCCGGCGCTTAAGATCGGCTATTTTGAACAGACGAATACCGCAGGCCTGGCTCCGAATCATACGGTGGAGCAGGAAATCATGCTTGCTGAAGCCGGGTGCACGCAGCAAGAAGCGCGCAACATTGCCGGCGCCATGATGTTCAGCGGCGACGACGCACTGAAAAAAATATCAGTGCTCTCCGGTGGCGAAAAGAGCCGCGTCCTGCTCGGCAAGCTACTGGTATCGCCCGCTCACCTGATGCTGCTCGATGAGCCCACCAACCACCTTGACATGGAATCGTGCGACTCGCTCATGGCGGCCATCGATTCCTTTGACGGCGCAGTCGTTCTCATTACGCACAACGAGATGTTTTTGCACATGCTTGCGACCCGCTTGGTGGTGTTTGACCGCGGCAAACAGTTCGTGTATGAAGGCGGCTACCAGGACTTCCTGAACGACGTCGGTTGGGAAAGCGACGAGGAGAACGGCAAATCGTCTCAAAAAAATGAGGTGGATGAAGAATCTTCCCCGGCTGCTGTCACGGATAAAAAGGCGTTGCGCAAATTAAAGGCACAATTTGTCCAGGAGAAATCGCGCGTGCTCAGGCCGTTGGCCTCAAGAATGGAAACGCTTGAAACGGAGATTGAGAAGCTGGAAGCTCGGGTCAGCGAGGTGACGCAAGCGCTGGTCGCAGCGTCGACAAACGGAGATGGAGCAGCCATCGCCGGCCTTGCCAAAACACAAGGCGAGTTGGAGAGATTGGTTAACGCGAGCTACAACGAACTTGATGAAGTGACGCAGGCATTCGAAGCTCAGTCGAAGACTTTTGAAGAAAAACTCAAGACCCTTGTCTGACCCACTTGACGCCGCAGTCAAATATCGAATGATTGAATGGCGAACCTCAAAACGCGATACTCACAAGGCGCCGTAACTCCA
>SMUY01152319.1_pt1 | contig 11239 bp, 17 predicted proteins | sample 2456441 | NCBI WGS metagenome assembly SMUY01 (sample SAMN11095931, study PRJNA526329) | marine sediment metagenome | biome: Marine sediment; feature: Surficial sediment; material: Deep marine sediment; isolation source: Hadal surficial sediment | place: Pacific Ocean | collected 2014-11 | depth...
CTAAAAGGCTCGATCCTTCAACCTAACGGTTCGAAGATATTGTACATCCAGACATTATGGTAAAAACTAAGGCTCCAAACGGTTGCGTTTGGCTCCCTTACCTGGCGACCTAATTTTTTTCTTTAAATAGTTTGTACCTAAATTTTTGTAAAAATAAAAATGGCCTGAAGGGCGCCGAACGCTTGGGTTTCGTTTTCACTGATTCTATGCCAATTTCGCTAAATTACTTTGAGATTTAAAAAAGATTGATGAATATTTACGTACACGCATTATTACGTAGTCACTACTAGGACTACGAAATTAGTGGGATAATCCTGTATAGATTACCCAATACGAGTTATGTCGGTATTTGATCATATAGTATACAAAATATTTTTACTTCTGTACGCCATTCAGGAACCGACAATACATTACTCAATAATATTTTTAACCTAACCACCACCAAAAAATTTGAAGAACTGACGACGTTGTACTAGCGCTATCAAAATTAAAATTCCTAATCCTAGAATTAGACTAATTTCCGGAGAAAATAACTCTTCAGAAGTTTCCCAAATTCCTCTCCAAAAAAGCACAATTCCTATACCTGTAATTAATAATAGTATAGTTTTTTTAATGTTTATAAAAAATGACACATTCAAATTAATTATGGGCTTTTTTTTTGATATTTATTTGTAGTTGTAAGAAAAAATTCAAATCTCTACATCTTCATAAAATTAGTTTGAGACTAAACCTCTTGATGAGGGTAACCATAGTAAGATTATACGAAGCCATTAATGCAAGACATGGATAATAGAAGGTTGTTTTCCAAAATACTAGTAGCAATAGATGGCTCAACGACAGCAGAAAGAGCCTTTGCAAGGTCTCTTTACTTGGCCAGTAAGTGCAATTCAAAGCTAGACGTAGTGCATGCGGTACCGTGTGAATTTGGTGGAGATAGTGCAAATACATTCGAATTAGTTGAAAGATTAAAGACCAAGGGCAAAGATATTCTTGAAGAATGCAAGAGAGTAGCTACCAAGAACAATATCACTATTCGAACCATGTCAGAGCTCGGCGATCCTGCAAAAATCATTATTGAACTTGCAAAAAACAAGAATTATGATTTAATTATAATGGGAAGTAGGGGCAGAAGCGCTTTCAAAGAATTGCTTTTAGGGAGTGTAGTATTCAAGGTTGTACACCATTCAAAATGTCCAGTAATGATTGTTAGATAATGACGAAAAATTATTCTAGGTAATCTATGCAAGATTATCTGATAAATACGCCTGACCATCTAACTAACCCAATACCCATTGATAATTTCAGAGTGATGTTATTAGCAAACGTTTTTTATATTTTATTACAATGTTTTGTTATGATGTTATGGAAAAAATTTAGTATGGGACATCTAATCTAGACTGCCAGATTCATAAAAGTGATTTATTTAAAAAATAAAGCAAAAACCTTCTTGAATCCTGATAATTTCCCATCTGAATTCATAGATATGGTAGGAGTCGGTTTCTCTACAAAAATTCCCTGTGGTCTATACAATAACACCAGAAGCAAAATTGTTCCAAGTAACAAAAAGTCAAGCCATACAACATCAAATGGGACAAATCCCTCCAACGAATCTTTGAAATAAATGATAAACTTTCGTAGTGTCACAAATAGTAGTGTTCCAACTATTACGCCTTTGTTGTTTGCCAACCCTCCAATGAGAATCATAAGAAATGGCCAAAACGTCCAGCTAGCTCTATCGTACGCAACTGCTATGGTGCCGCCTACATAAAATGCGTATAAAGCTCCTCCAATTGCTGCAAGTGCAGCTGAAATCATGATTACTTTGATTCTAATTTGTGTGGTATTTTTTCCAAGAGATGCAGCTGTTACTTCATTATCACGAACAGCTCGAAGCATTCTTCCAAGTGGAGAGCGAATCATTTTTTCACAATACACAAAAACAACAATTGCAATTAGTACCAATCCAAGTGTAGCTACGGGAAAACGAAGCTCATTTGGTAAAAACGATAATGGATCTGGTATTTGAACTCCAAGCGTTCCACCAACTAGTGGCGTAAAATTATTCCCAATTATTCTGATACTTTCACCAAAAGCTAAAAGAGTAATTGCCAAATAATCCCCCCGTAACCGTATTGCAGGATATGATGTGAGTAGTCCTACACCGCCACCAACTCCTGCTGCAATACCTAATGTCAAAAAGAAAACAACAAAGCCGATACCTGTGTTGTCAACTAACCATAAATTGATCTCAGAGACTATGGCAAGATTATTTGCAATGTAATCCCCCTCAATTCCTGCAATACTTGCAAAAATTCTGCCAGGAATTGACGCTGCAACAAATGCGCCAGCTCCTACTGCTAGTACCTTACCAAAGTTTGGAATTCCAGTATATCCAAACTCCAAATTCAAGCTAAGATTAACAATAACATAGATTGCAAATATTGCAAGCAAGTCTACAATGAAAATTGTTTCAGCTTCTAGAACCATGTCTCCTCAACTTTGACCAATTAATTCCTGCCAATCCTTGGGGTGCTAAGAGTAAAGTTACAACAATGAATACAAGCGGGATTAGTGGGCGATATGCAATTAGCCAAGAACCAAATTCTCCAGCTAAAAATCGTGTACCTAGAACCTCAGTTAGTCCTACAAGTAAACCGCCAGCTATTGCGCCATAAATGCTTAGAAAACCACCTGCTATACTTGCTGCAAATACACTTGGTATTAGCAGCGGACCAAGGTTTGGATCACCTTGAAACCACAAAGACATCAACGCACCTGCAATTCCTGCAATACCTCCTCCCAAAAACCAAGACACGCCATAAACTAGTTTCACATTAATTCCAACCGTTCCTGCCAAATCAGAATTTTCAGTTGCTGCCCTCATTGCAATACCAAATTTTGTTTTCCTAAACATGATGTGCAATGTAATTGCCAAAATAGCAACAGCAATTGGAGCTACTATGACTATCAAAGGGAGCCCCATAAACTCTGCGTCATAGCTACGTAAAGAAAATTCCCTAGATGTAACTTGGTATGTCTTTACAATATAATCGGCAGTAATGTTTAGCATTGCAATCATAATTAAATCAAATGCTAAAGTAGCAACCATTTGAATTGTTCGTGATGCGCCTTTTCGAATCAAGGGTTTTAAAATAAATGTGTATAGTGCAACAGCTATTACTCCAGATATTACAAACGCAATTGGAATTGCAACGTATGGACTAGTATCCCAAACTCTTGATGCAATTAATGCAATGTATACCCCAATTGTAGCAAAAGAAGCATGTGCAAAATTTGGCACTCTAGTTGTAAGATACGTAAGGGTCAGACCAATACTTAGAAGAGCTAAAAGACTTGCAAAAATTATTGCGTCTGAAAAAATAGGATCATATGCCACGCCATTACTCCAAATAGAAAACCCTTAATTTCTTTATGCCTTTGTAGTTTTGAATGGGTATTTTATCAATTTCTGGCATTAGAAAACACTTTGGCGGAATTTCAGTTCTAGACGGAATCAATATGGAATTAGAGGCAGGTAAGCTATACCAGCTAATCGGTCCAAACGGCAGTGGAAAAACTACACTCATCAATGTAGTATCTGGTCTTCTAAAACCAGATGAGGGCAAGATTACTTTTGATAGAATAGACATTACACAAAAAGGACTCTATGATACTTACAAGACTGGTCTAGTTAGAACATGGCAGATACCCCAACCATTTACAAATCTTACAACTATGGAAAACTTTTTGATTTCAAGTAGTGGAAACTCTGGGGAATCATTTCTTATGGCACCACTAAAGTCAAAATGGAAAAATGATGAGAAAAAAATTATAGATGACTCAGTAGAGATTATGGAAATGGTTAGCCTTGTGGAACAAAAAGATACTCCAAGTAGGAATCTTAGTGGAGGCCAGCAAAAGCTTCTAGAGTTAGGTCGTGCGATGATGTCTGGAGCCAAGATGATTCTAATGGATGAACCAATTGCAGGAGTAAATCCAACCCTAGCACATGACATATTTAATAAAATTTTAAAAATTTGCAAGACGCAAAAAATTACATTTTTGATTGTAGAGCACAGACTAGACATTGCATTACAATATGCAGACCACGTCTTTGCAATGGATAGAGGAAAAATAATTGTAGAGGGGAGCTCTGATAAAGTAATTAAACATCCTAAAGTTGTAGAATCATATCTGGGAGAATAAATGTCACAAAAATCTCTCAGATCAATTATTCAAGTAGACTCACTAAACTCTGGATATGTAAATAGCCATGTTCTTTTTGATGTAAATTTTGAGGCAAAAGAAAAGGAGATCACAGTAGTAGTTGGTCCAAATGGAAGTGGCAAAAGTACATTGCTCAAAAGCATCTTTGGTTTGTGTGCCATATATTCAGGAGAAATTAGTTTTCATGGAAGAAGTATCACCGGACTTGAACCACACGAGGTAGCAAGAAAAAAGATTGCATACCTGCCTCAAGTAAATAATGTATTTTCTAATCTTACTATAAAGGAGAATCTTTCTATGGCAAGCTACACCCTTGATTCAAAGACTTTTTCGCAGCGAATGCCTGAAATATTTGAGATGTTTCCAGCATTAAAAAAATTTGAAAAATCAAAGGCAGACACTCTTAGTGGTGGTGAACGCCAAATGCTTGCAATGGCTATGGCATTAATCAGACAACCAAAAGTAATGCTCTTTGATGAGCCAACAATGAGTCTTTCACCAAAGCTAGCTGATGAGGTCTTGTCAAAAATCAAACAGATGCGAGATGATTTTGGAATTACGATTATTCTAGTCGAGCAAAATGTTAAACGTGCCTTGAAGATTGGGGACTATGCCTATCTTTTGGCAAACGGTAAAGGAGTTTTTAAAGGACCGCCTGAGGAGCTGTTAGCACATCCAGAGCTGGGTAAGCTATACTTGGGAATTATCTAAAGTTGCAATTTCGCTAAATCACTTTGAGATTGTAGAAAAAACAAAAAGACTTTTCACATGCAAGTTTTCCCATTTTATATGGTCATAAATGACACTATTCTAAATGAGATTCTAAATTACCTTGATGATTCTATGAATACATTATTTTTACAACATGATTTTACAGAATGGGCTGGTTTGAAAAATTTTCTCGAGGGACAATATGACATTAGATAGTCTCTTACGGGGCAAGACAAGTAGTATTCATCATTTAGAATCTGGGATGAAGAACAAAGTCATAATGCTAAAACAACGTCTTGTGGATAGACTAAAAGAAGAGTTTCTAAAAAAAAGTAAAGTTTCAAAGGATAAACTATGAAAAAAAAGACAGTTAGGTGTATTGAACAATGACAAATATCTGGATTCATACACAAATTGACACTATACCAAATGAGTTTTGGTTTGTGGATTATGAAAAAGGATTAGCAACAAAAAGCGATCAAAAACCACGATTTACAAGCATACGAAAATGGCAAGGTGATATAGGGAGTTTTTTTGTATCCAAAGGAATCAAAGTTATAGAGGAAAATGAAAATACTTTAAGATTCGAAAAAGAAGAAATTTTTTAAAAACTTGAATCATTAATAAAATCAGAATGATTTGGTCTAATTTCAATTAGAATTACTTTCACAAATTATTCTGGTATTCTTTTACTATTTGTTCCCATCCTGATTTTGATGCACGATAACTATACAAATATGCAAGAAGAATTTTTACAAGAACTATGTATTCGTTTACTGTTTCCATACTTATGACATCTGATTGTTGAAATAGATTTTTTCTAAGACTGTGAAATTTTTTAATGTCACGAATTTCAAATTTCCTTATCTCGTTTTGTTTTTCAATTAGTTCCAAAAACAAGTCAAAATTGTTAAATGATTTATCATTACTCTTTACTTCTGAAAGATTATTGATTTTTATATAATTACTAAGTATAGTCATTGCTGCATCGTCTATACTGATGAATGCCATTTCGTTTGCAGATTTTAGGCCGCTTTTGCTCAAGATAATTCCATAACAAAGCTGTTCAATTATTGATTTTACTAAGGGATCGGTTGTGATGATATGATATAATTAAAAATTAGATTTAAATTTTTGTGCAAACCAATTTGGTTCGTGAAGGTGGATTAGGATAATTTTCCACGATTTTTTAATTGATACTTGTTCGAAAATGTTTCATTTGTTAAAGTAGTGATATAGAGTCATCGCTTTGAGTGTATTTTCCTAACAGTACCCATTCTCCATCTCTAATTCCCCATACCTCATAATCGGCTTGTGCCAAGTCTCCCGCCTCATTGAGTTTTGTGGGCCCAATTGCACCACTGTAATTTTCTGCAATTTCTGGAATTATTGCCTTTATGGTACTAACATCAGTGCTTTGAGTTTCAAGCATTGCAAGTCCAATAATCCATACAGCATCATATGAAGAGTGTACAAATGTGTTAGGAGCCCTTCCAAGAGTTTCAGTTAGATATGTTTGCACTTTTTCATAAGTTGGGTTTTTAGATACTGCGACTTGAACTGTTGTAAATTGTACACTAGTTGAAAACTCTAATCCTATTGGATCCTCTATTAGTCTGTGCTCTTTTGTATTGGCGCCTGGTCCAAACCATCTTACATCATCTAATATTTCGTGTTCAGATGCAGATTGTATAAATGATAAAATCTCTGCAAATCCTAAAAATAAAATAGCAACCTTGTCTGCACCATACTCTTCAACATATCCTCGTACTTTTTCAGCTAACAGAGAAGTTGATGCAGAAAACTCTGGAGACTCTGGATTATAACGAATTCCCTCATCTGTTTGACCTCCTCTCTCCACAAATGAATTAATTGAAGCGTCACTTATTCCGTCCCCCCATGTATCTCCTCTCCAAACAGGAATCATTACCTCTATTCCTTCGTGTTGTATTAGCTTGGCAATTGCAGTTCCTTGATTGGTGTCATCTGGAACCAAACGAAATACGCTATCATTTGGAATAGCTAATGCAGGAGCTGAAGAACAACAGCTGATAAGTAACATGTTGTTAGAATCTGAATAACCTTTGATGTTTCTAATGTTTGAGCTGGTTTCAGGACCAACTATTATTCCAATTCCTTTAGCATTTAATGAACTAAGTTTTTCTAGTGCAATAACTGGACTAGTTGCAGAGTCCTCTGAAACCATTTTCAGTTGCCAAGGTTCTCCTATCTCCTCTAGATATTTGTTAAATTCCGCTACTCCAAACTTTGAACCCTCATGATTTTCTATTCCATGAGTTGCCAAGTCTCCTGTCAGCGGAAGAATTAATCCAATTGTTACCTCCCCTGATAGTCCTGAGGTTTCTTCTACAGCAGCTGGTGCATCTGAAGTATCAGTTGTACTCTCTGTCCCAGTACCTAATACTCCATAAGATATACCAATAGCAATTAAAATTACCCCTATACCAATTCCTATCTTTTTCCCAGAACCCATAGTCTAGAAGATGTAGACGTAGGTGATTGTTAAATCTTCTAAGATCTACAGTATCACTGGTGAAAAAAGATAGTTAGCATCAAATATCTTGGTTTAGACTTTTCAGAATTTAGTTATACAATTGATGAAATAGTTGATGATATATTTGGAGAAAAGTTAGATGACCAGATTAGAAATTTTGCAAAAAACAAAACTGGCATAAATAGAATTTACAAGTCTTTTGATCTTAGAAAAATTGATGTTAATGGGGCTGACTATATCAAACCAGATATCAAACTAAATGATATGCTAGAATCAGTTGCTCAAAAAGCTCTAGAGTCTTCTGGTAGAAAACCAGGTGATATTGGCCTTTTGAGTATACTGAGTAGTAATCAACAGTATTTGATGCCTGCACCAACAGTTGAGCTTGTTTCAAGATTAGGCTTGAACAGTGATGTGAGAACACAAAACATTCAAGGGTTGGCATGCTCTTCATTTTCTGAGGGTCTTCGAAGTGCAGCAGGTCACTTTGCATTGGGACTAGAAGGTGATGCACTTGTATTGATTAGCCAATATACAACAGAGTGGTATCTCAATATTGTAAGATTGCTTGATAAGATTTCAATAAATAACAAAAAGGATTTCTATTCTTTTGTTTACTTTATGACATTTAGTGATGTTGTGGGGGCTGTAGTAATATCAAACGACCATGATGGGGCTCTAGTAAAAATTGATCCTAAAGCTATTTTTTCGCAAAAGGAAACTGGTCCTGATAATTACAAAAAGGCCAAAGTTGAGCTCGAACCAGACAAAAAACTTAGAATAAGATTTGATTTAGATGTAAATCCTAGTGTGCTTCAAAAAAATGTAGCAGAGCTTTCTTTAGAAAATATTACACAAATTAAAACAAAATATCCTGAAGATTTTGCAAATGTAAAATTTTGGGGATTTCATACTGCAAGTAAGCCATTTGTTGATTATGTTAGGGAGCGATGTGGAATAGAACAACAAAAGGCACAATTAACATATGATGTTATGCGAGAAACTGGAAATACAGGCTCTGTTAGCTCACTACAGCTAATCAAAGAATCCATTGACAAAAAGGTTTTGAATAGAGGGAATATTGGTGGTATAGTTGATTATGGATGGGAAGGCTGTGACTCTTTTCTATATCATGTACAATAATGTAGATACAAAATCAGGCAAGTAAAGTATATCTTTGCATTCGGTGTAGAAAAAGATATGAATCTAGAAGTAGAAGATGATAAAAAAGAGGAGATTAGCAAAGTCATTACAAGTGAAGATAGCCCTGTTGGCATTGATGCCAAAAAAACTCACATTATCATTATTAACAAACTGCTTGAAATTGAGAAGCGATTAGAGAAATTAGAAAAAAAGTAGCTGAAAATACACAAATCTAGCTTACTAGAGGTTATGACTATCCCTGAGTATATTATAATATGAAAATTAGCGAATACAATCCAGAAGACACTGAATTAAGGTAAACCAAATTACGTCTGAATTTTGTACTATTCAGGCTTGTTTGAATTACTGGGACCGCCTGGGCCAACCATGTCTTCAGGTTTTACATCCTCATCCCACCTGCCTTTGATTCCCTTTATGAGAGCGACTACTCCTGAGCCCACAATTGCAATTACCAATCCTGCAAACATCATTTTGCCTTGTAATTTAACATCACAATCTATTGGAACTGGGGCTTTATCCTCAGAATATTCAAAGCAATTTTTAAATTCTCCTGCTTCTACCGTTGCATCAAAATACAATGAACCAAAAACCCCTAGAACAATAAAACCTACAAAAACTAATACAATTCCTAACATTGTAAAGCGTGTATCGCTCACAGCGTAAAATGATATCTTATTGTATTTAATGTAAATGCTATTTTTTAATTGGGAGAGTTACTGTAAAAGTGCAACCTCTATCTACGTTGTTTTTTGCAGTAATTTGTCCACCATGTGACTCTATTATCCCCTTACACAAATACAAACTCAATTTTGCATCATTAATTCGATTTTTTGTAGTTCCTTGCTCAAAAATCTTAGGAAAAATATCTTCTGGAATGCCACTTCCTGTATCATTTATGCGAATTATTACAATATTTTGATCATGCGCAACAAAGCTTTCTATTTTGATGTGACCTACCTCTGTATATTTGACAGAGTTGTTTAGAATTGTTTGAATCACTTGAGTTAAACGAACCTTATCTACAGGAATTTCAATATCATGATCTAAACCTACTCGAAAGGGCACCTTTGTTTTTGAATTTTTTGCATCTTCCACACATTCTGATATAATTTCATTAATGCTTTGATTTTTTTTGGAAAGCTTTAGGCTGTCATTTGTGATTCTATTTGTGTCTAAAACTACAGTAGAAATATTTTGAACCTTTTTTGCAATTCCTATTACTTCTTTCCATGCTTCATCATTATCCATTTGACCTGATTTAGCCATCTTTGCATAGTCAAAAATATCTTGAATCGGCTCTGTTATTTCATTTGCCTTTGTTGACAGAAATTGCTCCTCTCTTTCTTCAAGACTTTTTATTTTATCGTATTTTTTTTGGAGCTCTGTTATTTTGCCATTTAAAATTCCAATCATCTCAAATAGCATTAGCTCTTTTCCAATAAACTGAGGACGCTCATGTTTTTTAGAATTTATTGGAACATTTTCTATCTTATTGAAAACTAATTCATCATCGTCAGGTCGATTGTATTTAATGTCAATTAGGGCACGCTCTAACTGTTCAATAATTTTAGGAACTGTGAGGGGTTGTAATTTTTTAGATTCCTCATCATCTGATACTTGTGCCAATCAATTTTTTCTTGCTTTGGAATTGTAATAATCTCCTGTTTGTTTGAAGCGTACAGACACGCTATTTTTCTAATTTTGATTTAAGATTTCTTAGTGAGGCTTGATAAAAACTGCCCATAAAAGATACAAATTCATTAAACTCTTTTTTTGTCATTTTTTTACTATTAAAATAAGATTGCCAAGATACTCTAGTTGATTTGGCAGTCTGCGGTTGAATTGAAATTGTGGCATAATAGACCCGTAAAGGGAGCCCTGTTACTGCAAGATACGAAAATGATTTTTTGTCATCCCATGCAACAACATGTTCTTCAATTTGATTCCCATCATCAAATGTAATGTTTCGAATTGCACCTACTCCACGTTTTACTTTTGAAAGATATACTGTTTTTTTTACATCAATTAGCCAATCAGGCAAACCAACAATATTGCTAACTTTTCTCCAAACTTTATCACGGGAAGCTTTGATTAAAATTGATTTTTTTACCGTTCCAGAATAATAGGTCTTTGGTATTGTCTTTACCATTTTTAGTGTTTAAATGGTTTGGTTTTTAAATTTTTGAAAAAAATTCTGTTAGGACAACTGATACAATCGAAAAACATATTTGAACACATTTAATCTCCTTTTACATAATTTTAGTATGGTCTTTGGATGGGGAAAAAAGAAAAAAAGCTTCGAGTATGAAACAACTTTTCAAGAAGAAAGGGAGATTAAACTAGATGAAATCAACTCCAAAGTAGAAGAGATTCAAAATTTAAGGAAAAAGACCATTGTCGTTGAATCTATGCCGTTTAGAAAAAAAATAGGAGACAAACTTGATGAAGTCTTAAAAATAATCAAGGACCTAGAAAAAGATAATCTTAATGTTGATGATATAGACAAGCACCTGGAAATTCTAGTTGTACGTGGAAAAAAGCAGGTAATTGATACAGTAAAAAAAGAAAATTCAGAAAAATTACCTGATATAAAATCATATGAGGATGTGCTAGCTCTAACAG
>SMUY01076228.1_pt1 | contig 11238 bp, 9 predicted proteins | sample 2456441 | NCBI WGS metagenome assembly SMUY01 (sample SAMN11095931, study PRJNA526329) | marine sediment metagenome | biome: Marine sediment; feature: Surficial sediment; material: Deep marine sediment; isolation source: Hadal surficial sediment | place: Pacific Ocean | collected 2014-11 | depth 0-1...
CCACTGCAAAGATATTGGAAGGGATATAAATGAAATCGGCCTTTCCCAGCAGACTGTCTGTATTATTGCAGGCAGTGAAAAAGACTTAGAAGATAAATTATCTTTGGGAAAAAAGAGGTATGGATTTTTTGGCAACATTGACAGTTTTGGCATTATAGGCACGCCTGAAAACTGTATCAAGAAAATAAATGAGAATTATAAAAAAGGAATAACAAAATATACAATTTTCTTTTCAGACGGTATGAACCATGACACACTTAAATTCTTTGCAAAAGAAGTAATACCCGAATTCCGTTAAAATAACTTTAGTATGCTGGAATACATGCTAAGTAATGTAAAATAAGGGGTAAAGGGTACTACAAAGGCTCGCACATTTCAGTAAGAAGTATGCACATCCAGAGGATTCATTGAAAGATGCTGTTGAGAAGTTAGTCGTGCATAAATAAAAAAATTAAATCTATATTGTTAAAGATTGCATATGTAGTTTATTTAAAGTAACATAACCAGCTTTTAAAATATGGGCTAATAACTCAGAATGCTGTTTGTTTTCAGTAGCTTAGCCCAATAAAAATACTCTTGTATAATTCATATTAGACAATAACAAATCATACTATCACATTAAGATATCTTATAATATCTATAGGTTATAAATCATGTAATATCATTACTTGCTAATTTTAATTGGAAATTCTGATAACTGAATACCATATTTAAAACTATTATCAACAGGGTTTTTAGATGACCATTTAATTTTACCTTCTACCTTAAAAATCTCAGTATCAAAATATATATGAGCTAATATTTTTGTTCCAACAGGTATATCCAGATTTGATGTCATACCTACACCATTTTCAGATATATTAAAAGTATTTGCAATAATGTTCTCCCCAGAATTCAGAAGTATCACAATCTTATTAAAGGATGGTATTCTCTCTGAGGTCCTTTGTTCATATTTTACTTCCACTTTCTAATACATCCTCCCTTAAATATTACAATAAACTAATATTATAATCTATTTATTTAATAATGTAAATGGGGTAATTTAATGCTTAGAGTTATACTATTCAACTTACTCATTGTATCGTATGCTATCCTCCTATAAGAAATTATTGTATCATTTATAATACATATGCTTTTAATTCAAATATGTAGCAAGATGTAAAATATTTTAATTAGATTTGGTTTACGTAAAAAATTATAGCTGCTTGTAGGTACTAAAAAACCCTATTCAGACCTCTACTTCTCCACCTCCCCACACTTATGCCCATCAGATACATGGCTATAGATAATTGAACTCAAACTGTGGTAATAAATTAGAATAACCTCACATAACTTATATTAATGCTAATTAGATTATTTATATATTTTAGTTCTAATTCATAAATATAAATTTTTAGGTATAATGAGTCTTTAATATTGCCACATTTTTTAGATAAGAGTTGTAACCTACTGCAATCATTAGATTTGGAGAGCTGGCAGAACGGCTAATGCACCGGTCTTGAAAACCTATTCAACATAGCAAACAGTGTTAAACTCTGAAACAGTGCATTAAAGGGATGACTATTTATTTACAGTGGTTATGTCGATTATTAACCTGGATTTATTTAACTCTCTTTTACGCTCTTTATCACAGAATATCAACTAAACTACCACCAAAATCGCCACCAATTTTTTCTTTATGATCTAACTATATATTTTCATTGGTTTTGCAACCCTACCCTAATTCATACAAAACCATGCAAAATGGTACTAAATGGACACCTATTTGGACACATCTTTCAGCTTTGGAGATATTTATTTTCAGAGGAGGAAGTGTAACTACCTTGAATCATTAGCTAATTATTAATGGAGATGAGGGGAATCGAACCCTCGACCTCATGAATGGAAATTATTTCACTTTCCAGAAATCAGGTTTTCTCTTTTCTAAAAATGCCGATGCGCCTTCAACCATCTCCGGTGCTTTCATAAAAAACCGCGCTAGTTCCAGACCGTGAGAAACCTGAGAGTGAGACATATCTGAATTATAGTTGATCTGTAATTTGGCAATACGCAGAGACTGTGGACTCATTTCCAGAAGCCTAGTACACCATGCAGAAACTTCTTTATCCAAATCCTCTTTTGGTACTACTTTGTTTATCCACCCCATTTCCATGGCTTCTTTCGCTGTATAACGATTACATAAATAAACTATTTCCCTTGTCTTCTTATCCCCTACTGAGTGCTGCAGCTGCTGTATCCCATACCAAATAGGTGCGCTGCCAACTAAGGGCCCGGCCTGGGCAAAAATAGAATTTTCCGAGGCAATTGTTAAATCACAAAGCATATTAAGCTCATTTCCACCACCTATACAGTATCCATCAACCCTCGCTATTATGGGTTTGCCACAGTTTCTCATTGCAGTTGCAAGCCTGTAATGAACCTGCATATAACGAGCATCAACCTTTTTCTTGGGATCTACTATCCAGGAAAGATCTCCACCGGCAGAAAAGGCTTTGCCTCCTGCACCCGTTAGAACAATGACTCCAATTTTATCATCTAACCATGCATCCTCTAAGGCAGCAGCAAGCTCTTCTCTGGTCTCCGAATTAAGGGCATTTCTAACTTCAGGACGATTGATAGTTACATAGGCTACTTTTCTCTTTTTTTCAAATAGAATATTTTTAAAATTATATTTTGATTTTTTCTGGTTAGTTGTTTTCTTTCTAGCACTCTGCTTCTTGGCTGGCATTTTCCCTCCAATGGTATTTGGTTAGTTAATTTTAAAAAAAAGTTATTTAATATTATTGATCTAACTTAGCATTTTCTTCGATTTTTTTTGCAAAATCCTGTGCAAAGTGGGCAATCATATCGGAAAGCTCTTTATTTTTTGTAGATTTATAATAAGTCTCCGCCATTTTCATAAAAGTAAAATAAAAATGTGCATCCATTTCCCCTATTTCCATATTATTTGTCCAAAGATCAATGCTCATTGTGTTTTTAGCCTCCTTATCCCACATTGATATCATAATAGAATCACAAGGCTTTTTACCTTCGAAATCTGAATCACTGGCTTCCCAAAAGATTTGTTCTGGCACTTTGGCATGATCGAGTTTTATAGTAAATTTTATCTCTGCTTCTTTAGACATAATAATTCTCCATCCCTACCTGTCTCCTTAAATATTTAAAACTTTAAGCTAAAATTAATTAGAAGGAATTATTTCAAATAAAACAATATTTCTAATTAACATATTATTTGGAATTTTAATACTTTGTTAAGAAATATACAACTCTTTTGTTGATTATTTCAAAAATAACAAAGAATTTACCAGGGAAGACCCTGTAGTAATTTGGGCAGTTGTGGTCCAAATAGTGAGATAGCAACCAGGGTTCCTATAAATCCTAGAATACCCAATATTAGCGCACCACATACAATCTGTGTAATAAAATCCGTTAATCTATCCATATTAGTGGCCTCCGTGGCCGTCTCCAGACTTGCCTCCAAAAAGAGGATCGCCTACAGGCATTATTGGGAAAGATTTTATAAAATAAAGAAATGTCAGTACAAATCCGGATGCAAAACCAGCTGTTATCAACACTTCTATAAAGCCAAAATGTATACCGTCTGAAATTGAAGGTACGATTAAAACATATTTTTCCAGCCATAGACCCGAGAGTGAAACCACTGCAATAAATATTGTTAACTGATTTACTACTTTAGTAGTCCTAGGAATAAGAGAAACAAATGGAAAGAAAAAACAGCAGGACAGCACTACCCAGGACAGTGTTTTAAAAGGCTCTATTTGCATTCTTACTATTACAAAGCCAGTCTCCTCGGGCATATTTGCATACCATATTACTAGAAACTGTGAAAAAGCAAGATAAACCCAGAACATCGTAAGCCCAAGCATTATCTTGCTAATATCAAAAAACTGATAGTCTGTAATATAATCACCCAGACTTAAATGCTTTCTTAAATAAGAAGATAATATAATTATCATTCCAACTGCAGCCAGTATGCTTGCCATAAAATAATACGGGCCAAAAAGAGTACTGAACCAGTGCGGATCTAAAGACATCATAAAATCCCAGGCTATAAAACTAAGAACAATCGCATATACAATTGCAATAGCAGGAGCAAGCTTAGTAAGTATATTCCATATCTCACTTCGCTCTTCTTCACCTTTCCACCCCTGGGCAATCCAGCCTGCAAAACCTGTTAGTTTTTCTCCCATGCCACCCAGATCCTGTCTTAAAGAATAATACAAGTAATACATGCTAAGCAAAAATAGCAGTCCAAAACCAAGCAAATGACGCCCAATAAGAAAACCCGGACTAAGCCATATATCTTTGGCAGCATAAGGGTAAGGATTTTGTATATATGGCAGGATTTCACCTTTGCCAATAAAAAGCAGAACTAATAGTAATATAAAACAAACCGGTAAAAACGCACCAATAGATTCACTGATTCGGAGCATTGGTCTGCCCCAGCGCGCCTGTGTTAATCTAAGAATACAGGAAAAGACAATTCCGGCCTGAGAAAGTCCTGTCCAAAATACAAAATTGACAAGAAATATCTGCCATACATGATGAGAATATTGTTGCTTACTACCATATACAATAAAAACAAATATTGCGATAACAAGCACTGTTCCAAAAGCTAGCCATAATATTGGAGAAATATTTGGTCTTTTTGATATTATTTCGTCTCTTATTGAATCGTCCATTTCAGTCCTGATACTCCATCCTAGTCAGATTGATTTTGAATATGCCTAATATAATTAACAACCTGCCATGCTTGCTCTTCCGATAAATTTTCTCTATAACTTGGCATCATAACTTTTCCGCCATATCTAATATATGCAAATATATATCCATCTTTCCTATCCTTTACACCCTGAGTCTTTAAATTAACCGGGTAGAACCCCTTTTTAATTATAGGTCCGTTGCCATCGGCTTTTTCACCATGGCAAACGGCACAATTAATCATAAATAATTCTTTACCTTTCTTTATATCTAATTTAGAAGAATCAAGCTGGTTCGAAGTGATAGCTTCCATTTTTTCTCTTTCAATAGGGTTTGTTTTACCATCGATTGTTACAGTTCCCTTGGGATAAGACATAGGCATTTCGTATGGCTTAATTGATTTTTGCTTCCACATATCATAATTCCATGGAAATCCAAACACTTGCATAGAAGCTGAAATAAAAATGATCAGTGTAGTTAAAATTAAAACATTTATCTTTCCAAACAAAACTTATTTCCTCCAATAAGTTATTATATCTCAGCGGCTAGTGCAGCCCTTCAAATTTCACTTCTTCAGCCTCTGTATCATTCATAATTTTTTCAACATCTCTTACCCTGTCTTTTTCACATACTACGGCAAGGCCAAACTTATCATCTGAAAATCTTGGGTCATAGAGATTTACCGGTGCGTTTCTTCTGATTCTCGCATTTACAACCAAACCTATAAGTGTTGATAACGCTCCCATAAGAACCGTCATTTCAAATACAATAATCATAAAAGGGGGTATAGAAACAATAGGCTTAGCGCTAACATAAATTGGCCAGTCCGCTGAAGTTAAAACAGTTATACCAATACCGCAAATGCAGCCAAGCGTAGCCCCTGCGAGAGTAAAAAACCTGACTATGCTTTCTTCTTCTATAAGTGCTTCTTCAATCTCATGAATAGGTGTGGGAGAAAATACCCTGATATCCCTTTTTTCATGACCAGCATTTTTGAGTCTTCTAATAGCCTCTAAAACTGAGTCTACATATGAATAAACACCGACTACTCCCTGATTTTTTTTCATTACTGTTTAGCCCCCTTTCTAGGAACCGGTAATATTTCTTTCATCTCTGCTATAGAAATAGCAGGGAGTGTTTTTATAAACAAGAGGAAAAACATGAAAAACCATGCAAAACTGCCTGCCGTAATTCCAATCTCAATTAAAGATGGTTTATAAACCCCCCAGTTTCCCGGATCAAATTCATGTGAAAGAGAAATTACGATAATATTAAACCTCTCAAACCACATCCCTATATTTATAAAAAGCGAGATTACAAACAGTGCTTTAATATTAGTTCTTACTTTCTTAAACCATAGTGATATTGGTATTATCACATTACAAACAACCATAATCCAGTAAAACAGCGCATAATCACCGGTTGCTCTGTACACAAACTGACCCCATTCATGAGGATTCCCGCTATACCAGGCCATAAAAAATTCGGCGGCATATGCATAACCTATTATTCCCGAAGTAAGCATAATAAGCTTTGCCATACCCTCAAAATTGTCTACAGTAATATAGTCTTCTAAGTGAAATATTTTTCTTATCGGAACACAAAGCGTTATAACCAGTCCCAAACCTGAAAATATAGCGCCGGCTACAAAATATGGAGGAAAGATGGTTGTATGCCATCCGGGCGTGTTTGCCATAGCAAAATCCCACGAAACAACACTATGCACCGAAATTACAAGAGGAGCCGCAAATGCAGCAAAGTAAAGATAGGCTCTAGTGTAGTGCATCCATTCCCAGTTAGATCCTTTCCAGCCCAGTGACAGTATTGAGTAAATAAATTTTCTGGGTTTTTCTACTACTCTATCTCTGATTGCGGCTAAATCGGGTATCATGCCTACATAGAAAAATAGTATGCTGACTGTCGCATATGTACTTACAGCAAATACGTCCCAGATAAGAGGTGATTTAAAATTAATCCACAGTTCTCTTTGGTTTGGGTATGGAAGCAGCCAGTAAAAGTTCCACGGTCTTCCAAGGTGAATGATAGGAAAGAGCCCTGCTGTCATTACTGCAAAAACAGTCATTGCCTCTGATATCCTGTAAATAGACATCCTGAACCGTGCTCTAAACAAAAACAGTATTGCAGAAATCAAAGTTCCCGAGTGAGCTATACCAACCCAGAATACAAAATTTGTAATATAAACACCCCAAAATACCGGGTGGCTGTATCCTGCAACACCAAGTCCTGTATAGACCTGATATATAAAACACATTGCACCAATTCCTAAAACCGAAAGATCGAATACAAAGAGCGCAAGCCATTTCAGAGAAGGCTTCTCGAGCATTCTAATTATGTCATCATTGACCCTAGAGTAGGTAAGAGGAGCAGACTGATTGCTCATTATGCGTTATCCCGCTCAACTTTTTTAAGGTAAGTAATAGATGGCATCGTATTTAGTTCTTCTAACACAAAATAACTTCTGGCGTCGTTTGATTTGGCATATACTTCACTGCTGTGATCTTTCATATTGCCAAACTTAAGTGCTTCTGCGGGACAGGTTTGAACACATGCAGGCTTGACATCTCCGTCCACAATTTTCCTGTTTTCATCCCTTGCTTTATCCTTTGCCGCTATAATTCTCTGAGAACAAAATGTGCATTTTTCCATTATCCCTTTTTCACGAACCGTGACATCGGGATTTAGCTGCATAGGTAGGGGCTCTGGGAGTTCATAGTCATACCAGTTAAACCTTCTTACCTTGTATGAACAGTTATTAGAACAATATCTTGTCCCAACGCAGCGGTTATAAACCATTACATTGAGTCCTTCATAGTTGTTGTATGTAGCATAGACAGGACACACAGGCTCACAGGGAGCATTATCACAGTGCTGACAGAGCATTGGAATAAACTTTGTTTTAAATTCTTTGCCATCGTCAAAGAATCTTTCGATCCTTATCCAACCCATATATCTTCCGCGAGAAACCTGATCTTTTCCTACAAATGACACGTTGTTTTCAGCATTACAGGCCGTAACGCACGAACCGCAGCCAACACACTTGGTCAGGTCTATTGACATTCCCCATTTGTTTTCCTGATACTCTCTTTTTGGATACATATCCAGTTGTTCATGATGCCCCCCGGATTTGCCGTGCCCATTACCGTTATGACCACCGGAGTGTTGCAGTTCTTTGAGTGTAATAGATTGAGCGATGTGTCTGTCTTCCTGAGAAAAAGTCATCTGTATCTTAGTTAACTTTGCGCTCTCTCCGGACTTTGAAACATTGACCTTGGTGGATAACCACGCAAAGGCGCCTGAAAGTTCGTCTTTTTTATTTGGCAGGATGTCTAATACATTGACTCCCCTGTCATTTCCAAACTGTCCTATTTGGGTATGCCCCTGCCCCATTGCTACGGCAATGGTATCGGGCCTGATACCTTTAAAAACAAAAGCCTGTGTTTTAATAATCCCTTTTGGAGTTTCTATGTTTATATAATCGCCTTCACTAATACCAAGTTGTGAAGCAGTATCGGGGTGAACTTCGGCCCATGAATCCCAAACCGAGGTGGTAAGTGGCTCTGGAAGCTCCTGCAGCCATGGTTTGTTTGCACCCCTGCCGTCAAACAGGCTAATTGATGGGTAGGTGACGAAGTAGAGATCACCAGCGGCATTGTCAAACTTAGGTTCTGTAAACCTTAAACTCAATACTTCGGGCGAAAGCGAAACATCAGAAGCAGCTCTCTGTATATAATAACCGCCATTTTGCAGTGATTCTTTCCAAAATTGATCAAACAGCTTAAATGATTCGTTAGCGCTATGTATTTTTTTCCATGAATTCTTTAAATATTCCAAGTAGTTTTTGTAAGCTAATTTTGAAGACGAAAGCTCAAGTTTTGCCGAAGCCGAAAGTATCACATCACCTATTGGCTTTGTATTATATATTGGGTTCATTGCAGGCTGAATGAGGCCGTAAATACCGTCCTGAGGAAAACAGTCTCCCCATTTTTCAATTGAAGTGCTGTCTGGAAGTATCAGCTCAGCAAAAGACGTGGTTTCGCTTGGTTGAGAAGATAACGAAACTACATGAGACACTTTTTGCAGAGCCCTATCAAACCAAAGGCTTTTTGGCAGAGAATAAACAGGGTTAGTATCATAAGTAATTAAAAGATCGACATCTCCACTGCTCATTGAGTGCACTAATGATTCAATCTCTTTATATGAAGCGACATTTCCAATTGAATGAGAAGAATTAAAATTAATCGTTTTTCCAATATTGCCTGCTACATAGTTTAGTAAATTAATAGCCGCAAGTGTTTTAGTAGAGCTATCAGAAGCGCTGCTTACTGAGCCTCCAATAGCAAGGCCTGTTTTTGAATCTGCAAATTCCTTTGCAATTTCTTTGATTTTATCAGCCGCAATATCGGTTTTTACCGAAACGAGTTCTAAATTATACCTGGAAACAAGAGTTCGTATCTGGCCAAGCCCGGAAGCAGAAGAAAGTCCTGAATCAATTATTTCTTTTACCAGACCAAGTGCTAAAGTCATTTCAGTGCCCGGTTTAATCTGTATCCAGCTATCGGCATTTGCGCCGGCAAGTGACGACCTGGGTGACACATAAACAAACTTACCCATTTTGCCGTGATCATAACCGTGCATTTTACTAAACTGCTTTGTATAGCCGACAGGAGAGAGCCAAGTTTCTAAGAAATCAGCCCCAAAAGATATAATATAATCTGCATTTTCGAGGTTGTATGAAGGCACTTTATTTATGCCAAAAGTAATTCTGTTTGCCTCTTTTAAAGATTCATAAGAAACTGGCTCATAAGCAATATGCTTCCCACCGCCAATTGCTTTAAGAAAGTCATTTATAAGACTATCCAGGCTTCCTGAGACGCTTCCTGTAAGAAAAACAATTTTATTTGCTTTTCCCTGTTCTTTTAACTTATTTATGATTTCTACAAATTTATCTTGAGCACCATCCCAGCTGATGGGTTCTAATTCACCAGCTTCATTTTTATAAAGAGGGCTTCTGAAACGATCGGGATTATACTGCCCCTGCAGAGATGCCTGGCCTCTTGCGCACAGGCTGCCAGAATTAATTGGACTCTTAGGATTTCCTTCTATTTTGATGGCCCGGCCGTCCATGTTTTTAACCATCACTCCGCACCCCGCCGGGCACTCTGTACAAGTGCTGGCATACCAGTTAGGAATCCCGGGAATTATATCGTCTGGAGGAATAACATAGGGAATTATTTCATCTGTAGGTTCAGACCAGCAGCCCGAAACCGCGGCACCACCCCCAATTACTCCTACAATTTTCAAAAAATCTCTTCTTTTCAGTCCACTCTTATCTTGTTCTTTAGACATCGATTCTCTCCATCCTAATAATGGCAGGTCAAACAATCCTTTAATCTTGTAAGTTCTTTTTCGTCTTTTGCATTTTGCTCATGACAGGTAATACACCACCCCATCTCTAACTTGTGAACCCTTTTAACTACATGCATTTTTTCAACTTCACCGTGACATGTTTTACACTCAAATCCTCTTCTTATATGAGGTTTATGCTTGAAACGAACATACTCAGCAAGGTAGTGCACCCTTACCCACGGCATTGGGGTTTTTTTATCCCAGTACTCTCTTAATTTAGATATTTCCGAATTGAAATTAATCTTTACCTCTCCATCCACATACAATTCATCTTTGCCCGCAATCTGAGTGTGACATCCCATGCACTTCTGAACAGACGGAATCCCTGGTTTTGCAGAAATTGCCGCATAACTGTGGCAGTACTGACAGGGAATTTGGTTATCTCCTGCATGGATTTTATGGCTAAATAGGATGGGCTGGGTTGGACCCTCCGGCCTGCTCTCAGCATCGTCATTAGAAATCATTGAAACCACTATAATTACAGCTATTAGCAGAGCTGCCGCCGATGCATAACTAAAACTTTTTTTCATTTATTAAACTATTTATTGAAAATCTTGGATTGATTTATACTGTGAAAAAAAAGCGTACAATTTATATCATAATCTGTTTTTCTGTCAAGATTTTTCAGCAATTATCTAACAATTTCTTATATATACAGATTCAACCGCTAAATTGTCCCCAAAAACATCATATATTGAGTGAATTAAGGAAACTCCCTATATCCAAGCTTCCTCCCATCTGCGGAACAAAACTGCCGACTGAATTTTGTCTAATTGAACCTATATTTCCCTGTTCTACATTTATCATTTTGTCCTCATGGATAACTCCTATAACTGGCAGACCCGTAAGTCTTATTATCTCTTGAGGATTTGTCTTTTCGCAGTCTCCGGGACTGAGGGGAAAATTATTAATTACAATGCCCAAAATTTCTAGCCCGCGTTTTTTTGCAGATTCTACTGTAAGCAAAGTATGATTAATAGCGCCAAGCCCCGGACGGGTGACAATGATGATTGGAGACTCCAGATCTTTTGCAAGATCAGCCATTAAGAAGTCTGCGTTAAGGGGTACAAGCAACCCTCCTGCACCCTC
>SMUY01336307.1_pt1 | contig 11238 bp, 9 predicted proteins | sample 2456441 | NCBI WGS metagenome assembly SMUY01 (sample SAMN11095931, study PRJNA526329) | marine sediment metagenome | biome: Marine sediment; feature: Surficial sediment; material: Deep marine sediment; isolation source: Hadal surficial sediment | place: Pacific Ocean | collected 2014-11 | depth 0-1...
ATCTCTATCTCTTCATCGCTGTCGACGAATTCGAGATGCAGTAGCCGCGCGAGGTGACGGCCGACCGCAGACTTGCCGGCACCCATCGGGCCAACCAGAAACAGGTTATTTGGTTTGTTCATCTACGAAGGAGAAAGCCAACCCGGAGGTTGGCTTTCATCTATCTGCTGCAATTCCGCATGTACGGCCACATCTAATAGACGCTCGATCCTTCTGACAGTATTTTCGGCGTTACAAAGATCAGGAGTTCTGCCTTTCTTCTCTCATTCTGCGTCGAGCGGAACAGAAAGCCGATTCCCGGCATATCGCCAAGGAACGGCACTTTGTTTATTGTTTCCCGGCGTTCCGTCTCGTAGATGCCGCCGAGCACGACAGTCTGACCATCTTGGACCAGTACCTGGGTTTCAATCGACCGGGTATCGATACTCGGGACGAGACCACCCGTCGCACTCTGGACCAGCTCGCCAACATTATCCTTGCTTACCCGCAAATCCATGATGATGTGGTCGTCGGGCGTAATCTGCGGTGTCACCGTCAGGCTCAGGACGGCCTTCTTGAACTGCGTTGTGGTAGCGCCGGATGAGGCTGACTCCTGGAACGGTATCTCTACGCCCTGTTCAATACGGGCTTCCTTCTGGTTCGCCGTTATGACCCGCGGCGTCGAAATAATTTCCGCACGTCCTTCCGTCTGCAGGGCAGTCAGCTCAAGGTCGACGAGGTACTCGGTCTCGAGTAAGGCAATGGCAAACCGCCCCGCCGGAGTCGCTATCGGCACGTTAACGTTGAAACGGTCGTTCAGGTCCGGCAGCTGAACCGGGAAGATCGTGCCATTGGCCGGGTCGGCAAGATTATCCACAATGGAGTTGATCATTGTATCGGTACCGCCGGCGGTGCCCGTTATGACGGTTGCTCCGTCGGTACTGTTCGCTCTGTAGGCCGTGGCGCCAAAGCGCACGCCGAGCTCACGACTGAAATTGTCGGCAACAACGACGATTCTCGACTCGATCAATACCTGTCGAATCGGAATATCCAGCGTACGAACGAGGCGACGAATATTCTGCAGCCGCTCGGCCGAATCCTGAACGAGCAGTGTGTTCGTCCGCTCATCAATGGCAACGCTGCCACGATCCGACAACAACGAGTTCTCGCTGTCGCCTGCACTAATCAGGTCCGCAAGATCGGCGGCCTTGGCATAGTTGACCTGCAGGAACTCGGAATAAAGGGGTTCCAGCTCGAGAATCGCCTGACGGGCTTCGAGATCCGCCGTTTCGCGTGCAGTAATTTCCGCGGCCGGTGCAACAATAATCACGTTGCCGTTCTGCCGCATATCGAGGCCCTTGGTCGTCATGACGATATCGAGCGCCTGATCCCAGGGTACGTTCCGCAAACGCAGGGTAACATTACCCTGAACGGTATCCGAGACCACGATGTTGCGGCCCGATGTTTCGGCCAGAAGCTGCAGTACCGCGCGCGTCTCGATATCCTGGAAGTTAAGGGTCAGACGCTGGCCGCTGTATTCTTTGGTCTCGGAGAACAGACTCGCTTGCTCGATATCCACCGCTTTCGGGTTGATTTCGATCGTGAACTCATTGTCCGACTGATAAGCGAGTTGCTCATATTTGCCTTCCGCAGTAATTACGATGCGCGTGTCCAGATTGGTTCGCAGCGTGTCGACCGTTATAACCGGTGTTGCAAAGTCCACGACGTCCAGGCGGCGCATCAACTCTGCCGGCAGGCTCGTGTCCTTGAATACTGCAATGACACGGCCGCCTTCCTGGCGAATGTCGACCGGCGTAGACGGGTCACTCAGCGTGACCATAATCCGGCCGCCGCCGCCGCGTGTGCGACGGAAGTCAACGCCCGTGATCGAGCGGCCGCCTGTACTTGCATAAGAGGGCCGGGCAGCAGACGGTGCGGAACCCGCGAACTGAGTGGTCATCGGGCCACCCTCGTCTGCAACGCCCAGTATTATCACTATCGTGTTACCGCTGCGGCGCATTTCATACGGTACCATCGAATCGAGATTCAGCACGACGCGCGTGCGGCCGTTTGCCTCAGCGGTCAGGACAGTATCCAGTGGACCGAGATTGACGTCCCGGCGACGTGAAGACAGCCCGAGAGTGGTCTCAGGCAAGTCGAGCGCGATTCGGGCTGGGTCGTCAATCGTAAAAGTGAGTGGCTCGGGCGCCGTGCCACTTAAGATCAACCTTACCTCCACCCGTTGTCCCGGGAGGCTCTGCACCTGAATATCCTGCAGGCGATTGTTGTCCTGCGCGTTTGCGCTCGGGCCCCACAACAGCAGAATTGCCACCTGTAATACAGCCGTCACTCGCAGCAACGAACGCCGGTTACTTATGCCGGTAGCCGGCTTGATTTTGAGCGTCATTCCAAATACTCCCAGTTTCATTCGGGCATCAGTCCGCAAGACCCACGGCGGCTTCTCTTTCCAGATACCCGCCGATCCCGTCCGAAATAATTTCGACTAGTTCAATTTTTGATTCATTCACATTAATGATTCGTCCGTCGTTTTGCCCCAAATAATTGCCGGCCACGACGCGGTGAATCAGACCGTCAGAGGTTTGTATAAGACCGTAGTTCGTATCGCCCAACTCCATCGTGCCGACCATGCGCAAAGTGTCGAGCGGATACTGCTCCAAGAACTCGCGGCTTCGGTCCCGGTCAGGCCGGGTGCCGCCAGCGGCTACGCCGGCTGCTGCCTGCGGGGAATCGGGTACGAACGGTGAGCGAAAACCTTCCGCATCAGCGCGGTAGGTGAATACCTCGTAGGGCGTAATTTCAGGCAGTGGCTCAATCCGGCCTCCCGGACGTGCTTTGGTCTCATTAATGAACTGATCCAGATCGTCCATGTCGCCGCCACAGCCCGCCACACCAAATCCAATGACCAGAATCGACAGCATCAAACGTTTCAAGTTCGAACCAGCCATTATTATTCTGCCTCCTCGTCGAGGTAACGATAGGTCTGTGCCGTCACTTCCATCGTCAGCTTGTCGTACACGTCTTTATCCTCGGGTGTAATATTTATGTTATGCAACGTCACGATGCGCGGCAGCGCAGCAATACCGCTGACGAAATTAGCAATCTCGTGATAACCGCCTGACAGCCGGATCTTGATTGGCTTCTCCGCATAGAAATCCTTGGGAATTTCCGACTGCGGCTGGAAGAGCTTTTCCTGCAGCCCTGCAGCAAGACCGGTCTGCGAAATATCAACGATCAGGCTCGGAATCTCGGTTTTGCCGGGCAGCTGGCGCAGCATCGTACCGAACGACTGTTGCATTTGTGCCAGCTGTGCCTTGTAGGCATCATAGTTCGCGGCCTTGCGCTGTTTGTTCATAAACGTGATGCGAAGCGTGGCCTCGTCATCCTGCGCCCGCGTGAGCTGCGGCGCCTTGTTTTCGACGATGGTCCAGAAAATGCCCAGGCCGATTACCGCTGCAAAGACGATGCCGATTACGCCGGCGCGAAACACAAATGGCCAACGGCCAACGTCATTGACATCCAGCATTCTCAGTTCTTCAATGAGGTTCATCCGTCGTCCTCCAGGTCAAGCGCATCGTCATCACGAATCTGTTTCAGGGTGACAACAAATTCAGCCTGCCGGGCGGGGCCCTTTTCGGTTGTTTCAACTTTCACAACATCCGGATCTGTCAGCCATTCCGATGAATCGATCTGCCGCATCAGTGCCGACACACGCGTGCTCGACTGAGCGACGCCCTTGATTTCGACTGTGGAGCCGTTTTGCTTCATGCCGGTAAGGTATACGCCCTCGGGCAGCTGGCGGGTCACCTCGTCGAAGAGATGAACGATCTCGGGCCGGCTTCTCTGTAACTGCTCGATGATTTCCATGCGGGCAAGAAGTCTTTCCCTCTGTCTTTCCAGGCCGTCGATCTCGGTAATGCTCTTTTCAAGTATGACGATTTCCTCCTCGAGGCGTTGGTTGCGATCGCCCTGGTGATTGATCATCTGCGAGAAAGCCAGGTTTGTCAGACCAACGATGACAAGACCGGCAACAAATGAACTGCCCATCGCAACCATGAAATCACGTTGGCGTTTTTTGCGCTCCTCTTCGCGCCATGGGAGAAGGTTGATGCGTGGCATTTTAGTCGAAGCTCCTCAATGCAAGACCACAAGCCGTCAGCAGTGCGGTGGCGTCTTTGTGCACGCCCTGAGACTTGGCCTTTGATGAAATCTTCATTTGCCCGAGCGGATCGCCAACTTCAGTCGGTATCCCGACGCGGCTGGATATCACATCGGCGATACCCGGAATATTCGCGCAGCCGCCACACACGAGAATCATGTCCGGTTGCTCGCGTCCACCGCCGGATGCCAGATAGAACTGCAAGGAACGGCTGACCTGTTGAGTCATATCGTCAATGAACGGCTCGAGGACTTCAGGCTGATAGTTACTCGGCAGGCCACCTTGTTTTTTCGCGCGGCCGGCATCTTCCATCGAGAGCCCATAGGTGCGCATGATTTCCTCGGTAAGCTGCTGCCCGCCGAAAGCGAAATCACGCGTGTAAATTACTTTGAGGTCCTGAAGGACACTAAACGTCGTGCTGCTGGCACCGATGTCGACGATCGCGACAGACTGTCCCATGCCACCGTCAGGAATCTGGTGGCTCAGAAGCTGACAGGCATTCTCCAGAGCAAAAGCCTCGACATCCACGATGTGAGCTCTCAGCCCGGCTGCCTCAACGGCCATCTGGCGCTGCTCGACATTATCGGTACGGGTTGCCACGAGAAGAACGTCCATCAACTCGGGATCATTTTCGTTCGGGCCGACTATCTCGTAGTCGAAACTGACTTCTTCCATCGGGAAGGGTATGTATTGGTCCGCCTGAATCTCGACCTGGCCTTCGAGGTCGCGCTCGGACAGGCTCGAGGGCATTTGAATAACCTTCGTTATCGCCGCATCGCCGCTGATGGCAATCGCTACGTCGGTCGCCTTCGCGCCCGATCTCTTGACTGCCCGGCGGATGGCCTCGCCAACGGCCTTTGCATCGACAATCGCTTTTTCGTTTACCGAGCTCGGCGGCGTGGGCTCGGCTGAATACGATTCGACCCGAAAGCGCTTTCCGCTCTGAGAAAGCTCTATGAGCTTGACCGACGAGGTCGTGATGTCGAGCCCCAGTAATGGTTGAGTTTTTCTGCCAAAAAACACGTATTTTTTCCTTCTAAGTCGGTAAGTTGCGGGCCAAAATTCGGCTGGACCTAAGCTTTGCGATTTAACTATATATCAATAAAATGTTAAATAAAACGTGACTTTGTTCACGATCCGGCGATCCGTATGGTAATGCCGAGATGGGCCACCATTCCGTGAACTGGTTGGCGGCTCGGACCAGAGCTTCGTCAATAAATCCGGGCGCTGAAGCGGTTCTCAAATGGCCGGTGCCGGCTCGAGAAAGCCGCCCAATCGGGGCTCCCGGCCGCTTTTTCCGCTATTTTACCACGCATTGCGCTTCACCTTATATATAGGCCCGGTTTGTCCGGCCGACACACTTTGCCCATGGGTCCATTGCAGCCCATCACTATACGTGGCTATTATTCTGCGCTATATACTCGAATCGACTCGAGGCATGGCCTTGAAATCGAATATTTTCATCCACCAGTAAGCCAAAATGCGTCTGGCCGCATGGCGGCTCACATCGACTATTTTCAGGCTTTGGCCTGGTGGTCCAACAAGGTTATATTGATAGGCTCAGCGAGTCGTGAAGCGGTTGCACCCAGAGGGCATAAAAAACCGCCAGGCGCGCCTCGCCGGTAATGGCACGTCCTTGCCAAGAGGCGCAACACCGCGGACGACCGCTTCACGGCTCGCCCGAAGGGAGCTGCCCAGATGATTCAATACGGCGTTGCAGCCCTTGAAAAGGACATGCCATTCCCTGCGGATTGCATCTTGTCTTGGATCATCTGGACAGCTCTGTGTCCATCAATATAGCCTTGTTGGATCACTAGAACGCTCGAAACTATGCAGAACTCAGGCACAGCGCACAAAGAAACCGGTCGCAGGCGGAAGGGCCGCCATGCGAAGTGGCTCATACTGTTCGCGGGACTGGGTCTGGCGGCCGGCATGGCTACCACGACTGCCGTTCTCGGGGCTTATTACTTTGTGGCTCCCGGCCTGCCGCCGGCAGAGACGATTCGCGAGATTCCCTTACAGATCCCGCTGAGGATTTTCAGCCGCGACGGGCGGCTGATTGCCGAAGTCGGTGAGCGTCGCCGGATCCTGGTTACTTTCGACGAGTTGCCGCCGCACGTCGTCGATGCGTTCGTCGCCGCGGAGGATCGCCGCTTTTTTGCACATCCGGGCATCGATTACCAGGGCATCCTTCGAGCCGGGGTGAGGATTATCGGGACAGGTGAAATCAGCGGCGGGGGTAGCACGCTCACGCAGCAGCTTGCGCGTGACTACTTCCTGACCCGCGAACAGCTGTTTACGCGCAAGCTCCGGGAAGCATTCCTCGCCTACAAGATCGAGCAGGAATTTTCCAAGCAAGAGATACTCGCCCTGTTCCTCAACAAAATGTTTTTCGGTCAGCGAGCATATGGTGTTGCCGCGGCTGCACAAGTCTATTTCGGCAAGGCGCTCAAGGACATCAATGTTGCCGAAGCCGCGACGCTTGCCGGGGTTTTACCGGCCCCGTCACAGTACAACCCGGTTCGCAGTCCTTCCAACGCAAAAGCGCGCCGGACCTATGTGCTTGAACGTATGTTCGACCTCGGATACCTCGATGACGATACCTATCAGCGAGCAATGATGTATCCGATGGAGTCCATGCTGCATGGTACCGCCACGGAATTGTCGGCCCCTTATGTTGCCGAAATGGTGCGGCGGGAAATGCTGTCCCGCTACGGCGAGGACACGTACAGGGCAGGCTACGAGGTGGTAACCACACTCGATTCGAAGCTGCAACGCGCGGCAATCTACTCCCTGCGCAATGGCCTGTTCGAGTTCACGCGGAGGCGCGGATATAAAGGACCGATTGCAACTTTGGACGTCGATGCCGAAATTCTGCTGGCACCGTATGATGAATGGCCGGAAGACCTGCGGCTCGCATTGGCCGACCAGCCGAATCCGGGCGGTCTCGATGTTGCGATCGTGACAGCGCTAAACGAAGACAACAGCGCTGAGATTGTATTGAAAAACGGCTCACGTTCGTCCCTTCCCTGGAACGGCATCTCCTGGGCCAAATCATTTGTGGATCGTGCCACTACGGGGCAGGCTCCTGAAACAGTTGCTGATGTACTTGCACCCGGCCAGATTATCCACGTCATGCCGACAACGCTCGGTAGCTTTGCACTGGCGCACATGCCTGAAGCACAGGCGGCGGTTGTCTCCATCGATCCCCGCGACGGCGCCATTACCAGCCTGTCCGGCGGCTTTGATTTTACGCTGAGCAAGTGGAATCGTGTGGTCCAGACAGCCCGACAGCCCGGATCGTCGTTCAAGCCCTTCATTTATTCGGCAGCGCTCGAGCAGGGCAACACGGTAGCCACGATCGTCGATGATTCGCCCGTCGTGATCCGATCGTCAGAACTGGAAGACGTGTGGCGGCCCCTCAATTACAGCGGCAGGTTCTACGGCCCGATCAGGGTCCGGGAGGCGCTGGTTCGTTCCATGAATCTGGCTTCCGTGCGGCTGCTGCTGTACAAAACCGGCGTGAGTAATGCCGTCAGGCACCTGCAGCCATTCGGGTTTCCTGACGCTGCACTGCCGCCGAACGGTTCCCTGGCGCTCGGCGGTGGAAATGCCTCACCGCTGGACATGGCCCAGGGCTATGCAACCTTCGCCAATGGCGGTTATGCCGTCAAACCGTATGTGATCGATTCGATCCGCGGCCCGGATGGTGAATTGCTGTATCGCGCAGAACCGGCGATCGTTTGCCGGGAGTGCCAGACCGACGACGACGATGGCCTCCCGTCGGCACCACGTGATCCTGCATACGCGATGTCTTTCGAACTGATGGCCGAGGTAGGCGAGAGCTACCGGCCAGATGCTTCAATCGCCCCGGAGCTTTTTGCCGACATACCTGCGGCGCCCCGGGTGATCTCTGAGCAAAACGCTTTTCTGATACAGGACATGATGCGCGATGTCATTAGACGTGGCACCGGCCGGCGCGCGCGCGTTCTTGAGCGCAGTGACCTGTCGGGCAAGACCGGTACATCGAACGACCGACGTGACGCTTGGTTCGGCGGCTACAACGGCGATCTGGTCGCTGTGGTCTGGGTTGGATACGACGACGACCTGCCGCTCGGCCCGGGCGAAGAAGGCTCACGGACGGCCCTGCCGATCTGGATCGAATTTATGCGCATCGCACTCAGGGGAGTCCCGTTGCATCAGCTCCCGGTTCCCGAGGGCATCGTCAGCGTGTTGATTTCCAAGGCCACCGGTTGTCCGGCCAGCGCCCTTGATGCCAGCTTCGATGTCATGTTCGAAGTCTTCCGCGAAGGCCATGTTCCGGTCTGCGACGTCGCCGAGACCGTGCCTGACCCCTTCAACGACCCCAACGCCCTGAATGAAGAAGAGCAGGAAGCGGAAGAAATCTTTTAGTCATGGCGAGGCAAGCATCCAACGAAAACGACCGGGCCAGAACAGTCCTGGCTCAGGAAGCCGCCCGTATAATCGTGGAACAGGGCATCGAGGATTACCGCATCGCCAAGATCAAAGCGGCCGAGCGGCTGGGCATGACCGCGCGCGGCTCGCTGCCGGGGAATCCCGAGATCGAACACGCGGTGAGCGAACACCTCAAGCTCTTTGGTCGTGAATCGCATCTCGATTTGCTGCGTGTTCTCAGAAGAGCAGCTCTGTCTGCCATGGAACTTCTCGCGCCTTTTACGCCACGGCTGGTCGGCCCGGTCCTGCACGGCACCGCGGCTGCGAACTCCGCAGTCAATCTGCACGTGTTCTCAGACAGCGCTGAGCTCGTCGCGGTCAGGTTGCAGGAGAGCAGTGTGCAATACCGCCCATACGACCGGCGCCTGAAAAGCCGTCGGGATCGTGCTGAAACATTTTCCGGATTTCAGTTTACACAGGACAACTCATCGATAGAGGCAACCGTGTTCCCATTGAATGGCATGCGGCAGGCACCGATCAGCCCGGTAAACGGCAAGCCGATGCGGCGGGCTGATTCTCAGGCTGTCCTGAAGCTTCTAAGAGGCGAAGAACCGTAGCCAAGGGAGACGGATCCTGCCGGGACCGATCAGGCTCAGCCCAGGTAAATGCGGTCGAATCGTTTAGAAATGTCGTTTGAACCCGATTCTTAGCGGTTCGATCCCATTTACTTGCGCTTTTCGATCGCCACGTAATCCCGCTGAACCGGACCCCTGTAGAGCTGCCTCGGTCTGCTGATGCGTCGATTGGATTCCGTAATCATCTCGCGCCAGTGCGCTACCCAACCCACGGTCCTGCCGATAGCGAACATAACGGTGAACATCGAGGTCGGAATGCCTAAAGCCCGATAGATAATGCCGGAATAGAAGTCGACGTTGGGGTAGAGGTTCTTCTCGATGAAGTAATCGTCCTTCAGCGCCACCTCTTCCAGTGCCAGCGCCAGATCGAACAACGGCGCGTCCTTGCGGCCCATTTGCTTCAAGACCTTGTGGCACATCTCCCTGATAATCGTGGCTCTCGGATCGAAATTCTTGTAGACGCGATGACCGAAGCCCATCAGTCTGAACGGGTCGTCCCTGTCTTTTGCCTTGGCGACGAACTTCGGGATGTTCTTCGCGTCACCGATTTCGCGAAGCATGCGTAGCACGGCCTCGTTCGCCCCGCCGTGAGCCGGTCCCCACAGGGCGGATATTCCAGCCGCGATTGCCGAGTACGGGTTGGTACCGGAACTGCCGGCCATCCTCACGGTCGAGGTCGAGCAGTTCTGCTCATGGTCGGCGTGTAATATGAAAAGCAGGTCCAGCGCTTCCGCCGCCACCGAGTTGATCTCGTATGGTTCGGCCGGCACGGCGAAGAGCATTTGCAGCAGGTTCTCCGTGTACCCCAAGTCGTTGCGCGGATAGATAAACGGTTGCCCCGCATTGAGCTTGTGTGCCGCAGCTGCGATCGTTGGTAGCTTGGCGAGAATGCGGTGCGCAAAAATATCGCGTTGCTCCGCGTTATCGATGTCCATCGTGTCGTGATAATAAGCGGACATCGAGCCGACAACGGCAGACAGCATGGCCATCGGATGGGCATCGTAGCGGAATCCCGTGAAGAAACGCAGCATGCCCTCGTTGAGCATCGTGTGCGTGCGGACGGTTGTATCAAACTTCTCCAACTCGCTTGGCGTGGGCAGCTCTCCATGCAACAGCAGATAAGCCACTTCCAGGAAGCTCGAGTACTTCGCGAGCTGCTCAACCGGATAGCCGCGATACAGCAATACACCCTCGTCGCCATCGATGAAGGTGATGGTGCTTTCACAGCTTCCGGTAGCCATAAAACCGGGATCGTAGGTGAATACGCGCTGGTCCCGATAAAGGCGACCGATTTCCAAAACATCCGGTCCAAGTGTTCCGCTGCGGACCGGTAATTCGATCTCGGATCCGTCCGGGCTGGTCAGTTTATATGCATCTTTGCTCATTCTTACCTCTGTCCGAATCGGCCGGACATTATGCTCCCGCCGCCGGCCACTCTCGAGTCTGCGCCCTGCGTTGGCAGGCGATCAGTAGTCATTTTCTTCTGAAGGCGGCATGCACGGGAGCAAACTGCCAACACGCTATGGTGCCGGAAGCTCAAATACCGGGCAACTTGGGGATGATACGTATGTGGGTCTTTGGCTTCTGATGACTAGTACTCCATCAATATCACCTTGACGGAGTACTAGCTCAGGCCGTACTTGCGACGGAATTTGTCGACCCGGCCACCCGTATCAATGATTTTCTGCTTGCCCGTGTAGAACGGATGACATGCCGAACAGACCTCGATAGTCAGATCCTGACCCAGGGTAGAACGGGTCGTGAATTCGTTGCCACAACTACAGGTCACTTTGATATCGTTGTAGTCGGGATGAATATCGGCTTTCATTGGAGCGTCTCCGGTGTCCAGAGTAGGCGTAAGCGGCGGCGTAGGATATCGGGAAGCCTGTGTCGCCGCAAGCCCTCTGTTTACAGCCATTTCTTATCCACAAAAGCTGTGGATAACTCTGTGGAAGAAAATTGAGTGAGTGCGCTAAGTGCGGGTTTTTAAAGCAACGTTATTAAAATGTCTATTTTATCGCCAATTTAGCA
>SMUY01395374.1_pt1 | contig 11236 bp, 9 predicted proteins | sample 2456441 | NCBI WGS metagenome assembly SMUY01 (sample SAMN11095931, study PRJNA526329) | marine sediment metagenome | biome: Marine sediment; feature: Surficial sediment; material: Deep marine sediment; isolation source: Hadal surficial sediment | place: Pacific Ocean | collected 2014-11 | depth 0-1...
AATTTAACTCTTTTCAACAGGCCGTTGAGATTCGCCAGATTGGGGGCGGCTATAGGATGACCACCCGCCCCAATCATCACGAGGACATTCGAACCTACCTGAAAACAAAGCCTTCCGCTAAACTGTCATTAGCGGCCTTGGAGACACTGGCGGTGATTGCCTACAAGCAGCCTGTGACGATCCCGGAAATCATGGACATCCGTGGGATCCAGGGAACGTCCACGATCCAAACGCTGCTTGAGAAAAAACTGATCGAAACCCGGGGGCGGAAGAAAGTCGTGGGACGACCGATCATGTATGGAACCGCCAAGGAATTTACCCTTCATTTCGGGCTCAAGGATCTCTCCGAGCTGCCCACCTTAGAAGAACTGCAAGAGGTTCTCACCCCATAGAAGGGCGGAGAAGCTCGAAACGGTGGTATTTCCTCCAAGCCCGGATTATGAATACTACGGGCTAAAAGGAGTCCTCATGCTAGAGCGGCTACAGAAAGTTGTGGCAGCTGCAGGAGTCGCCTCGCGGCGAAAGGCAGAGCAGCTGATCCTGGAGGGGCGTGTCTCGGTCAATGGCCAAACCGTCACTCGATTGGGTACCAAAGTTGATCCTCGGAAGGATCACGTCAAGGTGGACGGCAAACTGATTCGGCCGGAGCCTCTGGAGTACTTTATCGTCAACAAACCCCAGGGTGTCCTGAGTGCCGCATCCGATCCTTCAAATCGCCCTCTTGTGACCCAGCTGGTACGCTCGCGAAGAAGACTTTATCCGGTAGGGAGACTGGACTTTCAGAGTGAAGGATTGATGATTTTGACCAATGATGGAGAATTGACCCGAGGGATCACTCGAGCAGGAAACCTGAAAAAGGTCTACCATGTCAAAGTGCACGGCCAACCCAGCCAGGAGAAACTGGACCGGCTTTGTGGCGGAATGAGAATTGAGGGGGAAAAGTTTGCCCGATGCGAGATTAGGGAATTGAAGAGAGCTCGGAACTGTTGGTTTGAAGTGGTCCTTCGGGAGGGAAGGAACCGCCAGATTCGGCGCATGTTTGAACACGTGGGCCATCTGGTCATGCGGGTTCGCCGAACGGCGATTGGACCGCTGGTTTTGGGAGATCTTCCCCCCGGTGGTTATCGGAAGCTGACCTCCAGGGAAGTACAATTGCTGCAGGAGAAGAAAAAACCGAAGCAAAAAAGTAAAAAATCAGGATAATAGAGGGAGATGTTTACCGGAATCGTTCAGGATATGGGAAAAATCCTTGCCAAGGAGCAGAGCGAGGATGGAGCCAGCTTTGAAATCGGATCGGAAAAAGTGCTGGCGGATCTCAAGCCTGGAGACAGTATCAGTGTGGATGGTGTCTGCCTGACGGTGGCAGAGAAGATGAAAGGGGCCATCCGGTTGGAGTTGGCACCCGAGACGCTCCGTTGCACTAACCTGGGAGAACGCCGCTCAGGGGATCAGGTGAATCTCGAGCTCTCGGCCAAACTGACCGATTTTCTGGGAGGACACCTGGTTCAGGGTCATGTGGACCAAACGGGTGAAGTTCTTGCCATCACGCCGGAAGGGAATTCCAGGATCTTTCGCATCGCCGCTCCAGCCGAGATCCTGCGATACTGCACCCTGAAAGGGAGTATCACGGTCAATGGAGTGAGCCTCACTCTCTCGGCCTTAGATTCAGAGAGCTTTGAAGTCACAATCATTCCCCACACCCTCAAGGTGACGAATTTTCAGCAGCTCGAGGTAGGCAACAGCGTGAATCTGGAAGCAGACGTGGTGAGCAAATACGTGGAATCCCACGTGAGTAAATACGTGGAATCCCATGTGCGGCGTCTTCTGGGACTGTTCGTAGGGTTCTTCTTTCTCAGCTCGACACTGCTTTTGGGAGGCGATTTTGCTCTGGGCCCAAAGTCGATACTGGTTTATTCCAACCAATCCCTCGAGCAGAAGGAAACCCAATTTGTGTTGCGACTAGCCCGGTATCGCCCCGACATTTTCCTGGAGTGGGAGTCCAGGACCGATCAAGGGACCATTCATCTTCACCGAAAGGCCGTCAGCAAAGCCGGGAGGTTTACCGTCAGTTCGCTGTTTGATGTGGGTGTCGATGTGGAATCTTCTGAAGTGATGACGCTCTGGCTGTCCGAGAAGATGTACCGGGATCTCATCGAAAAGGGGGAGACCCGGATTGCGCTCAATCGCTCGCCGATAACACTGACCCTCAAGGATGCGGGAACCTACAGTTTGACCATTAATAAACAGGTTGAGGAGATTCCTGTCATCCATGTGGAGGACAATCGGAAGGGTTCCTGGACCTTTCATAAAAGCGGCGAAAACCCACTTCTAGTGGAGTATGTCACTCCTTACTTCCATCAATACCTGAAAACGGTCTCCACGGATCCGAGAAATAAACTCCGCTGGATCAACGAGTTACCTCCCGTTAGATAGAAAATCCGCAGTCGCTTCTGGGGTGTGATGGGGAATTTCGCTATAATATCGCTCACCTATTCATCAAGGAGAATATGCCTTTAGACAAAGTTAAAGACGCCATCGACGACTTTCGGGACGGGAAAATGGTCATCGTCATCGACGAGGAAGATCGTGAGAACGAGGGCGATCTAACCCTAGCCGCGGAAAAAGTTACTCCCGAGATCATCAATTTCATGGCCAAATATGGACGGGGGTTGATCTGTATGCCCATGACGGGCGAGCGGTTGCGCGAGTTGAACATTCCCCTGATGGTGGCCAAGAATGAATCGATTCATGGAACGGCTTTTTGTGTGAGCATTGAGGCACGCCGTAACGTGTCCACCGGTATTTCTGCCTCCGATCGTGCCATCACCATTCAAACCGCGGTGGATCCCAAATCCCAGCCGGGAGATCTGATCCGGCCGGGTCATATTTTCCCGCTGCGAGCGCGTCGAGGTGGAGTCTTGAAGCGAGCAGGGCAGACAGAGGCCGCTGTGGATATGGCTCGGATCGCAGGGCTCTCTCCAGCCGGCGTCATCTGTGAAATCATGAACGACGATGGGACCATGGCGCGGCTTCCGGAGTTGAAGGTATTTGGCAAGAAGCATGACCTCAGGATTATCTCTGTTGTCGATCTGATTCATTTTCGTCTCAAGACCGAGCAATTTGTCAGACAGGTCCAAAAAGTGCCCTTCGATTCAGAGTTTGGACGGTTCGAGCTCTGCCTATTTGAAAATGAATTAGAGGGTGATCTCCATCTGGCATTGGTGAAGGGGGATCTTAAAGGGAAGGAACCCGTGCTGGTGCGGGTTCAGAAGGAATCGGTGCTCGGAGATGTATTCTTGACCTTGAAGAGTGATCAGGGACGGGAACTCAGACGTTCACTTGAAATGATTGAGCAGGCGGGACGAGGTGTTCTCGTCTATCTCCGGATAAGAAGTGAAGAAAGAATACTTATGCGGGAGTTTCAGCAGCATAAGGTAGCACTAGAGGAGCAGGAACTCCAGCTCGGCCAACCGCACACGGTTGATTTTAGAGACTACGGGATCGGGGCCCAAATTCTTGCCAGTTTAGGCCTTCACAGGATTCGGCTCTTAACCAATCATCCCAAAAAGATGGTGGGATTGGAGGGATTCGAACTCGACGTTGTGGAACAGATCCCGATCGAAATCAAAGAGTCGGTGAGCTGACTTTCTTCTCAGCCCTTTTCGACCAGGTATCCTTCCCGGTGGTGGACCTTTAGTTTGTCCGGTTTTCCATCGCCATCAATGTCTGCTACCACTTCTACCTTGATCTTTCGATACTTTCCATCCTTCTTGGTATTGGTCGAGACATAGCCTAAGGAATACTGGTTTCTGAGCAGTGCCGAGATGGTTTGAAAGATTCCCTTGTATGCCTGCACAAAGCGAGGGAAAAAAGCCACTCCACCCGTGTATTTGGCAAAGTACTTGAGGACGGCCTCGGCCTGGTAAAGATCCATGCGGGCGCTGGTGCCGTAGTCGTTGCGAACGCGTGCATTTCCACCCAAACTGATGGTGTAAATCACCACGTTTCCCTCTTTCACTTTATCCATAATCTGGTCTAGATTCTTTTTGCTGAAGGTATCCAGCCCCGAGGAGACCAGGATCATGGCCACTTTGCCCTCCACGTCTGCTACCCGATCGAGCACGTCGTAGACGGCGTCATAGAGATTACTTTCCCGGAAGGCGGGATAATTTAACTTGCGAAGGGCGTTGAAGACTTCAGCCTTGTTTTGAGTGAAGTCCACAAGAATCTCAGGCCGAATGTCATAAGCCACCACTGCAACCCAATCTTCCGGACGCATCTGATCGGCGAACAGATGAGAGCCCAGCCAGGCCTCATACAGCCACTCCCAGGGGATCACACTGCTGTACTCGGTGACCAGGACGGCCGTGATGGGCGCTTCAATGGGAGTAAAGAAAGTGACGGTCTGCTCGACCTTTTCTTCGTAGACTTTAAAGTGTTCCTTTCGAAGTCCCTGGATGAGATTTCCATTTTTATCCTGAACCGTGACGTCCACTTGAACCTGTTCGACAGCAACACTTATGGAAGTCCTGCCCTGCGGTTTTTCCTCTTGTTCTTCAATGGGCTTACCCTCTCTTTGTGCTTGAACGGCATCGGAAAAAATGCCCCAGAACAGGGCAAACACAACCAGGATCAAGGCACCGAAGAGCTTCTTCAGGGTAGGCGTGTTCACGCTCTTATATTAGCACACGAAAAGAAAGGGGATGACAGGAAAACTGTCCAGGAAGGAACATTCTGACCTCCCGGACCCGTCAGAGTTTAAGGGCCGGCCACCCGGGGCCTGTCCCAATCTCTTTTAGCTGCCAATGAGGATAAAACGCAGGTCCATGACGTTGGTCAGGGTTGGACCGGTCATGATCAAGTCGCCCAGTTCAGCAAAGAAATGATAGGAATCGTTACGGTCCAGCGAGTCCTGTATGGAGAGATTCCTTTCCCGTGCCCTTCGGGCGGTTTCTGGGGAAGCCAGGGCACCAGCGGCATCGGTGGGGCCGTCCGTTCCATCGGATCCCACACTTGCAAACAAGACCCGGGAGTGGCTCCAATTGGCGATCTCGCGAGCACACCAGAGAGCAAACTCCTGATTTCTCCCTCCCTTTCCGGTCCCGGTCATCCGCACCGTGGTTTCACCTCCTGAAATGACACAGCAGGGCGGATGAATGGGATCTCCAGTCTCGAGGGCCTGGCGTGCAATGGCGACGTGTGTGAGGGCTACATCTGCCGTGTTTCCGGTAATGGAAGAGGACAGGATCAGCGGTGAAAAGCCGAGTTGGCGAGCCTTCTCAGCTGCGGCCTCAAGAGCCTGCATGTTGCAGCCCACGATAACATTGTGCACTCTCTCGAAACGGGGATCACCCGGTTTGGGTGTTTCCTCGCTGCCCGGAGTGCCGGCAGCTCCCGATTTGAGATGCTTCAGTACAGACTGCGGGATTTTCTTTTCAAGACCATATCGATAAATGATCTCCATGCACTGTGAGAAAGTGGTGGGATCCGGGTTTGTGGGGCCGGAAGCAATGCTTGCCAGATCATCCCCCACCACATCGGAGAGTAACAGGGTGATCACTTCAGCGCCCTGGGTGTAATTGAGCAGCTGTCCTCCTTTGACACGACTCAGGTGTTTGCGGATGGTGTTGATTTCCTGGATGGTGGCTTCGCTTCGCAGCAGCAGGGCTGAGGCTTCCTGCTTCTCCTTAAAGGTGATGGCCGAGACCGGTGCGGGGAGCAGGGCAGAGCCCCCTCCTGAAATAACGACCAATAGAAGATCGTTCTTCTGGAGGTTTTCCTGGAGGAAGGCTAAGATACGTTGGGTGGACTCGTACCCTCCTTGATCCGGGTCGGGATGATTTCCCTCAAGGACCTTGGTCTTTTGAAGAGTACCACCATGGCCGTATTTCACGACCACCATTCCCGCTTCCAATTCATCCCCCAGAACGCCTTCTACGGCGCGAGCCATGGGAAGTCCTGCCTTGCCAGCGCCGATGAGAAAAACCCGCCGCTGGCTAAGAGAGTAAGTCTTGTCCGTGACTTGCAGTTGACCGTCCTTTTGACTCAAAAAACGGAGTACGGCACGTTCTGGATCGACGGCTTCAAGAGCGCTGCGCTGAATGTGTGCAAGTACCGACCTCAGTTCCACGGGACCATTATAGGCTTCTTGTCCGAATGGGTCTCAAATGATAGACTTCAAGCCGTGAGCGACTTCCACCAGGCAGGGTTGATCAGTACGCTTCATCGACTGGGAAGTGTCGATCTGGAAGGCCTGGAGAAAGAGCTTTTAAGACACGTCAAAAGGCGCCCCATCGCGCTGGTGCTCCCTTGTTTATATTCCGAACTTGCGGGTGACGCTGTTCCCATTATCGTGGAAGAGCTCAAGAAGGTGGGATATATCGATCAGATCGTGCTGAGCATGGATCAGATGACTCTGAATGAGTTCAAATCCGCCGCCTCATTCTTCTCACAACTGCCTCAGCGTTTACGAATTCTCTGGCACGATGGACCCGAGATACAACGGTTGATTTCTGAGCTGGACGAGAACGAATTGTCCATCGGTGAGCGGGGAAAGGGACGAGGCAGTTGGCTGGCCTTTGGATATGTCCTGGCCACACAAAGGGCAGCGGTGATTGCCCTGCATGACTGTGACATCGTTTCATACAACCGGGAACTGCTGGCAAGGCTTTGCTACCCCATCGCCAACAAGAGTCTGGGCTACGAATTTTGCAAGGGGTATTATGCCCGCTATGGGAGGCGTCTTTATGGACGCGTGACGCGCCTCTTTGTCACGCCGCTTCTGGAATCTATGACTCGGTTAACCGGGCATATCCAGCTTCTGGACTATCTGCAGAGTTTCCGCTATCCACTGGCAGGAGAATTCGCGATTACGACCGGTCTGGCGCGAGCTAATCGAATTCCAGGGGACTGGGGTCTAGAGATCGGTACCCTTTGTGAGGTGTATCGGAACTGTTCTCTCAAGCGGATTTGCCAGGTGGATCTGATCGAAAATTACCAACACAAGCACCAGGAGATTTCTCCCGAGGATCCCGACAGAGGTTTAATGAGAATGGCCGTAGACATTGCCGATACGCTCTTTAGAACCTTGGCCTCTGAGGGAGTGATCATGAGCGAGGCCTTCTTTCGCACTCTCTCAACGGCCTATCAGCGCTCGGCGGAGGATGTGATTCGGCGTTACAGCGACGATGCCGCCATCAATGGATTGGAATTGGATCGTCACTCCGAGAATCTAGCCGTGGGCACGTTTCGAAAGGCTCTCGAGGTCGCCTGCGAGAAGTTTGTAAGGGATCCCCATGGGTCTCTCCTTATCCCCAATTGGAACCGGGTGACTTCCGCACTACCTGATTTTCTCGATCGGCTCTACGAAGCGGTGGAAGAGGATCACCGGATGGTCATGCTGGAAGGAAGTCTGACCAGTTGAACACAGCCGGTAGACCGGCTGGAAATTCAAAATTCAAAACTCCAAATTTCAAACAAATTCAAAATCTCAAATTCCAAATTTCAAATCGAACTTCGAAGCTGACCTGGAACTTGAAACCTGGAACGCGGGCGAAGCCCGCTCTAATTCAGCTTCAGTAGGACCAGATCACCCTTTTTGAGAAGCTGGGGAAAACGCCTCAGGAGCCCAAAACGAGCGAATCCTGCAGTTACTCCAAGACCGAGAGAGAGAAAAACAAAAACCACAATAAATGCAGATGTTTGTTGTAGAAATCCTAGAATGGACGTGATGTGGGTTCGGGTGAGTTCAGCCGCGTCCGGGTCCTTCCGATAGAGCCACGTGATGGTAGGCAGGTAGTGAATCTTAGGCAGGATTTCCTGTGCCCTGGCCTCCGGACCGAAGAAGATGGAAACGATGAGGCCCGACCGCTTCATGTACACTCCCTCGGTTGAGAAATAGTCCTGCATGGCGTTTTGCAATTTCACAAAATGGTAGGCTGCCAAAGATGGGGTTGGATATCCCACCAGAAAGAGTTCATGGCCATCGTCGGTGTATCGAGCAAGTGTCACTTCAATCTGTTTGTCGAAGCCGATCTCGGCAGCAAGAGCCTCTGGGAAGTTCTCATTCAGGGCGAAAGAAGATTTTCCCAGGTAGAAGCGAATGGATTCGCGGATAAGTCCTTCTTTGGGAAGATGGATAACGGTAACGGGGTGAAGGTTGAGTTGAGGGATGGTGTCAATGATGGCATGGGCCAGGTCAAAAGGAGATGGGTTGGAATTCGTGCCTGGATCGGGATCACTCAAGTGAAAGAAATAAGCGCCCCGCCAGAAAATGAGCCCATGGACACTGGAGTAATTGTCTACAGAAAGGTCTAAGCGTTCCAGGGAAGCTTCTTCCAAAAGGCTAGGCCAAATTGAAAACATGCCAAAAGCCCCAAGGGTATCCTTCATCTCATAGATCTCGAGCTCGAGGGGATGTGACTGAAGGGCAGCTTCGGGTTGAACGGCCCAACGGGAATATGAGAGCAGGATATATTCGTCGAGAATAACTTGGCTATAGGGCCCGATTCCAGCCTGTTTTTCTGTGGTTGAGATCTCGGTGAGTTCTTTGAATTGATAATTCTCTATCTGGGAAAAATACTGATCAACAGGGACTTGTGCCCTTGTGGCCGAGGGAATAGAAAGTGCTAAAAGAAGGACTACAAAAAGACTTCTACAGAGGTGAAGCACCCGAATGAAAGACATCGCTCATGGGTATTATAGGGGATGCTTAGTCCGGATTATGAATAAATTCTCTACGGCAGCGACGAAATCAGACGGCGTGCTGTGCGCACCGCCCGTGTTGCGCGACCCTCAAGCAGAGCGGCTGCCCCCGGCCTTGTCCGGTCGTAGCCGTCGTCGCTTCGTGACCATAACCTCTGGCCTGGTGCGGGCTAGTCACGCTGGAGACTATTCATGTTCGCGCTACTCTGGGAAGGAATGGTACCCAGGGAACGAAAGTATTTTTCGATTCCCTTATAGAGAGCTTCCGCGACCTGATCCTGCCCTTTTTTTCCTGCGAAATACTTTTCTTCGCTGGGGTTACTGATGAAGCCAACCTCGGTCAAGATGCCGGGCATGTTCAAATTGATGAGGACAATAAAAGGGGCTTTTTTGACACCGCGGTTGCGAAGCATGGGGTGATGGGTTTTCACCTCTGAGTAGAGACTCTGCTGGACGATTTGAGCCAGGTCATTGGACTCCTCATTGTAATCTCCCAGTGCAATTTGTCTAAGCAAGTCCTCAAGTTCGCGAATATTCCTCTGTGAGCCGGCATTTTCACGACTGGCGACCTCACGTTCCTCGGCATTCGAGGTCAGGTTCAAAAAGAAGGTTTCCACTCCAGAGACCTTGCGAATCTTGCTGGAGTTGGCGTGGACCGAGATGAAAAGATCGGCACCCAGTTGATTGGCAATAGCCGTCCGCTGTTCCAGGGATACGAATTTATCGGTATTGCGGGTCAAGACCACATCCGTTCCCAGCCGCTCTTCCAGAAGTATTTTCAGACGTTTGGAGAGGGACAGCACCAAATCCTTCTCCTTGAGGCCGGAGGGCCCAATGGTGCCGGTATCGCCCCCTCCATGGCCGGGATCAATCACAATCCGGCCGACTTTTAGACCCAAGACCCGGGTGAGACTTCGATCACCATTCAGGTTAGTGGAGGGAATGATCGGGGTTTCACTAATCCTGACCGCCGTGTAGGTGCCTGTTTCCAGAGAGAGCACGGCTTCTTCAGTGGTGACGGTGCGCTCAGCCGCCTCCTGGGGCGTAGCCGGCGGACGTCGTCCCCCTAACGTGTCAATGACGATGCGGAAAGGGTCATACAGTGCGAAGACCGTGTGTTTATTAATCTTCTCGAAGTCCAGGACCAGACGGACCGTGTTGGCGGTGTTTTGGGCAACACGAACCTGCTTGATGAAGACATCATTGACCGGATAGGTCTTGCCGTTGAGAGCCGATCTCAGACGTGTGTCCTGGAGGTCGAAATAAATGCGATGGGGGTTGGAAAGAATGTGTTTTTGAAATTCGATTTCCCGATCCAGCTGAATGACCACACGGGTGTAATCTTCATTGGACCAGTAGCGGATCTCAGTGACGTTAGCCAGACCGGTTTGCTGACGTCTCTGCGCCTGCGGGGGATCAGGCGGAGGCTCTGGGGTGACTTTTTCCTTCTGTAGCAGCTTGGCCCGCTCCAGCGCCGGTTTCTTATGTTTGGTTAGTGGGTACTGATCCGCTACAAATTTGTAATAGTAAATAGCACGGTCGCGGTAGGGTTCATTGGTAAAGCGTTTCGCCATCTCCTCGTACAGCATCCCCATAGCGTACAGTGCGTCGTCACAGGCACTGTAGGTGGGGTCGTGGTCGATGACCGTGCGATAGAGAAAAATGGCGCGGCTGTACTTTCTTTGCAGATTTCGATCCGATTCCGGCGTCTGGAGGAGCTGCTCGTGGTATTGACTAGCCTTCTTGTAGGCTTCGCGCGCAGCAGGGCGATCGCGCCCGTAGACAGACGAGGAGATCGACAAAACCAGAAAAAGACCTACACTGAGCGCCCGATGTCCATTCATCCACTTCTCGATGCCATATCCTCCACGGTGCTGAGGCGGATTTGGCTACACCTACGGCGTTGAACTCTTTCGCCTTTCTCACCGCCTCTTTACGCCTGGATGTGAGAAATACCGCCTAAAGTATAGAACACATGGGTGTCAATGAGCGCAAAAAGCGAGCTCAGCGCGCTTTTTGCGCTTTTCAGGCTTCAGGCTCCAGGTACCAGGTTCCAAGTTTTGAATTTTGAATTTCAGCCGGTCTGCCGGCTGTGGTCTGCGGTCTTATTCCGTATTGGTGAAGAGAATATTTCCGTTGGGCAGGATGATGCGTTTGAGTCGAAACTTGCCTCGTGGCCACTTAACGGGGGCCGGAGCCGCGACTGAATTCAAGGCATGGTACAGACTCGTGACTTTACGGATGTATTCTTGAGTTTCCGGATAGGGAGGCACTCCGTGATAACGAACCACCGTTCTTTCTCCGGCGTTGTAGGCGGCGAGTACGTGCTCCAGGTTCCCTTGAAAATAACTCATGAGAAAGTTTAAATAGCGGATTCCACCCCGGATGTTGTCGGCGGGATCAAAAGCATCACGGACGCCAAATCGCTTAGCCGTAGCAGGGATCAACTGCATCAGACCCTGGGCTCCCTTTTTGGAGACGGCAAACCTATCGTAATTGCTTTCCACAGCCACGACCGCCTTCACCAGATTGA
>SMUY01066169.1_pt1 | contig 11230 bp, 9 predicted proteins | sample 2456441 | NCBI WGS metagenome assembly SMUY01 (sample SAMN11095931, study PRJNA526329) | marine sediment metagenome | biome: Marine sediment; feature: Surficial sediment; material: Deep marine sediment; isolation source: Hadal surficial sediment | place: Pacific Ocean | collected 2014-11 | depth 0-1...
CCCCATGATGAGCAGGTCCGCATCACGGATAACTTCCTCCATATCCGAACTGGCGGTGAGCTTTTTGGAAAGTGTCACCCCCGGCAGATAGGTTTCGTTTGTGTGCGCGCGATTGATTTCATCAACCACATCCTGGCGACGTGCCCATATCTTGGTCGGCAGGTTGTCTGCAACTAACGACGCAACTGTGGTACCCCAGGAACCCCCGCCAAGCACGGCTGCTTTTAGGTTCATACTATCAGTCTCCCTAATGGCCCTAATGGCCTTCGCCAGGTTATTCGACGCCTCCTCGTGTTGGCTTTTGGGGCATCGAGCGTCGGCACTGTGGAGCGACGCTCCTAATCTAACGTTCCTTCAAGCCTTCCTTCTGCAACCTCCATAACAATACATCCAACCGGTCCTGACCAAAAAATGGTTCACCGTTGAACGCGCATGTGGGTACACCCCAATGACCAGCCGCCTCGTGGTCCAACTGGTTTTTTTCGATCACGCCTGTCAAGCGCTCGGCCTCACTCTCTGCCTTGGCATCCAACTCTGCGAGATCCAGACCTGCCGCTACCGTCGCATTGGCGAGATGATCACCTTTGTCCCAATTGGGAGTTCCGCTCCAGATCAATCTCGAGACGTGGTTTGCAAACTCAATACCCGAGCCTTGTTCTTCGGCGAGAACACCTAATCGGGTGAGACGATGAATGTAGGGTTGCTCTTTCGGAAAGCTCTGCCGGCCATCCGGACCTGGCTCGTTGACTACCGGATCTGGGTTCGGCCAGGTTAACGGCAAGTCGAGAAACTCTGCTACGCGAAAAAGATCTCGCATGAAATACGGAAACCACAGCGGAGGCACGTTGTTGAAAAAATCAGGGGTCCGAATCGCGATGGGATATACCGGCTTGAAACGTACCTCGAGTTCGTATTTCTGTTTCCACTCCCATAACCTCGGCGTGGCGAGATAGGACCAGGGGCTGCGGAAAGACCAGAAGACATCGATGGCTAACGGTTCTGACATATTCACCTACTCCGCTGTCAGGTCTGCAGAATCGACCGGGCATTCTTCGAAAACTTCTCCGCCGCTTCTTCGTCGTTCTCCATGTTGTCCAGACGCTGCGGTACTGCAACGCCACGCTGGCACGCAGGACGCTCGCGTATGGCGTCACGCCATCGCTTGAGGTTCGGCAATCCGTCCGACGATACGCCGGACCATTTGTAGGTGCGCACCCAGCACCAGTTGGCGAGATCGGCAATCGAAAAGTCGTCCGCAAGCCACTCGTTCTCAGCAAGGCGTCGCTCCAACACCTCGAATAACCGCCTCGTTTCGTGCTGATAGCGGTCGATGACTGGTTGAATCTTCTCGGGGAAGTAGCGGAAGAAGACGTTTGCCTGCCCCATCATCGGCCCGATGCCACCCATCTGAAACATCAGCCACTGCATCACCAGGGAACGTCCCTTTACATCTGTCGGCAACAGACGTCCGGCAAATTCTGCGAGATAAACCATGATGGCGCCGGTTTCAAACACGGCAAAATTGTCGTTAGCGGTATCGACAATCACCGGAATGCGCCCGTTGGGATTCAGTTTGAGAAACCACTCCTCCTTCTGGGTCAACTTGCCTAAGTTGATGGCATTTACGTTGTAGGGAATCTCGAGTTCCTCCAACGTCACTGAAGCCTTCCAGCCATTGGGGGTCGATGAGGTATATAGCTCGATCATGGTAATCCTTGTTCAGGCGGGTCCCAGTGTTAGCGTCATCACGATCTTACACCAACATCTAACTCGAGAATAACGCATGACTGTATCGTTCGAATTCTAAGCCAAAGATTTGTACGCGGCCTGCAACAGCTTGAAACCCCGCTGATCTCCCAGAAGATCCGCCTCCATCTTGTTCATCACGTAACTGACACAAAGTCTGGCATCTTGATCTACGACAATGCTGGAGCCTCCCCAGCCACCCCAATAACAGATGTGTTCATTAGGTCCCATGGGCATCAATTCACTGGTCAGCCCGTAACCCATTCCGAAGCGAATCGGCACACCGAGGACAAGATCCTGCCCGTTTGACTGCTCGTCAAATATCGCCTTACAACCCTCTTCGGATATCAGCCGCTTGCCGAACACCTTGCCACCGTTTGCAACAAGACTCTGCACGCGAACCAGAGATCGTGCATTTCCGTGGCCGTTTGCCGCAGGAATTTCAGCCTGGCGCCAACCATCCGTGCGGGACGCCCGCGCATCAATGGCGGGATTGGCGAATGTTCTGGCAGCGATGGAATCCCCATCTGCCATCTCTGCTGGGCCACTTTTCGGGGGGATGAGTTCACCGATGCGATGATTGTGCTCTGCACCCGTACCGATGTGGAAGTCGGCGCCTAAGGGTTCTGCCAACTCCGTACGGAAAAAATTGCCAATACTCTGGCCAGTGACGCGTCGCACTACTTCACCGATCAGGTGGCCCTGGGTTAGCGCGTGATAACCGCTCGCCGTCCCCGGTTCCCACCAAGGAGCTTGACGGGCTAACGCTTCCACCATGCGATCCCAATCATACACATCCTCACCACGCATGGGTTCATCCATGCCGGATAGCCCCGCGCTATGACTCATGAAGTGGCGCACTTCTACCTTGTCCTTACCGTTCTGGGCGAACTCAGGCCAGTAGGTTTTCACCGGTTCGTAAAAGTTGATCTCTCCCCGATCGGCCAGCAGCAACGCGCATAACGCAGCCATGGTTTTGGTGGAGGAGTACACGTTTACGATGGTGTCTTCCTCCCAGGGCAGGCTCTGAGCTTCGTCTCGATGACCACCCCACAGATCCACCACATACTCGCCTTGATAAGTAACGGCGACGCATGCGCCGATGTCGCCACGTTCGGTGAAGTTATCCTCAAAAACAGTTTTGACCGCAGCAAAACGATCGTCACAAGTGCCGTGAATATCCACCACTAAAACCCCCTCATTACAAATTATGCGCAACCCTATCGTATTACAGCGGTGGGGCGAAACCTTACTGCGTTCCAGATAATCCATGCACCGGCGTAGTTGCCGATGGCGACATAAACGAGAAGGCTCACGAGGATGCCCGCCGAGTAGATATCCACCTTGGGTCCCCAAATGGTGTAAGGTTTCCCGTCGAGACACATGGACTTTGACCAGGATTCACAGACCACAGATCTGGGGGAGGATCTCGATTGACACTGCGAACGAGCGTGGCTGCGTTTTTGTTGTGTTTGTCTTTCGTTGTATTTTCTAACGAGACAGCGGGTGAAGACGCGGAGGCGAATTCTTCCGAAGAGGTGGTCTACCAACACGGTTACGCGTTTCTCTCGTCGCCTGCATATCCGCCAGACTTTACTCATTTCAACTACGTAAATCCCAACGCACCCAAGGGTGGGATGATCCGGGTGCCCGAGATGGGTACCTGGGACAACTTCAACGAGGTCGCATTACTCGGTCGTATCGTGCGAGGCATGGAGTTCTGGACACGCCAGCAAAATTACGTTTACGACGGGCTAATGGAACAGTCGATGGACGAACCAGCGACGCAGTACGGACTCATCGCCGATGGTATAGCCATGGGCGAAAACAACTCGTGGGTGCAATTCCGACTGCGACCCGAGGCGCGTTGGCACGATGGTAAACCCATCACCGTGGACGACGTGGTGTTCAGTTTCGAAACCTATATGAACGATGCAAAACCGACGATCAGCACCCCATTACAGGTCATTGAGTCCATTGAAGTCATGAGTCCCAACGAAGTGAGATTCAACATAATACCCGAGGCACAAGGCAACCCGGTCGTGCCACGGCGCCTCGGCATACCACCCATCGTGCCAAAACACTACTGGGCAAACCACGACATCACCAAATCGACTATTACGCCACCACTTGGTTCGGGACCGTACACTATCGGCGAGTTTGCGATCGGGCGTTGGATCAAGTTCGAACGTGTCGACGACTACTGGGCGAAAGACCTGCCGGTGATGAAGGGGCGCTACAACTTCGACACGATCAAGATCGACTACTTTCGAGATGACCAGGTACAGACCGAGGCGGTGAAAGCCAATGTGGTGGACGTTCATCTCGAGAACGTACCGCGCCGATGGACGCAATCCTACGATATCCCGGCGGTGGAACAAGGTTATCTGATCAAGCGTGACAATCGAGCCCTTCGCCCTGGTGGGCTCTGGTGGCCCATCTTCTGGAATATGGACCAGCGACGCTTTCAGGATATACGAGTGCGCGAAGCCCTATCGCTCGCTCGACCCGGTTGGGAATGGGGTAGCCGCCGCTCTTATGGGTTTTTCGATCAGGCGACGAGCTTTTTCCACGATTCCGACTTCGCATCAAGTGGGTTACCCAGCGAGAAGGAACTGAAACTGCTGGAGCCGCTACGCGGCAAGATTCCAGAACGCGTGTTCACCGAACCCTACCACCGCGCACCCCACGGTGACGTAGGCTGGCATCGCGACAACATCATCAAGGCGGCCGCACTCATGCGAGAAGCCGGATGGGTCATTGTGGATGGTCAACTCGTGCACGAAAAAACTGGAGAGCCGTTTAACCTGCGGTTCGTTGCCGTATCTCCTGCATTGGGTCGCTCATTCATCTCCTATACAAAGGTCCTGGAAAAGTTAGGCATCACTTCAACGATTAAGGCTCCTGAAATCTCCAATTGGCTGTTTCGCATGCGTTCGGGAGATTTCGATGCAGGCGCGTTGTGGTTTTTACCGGACAGCACGCCGACCTTGCTGCTGAGCAATACGTTTTCCAGTACGGCAGCGGATCAGGAATACAGCGCCAACTGGTCGAACCTGAAAGACCCCGCCATTGACGAACTCATCGAACACGTCTATGCCGCCCAGACCTATGACGATTTCATGGCCGCGCTCAAGGCGGTAGATCGAGTACTACTCTGGAATTTCTACTGGTTGCCGGGTTCGTCGAAAATCAACTACGCCATGGTTCACTGGGATAAGTTCGGACGCGCCGAGTACGACCGCTTGATCTGGATAAATTCATACGTTGCCAACTGGTGGTGGGATGAAGAGAAAGCGGCTCGCGTTGCCGCCTTCACGGAGTCGAAGTAGTGGGGCGTTACGTTCTCCGCCGATTGCTGCTCATACTTCCAACACTGTTTGGTGTCATGGTGATCAACTTCATCGTTGTCCAGTTCGCACCGGGGGGTCCAGTGGAGCAAGCGCTCGCCGAAGCGGCGGGTTTTGGCTCCTCGTCAACGGCGAGCGTTTCGTCCGCGGCCATGGGGCCGGGTGGCGAATCAGGCTACACGGGTTCTTCAGGCATAGACCCAGCGCTAGTTGCACGATTGGAAAAACAATTTGGTTTCGACAAACCAGCGCACGAACGGTTCTTTATGATGATATGGAACTATGCGCGGCTCGACTTCGGTACCAGCTACTTTCAAGATCGTCCTGTTATAGATCTGGTTTTGGAGCGATTACCCGTGTCGATTTCCCTTGGGCTCTGGTCGTTGCTGATGATCTATTCGATCTCCATCCCATTAGGTATCGCCAAAGCAGTGGGAGATGGCCAGCGTTTCGACGTTTGGACCAGCGGCGTGGTGTTTACTGCATACGCCGTACCGGGATTTCTATTTGCTATTCTGTTAATTGTGGTTTTTGCGGGTGGCTCCTATTTCGACTGGTTTCCGCTACGTGGCCTGACTTCCGACAACTTCGATGATCTGTCGGTGTTCGGCAAGATCCGCGACTACTTCTGGCACTTAGCCTTGCCGCTCACCGCCTTGACCATCGGTGGTTTCGCAACGTTGACCATGTTGACCAAAAACAGCTTCCTCGAAGAACTCAACAAACAGTTTGTGTTGACCGCACGCGCCAAAGGCGTCACGGAACGACGCGTGCTGTACGGGCATGTGTTTCGCAATGCGATGTTGATTGTGATTGCAGGGTTTCCCGCTGCATTCGTCGGTATTTTGTTTACCGGGGCGTTGTTAATCGAGGTGATATTTCAGCTCGATGGGATCGGACTTTTAGGTTACGAAGCGGTGGTGAAACGAGACTATCCGATTCTGTTCGGAACGTTGTTCAGTTTTACCCTGATCGGACTCGTCATGCAGTTGATCGGGGATATGGTGTACGTGTTCGTCGATCCGCGTATCGACTTCGAGACGCGGGAAACCTAAATGAGCGTAAACACTTGAGCCCGTTGAACCAGCGACGCTTGGCAATGTTCAAAGCCAACAGACGAGGCTACTTCTCGTTCTGGATTTTCATCGGGCTTTTTGTGCTCTCACTTTTTGGCGAATTCATCGCCAACGATAAACCCATCGTGTTCTCGTATCATGGCGATCTGTTCTTTCCAGTAATGGTTTCTTACACCGACCGCGAACTCGGTGGCGTGTTGGCAACTGAAGCCGACTACCGTGACCCGTTCATTCGCAAACAGATCGAATCCAATGGCTGGTCAATCTGGCCCCTCGTCCCATTTGCCTACGACACCATCGATTGGGATTTGCAGCCGCCTTATCCGGCACCACCTAGTGGTAGACACTGGCTCGGCACGGACGGTCTCAGCACAGACACCTTTGCGATCTTGTTGTACGCGTTCAGATTATCCGTGTTGTTCGGGTTGTCGCTGACGCTGATAAGTTCGCTGATCGGCGTTACCGTCGGTGCACTGCAAGGTTATTTCGGCGGTCTGACGGATCTCATTGGCCAGCGTGTCGTCGAGATATGGGCGGGCTTACCGATATTGTTCGTATTGATCATCCTCGCGAGTGTAGTTGAGCCTAATTTTTTCTGGTTGCTCGCTATTTTGTCTCTGTTTAGCTGGATGGCGTTGGTCGGTGTCGTGCGTGCGGAGTTCTTACGAGCGCGCAACTTCGAATTCGTACGCGCTGCACGCGCGCTTGGCGTGTCGGACCTGACCATCATGCGACGCCACGTGTTACCCAATGCGATGGTCGCAACGCTCACGTACTTGCCGTTCATCTTGAATGGTTCGATTACAACGCTGACGGCGCTGGATTTTCTCGGCTTCGGGCTGCCGTTGGAGTCTCCGTCGTTTGGACGTTTGCTGTCCCAGGCTAAAGCCAATTTGCACGCACCTTGGATTGGCATCTCGGTGTTCATGACACTCGCGACGATGCTGACGTTGCTCATATTTGTCGGCGAAGCGGTGCGTGATGCCTTCGACCCGCGCCGAACTCTAAAAGGGGCGCTTGATGAGTCTTCTACCGACCTGATGGAGAGCAGTCCCGGTGTCTGATCCATTCGTCCAAGTACGTGATCTCCACGTTCGCTTCGGATCCAATCATGCGGTTCGGGGGGTGTCGTTCGACGTGGCGGAGGGTGAAACCGTAGCGATTGTCGGTGAGTCTGGATCCGGCAAATCGGTAATCGCGCTGTCTATTTTGCAACTTCTTCCCTATCCGATGGCAAGCCACCCCAAAGGCTCGGTGTTGGTTGGTGGACAAGAAATGATCGGCGCCGATGAGGCGCAATTGCGCGCGGTAAGAGGCAGCCAGGTCAGCATGATCTTCCAGGAACCAATGATTTCGCTCAACCCGTTGCATACGGTGGCGAAGCAGATCAGGGAAACACTGGTAACCCACAAAGGGCTGACGCGCAATGCTGCGCGTGACCGGACTCTCGAGTTGCTCGAGATGGTGCAACTGGATGACGCGGAACGACGCCTCGGCGCATATCCACACGAGCTTTCCGGCGGGCAGCGCCAGCGAGTGATGATCGCCATGGCGCTCGCCAACGAACCCCGCTTACTCATTGCCGATGAACCGACTACTGCGCTCGATGTGACGATTCAAGCGCGAATTCTAGAGCTCCTGAAGAAGTTGCAAGGTGAGTTGGGTATGGGTCTGCTGCTGATCTCACACGATCTCGGCATTGTTCGATCCATGGCGGACCGAGTGTGTGTGATGACCCATGGTGAGATAGTCGAATCCGGTAGCACAGGAAAAATATTCGACGAACCTGAACATTCATATACCCAACATTTGTTGGCTGCCGAACCCAAGGGCGACCCGGTCGCCTGGAATCCGCACGCCAAACCGTTACTAAGCCTTCGCGACTTCAACGTAAACTACAAAATTGGCAAGGGCTGGTTCGGCCGTAGAAAAGAGTTCCAGGCAGTCAAAAACCTGAACTTGGAAGTTGGCGAAGGACAAACTGTCGGCGTTGTCGGGGAGTCAGGTTCTGGAAAAACGACGCTGGGACTGGGTCTGCTACGACTGCTTCACGCCGAGGGAACCATCACATTCGACGGCATAGCCGTACACAATTTGAATTCGAAGGCATTGACCGCACAGCGCAAACACATGCAGGTCGTGTTTCAAGACCCGTTTGGCAGCCTCTCGCCCCGTTTGTCGGTTCGCCAGATCATCGAAGAAGGATTGCGCGTTCACGAACGGGATATGGATGTAAACGCGCGGGAAGAGCGGGTGGCCGAAGTGTTATCCGAAGTCAATCTCGAACCGGATCAGATGGACCGTTACCCACACGAGTTTTCCGGTGGCCAACGACAACGCATATCCATCGCTCGCGCACTAGCGTTGCGGCCGAAGTTCATCGTCCTCGATGAGCCTACGTCCGCATTGGACATGTCAGTACAAGCGCAAATCGTGGATCTGTTGCGGGAACTTCAACATCGACACAGTCTGACTTATCTCTTCATAAGCCACGATTTGAAAGTGGTGCGCGCGGTCGCCCACTACCTGGTGGTGATGAAAGAGGGTGTGGTCGTCGAGCAGGGACCTGCCGAGCAAGTGTTCGAGAACCCGCAAACTGACTATACGAAGGAACTCATGACGGCAGCGTTTGTGCGGTAACTGCGGATTTAGGGTGGACAACCTATAATAGGTGGATTACCCTAAAATACCATCAACTTCGAGCTACATGATGCCGCGAGGCCGTACGTCTACTCGCCCCTCCACCAAGCAGTTGATTCAGGCAGCCGCTCTCGAACTCTTCAACGCCACAGGTTATACCAATACCTCCATCGCGCGCATCGCCGATTCGGTAGGCATCACCGAAGGCAATTTGTGGTATCACTTCCGTGCCAAGGAAGATCTGGTTAATACACTCGTGGATCAGCTTGTCGAGAGCTTGGACGCCCACTATCAAGAAGCGCGCAGCAAACATTCCCTGGAAGAGGAGTACGTCCTTTACTTTCATGGCGTTATGCAGGATATGCTGCGATTTCGCTTCATCCTGCGCGACTACCTGCAGGTCGCAAGTAGAAAAGATAGCCAAATCTCGCATCATCTGACCACGTTTCAGGCCGACCAGTACGAGCGACTCACCGATATGCTCGGGCGTATGAGTCGCGAAGGGCATATGCAAAACCCCCTCCCCGATCTCGATGAACTGGCTACCAATATCTGGATCGTGGTGCGTTACTGGTGGTCGTACCTGCTGGATCGAGAGCAAGTCGAGCAGATTGGTTGGGAGCACCAGCAGCGAGGCTTCAGGCAGCATATGGCGCTATTGGAACCTCATCTCACGGCGAGCGCTATTCGTAAAATGCATGCCGTTGCCACTGAGATTGAGCTTCAACAACCGGCGGAACTTGCCTCTTGAGCTCGCAACATTTCACCATGCGAGTAAACCGATTGGCTTCGCCAATATTGGTAATCTTGTTATCCGGTTTCCTGACAAGCTGTGACGCCTCGCACTCCGAGCCTACCGATGAACCTCGTGTATCCGAACAACCTTCGCTTACAACAGCGGTACGGGTAAAGGTAGCACCAATCGTCGCAGCGAGGATCGATCGCGCCGGGACGGTTACAGGATTGGTATCCGCGTTCCGTAAAGCGACGGTGGCTGCCGAAGTCGGTGGTCGGGTCGTCAAGCGGTTGGTTGAACCAGGGGCAACAGTCGAGAAAGGTCAACTTCTGATCGAACTCGATCAGCACCGTGCACATCTTGCCGTCGAGCAGGCTAAAGCAATCGCCAGCGCCCGGGCGGTGGATCGTAACCAGGCAACGCACCAATATCGTCGTGGCCGCGACCTGTTTGCAAAATCCGTGATCAGCGAGGACACGCTCGACGATTTACGTTTTGCCGAGGAACGCACGAGAGCGCAACTACTTGGCGCGCAAGCTCAGCTTTCGACAGCCAGACGAGCACTTGCAGATACCCGGATACTCGCACCTTTTAAAGGTACTGCGGAAATCGTACACGTCCAGGAGGGTGACTATCTCCAACCCGGCACCGCCATCGCCACGCTCACCGATTTTTCAAAAGTGCGCATACGTGCAGGTGTCACTGCCACGGAGGCTAATTCGATTGCTCCGGGTCAGGTTGCAACGCTTCATTTCCAGGCACTCGGCGGCGTCGCGCTGCCTGGCCGAGTACAGAATGTCGGTCGTATCGCAGACGCCGCCAGTGGTACTTATGCGGTGGAAATATGGCTGGATGGTCCCGAAACCGCGCGTCTCCGGGAAGGCATGATGGCAACGGTCACTCTCCCTTCCTCCGCCCGGGCAACAAAAACCGCGGCGCCCGCATCCGCGGTCTTTCGCAAGAATGGTAGGACGCACATTTACACCATCTTCGATGACAAGGCAAAGCTCACACCCGTCCGCATTGGCCTAAGCAACGGAAAACTGGTGGAAATACTCGAAGGGGTTTCTGCTGGCGAGTTGGTGGTCGTCGACGGCCAGTTTGCCTTACGCGACGGAGCAAACGTAACGGTGGACGACCCCCGCTGACATGCAGTCGTTCGTTCGCTTCTTCGTCGAGCGCCATCTGCTGGTTAATGTGCTGGCAGTGGCGACTATCGTGCTGGGCTACTTTTTCATCAAAGACACACCGCGAGAATACATCCCCAGCATCGCTGCCCCGATTATTTACATCAACGCATCCCTACCAGGCGCTTCGGCCAGGGACATCGAGACCAAACTCACCATACCGATTGAGGAAGCCATCGAAGAAGTAGACGGCATCGATGTTTTTTACAGCACAATTTCTGACAACGTATCGTTCACCACGGTAGAACTTTTCATCGATTTTACACCTGAACAGATCAAAGTCATCGAAGGCGATCTCAGGCAGGCCATCGACGGGATTACCGACTTTCCCCCGGAAATGGAAGACGAGCCGACTCTGGAGCAATTCAACCCGGGCAAGTGGCCTGTGGTGGAGGTTGCCCTTGCAGGACCGCCCGACGCTTTGATTCGCGCCGCAAAACTTCTGGAACGAAAGTTCAAACGCCTGGATCTGGTGTCCCGGGTGACCGTTGTCGG
>SMUY01169769.1_pt1 | contig 11228 bp, 7 predicted proteins | sample 2456441 | NCBI WGS metagenome assembly SMUY01 (sample SAMN11095931, study PRJNA526329) | marine sediment metagenome | biome: Marine sediment; feature: Surficial sediment; material: Deep marine sediment; isolation source: Hadal surficial sediment | place: Pacific Ocean | collected 2014-11 | depth 0-1...
AAGTGTCATCCGGGTGGGTGATCATCGGGGCGGTGTCCATCACCGTGCCCACTTCGACCGTGTCGAGGATGTCAATACTGCCGGTCCGCCGAATCCTGATTCCCTTCCGCTTCAGGGTCTGGGTGTAAACCGACTCCTTGTGAACACGCTCGGCGAGAAATGTGGCGAGAGTCGCGGCCAGCATGAGCGGAATGATCAGCCCGTAATCCCGCGCACCGGTGACCTCAAAAACGATCAGAATCGACGTCAGCGGCGCCCTCCCCACGACGGCGAACATCGCCGCCATCCCAACCACCGCAAAGGCGCCGGGCTGAAGTGCGGATATGGTCCAGTAAGGCTCGATCAATCGGGCAAAGCCGGCTCCAATGGCCGCCCCCATGAACAACGAGGGCATGAAGGCGCCGCCGGAAGCCCCGGACGAGATGGTGAGGCTCGTCGCAACGGCCTTTCCGAGAGCAAGCAGGATGAGCGCCCACCAGAGGTCACCCTGCTCACTTACAAGCAGAGCGTTGGTGAAACTCTGCCCGGTTCCAAACAGCCGAGGCTCGAGAAAGATGAGACCGGCGACGAGTAGACCCGCGCCCACCGGACGCGTCCAAGACCAGGACCGGTCGTATTTCTCGGCAATGCCCTCCAGACGATCGAGCAGCTTGAGAAAGAAGACGCCAACGACGACCACCGCTATCGCCATGACCGCATATATGCCTAACTCCCAGACTGAATTGAGGTTGTAAATGCCAGTCTGGAGGGCCAGCTCTTCCCCAACGATCGATTCGGATGTGATGGCAGCAGCAACCGAGGCGATGACGATTGCTGACATGTGTTTTGGAGCGAAGGAGGAGAGGATTACTTCGAGTGCAAAGAGCATTCCCGCAATCGGGGCATTGAAGGACGCGCCGATGGCGGCGCCGGCACCGGCGGCGACCAGCGATCTGACTTCCTCCTCCCCGAGTTTGAAACTCCTCGACACCCACGAACCGACCGCTGCTCCGATATGCACGATCGGACCCTCCCGGCCGGCCGAGCCCCCCGACCCAATCGTCACGGCAGTGGCCAACATCTTCAGCGGAATGACCCGCTTCCTGATCCGGCCACCGTGAACAGCCAGAGCGGCCGCAGTTTCCGGGACACCGTCACCGGCCACTTCAGGAGCGAATCGTTTGGCGATCCACCAGGCAGTCAGGAGACCCAGCGGAACAGTGAGAAATATCCAGGCACGTTGAAGACTCCAAAAGCCCACCTCTTCGGGATTGAATAGCGGGTCCAGCAATGGAGCGAGGGGATTCTGGATTGCCTCGAGAAGCAGAACGAGCCCGGCAGCGCCCAAGCCGACCCCAACGCCAACCAGCGCAGCCAGCACGAGAAAGCCACCCATCTGACGCTCGGTGAGAACCCCGACGCCCGGCAACTTGCGAATGCTTTTCAGCGGATTTGTCACGGACGATGAGAGTAGGAAGTGAGACGCGGTATTTCCGCATTAGGGAGACAGAAACCGGCACAATCCTGCTCGATGGCATTCAGGTCACACGTCGTTCGAGGCTTCGACGTCTCGAGTCTCTCCAACCGGCTGATGTTCGGGCTGATCGCTATCACTGGTGTGGCCGGCGTCACCGTTTGGATAAGCGGGGGAGATATCGCCGTCCTATGGGCACCTGTTCAAACGTTCCTGGTTTGGGCACTGGTACGAGAACTCGATCCGGACCACGACTCGACGGCGCTATTCGCCGGGCTTGTCGCCGGGCTCTGGATACTCGCCGGGTTCGATGTGGGCGGGACGCTCCCGGCGATTGGCCTCCTTATGGCGGCCCGTGTCGTGGTGAACACGACTGGACGGAGACCACTTGTTTGGGATCTCGCCGCCCTTGGCGTTTTTGCCGCAGTTATCTCATTCACCGCTGCAGGTTGGGTGGCTGGCTTCGGGCTTGCCATCGCCATCTACATCGATAACCGGACGGCGCAGAAGCACACGACAGCGGGCGCCCTCACCGCGGCTCTTGCCGCTCTCGGCGCCTCGGCTATTGCATCTTTGAGCCAGGTGTTCCCTCAGCAAATGCCTGACATAAGCCAGTTGCTCGTGCTCATGATCGGGGTGCTCGCCCTGGTGGCAGTCGTTCGCGAGCCTGAGCCACCGACCACCCTCGTCGACTCACGAAGAAAGACACCTATCTCCCAGGACCGTCTCCACGCAGGTCGAGGGTTGATCGGTGTCCTGGTGTTTGGAGCCGCCTTCCTGGCTGGCTCAGACGCTGCAGCAATGGGGCCCACCGTGATCGCTCTCACGCTTGTACTCATCTCCAACGAGATCGAACGGATCCGACGGCGCCGTTAGATTCACTTCCATGTGTCGATCCATCAAGCGTCTCCGAGAAGGCGCAACCACTGCACCTCAAGTTGAAATAGAGGCGGCAGCCCTCCAGTACGTGCGAAAGATTTCGGGCTTCGCCAAGCCTGCATCGCACAATGAAGGCGTGTTTGAAGTCGCAGTCACTGAGATTGCCGCGGCCTCGCAGCGGCTTCTCGAAGGTCTCGAAGTCAGAGGCACCGTAAACCGCTAGCTGAGCTCGACTCCAAGACCCGACGCCTCTGCGTTGGTAAGAGCCCTGTGTGCCGCCGCCACGTCTTGGGCAGCGACACCGACACTCTTGAAGAGTGTTACATCTGAGCCAATCTGTGGATGGGCGCCAACAAGAAGTTCAGCGAGCGTTGCATCCGGTCCGCGACCAGCCTGGATCAGGTCACCTGCCTCCGCTGCGGCGGCATCGACATCATCCACAACCACATACGCCCGCTTCACGACTGCGGCAGGTACTTCCACCATGTCAGGCGTAAACGCCCCCACAGCGTTGATATGAGTTCCTGACCGCAATGCGGATTCGTCAAACAGGGGCTGGGTGGCCGGCGTGGCACACGAGACGACTTTTGCCTGGGCAACGGCGTCGCCCGCATCAGCAACCGCCTCACCCCCGACCCGAAGCGCCATTGCTGTCGCTTTTTCTTTTGACCGGGACCAGACCAGAACCCCGTCGATCTGGCGAACGGCTCGTATTGCCTCGATCTGGTCAAATGCCATTGCCCCGGCGCCCAGCATGGCGAGAGTCTTCGGCTGGTCTGAAGTAAGGAGCTGAGTCGCCAGGCCACAGACGGCCGCTGTTCGAATCGAGGTGAGTGTTGGTCCGTCAACGAGTCCTACCGGGCTGCCGTCGGCTCCAAATACGACCACAAGTCCGGCAGGGTTGCCGGGGACGATCGACACCACCTTCACCGCTATCAGGTCGTCGAGACGTCCGGGCATGACCAGCGAACCGCCAACCATGGTCCGCAGAGGTGTCTCGGCGTCACCCGAAAACGCGTGACGCATGGCCTCGATGGCATCGAGCATCGAAAGGGCCGCTCTGGTGTTCTCCGCACTCAGGTAGCGCATCAGGCGAGCACGCTCTTCACAGAGACATCGATCGGCTCCCGCTCGGCTGAGAAGAAGTCGAGTGGGACGTCTGTGTCGAAGTCGGTTCGCTCACCTGAGATGGCCTGGGCGACCATCGAACCGATTGCCGGCGCCAACTTGAAGCCATGGCCGCTGAAGCCGTTGGCAACCCAAAACCCGTCGACGCCACTTGGCCCCAAAATCGGATGAACGTCTTCACGATTGATGGTGTAGAGACCAGCGATCCCCGTCACCTGACCCCTCGGCTCCAGCGACGGAATCCGGTGGTGGAAGGCTGCCAGCTTCATCTGTGTGAAGTCGGCGTCGGGAATTCTTTTGAAGTTGTCCGGGTCGGCGATGATCTCTTGCTCGTCCTCGGCCGTCACCGAACCCACCATGATCTGTTGTCCTGCTGATTCCGGTCGGAAGTACATGCCCATGGTTGCGTCTATCCCAACGGGAAGTGGTCCAAGTTTCTCCGGCCACGGGCGATAGACGGTTTGGATCCGGGTTGGCGTGAGGGTCCACCGGATATCGGCACCGGCCATGCTGTTCAGTATGTTGCACCAAGGTCCGGCAGCATTGATCACCAAACCAGCCGAGATCGACGTGCCGTCGGCCAGCTTGACACCCGTCACGCGCTCCCCTTCCCGAAGAACATCCACTACCTGCGACCTGAACCTGACATTGCCTTTCCGGGCACGAGTAGCCTCGATCAGGTCCTGATTGGCACCCACCGGGTCGGCATATCCACCTCGGGGCTCATAGAGAAACGCCTCGCCGGGTCGACAGACATGTTCGACTTCACCTGTCAAATCGAACGGCTCGGCGCAGTTTGATACGGCCGGGAACAGACGAGCTACGTCGTCTGGGCCGAGAGCCTCGGCTTCTACACCTTGAGATAGAAGTTGGGCCGCATCCCCTTCAACCTTCTTCCTGGTCTCACCCATCATCCAGATCACGCCGACCCGATGCAGGTCAGATCGAGTCTCAGCAAGCCCGGTGAACTCGGACCAGTTGCCCAGTGCCTCCTGGCCATGAAATGCCAGCCGCACGACCTCCGGGTGGGTGTAGCGACAACGGCAGATCGAGGAAGAAGCTCCGGTCGAACCCTCGGCGGGACCTTCACCTTTGTCCACGGCGATGACCCCGACGCCGTGGCGGGAGAGTTGATAGGCAATCGACGACCCGATGATTCCAGCGCCGACGACAACGACATCGGCGGTGGTCGTCATCGAGTCGACACTGAGTAGTCGCCTACCGATTCATCCCAGGTCAGATCGATGAGTCCCCTCGTGGCGGCCGCCTTGCAGAACTGGAGAAAGCCTCCGTAGCCAAACTTCTTCTCGCTGAAGTCTGATTGACGTTTGCGTAACTGGTTCTTGAGGCCGGACATGACGATGGGGCCGTTCTTACCGGCGAGTTGGGCCACGACGTCATGTAGAAGCTGAAAGGCTTCCTGTTCACCGCCGCCACCGGACGAGAACTGGACGACCGGGTCGCCTCTGCCCGGACCTTCCGAGAGTTCGATGACGTCGTTCGATTCGAGATGACGAAGCAGTTCTCCGAACGCTCGGAACCCGTAGTCGGCTTCAGAGAATGTCGAGTCCTTGCGTAATATCGCACGCTTGAGTGACGAGGCGAGGACTTCCCCCTGACCGGAACGGAGAAGACCGCCGAGAGTCGTCGTGATCAGCGTCTCTGGCTCCGGCGTGTCCCTTGTCTCCTCATCGTTGCCAGTCTTGGCGGAGGTCGCTCGGCGGGGATCGACACCTTCAAGATTGTCGTAGAACAGGAACTCGTCACAGGCGGGCGGGAGCAGCTTGGAAGTCGACCCCTTGATCCCGACGCCGATGACCTTTTTGTTGAGCTCGCGCAACTTGTGAACGAGAGGGGTGAAATCTGAGTCACCGGTGCAGATCACGAAGGTGGTCACGTACTCTCGCTCGAAGGCGACCTCGATGGCGTCTACCGCCATCTTGATGTCTGCCGCGTTTTTCCTCGTGGCCCCCATCCTCTGCGGGATTTCGATGAGTTCGACATGGCTGCGAGTCATGGCGTGTCTGGCGTCCGCGAACATCGACCAATCTGCATACGCTCTCCGGGAAATCACCCGACCCCGCTCGGCCAGGGCGTTGGAAATGGGCTCCAGGTCGAACTCCATGCCCCCGAGGGCTTCTCTCGCTCCTATCGCCAGGTTCTCGAAGTCGACGAATAGTGCAATGCGTTCTTCTTCCATGCCAGAGAATGTAGTGGGCTGCGTGGTTGAGCATCTGCACGGTTCACGGCGTCAGATGATGCCTCAACGACCTATCTTTCGAAACATCGGCATTTCATTGGGCCAAACCGACCTCAGGCGAAACCCGATCTCCTGTCACTCGTCGATGCCCAGCCCTGCGATCCAGGCTTTTCCACGGCGGTACTCGAAGAAGACCAGCCACGGCTGAGCGTCCCCATCGACGCCGAGGGACAGGTAGGGGAAGTTGAAACATTCGGTCGGGATCAGCGTCGTAGGTGAATGGGGATTCTCCGCGCTGACCACTTCGGTGGCGTCGTAAGCTTCGAGGAATGGCCCCGTCACAGCGACGAGGAAATCATCCTTGCCCTCAAGGGCGCCGCCGACAGGTCCAATGTGACGGAACCGCGATTCCCCGACCAAACTCGCCGACAGCTCGGAAGGTACCCGGGCGGGTATCCCCGTTAGCGCGATCATCAGTCCACGCCGGCTGAGAAGTGAGTTGATATTTCGGCCCTTGCGCAGCCTCCTGGCGAGCTTGTTGACCAGATTGACGGGGCGTGAGTCGTTGATGAAAGCCTCGAGGTCGACCTGCTCGGTCAGGTACTGGCGCTCTACCCAGCCCCCCCCGTTGGGCGTGTCGATCGGCAGCCACTCGGTGGTGTCGACCCGCTCAGATTTCCCAGTGCTGATGATGCCGACTGTGGTTGGATCGAAGTTGTAGATGACCTTCGCACTGGCCGGCTCCGAATGCACCGGGAGGCTCTGTTCCCGGTCGCGTAGGACGACCGACCAATAGCGCTGACGAGACCCGAAAAGAAGCATGGGCACCTTTGTTGCCGCTCCAAGGACGATCATCACGATCAAGGCCAGGCCCAGAAAGGAGAGGGGCAGGCGGAGTGACTCCGCCGTCTGGAAGAAGACGGCAGCCAGAAGCGAAATGACTTGGGCGTCGAGAACGCTCAACTCGAACCCGTCGAACTGTGCTGTCGGTGCGGCAAACGGAACCGTCGCCACTCCAAGATCCCCGGCCAGATCCTGCGCCACTGTGAACACTTCGGCGCTGATGATCACCGTAACGGTTGCCTCGTCACGAGCTCCGCTGGGATCAATGGCAAAATAGCTGAAGGTGACAGTTCCCACCCAGCCGCTTTCGGGCGTATACAGGATGTCGTTCCCGTTTGACTCCGCGAAGCCGATTGCCGGCAGTGACGCCAGGGCGACGTGGAGGGGATCTCCGTCCGGGTCCCAGTCGTTGTCGAGAACGTCGAGGTTGGCGGTGAGGTAGTCAGACAGCCTGTATTCGTCTCTCCCAGCGATGGGAGCGTCGTCCACCGGGGCGACCTGGATGAAAACCGTGGCTGTAGCTTTTCCCCCGCCGCCGTCGGCCACCGTGTAGGTGAAGCTCGTCGTACCCCAGAAGTCGTCAGGGGGCGTGTAGAAGACTGTTCCCGATCCGGCGACTACGACAGCCCCGTCGGAAGGCTGGGTCACTGACACGATGGTCAGGCTGTCGCCATCGGGGTCGCTGTCGTTCGAGGTGACGTCAATTGTCTTTGAAGTATCCTCGTCCAGCAAAAGGAGATCGTCGACGGCTATAGGTGGGCTGTTGATTTCGTTGACGGTGACGATGATCTTTTCGGAGTCGGCCAGGTTGGGGGTGCTGTTGTCGGTGACAACCACGTCGAAGACGTAAACCCCGGGGCCCTGAGCCTCGCTGGGGGTCCAGGTGAACCGTCCGGTGGTCGGATCGATCGCCGCCCCAGTAGGAGCACCGGTGAGAGTGAATCTCAGAGTGTCGGCTGGGATGTCGGGGTCAGAAGCATTAGCAGTGAAGGTCAAAAGGGTCAGCTCGTCGACGGTCCGATCTCCGATGGGGTCGAGGACAGGCGGACGGTTGGTGTTGGTGATCGTCCAGCTGAAGGTCACTTGGTCGCTGAGTTCGGGGGTTCCGTCGTCGGTGACGGTCGCCGTCACGGTGTAAGGGGATCCTGCTGAGGCCGAAAAGTCGACGGTTCCGGAGATGACACCGGTCACCGGATCAATCGACAATCCACCGGGTAGTCCCACCGCTCCATAGGAGAGACCGTTGGCGGGGAGGTCAGCGTCGGTGGCGATGATAGGCAGGCTGACCTGGTCGCCTTCGGCGTTGGTCCGACCACCCGGATCGACCACCACCGGGCTGGTATTGGGACCATTGACGGTGACCGTGATCGTTTCGGAATCGGACAGGTTGGGTGTGCCGTTGTCGGTGACCACCACATCAAAGGTGTGGGTGCCCGGTCCTGGAGCAGGAGTCCATTTCAACAGTCCGGTGGTCGGATTGATCGACACCCCAGGAGGATCCCCCAGGAGAGTGAATCTCAGAGTGTCGGGTGGGATGTCGGGGTCAGAAGCAGTAACAGTGAAGGTCAACGGGATCATTTCACCGACGGTCTTATCACCGATCGGGTCGAGGACAGGCGGATCGTTGACCGGGGTGACTGTGATCGATACCAGAGCGGTGTCCGTCAACGAACCATCCGACACGGTGTAGGTGAACGAGTCAGACACGGTTTCTGACCCGTCATGGGTGTAAAGGATGAAATCGTCTGTGGAGTCACCGGGGGTACCGTTGTCGTCAATCACCGCGGTGCCGTTGGCCGGGACTGTCACCGACGTAATCGCCAACGGAGCACCCTCCGGATCGGAATCATTGGCAAGGACAGTCACGCCGACCGACCCTCCTTCGGCCACCGTGTCGGCATCCGGAACCGCCACCGGCGGACTGTTCGAAGACCCGGTCGGGGTGAGGGCCACCAGTTGACCAATATTGGAGGCGGGGACCGGTGTGGTTGCGGTGCGTGTCCCGGTAGGCCCGGCCGCGCCCAGGATCTCGTCGGAGGCCGCAGTCGTAATGGGGTTGTTGGCTCCACTAGCCGCATTGTCGAAATCCCAGCGCTCAGTCATGACACTCGGGGGTGTGACGTTCGTTTCATCCCGGACCAGCCAGAATCCGACAAGTAGGGTGTCGCTCACAGTCGTCGTTATCGATGGGGCCACCACATCAGTCGTATTGGAGCCCACTGCCCCGCCGTGGGCGTTGATGGGAGAGACGGTGTCAACACCGGTGTAGGCCGCGATGGCGCCGGACATTTCGGCCTGGGAGGGAACCGTCCACGTGTAGCTGGGGGGCTCACTATTCGAAGCCTTCTTCCACCACAAGCCCTGGTTGAGAGACTCGGCACCACTTTGATCAAGACGGATGAGGCTCCATCCGGGCGGCGGGGTGGCGCCTCCTATATTTTCGTTGACCGCGACTTGGGCGATCATGATGTCTCCGGCCACCACACCCGGCGGAGTGTTGATAATGACTGAGGCGGTGCCGGCTGCGATACCAGTTCCAACGGAGCGAAACGACGGGGGCGTCGCCGCCAAAGCGGCCAGAGCTATCAATGTGACCTGGGCGCCGAGCAAGACGACCGCAAGAAGAATGCTGAGGGCGCGGTGAAGACGCTCAGTGATTCGGTCGAATCGGTGTCGAAGGTGATCCGCCGCCGCTTGCCTGCGTATCCTTCTGCCAACTGACCCCCGCACGGAACTCAACCTCTTTTTTGAGCGGGGGACTCGGTGGGGAGCTCTTCGTTGGACGAGAGTGATGCCATGGCGGCGCTCTGCTCCTCGGACGGATGGGTTAGGGAGGGACGCTCGAAGGGGTGGTGCGTCTTCAGGTCGAGGGCCAATGGGAGCCTCACGGTAAAGATGGTCTTCCCCTCCGTCCGAGCGTGTGCAATGCTGCCACCCATCCCTCGAAGAAGCGCCTGCACGATCGACAAGCCGAGCCCCACGCTCCCGGTCAACGATGTGGCACTGCCCTGGTGGACAAAACGCTGGAACAGCCGGTCGGCCACTTCGCTAGGCATGCCTGGCCCGTCGTCTGAGACTGAGCACACATAGGTTCGTCCCTCGACTAGGCCTCGAACCTCGATGCCCGATCCACCGTACTTCAGAGCGTTAGACAGCAGGTTCCTGAGGACCTGGCGCAATCGCAGCTGGTCGGCCCGGACCAATCCCGGATCGCACTGGATGCTGATTTCGGCGCCGGACCGGGTCATCGGCTCGACGACTTCGGAGACCTCCTCGCAAACTTCGACATCTTCGAAGTTGTAGTGGAGAGCACCAGCATCGAGTCGAGCGGTAGTGAGCAGATCCTCGATCATCCTGGCGAGGTCACCAGACTCTGAGATGATCAGATCCAGGAGCTCGGAGGCGGCCTCCGATTCCGAGAGCGTGGGATCTTCGGCCAGCAGCATGGCCAGCCCTGTGATGCCTGTCAACGGGGTCCGTAGCTCGTGGGACGCGTTGGCGATGAACTCTTCCCGTGCTCTGCTCAGGTGCCGTTCCGAGTCGAGCCGGCCCTCCAGCTCCCTCTGCCGCTGCTGACGGATCAGGAGCTCGCGATAGATGAAGATGACGGCAGCCGGCACGAGGAACGCGACCAGAAAGCGGGCGACGTCTCCGATTCGTCCTAGTAAGGCATCTGACACAGCGACTGACGCTGCTAGCTGGTCCCTGACACCTTCCAACTGTGACACCAGCGTCAGAAACTCGGTGTTGAGTGTCGGGGCTAGAGAGCGGGCGGCTCCGATGTCACTTATCAAAAGGAGGTCGATGATGTCCCTGGCGGTCTCCTCAAACGTCTCGACCATCAACCCGAGCCCATCCTCGCCCAACAGCCCTGCGGCTTCGAGCTCGACGAGACCGGTCATCATGTCGACCAGGGCGGTATCAGCCTCGGACACGGACAGCTCGATGGCCTCCCCCGAGTAGGTCCCGAACGTTTGGTCAACGGTGGCCAAGTGCACCGCCAGACCTACTTGAGCACGTGTCACGGTTGCTGCGCGGAGCGTCTCGTCGGCGTGATGGAGCCCGGTGGCGTTGGTCGTGATCTGCCTGCTGCCAATCGCGATCGAGAAGACAAGCCCGATGAGGAGGAGGAGCCCGACGCCAGAAACGAGAGTGATAAACAACGCGCGATCAAACCGAAAGCGTCGTTTGTTGAGTGCGCCACCAATTCGCCGAGCCAAGAACATCCTTACTAATCGTCGGACAGGCCAATAAAATCAATAGGTCGTTCGACTTCCTACACCCCTGCAAATGGGGAATCCCGACAGGGCACCGGCGGTGAGGACCACTCCCAAGCAATGACGCTTTGCACACGAGGCCCGGTCGGATGGCTCTTGACCACCTGACCGAGCGTGAGCAGCATGTCCTTTGACGTTTCTCTTTTAAAAAGAAAAGTTTTCCTATAGAAGCGGCAACGGTGAGGACCTGCTCACCATCGGGCAGTTCAGTGTCCATGTGTTGGGTCACCGACCCAGGCCGGGTGCGCGGGAGCGTCCGAGGCTTTGTCGGTGTTTGGGACCGGACGCAATCTCACTGAAGAGGAGCAGACCGGCAACCCGGTCGTCGGCTGCGGCGTCGTCCCACTGGTCGACTAGTTGGTTGGCGAACCCGGCCAGCGGATGAGGAGTTTGGCTTAGGGCCTGCTGGATCACGTTGCGTTCGTCTTCGCTGAGACAGAGGGCGTCG
>SMUY01377002.1_pt1 | contig 11224 bp, 10 predicted proteins | sample 2456441 | NCBI WGS metagenome assembly SMUY01 (sample SAMN11095931, study PRJNA526329) | marine sediment metagenome | biome: Marine sediment; feature: Surficial sediment; material: Deep marine sediment; isolation source: Hadal surficial sediment | place: Pacific Ocean | collected 2014-11 | depth...
CGCCGTTGGAACGAATACTTGCGCAGGGGGCCTGCATATCATCGACATTACGACACCCAACAATCCGCTTTTTGCAGGGTGTCATGCGTTATCTGGCACTCGGTTATCTGATACTCATGACACGCAATGCGTCATCTATCAGGGTCCGGATACCGATCATTCAGGTCGCGAAATTTGTGTCAGCTCCAATGGTCTGGATGGTGCAGAGATTGTCGACGTCACCGACAAGTCTGCGCCGGTGCGAATCTGGGCAGACGTATATCCGGAGCTGGGCTTTGCTCATCAAGGCTGGCTTACGGAGGATCATCGGTTTTTCTTACTGGGTGATGAACTGGATGAGAATAATTTCGCCGTGCCGACACGGACGCACGTATTTGATGTATCAGACCTGGATGCTCCGGTGTATGTCTTCGCCTATGAAGCTGCCACTGCCTCGATCGATCACAATCTCTACATACTCGGCAGCCGTGTGTTCCAGGCTAACTACACTTCCGGCTTGCGCATTCTGGAGTTTGGCAACCTGGCAAACCAGGAATTAATGGAAATTGCGTTTTTCGACACTTTCCCAAGCAGCGACGTCGTTGATTTCTCAGGCGCATGGAGCGTATATCCCTATTTGCCATCTGGCAATATAATCGTCGGCGACAGGAATAACGGATTGTTTGTTCTTTCGTTCCAGTAGCGAGTCTGACCAGGACTTTATTATATCAAGTCAGGTATTCGCATGGACCGTGCCATTTCCTGCCTTTCGCAGTGCCGATTTTTTCGTCGCTTTTTTCTTTGCTGATTTTTTCTTCTTCGCCGGAATCACTTTTTCGATCGTCGCTGCCTTGAGTTCGTCGTATGCCGTTTGCAGGCATTCGATATAGAACGCCGGGTCCGGCATCATGTTTCTGTCCGCAATAGCACTGATCGTAATGGTGTTGTTGTAACTGAAGACCGGTTGGAACAAACCCACACCGTGATAAACCGGGCCCAGGCCATAACTCACCACCATTTTTGAACCCATGGAATACAGCGGCACATTAACGCCGGGGATATTGGTGATGACGGTGTTGACCATTGGCGGCAGGCGATTCACAAGCCCTGATACACCGTATGTTCGTGCCAGAAGACCGGATATCGTCGTGGGCAGGAACTCCGCGGCGCTTGCCGCCAGTTCCGGGCCCATTGTGTATGCCAGCTTTTTGGCTTGCACGCTTTCCCGACTAACCGCCAGCAAGCGATCCAGTGGATCCGCAATGTCGCTGCATACAGGAAGACTCATGGCAGATACCAGGTTGCCGGCGGCTGCCCGTTTCTCATCGGGACGCACAGATATCGGCGCCATCGCAACCAGTGACTCATCCGGTAGTTCATGCTTGGATTCAAGATATTTGCGCAAAGCACCGCCACAAACGCTGACAATGACGTCATTTACCGTCGTGCCAGGCTGCGAATTCTTGATTGCCTTGACCTCACTCAGGTCAAACGACCGACCGTCGAAAACGCGGTGCGCGGATACTTTCCCGTTGAACCGGGTACGCGGAACGCGCGCCGGCAGCTTGAGTTGACGACTTGAGATTCCGGCAACAACTTTAGCCAAAGCCGGTGCAGAACGATACAGGAGTTTGCCGAACTTGAGTGGCGCTGCGGCAGTATTCACCAGCGTTTTGCTGAGCAGCTCGACACCTGTCGGCATTCGCTCCGGCTGCCACTCGAAATCCGGCTCGTCCGCTTCCGCATCGGGGCTAAGATCGTGAATGGCTGCCGCCATTTCGGCACCGGAAACGCCGTCTATCGCCGCATGATGAATTTTCGTCAACAGGGCAAAACTGCCCTTTGGCACACCTTCAACGTTATCCAGCCCTTCGATAACAGTCGCTTCCCACAGCGGCTTGGTTCGATCCAGTGGTCGCGCATGTAACCTTGCCGTCTGAATACATAACTGCCGCCAGTCACCCGGGCGTGGCAGTGCGATGTGGCGAACATGAAATTCCAGGTCAAAGTCCGGATCTTCCACCCAGTAAGGGTGATCCAGGCTTAAGGGCACCCGGGCAATGCGCTGTCGAAAGGCCCGTGCCTTGTGCAGGCGTTTTTCGAAAAACTGCAGGATATCTTTAAACGTTACCTGTCCGCCCGGTGCAGTGCTTTGATCATAGATAGCCAGGCTGCCAATATGCATCGGCGTGGAGCCTGTCTCAAGGTACAAAAAAGATGCGTCAAGCCCGGATAATTGTTGCATAAAAAATTCTCTACTGAGCCACGTTCACAATCGCGACTCCAATGTTATGAATAACGAAAAAAATTGACGAAAGACTTTAGTGATAGAAGATATTGCGAAAACCACTGATTTCGAACGGCTGCCAATTATCCTCTGCCTGCCGCATCCGGTCAGCAATCGCATACAACACCGCCGGGTTGAATCCCATGCCCAAATGACTGGTGGCGATGCCAATATTTTCCACCCTGTCACCGGGCGGCAATTTCGCAATCTGCCATGCTACGACCGCGTCGCTCTTGCTGTAGATAGCCGTAACCGGCACGCCAGGCATTGGCGCACGCAATTTCTCCACTCGTCGGCGAATCACTTCATCGTCTATCTTGATTCCTGATATTACCTCATACAGTCGCCACGCATTGGTTGCCCGTGGATCGCCCAGCGGACTGCCAAGTGTAATAACCGAGCGCACCCATTGTGGATTGCGGCGGGCCATTTCCCAGGCAAATAATCCGCCCAGGCTCCAGCCCACCAGCGTCACTTTGCCGCCGGACTGCCGATAGAGGTCACCCAGCTTTATGTCCAGATGCCCTTCAACATCATACGTGCGGGACGGACCAAGATTTCGACCCTGCTCCCAACGGTGGGCGTCATAACCCCAGGAGCGCATATACCGGCGCAGGGTTCGGGTTGAACGATCCGAAGCCAGGAATCCCGGCAGGGTCATGACCGCATGACCATCTCCGGCGGGCAGGCTTGTCAGGAGTGAATGCGCCGGAATTAGTGTGCTTGCTTCGGTCAGCGCTCGCGGCGCTTCAAGCAATGCCAGCAGCCACGATGGCGCTTTAATTTCGGCAGCATTCGTATTATCCGTTGTCATAGGCGTCCGTCCTTATGCATTCACTATACCGGATTTCGCCACAGCAAACGTGGCACCCGGCTTCTTTTTATTGTTAAATAACCGTCACTTACGTGAACTCGCGGTGCAAACAATCTATTGGCTGGTTAAATCCTGTCAGGCGCTGGCACCCTGCAGTGGTTGCTGGGGCATCACGAAACTGTGTCGTGCCTTTACCCAAGTAAGTCCTGGCTTTGGCATCGTAACCATCTGCAGATGCCGACCACAGCCGCTGGACATAGCGCTCGCCAGCCACGAATTTACGCATAAGAGCCGCATACATTTGCAGCCCAAACAAGTGAATCAACGTCTCCTGCGCATCGGCAAAGCGCCGCAAATCATCACGTAGCCGGGTATCAATTACCTCGCGCAGCGAAACCGTCGTGATCGCATCTCCTTTTTCGGTCATATCTTCCAGATTGCTGCCAATCTTTTGCACGGAATCGGCAAGCTCGGCACGATTGGCTGACAACACAATTGCCGATTTCGCTGTGCCACGTTCATGCCTCTTTATGATGACAACTGCCGTAATGGCAGCGAATGCCGCAACCGAATACATCACCCAGCTGACAGAAACAATATCCAGAGTCATCAAGTATGCCGCCACCAGGAACCCACCAATTAGTAGCAACAATCCGATTTTCTTCACGATTTCTTTTTCCTTCTATGCAGCCGAGATTACAATATTGATTGCTTGGCCAAAGCCGAGAATCGCTGCAAGCTCCGAGCCTTCAATAGAAAAGTCGGGGATTAATGCCGCGTAACCAATCGAAATCGCAATTATGATGCCGACAATCCAGCCGTCCAGGTCAGCTCCGGATAAACTCGCCTGTAATAGGCGATACAACTGTCGCACCGCTCATTGTTTTTTTTCAGGCCTGCAATCGATGGATGAGCGCATGCTCTTGACTACCCGACGACGTTTATTATTCAATTTTATTCGTCCCCGTTTTTTGCTCAACGAAGACTATCACAATGGCTCAAGGCGCGCCGGAAGCTGATCTTTTTCCAGCACGTCATTCAATTCCTCAGCCAGTTCTTCACAGGCCGTAACCACATCGTGCCAAACTTTCCTGCGGACCTCCGGTAACATCGTCATAAAGTCTGTACGGTCCGGTAACTTCTTGTTCGGCAGTCGGGCGACAAATTCGGGCGAAGGACAAATCAGAATCGTACGATCGGTATGTGCACTGGCGGGTTTGCGCCAGGACAATTTTTTGTCAAACCAACCTGGAGTTATGTGTGAATAAAAATGTGGGAATAGTGTCAGGCGGTCCCCATCACTCAGGGGCAAATCCAGATGGTAGTCAATGATTCCGCCGTCACGGTAAATACCTTGCGGCGCTCCATCTATGTCACGAACACCGTTCAATACAAGCGGTATCGCGCCGGATGCGAGTACTGCATCGACAAGGTTTTTTTCGGTCAGTTCTATGCGGTGTAACGGGAAACCAGGTGCGTCATAAAACGGTGGCAGGTCACGCGGATCGTAAAAGAGGCCGCGCGCAAAAAAAGCGCCGAGCATTCGGCGGCTGACAAAATTTGCGCTTGCAGCCAGCATGAGTCCGGCTGCAAGTAGTGGCCGTCTTTCGCTTGCCGTCAGAAACCGACTGCGTACCGTCATAATATGCATGCGCAGCCCAGGGTTGGTCAGAATCTCGCTGGCGCGCTCACCGCCAACCATGCTCTGCAAAATTTCACGACTCTTGTCCGTGATTTCCCTGGCATCGGGATTATCACTATATTCCTGGCCGAGATAGCCGGCCTCAAATCGCTCCAGGGCCTGCATTGGTGATGCTTGTGCATAACAAACGAATCGCCACGCGCCTATTGACGAGCCGAGCAGGTGCACCGGTCCCGACAACTGCGGCAATACGCGCTCGATGATGACCCGGTCGAGTTGGCTCAGCACCAGCCATTTTGCGCCACCGGATGCGCCTGCAATCGTGCCTATTCGTGCAGCGGAAAAACCGTGTTTGCGCACATCCGCAAGGGCGCCCGGACCTGCCCTGAACTGTAAGGCTTTTCCGGTTTTCAAAACCATCTTGCGAAATCATCCGGGATGGCCGGTGCCAACTGGTTCAACATGCCTTTTGCAGACTCAATCGCATTCGCCAACAGGTAGTGGCGACGGTGGCGCAAGCGCAATGGAATTCCCGGATTTGCGTTGCGGAACACTGCTCAGATGCATTGCTGTCCCCTAAAGGCGAGTTTGCTGGCCGTGGGCTGAAACGTTGCTGCAATGTTCCGGCATTCTTGCGGAGTTGGGGCATCGCCCGCTGGGCGGGCTCCTACAATTCTAAATAGCAATGATAGGAGCCCGCCGTACGATAGATACACATTCCTGATCCTCGTGATTATCCGTCTATCGGCACGGGCGATAAATCTCAACAACACGACAAGTTTTTCCAGTAGCACACGGGACAGCAGTGGCTCAGATGACGATTTAGTCAAAAGGGTGCCGTTTGATTATCGTTTGTTCGCGATCAGGGCCGGTTGAAATTATGTCGATAGGAATATCCACCAGCTCTTCAATTCTTTGCAGGTATTTCTGCGCGTTCTTTGGTAACTCCTGGTAATTGGTCACGCCGACAGTCGACTCTGTCCAGCCCTGCATGTCTTCGTAAACCGGCTTGCAATCTGCAAAGCGATCGATGAGTAGCGGCAGTCCGGAAATACGTTCACCATCGAGCTCGTACGCCACGCATATTTTTACCGACTCGAGGCCATCCAGCACATCGAGTTTGGTCATGCATAAACCTGAAACACTGCTGTTAATGATGGAACGATGCAGTGCCACGGCATCAAACCATCCGCAACGCCTTGGCCGGCCAGTGGTGGCACCGAATTCGGCGCCAACGCGACCCAGATGCTCACCCATGTCGTCGAACAATTCAGTCGGAAACGGACCGGCACCAACGCGGGTTGTATACGCTTTAACAATACCAAGCACGTAGTCGAGGTTGCGCGGGCCGATACCGGTACCGCTGCTGGCTGCAGCAGCAACCGTGTTCGATGAGGTAACAAAGGGATAAGTGCCGTGATCAATATCCAGAAACGTTCCCTGCGCGCCTTCGAACAGGATACTTTTGCCGCCATCAGCCAGGTCCTGGAGAATTTGTGTCACATCCGCCGTTACCGGCGTGACCGTCTCTGCAGCTAGCAGAGACTCGTCCAGTGCCTTTGCAAAATCGACCGGTTGCGCCGCGAAATATTTTTCCAGCAAAAAATTATGATAGTCGAGAATTTCGCCTAGTTTCTCGGCGAATTTCTCAGGCACGAATAAATCCGCAACGCGCAAAGCCCGTCGGGCGACTTTGTCTTCGTAGGCCGGGCCGATACCACGCCCGGTCGTGCCAATGGCTGATGCTCCGCGTGCCTTTTCCCGGGCGACATCGAGCGCTACATGCGAGGGCAATATCAGTGGGCAGCCAGGGCTGATTTTTAGTCGCTCAAATACCGGCACGCCGCGTTCGATCAGCTCCTGCGCTTCTTCGATGAGCGCTGGAAGCGACAAGACGACACCGTTTCCAATCAGGCAACTTACGCCCTCACGCAAAATGCCGGACGGAATGAGGTGCAGCACGGTTTTCTTGCCGGAAATAACGAGAGTGTGACCCGCATTGTGCCCACCCTGAAAACGTGCAACGGCTGCGGCTTTTTCGGTTAGCAGATCGACGATTTTACCCTTGCCCTCATCGCCCCACTGCATACCTATTACAACTACATTTTTTCCCATGCTGAATTCCCTGAATTCATTGGCACATGCCTCATCTGACGATGAAAAGCAGCACAAGACCTGCCGCCATGATCGTCAGCCCGGATACTCTCAGGTGATTATCACCAAGCTGTGCGATACGCGCGACCGTCCGGCGAAACAAATCGGGCCCGACGAATGGAATCATTCCCTCGATAATCAGATACAGCGCGAAGGCCGTTAACAGGTCCTGCCACATTTGTGTCACTCACAAGATTTTCGCCGTCACGTGTCAGGCCGTAAAACTTCACTGCTAGAATTTTGCTGCGAACTTACTTCTGTACGCCGCTGGATTGATTGAGATAGCGAAAAAACTCGTTATCCGGACTGATGACAAGAATATCGCCGGCTTTACCCATCGATTTCCGGTACGCATCGATACTGCGATAGAACGCGTAAAACTCAGGATCCGGGGTATAGGCAGCAGCATAGATTTCTGCAGACAGCGCATCACCCTCACCACGCATCATCTGACCATCACGATATGCATCCGCGAGTATAATTGTCCGCTCTTTGTCTGCAGAGGAAGTCATTTCCTCGGCAGTCTCGCGACCTTCGGCACGTCTCTGCGCGGCAACCCGTGCGCGCTCCTCGCGCATCTGCTGATAGACCGCGTTGCGCACGTCATCCGGAAACTCAACCTGTTTGACACGAATGTCAATCAGCTCGATACCGAGGTCATTCGCAGTGGCCGAGGATGAACGCAACAAATCGCGCATCAGCTCTGCACGTTCAACCGAAATTGCTTCCTGTACTGAACGCTTGCCAAATTCCGTCACGATTGCATTCTTGATAATTTCGGACAGGCGATCATTGGCGATTTGCAGTGAACCACCGCTCGAAGTATAGAATTGTACGGCGTCAACGATGCGCCACTTCACGAAAAAGTCGACCTGCAACGCCAGCCGCTCCGAGGTAAAAATTCGTTCCGGCCTGTCGCTTATCGTCAGTATTCGTTTCGGGAACTTGCGAACATTCTGGATCACAGGAATTTTCCAGTGCAGTCCTGGCTCATAGCTGGACTGAACGACCTCACCGACCTGCAACTTGATCGCCAGCTCGCGCTCATTAACGGTGAAGGCTGAAAGGCCAATACCCACGAAAAGCAGGCCGACGATGACCAGCGTTGCGAATCTGCCATTCGTCATTGGCGGGTCCTCCTGTCACGTGCTGCATCTGAGGTACGTTCCGGGCGGGCGATAACCTCCGGCGTTTGCGCGTCCATAGCGCGGTTGACCTCGCTGCCTGGCACGCCGCGCCGATCACCGCCGATCAGCTTGTCGATCGGCAGGTACAAAAGATTACCGCTACCGTCCGAGTCAATCAAAACCTTGTTGGTGTTCGCATAGACTTCTTCAATGGCCTCGATATACAAGCGGTCGCGGGTTACGCGCGGCGCTTTCTGGTATTCCGTTAGCAATGACGTGAATCTTGACGCATCGCCTTCGGCATCCCTGATCACACGGGCACGGTAGGCTTCTGCATCCTGCCTGACACGAGCTGCAGAGCCGCGCGCTCGCGGAATAATATCCTTGGCATAGGTGTCCGCTTCGAGGATGTATCGTTCACTGTCATTCAGCGCTTTTTGCGTATCATCCACCGCCGCCTGTACGGCCTGCGGATAATCGAGTGTTTCCAGGTTAATTGACGTCACTGACAAACCGGACTCATAGGCGTCGAGCGTCGCTTGCAGAATTCGCTGCGTGCGTGGTGCGATCTGATCACGTTCGACCGTTACCAGCGCCTCCAGCGTTGCTGTACCAACAACCTCACGCAACGCGCTCTCGGTTACGTCATGCAGTGTCGATTCGGGATCAAGCACGCGGAAGCTGTACAGAAACGGATCGGTGCGTCGAAACTGAACCACCATCTGAATGAACACGTATTGCCTGTCGGCTGTGAGCATTTCAGTACGAAACGGGAAATTCTCAACCGCAGCCACGTTGACCACGTCGACCGTTTCAATCGGATACGGGAAGTGCCAGTGCAGACCCGGCATAGAGGTGACCGTATAGGCCCCAAAACGCTGTTCAATGCCGCGTTCTGCCTCATCAACACGGTACAGGCCGGTCAGACTCCATGCGATCAGCATCAACACGATCAGCACATAGCCACCGGTCGAGCCCGGCGCCGCAGCGCTGCCACCACCGCCACCGATGATGCTGCTCAATTTTCGTTGCCAGTTCTGGACAATTTTGTCCAGGTCATTCGGCTCGCCGCCCTTTTTGTCCCAGGGGGACTTGCCGTTACCAGAATCGTTCCACGCCATAGTCTTTATCTATCTCTGCAATGCTAAATCCGCAGCATCTTCCACCTGCGATTCATCCAAAATTTCGAGCGGTATTTTTTCGCGCTTTGCAAACCTGCGAAATTCCCGCTCGACCATTTCCAGCTCAACTATCCAGCCGCCATCATCAGCAGGTTTTTCCTGCACAATGGCGCCCATTTCAAAGAGTAATGCACGTTGACGACCCTGGCTGGGTTGGAGTCGAATTACACCGTGAATCTTTTTCCGCTGCAATCGTTTCCCGATAGACTCCAGTAGCAGGGAAACTCCCTCGCCGCTTACGGCTGACAACCAGACTGCGCGCGCCTCACCATTGCGATTATTGGTCAGCCGGGGCTGCCGGTCCAGCTTATCTATTTTATTGTACACCCTTATTTGCGGCACCCGGTCCGCATCCAGCTCTTTCAGGACGGCGTTAACCTGCCGGATGCGTTGCCAGCGATTCGGATCACTGGCATCAATAAGGTGCAGTAACAAGTCGGCCTCCCTGGTCTCTTGCAAGGTCGAGCGAAACGCCGCAATCAGTTCATGTGGCAGATCACGGACAAATCCGACCGTATCCGCAATGATGACCGCGCCACCGCCCGGCAGTTTCAGCCGGCGCACGGTGGGATCAAGCGTCGCGAACAACTTGTCCTCGACGTGTACACCAGCACCGGTCAAGGCATTGAACAACGTTGATTTACCCGCATTGGTATAGCCGACCAGTGCTACGGTCGGAATCTCCGCACGAATCCGGTTTTGCCGGTTCATCGCCCGGCGCCGGTCAACCTGATCAAGCCGGCTCCTTAACTGGCGAATTCGATTGCCTATCAGGCGACGATCTGTTTCAAGCTGCGTTTCACCCGGCCCTCTTAAGCCGATGCCACCCTTTTGTCGTTCCAGGTGAGTCCAGCCACGAACCAGGCGCGTTGACAGATGCCTGAGTTGTGCCAGCTCCACTTGCAACTTGCCTTCAAAACTGCGCGCCCTTTGCGCAAAAATATCCAGAATGAGCCCGGCGCGATCCAGCACGTGGCATTTCAGCACTTGCTCAAGATTACGCTCCTGGCTGGGACTTAAGCTGGCGCTACAGATGACGAGTTCAGCCTCATTCTCTGCAACGCATTGCTCGAGATCGGCCAGCCTGCCCTTGCCGATGAAGTAGCGCGAATCCGGACGTCGCCGCGAATTCATTATCTCGCCCACAATGACAGCTCCTGCTGACATCGCCAGCTCGGCAAATTCTTCGCGTTCATTGGGTTCCGGCACGCCGCCGGGCGTTGCATAAATCAGAACGGTGCGTTCACCAGTCTGTGGTCGCTCAAACAATAGCGACCTCCGGCCTGGATTGCTTAATCGTCAGAGCCACCTGCCTCATCGTCCGGCAACGGTATACGCACATTGCGCGCTGGCACAATGGTCGAAATCGCATGCTTGTAGACCATTTGGTTGACGCTGTTCTTCAACAGCACCACGAATTGATCGAAAGAATCGACCTGCCCCTGCAGCTTAATGCCATTGACCAGGTATATGGACACAGGAACTTTTTCCTTGCGCAAAATGTTCAGGAACGGGTCCTGCAGTGATTGCCCTTTAGCCATTTGGGTCTCCTTATTCTTTTTATTTCTTGTTTGTTCGTAAATTAGGTCAAGGTATGCCGGTGGCGCCGGTTGCCCTCATGCCTGACCTCCCAGAGCGAACAAAAAGTCTACCATAAGCCAACAACGGCTTTAGCAGTATTTATGGGGACGGAGCACGGAAAAGTGCGCCGGCCTCCGTCCCCGGTTCAGGTGCCGAAATTGGTCAATATGGTGGTAAATGCGTCCGCTGCCAGCGGGTCGACCACAATGAGGTTGTCCTCGCTGCGCAGCCAGGTCAGCTGCCGTTTGGCGAGTTGCCGGGTGGCTGCCAGCGTTTTTGCCGTTGCCTCCTGCAGATCACAATCCCCCGCAAGGTGCGACCAGAACTGGCGATAACCTACAGCTCGCATCGATGGGTGATCCGGGGTCAACTCCGGCGTCTTCATCAGTTCCCCTACCTCGTCAATGAAACCCGCCGCAAGCATGGCCTGCAATCGCCCGGCAATGCGCTCGTGCAGCA
>SMUY01180951.1_pt1 | contig 11223 bp, 10 predicted proteins | sample 2456441 | NCBI WGS metagenome assembly SMUY01 (sample SAMN11095931, study PRJNA526329) | marine sediment metagenome | biome: Marine sediment; feature: Surficial sediment; material: Deep marine sediment; isolation source: Hadal surficial sediment | place: Pacific Ocean | collected 2014-11 | depth...
CTGTTCGACTTCTCCAGGACCTCGTCCATGGTCTTGAACGGCTGCACCGGGGCGACCGGACCGAAGGGTTCTTCGGACATGATGCGCGCGTCGTCGGGCACGTCCTTCATGACCGTCGGCGACCAGAAATATCCACTGTTGCCGATGCGTTCGCCGCCGGTCGTGACCACGGCGCCCTTGTCACGGGCGTCCGAGACGAAGCCGTCCATCACCTCGAGCCGGCGGGCGGCGATCAGCGGCCCCATCTGGATGCCATCCTCCATCCCGTCGCCGACTTTGAGCGCGTTGGCGCGCTCGGTGAACCCGTCGACGAATTTGGAATACACGTTTTCCTGCACGAAAAACCGGGTCGGCGAGATGCAGACCTGTCCGGCATTGCGGAACTTGTTGTTGCCGATCGAGTCGAGCGTCTTCTCCAGATCGGAATCGTCGAAGACGATCACCGGAGAGTGCCCGCCCAGCTCCATGGTGCAGCGCTTCAGCGTGTCGGCGGCGAGTTTCTGCAGGTGCTTTCCAACGGGAACCGAGCCGGTGAAGGAAAGTTTGCGCGGGATGTAGGAACCGAGGATGTGCCGGCTCACCGTGTCCGGCACGCCGAAAACAATGTTGAGCACGCCTGCCGGCAGCCCGGCGTCCTGCAGGGCGCGGCCGATGGCGACGGCGGTGGCGGGGGTCTCCTCGCTCGGCTTGATGATGATCGAGCATCCGGCGCCCAGCGCGCCTGCCACCTTGCGCATCACGTTCACGGCGGGGAAGTTCCAGGCAACGAAGGCGCAGACGGGCCCCACGGGTTCCTTTATCATCATCTGCCTTGCGCCCGGAATGCGCGGCGGGATCAGCCTGCCATAGGCGCGCTTGCCCTCTTCGCCGTACCAACGCAACACGTCGATAGCGAAACCCAGCTCCATCTTCGCCTCGCCGACCGGCTTGCCCATCTCCAGGGTCAGGTTGCGGGCGATCGCATCGATGTTGTCCTCGAGGATGCGCGCCGCCTTCTCCATGACCGCCTGGCGCTTGATCGGCGGTGTCTTGCGCCAGACCGCGAAGCCATCGGCCGAGGCGTCCAACGCCATGTCCAGTTCCGCCGCCGAGGCGTGGGGGACATGGCCGATCACCTGCTCGGTGGCGGGATTGAGCACATCCTCGCCGCCGCCGTCGCCCTTGCGCCATTCGCCGCCGATCAGCAGTTCGAGATTTTCGTAAGCCATGGAAGTAGGTTCTCCAGTCAGATGTTCATCGAGCGCGACCTTAGCAGAAGCATGGCGCGCTTCATCGGGTTTCTCGTCCGGCGCTGCTTTTCGGCACTACAGCGCGCGGATCATGCGGATGGTCATTGGCTCGCCGTGACACCGCCGTCGACATAGACGATCTGCCCGGTGATGTAGCTGCCCGACGCCGCTGCAAGTGCAATCACCGGGCCGACGACCTCGATCGGGTCGCCAATGCGGCCAAGGGGGTTGCGCTTCAGAATGGTCTCGCTGAACTCCTCGCGCTCCAGATGTGGCCGGATGCGGTCCGAGCGGATGAATGTCGGCGCCACGCCGTTGACCGTGATATTGTGCGGCGCGAGTTCCATCGCGTGCTGTTTCACCAACATCGCAAGGCCACCCTTTGTCGCGCAATAAGCGGAGTAACCTCGGCCGCGGAGCGCGAGATGGGAACGCACAGAGAGGAGATGGATTTGCCGCCCGCCGTTCTTGGCCGCGATCTGGTGTCTGGCGACCGACTGCGCCAGGAACATTGCCGATTTGAGATTGGTCTCGTACATCAGATCGAAGGCATCGGGAGTGACCTCCAGGAGCGGCTGCTCACGCTGAATACCCACGCAGTTGACCAGAACGTCAATACCGCCGAAACGATCGACGACCGTGTCCGTCACCTCGGCGATCGCCGTTGTGTCGCGCGCATCGAGCAACAGGCCCTCGGCGATGTAGCCGGCGGCGCGGATGTTGCCCGCCAGCACCTCGGCCTTCTCGCCCGACGGACCGGCAATCGCGACTTTGGCCCCACGTTGAGCGAAACCCCAGGCAATAGCCTCACCCAGCGCGCCGTAACCGCCGGGCAGGAAAGCCCGCATGCCGTCAATGTCGAAGAGCCGCGCGAGAGCCGCCATATCCACATGCGGGGTCACCGTTTTGGTCGGGACCGCTGTCATCAGGTCACCTCCACCCCGGCGGCGGCGTAGACCGATTCCATCAACCGCAGTGTTTCCAGATTGTCGAGCCGGTCGGTCTCGAAGGGCGCACCGGTTCGCACACCTTCGACGAATTCGCGGATGGCGTGGTCGAAGCATTCCTGGTAGCGCGCCAGCAGATCAACCTCCTCGGCGGCCTCCTCCTGCCCGACCAGGAAAACGCGGTTGTAGTCCATCACCACGGTGCCGCGTGTTCCGATCACTTCCAACCGGTCGCCGTGCAGGGGTGGATAGCCCGGAGCGCAGATGCAGCCATCGGCGGTTGCGATCAGGCCGTTCTCGCCCTCCAGCAGGATCGAGGCGGTGTCTTCACCGGGCAGGTCCGGGTTCAGGCGGTTCAGCCGGGCGGCCACGACCTCGAGAGGCCCCAGCAGCAGCCGCAGCACGTCGAGATGGTGGATCATCGTCTCGAACACGAGATTGCGCTGGAAGGTCTTGAGATAGGGCTGGCGTTCGACCAGGAAAGGTATCTCCCCGTCGACGGAGACGAGCCCGGAGCCCCGCACAGCCATCGACGCGTGGCGCGGCGTTCCAATCCGGCCCTCGGCGATCCATTCGCGAACCTTCATGTAGTGCGGCCGGAAACGGTAGTTCTCGTGCACCATGAAGCGGACGCGATCGCCCACATAGTCGATGAGCTGTTCGGCCTCCGCCACTGTCCGCGTCATCGGTTTCTGGAGCATGACATGGACGCCGTGATCGGCCGCTAGACGGGTCATCGGGTCATGGGCATCGACCGACGCGGCAATGTCGACGAGATCGAAACCGCCGTCAGTGAAAAGTCTCTCCGGATCGGTGTAGGCCCGCTCGATCCCGAACTCCCGCGCCCGCGCCTCGGCCTTGTCGCGATCGATATCGCAGATCGCCACGATTTCGGCACCGGAGGCGGCCTCCCAGGCCCTCAGATGGAAGAGGCTGATCATCCCGGCGCCGACCAGCGCCGCGCGCAATTTTCCCTCAGCCATTTTCGCCTCCCCAGCGCCCATACCCGTAGAGCCAGACGCTTCCATCGGGGGAAACTGTCTTCAGAGAATGCACGACCCCCGCAGGGATGCGGACCAGATCGCCAGGCCCGGCCTCGACGGTTGCGTCGCCGACGCTGATCCGCAGCCGGCCCTCGGCAACGGTCACGTATTCATCATCGTCGTGGACGAAACCGTTCCATTCTTGTCCCGGACCGTCTCGGAAGACGCCGAAGCTGAAGCCTTCGGCTCGCCAACCTGCGCGGACCTCCGCCTGGTCGATCGGCGCAGGATATGCCCCTTTTTCCAATACGTTCTTCACGCCGCATCCTCCGTCAGAAGATTGCCCAGATAGGCTCGGGCCGGATCGAGGCCGATCAGCTCATCGAAGGAGGCGGCCTGGCTCAGCCGCCCGTTATGGACGAAGATGAAACGCTCGCAGATCTCCTCGAGGATCTCGAGATGGAACCGCTCGTTGGGGTGTATGCACAGAAAGACCAGCCGCCCCTCGCGCCGGAGCTTGCGGAAGAAGTCGAGCATGAAACCGATATAGCCGTCCTGGGTGTTGAACTGCGGCTCGTCGAACAGGTGGACGGCCGGATAGTCCGACTTCGCATGCTCCATCATGAAGGCTGGCCGATTGTTCCGGAAATGCCGGACCTGGTAGGACTGGTGGTAGTGGATCGCGAGGCGGTCACGCTCGGATGCGCGGATGTTGTGGATATTGCGGCCTTGCACCCGGACCTCGCCACGGGTCGGGCGGTTCGACCCGGTGATCAGCTCGAACAGGGTTGTCTTGCCCGAGCCGTTCGGCCCCATCAGCCCAACGATGGCGGGGGCCTCGATGGTGAAGTCCGCCTCCAGCCGGAAGGTTGGTGTCCGGGTGATGAAGCCCCGGGTGTAAACCTTCTCCAGTCCCTTCACTTCCAGTATCGGCATGCTCATCTCTCAGATCCCGATCAGACGTGCGCGCAGAGCATCGTCGTGCAGAAGCTCCGCTGCAGGGCCCTCATGGATGATCCGGCCTCGATCCATCACATAGACCCGATCGGCGACGCCAAGTGCTGTCAGCGCGTTCTGCTCGACCACCAGGGCCGCGATTCCCTCGTTTTTCAGGCGCCGGATGATGCCCATCACGTCCTGCACGATCTTCGGCGCCAGCCCTTGCGAGGGTTCGTCGAACAGCACCAGCCCCGGCGAGCTCAGGAGCGCCCGGGAGATCGCGACCATCTGCATCTCGCCACCGGAGAGGTTTTCGCATTCCCGCGGCATCAGGTGTTCGAGCGCCGAGAAGATTTCGCACATCTCCTCCACGCTCCAGGCCCGAAAGCGCGAGCGCTTGATGGCGATTTGCAGGTTGCGGGCAACGGTCAGGGTCGGGAAGATGCGCCGGTCGTCGGGAACCCAGCCGATGCCGCGCCGGGCGATCTCGTGGGTCGGAAGGCGGGTCGCATCAACGCCATCGAACCAGATAGCCCCCTGGCGAGGTGGCGTCAGGCCCAGGATCGAGCGGATCATGGTGGTCTTGCCGGCGCCGTTCGGGCCGAGCAAGGCCACCACCTCCCCCTCGTTGATTTCCAGCGAGGCGCCAAAGAGGGCCTGCGTCTCACCGTAATAGGTGTGGATGTCGGAAACCCGGAGCATCACGCAAACTCCCCCAGGGCCGAGCGCTGCACCCATTTGTTCGCACCGAGTTCCGAGGGCGTGCCCTCGGCGACGACCTGGCCCCAGTGCATCACCGAGATCCGGTCGGCGAGATCGAACAGAAAGCTTATGTCGTGCTCGATCATCACGATCGTATATTTTTCGCGCAGGCGCCGGATCAGGCCGGCCAGCCGCCGTGTTGCCTCGGCGCCAAGACCCGAAGTCGGCTCGTCCAGGAACAGAATGCGCGGGCCTGCGGCCAAGGCGACGCCAATCTCGAGCGCGCGCCGGTCACCATAGGCCAGCCTGTCGCACGGCTCCCATGCATGGTCCAACAGACCGACCTGGTCGAGGATTCCCTCGGCGGCACCAATAAGTTCCGGGTCAGCAAACGCATTGCTGAACATATGCCGCCGCTGGGCACGGAATTCGGGTAGCGCGATCATGGCATTCTCGATCACGGTGAAATCGTTGAAGAGGTTCATGATCTGGAACGAACGCGAGATATTCAGGCGCGCGATCCGCTGCGGTGACAGGCCCGCAATCGACTGGCCCTCGAACCGGATATCGCCCCGGTCAGGGGCATACCGCCCGGTCAGGACGTGGAAACAGGTAGTTTTACCCGCTCCGTTTGGTCCCATGATGCCGTTGATCTGGCCCTGCTCGAACGAAAGGTTGATGTCCTCGAGCACCACCTGGGCGCCGAACCGTTTGTGGATATGGATCGCTTCGAAGAAGGCCATGCCGGTTACTCCGCCGCTGCGCCCTGCGGCGCGGAGTTTGAGGCCGGGCGCAGACGCTTGACGGCGAGATGAATGGCGCCGGCGAGCCCCTCCGGCCGGATCATCACCATGACGACGAACATCAGCCCGTACCAGAGCAGCCAGGTCTCGGTCATCGCGCCGAGCACATCGCGGGCGACGAAATAGAGCGCCACCCCAAGCACCGGCCCCCAGAAGCTGACCAGCCCGCCACCGATCAGGGTCATCATCACGATCAGGGCCGACTGATGCAGGCTCATTACGTCCGGAAAAGCGCCCTGCTGCGCCATTGCGAACAGCCCCCCGGCAAAACCCGAAATCGCGGTCGAGAGGACAAAGGCGGCAAGTTTGAAGCGCCAGACCTCGTAGCCAACGAACCGCGCCCGCATCTCGTTTTGCCGGATCGCCTGGAGAATGCGCCCGAACGGCGAATTGGTAATCCGCCACATCATTACGATCACCAGCATCAGAGCAGCGAAGACAAACCAGTAGAAGGCTGTGTTGCTGGAGAGATCGAAGGATACCAGCCCAAAATCGGCAGGCGGGCGGGGTATGTTCAAAAGACCGTCCTCGCCGCCCGTCAGGCCGTGCAGCTTGATCGAGCTGAACCAGAAGATCTGGCCGAAGGCGATGGTCATCAGCGCGAAATAGATGCCGCGGCGATGGCAGACAATCGCGCCGACAATCAACCCCGCCAGAGCCGAAGCGAGGATGGCAGCACCCAACCCGCCCCAAAGGCTGACAACGACGTTGTGCTGGAACAGGCCGAACGCATAGGCGCCGACACCGAAATAGGCGCCGTGGCCAAACGAGTGGAGCCCGGAATACCCGAACAGAAGGTTGAACCCGACCGCGTAGATGATCCAGATCACCACCTCGACACCGAGATACTGGTAGAGACCGACCGGCCCGAGCCAGAAAGGCGCCGTGCCCATGATCGCGGCAAAGGCGAGCATCTGCGGTGTGATCCAACTGCTGGCGCGGCCACGGGGAACATCTGCGAGCGAGATCATTGCAGCCCTCTCAGTTCTCGAGAACGCTCTTGCGGCCGAACAGACCGCGAGCGCGCAGGCCGACCACGACGATCAGCATGATATACATGGACATGAGCGACCAGGCCGAGGCATAGGCGCCGGTGATGCCGATCGTGAGACCCACCATCAGGCTGGAGAGCACCGCGCCCCAGAAGCTTCCAACGCCGCCGAGCACGATGATCAGGAAGGCCGGGATGACGACATCAACGCCGACATGCGGTCGTAGCCCCCAGATCGGCACCATCACGACGCCCGCGAGACCGGCCAGCCCGGCGCCGAGCCCGAAAACCAGCATTCGCAGCCGGTCCAGGTTGAAGCCGAGGGCGCGCACCATCTCGCTGTCATGGGCGCCGGCCTTGATGATCGCACCATAGGGGGTGCGCTCGAGGAAGAGCCAGACCCCGATCACGGCGGCAAACGCGAACGCCGCGGCGAAGAGTTTGTATTTCGAAAAGATGAGGCCACCGAGGAGAACCGCTCCGCTGATCGCCTGTGGCAATGGCAGGTTCTGCTCGGCCGAACCCCAGAATATCCGAATTGCCTCTTCCAGAACCAGCGCCGCGCCGAAGGTCAGCAGCAATCCGTAGAGCGGCGCCTTGTCGTAGGTGGGGCGCAGGCAAAGCTCCAGCCCCATTCCGACGACGCCGGCGAGGATCGGGCCGACGACCAACGCGACGGCATAGCGCGCGGCGATCGGCAGCCCGAGCCACCACTGACCGAGTGCCGTGTCGGCCGCCCAGTCCGGCGCGATGATCGAAAGGGCGAAATAAGCGCCGAGTGCGAACAGCGACCCGTGCGCCAGATTGATCATCTCCATCACGCCGACGATCAGCATGAAGCCGAGCGCGATCAACGCGAACAGGAGACCCAGCGTCAGGCCGTTGAAGATATGTGGTATCAGATCGACCATACCCTGCCCCGGCCCGTTACGCCGCCCTTTCCCAAACGCGGCCGGGCGAGGATCATCCGCGCCCGGACCGCAATCTGATCCTACATTTCGTAGGTCGGCGTGTCTGCGTAGGATTCGAGGTTGCAGGCTGCGGCCGCACCCTCGTCCTTCACCGACTCCGGATCTGACGAGGAGAGGATCTTGAACATGTCGTCCGAGTCGGACGAACCCGTGTTCGCAGTTGCCAGATAGATCGACTGCTGCACCTGGTGGGTATTCGGATCGATCCAGGCGTCGTGGTGCTGCATCCGGTCTGCGGCGGACATCCGCAGCCCCTCAAGCTGCTTGATGACGGCGATGTTGTTGGTCGTGCCTGCCCGTTCGACCGCGCTCAGCAATTCCCGCGTGGCCATGTAACCATTGTAGAACACGTTGCCCGGCACCTTCATGCGGGTCTCGGGATACATCGCCTGGTAACGCTGCACGAACTCCGCCACGCCCGGCAGGTCGAGTTGGTAGTACCAGGTGGTGCCGAAGACGCCGAAGAGGTTATCGAGCGGCAGGCCATAGACATCAGGCCAGTCCTGCTGATTGTTGATCCAGGCTGGGCTATCGCCCATTCCCAGCTGTGCAACCTGCTGGCGGAGCGCTTTCTGGTCGTCACCGCCAACCGCCGCCGCGACCACCTGTGGTTTGGCCTGCTGTATGGACAGCAGGGCCGACGAGAAGTCGCGTGTGCCCTGGGGCACGAGAATCTCGTCGATGATCTCGCCGCCAAAGGCTTCGACCAGCTTGCGCGTGGCGGCCGCGGTGTTGTGTCCCCAGACATAGTCGTTGGTGAGCAGCAGCCACTTCTTGCCAACCGCATCGATCGTGTTCTTCACCGCGGCCTTGGCGAAGTTGGCGCCATTGCCGTCCCAGACGAACTTGACCCGGTGGCAGTTCTTGCCCGACTCGGTCGGAGAGCTGGAGTTCGTGTTCAGATAAACCGTGCCGTATTTCTGGGCGACCTGGCTGATCGCGTTCGCCACACCGGAACTGACCGCGCCGATCAGGAAGGCGCACTCCTCGCGGCTGATCAGGCGCTCGGCGACCCGGCTGCCGGTCGCGGGGGTGGTCTCGGTATCGAGATGGATCGTTTCGACATTGCGCCCGAGGACGCCACCGCGTTCGTTGAACTCGGCGATCGCCATCGCCATGCCGCGCCGGTCGCTGGCCCCCGAGTTTGCGTATTGCCCGCTTGCGTCCGAGGTGATGCCGATCTTGATCGGCTTATCGGTCGCTGCCGCATAGACCCTGTTGTGCTGCCATGGCCCGAAGACCGTCGCCAAGCCGGCCGCGGCGCCCGTCGATTTAAGAAGCCCCCGGCGCGAGATCGTTGATTTAGTCATTGCCTTCCTCCCAGGTTTCCGATTGCAGTTTCACCCATTCGACATTCCCCCACCGGCGCTCGTCCCGCTCTTGAACGTGGAGAGAATGAAATTTCGTTCTTGCATTGAATGAAAATTCAATTAAGAATGCAAGAGGAATTCGAGCTACGCTGAAAAATAACCTTAAATCCTGGAAAATAAAAATTTCATTCTTGAATTTGAATGTTTTTTCAGCGCAAGACAGGAGCAAATGTAGGATGCTGATGCTCGGAGATGCACTCATGGCGGACAGACTGGAGACGTTTGACTCGCTCCGTGACCGAATCACGGCCCGCTATGACGATCTCAGCCCGCACCTGCAGCGACTGGCACGCATCGCGCTGGAAGATCCGAATTCTGTGGCGCTCGAGACGGTCGTCGCCATAGCCGCGCGAGTTGAGGTTCAACCATCGACGCTGATCCGGTTCGCCAAGGAATTCGGATACAGCGGGTTCTCCCAAATGCAGAAGATCTTCAAGTTCCGCCTAATCGAGGGCGGACCCAATTACCGCGAGCGCGTCTACGAGCAACATGCCAGGACGGCAGGCGATCATCCCGAGAGACCGGCTGAATTGCTCGAACAATGCGCCAACGCCTCGATTGCCTCACTGCAGAACCTCAAGTCGACGGTCGGCCGCGAGGAACTCGATCGCGCGGTCGAGTTCCTGGACCGTTCCGAACACGTGTATGTCGCGGGGCTCAGACGATCGCGACCGATCGCGACATACCTTTCCTATGGCCTGGTTCGACTCGAGCGCCGCTGCAGTATCCTCGACTTCGGTGGCGGAATGGCGGCACAGCAGGTGGCAAACATGCGACCCGGAGACGTTCTCGTCGCAATCGCGTTCGCCGAATACGCGGCGCCGGTGGTCGATGTCGTTCGGGAAGCGCATCTGCGCGGTGTAACGGTGCTGGCAATCACCGATACCTCATCCAGCCCGCTGGCACGCAATTCGACTGTTGCTTTCTATGTCGATGATGAAACGACTGAGCAGTTCAGGCCAATTGCCGGCGCAATCGGCCTTGTTCATACCTTCATCATCAGTTTGGGCTCTCAGTCGGGCAGCCGCGCCCGGCGCAGTTCTCCGAGGCGGTAGAGAACTTGCCCGCCCGGAATGTTGCTGGCGAGCGATCCGAAGTTCGAGAATTGTATCGCGGTTGCCGGAGGTTCTTTCACGATCGCCACAAGAGGACCGCATTACTTCCCTTCGCGCGATGCCTGCTTTGCCGCCAAAGTACGCGCTCAGGGCAGAGCCGCCTTTGGGCGATGCCTGCTATTCGGTGATCACCCCGGGCAATGTCTGGTTTCGGATGATTTCGAGGCCAGAATTGGGAGGGCCGAAAAGGCCTAATCGATCCAAACCAAGAAACTCGCGATTCACGCTTTGGGTCAAACTGCGACCTTCGGCACCGCTTGGTTTCGCGTCCGGAATGCGACAGTGAACCGACATTCGGGCCGGAACGTCGGTTATGCGGCGTTGACCGGACCTAGAATGTAGCACCCCCGAACTTCGGCTTTGTGCCAATAGGCGACATTCGGCGCTGTCGCGAGCACGCATAGATTCCTTCGTCGTTCGCCGCTAATCTTCGCAACAAGGAGGATTCTGATGGAGCGCCTCTGTGGGGCGCTAGCCGCTCAATAGGTATGCGTCCGGCCTACCCCACCTTGTTTCGTTTTTGCGCGTAGCGACACTGCTGTGCCGATAGCGGACCGATTATGTCCACTATCGTGATGGTGGACGCTAGCCGATGCGGTTTGGCCGGGTTATCCTGGTGAGGCTGTTTGGCGGTGCGGCAGTGATGATCCGATCATGGCACCATAGCTGGTTTGGGATCAGACACCCAGCCCAATATGAGCCCTTGCCCGAGCGGCGGGCGCTTCTTTGTGTTTTTACGAGAAAGTTCCTTTTTGTGCTATTTGAGATTGAACACCACATCGATGTTGTGCTTTAAGCAGATCGAGGCACAATATGCAGTATGGACACACCCACCCCGGAAGAACGCTCGAAGCGCTTGGACCCAGCGAAGCGGCTCGTGTGTTTAGGAAGGATGAGGAACGGCCGCCGCCCCTGCGGCCAGTGACAAAAGGTATCTGATGTCCCCGAAAGACGGAGACCAACCCGAGACCGAGCAGACCGAAGCTTCCGGCCCGATGCTCGACATGAGCCAGGCGGACGTCAAGAAGATGGTCACCAAGGCCAAGGCCAAGGGCTACATCACCTATGACGAGCTGAACCGCGTCCTGCCCTCCGACCAGTTCTCGGCGGAGCAGATCGAGGACGTGATGTCGCTGTTGTCCGAGATGGGTGTCAACGTCGTCGAGGACGAAG
>SMUY01066852.1_pt1 | contig 11221 bp, 6 predicted proteins | sample 2456441 | NCBI WGS metagenome assembly SMUY01 (sample SAMN11095931, study PRJNA526329) | marine sediment metagenome | biome: Marine sediment; feature: Surficial sediment; material: Deep marine sediment; isolation source: Hadal surficial sediment | place: Pacific Ocean | collected 2014-11 | depth 0-1...
GGGCGGGAGAAGGAGTTCATTTCAAGTAATATATTGTTTATCTTTGCAGTTAATGCAGTTTTCTGCACCATTTTGTTTTTCTGCGCTTCATTCATTTCTGAGGTCTATCTTTCAGCAAGCAATTTAACCGGCCTGGTTAGAGTTCATGTGATTGTTATGTTTATGGGCCTTAGCAGAACCGTCCTATTTACTTTATTTCGTATTTATGAACAAGCTTTTCGTTTCATCACCTTTGTTTTTATCGACTTTAGTCTTTTGATTCTAATCTCGTTGTATTTTGTGATTGGTTTGGACTTAGGACTGCGCGGTGTCATTTACGCTAAAGTCATCACGGGCAGCCTGGTATTAATTTTTGTACTTTTTTATTTTGTCAAACAGTTCGGACTGCATTACGTTCACAAATATGTTGTTCGTTCGTTACGTTTCGGTTTTCCACTGATGTTTAATGGTATCAGTTTACTGGTTCTCTCCACGTCCGATAGATTTTTTATCAAGGAAATTATTTCCGTTGAAGCAAGCGGCATCTATGGGATTTCATATAAGTTTGGCATGATCCTGAATATGGTTTTTGTTATGCCTTTGGTGCAATCCTGGCTTCCGGTATTATTCCGCCTTGAAAATGCACCCGAACAAAAAGTAACCTATCAAAAAATTGCGCTTTATTATGTGCAAATTGGCAGCCTGCTTATGTTGGCAATTGTTGTCGCGTCCAAATATATGCTTAAAATAACAACCATAGAGGAATACCACTACGGAATTATTATTGTGCCGTGGGTTGCTTTTGCGTACCTGCTGTTTGGACTACAAAACATCTTCAAAGCGGGCGCATTAATTCACAACAAAACCCTTCAAATGACACAGTATGGTGCCTTGGCAGCTGTCATAAATATTGTTTTGAATATTGTGCTGATACCAACCTTCGGAATCTTAGGTGCCGCGATTGCCACTGCACTTTCTTATTTTATTCTAATGTTTTTTATGTTCAGGCTGTCACAGAAGTATTTGCATATCAATTGGCTTTGGAAGAAAATGATCCCGGTGGTTTTCCTGGGTATGGTTTTTTCCTGGATAGGCATCATTGACTTGAACAAGCTTCAACTAAATTTTGCGAAAGACGCCGTCGTACTGATCCTTTTACCGGTTTTAATGCTTCTGTTTAAACTTGTTTCTTTAAAAGAAATCAAACGCTTTGCATTGCGATTAAAAGGCGCTTTTTAAGTTCGCTTCTTAACCAGGAGATACACAATGAAAATTAAGGTCATCAATGTTGTCGGGGCTCGGCCGAATTTTATGAAAATAGCTCCAATTATTGCCGAGATGAGCAAGCGCCCTGAGTTTGAACTTAAGTTATTGCATACCGGTCAGCACTATGACGATGAGATGTCAAAATATTTTTTTGAGGATTTGCGGATTCCAAAGCCCGACATTTATCTTGGTGTCGGTTCGGCTAATCACGGGGAACAGACCGGCAAAATCATGATAGAATTTGAGGAAGTTTTGTTAGCCGAAAAACCTGATTTAGTGCTTGTCGTCGGCGATGTGAATTCAACGATTGCTTGCGGGCTGGTGGCTGTGAAGCAGGGCGTCAAATTTGCTCACGTTGAGGCGGGTTTGCGCAGCTTCGACCGCACCATGCCTGAGGAGATTAACCGGCTTTTAACAGATCAAATTGCAGACTTTCTTTTTATCACTGAGAAAAGTGCCGAAGGGAATCTGTTAAAAGAAGGCATAAGCCGGGAGAAGGTTCACTTTGTCGGCAATGTGATGATTGATTCACTTTTGGGAAACCTCGAGCGCGCGCGGAATTCGAAAATACTCAGCGATCTGAATTTACAATCTCAAGAGTTTGCACTTCTGACCCTGCACCGCCCGAGTAATGTTGACACCAAAGTAAATTTTCTGCAAATTCTCAATGCGCTTGAGGAGATTCAAAAAGAAGTTGTTTTGGTATTTCCAATTCATCCCAGAAGTAGGAAGCGGCTCAATGAATTTGGTCTTAATAAGCACTTAAAGAAAATGCCCAACTTTCTTGTTCAAGCGCCGCTGGGGTATTTGGACTTTGTTAAATTAATGTCTGAATCAAAATTTGTTTTGACGGATTCCGGCGGTGTTCAAGAGGAGACCACCATTTTGGGTATTCCATGTTTGACCCTTCGGGAAAATACCGAGCGTCCGGTGACAGTTTCACAAGGGACAAATGAAGTGATTGGCATCAATGCGAAACGATTGGTTGCGGCAAGTAGAAAAATTCTGAGGGGCTCTTTTAAAAAAGGTAAACGCCCAGATTTGTGGGATGGCAAAGCAGCCAAACGGATTGTTGAAGTTATAATTAAAAGTTTCAAGCCCTGACCAGGCTGTTTCACGATTGGTCGCTCACGAAAGGCGCCGTAAATCGGGTTACTTTTTAGCCGACAAGCGGAGACCTGTTAAATTTGGACTCCTTTGCAGTTCTTGCATGGTCAACTCAGATGCCAGTAGCTGACCCTTCGCATTCCAGTGACCATCGTTTTCGTAGTAGAGATCTGGGCGTTTTTTTTTATCAGGGATAATAATAGCTGGAATATCACGTTGTTCAAATAGGCGTCGTAGTTTTTCCAACCTCTGTCCATCGATGCCAATAATTAGTGCCAGTATTGGCCAGTCTTCAGATTTGCATACGATCATCGCTTCTTCTAATATGCGGTATGTAAGCTGGTCTCTCTCATTGTTGATTTCAGCCTCATTGTTCCATCTATTTATTCCATCTCTATCGTATCGCCGTCTGAGGTTATTTGCCAAGGCAATCAAGCGAGAATTCGATAAACCTGGAATAAGATCGATCATGTTTTGAATCCTTCTCACAATGTCTATGGGCGGCATGGGAAGTTCTATGAGTTGACCATCGCTTGACAGTTCGAAGAACTTCTCCGCCAAGTTTTCTTCGAAGTCATTTTTGAAGAGTTGAAATACCACTAAACTCGGGTTGAATCGTCCAGCCTCACCTCGAAGAAATTTGAGCCAACGCCCGTTTCCGTTGTTTGCTATTCCGGCATTTACTACCGGTATCGCCTGCTGACCATTGTGATTCACCAACCCAGCACCAACCAGGGCTGGGTATTCCTCCCCGTCGTTTACTCCATAACCCATTGTAAATGAATCACCTAGAAATATTATTGCGCGATGCGGAAATGATATCGGTTCCGGGCCTCTAAATCCGTAGGAATTGGTGGAAATCCTTGTTGTAAACTCAGGAGTTCTAATTGTGCCTGAAAAACTTCTTTTTAGCCTTTTCCCCAGTAAAGGATCAGAAACACTAAAAAACGGTCCTACAATAGGCACAGTAATAAACAAACGTACTAGAATCTCTGCGAGACAAAAAGCTATCAATGGGCTGGTAAACACCAATGCGATGTTTTTCAGCGCTTCAATATATGGGATTTTCATAAATGTATCCTGACATCGGGAATCAACCCGCATCTACTTAATTACAAAGTGACCTTCGTTTTCTCCGGTCTCTTTTACCAGCATAAATAAGTTATTGCTGACAATTTAATTGTGTGAATTCAAGTTTCAAGTGCGACAGTCTATCTAAAGAATGTTCGGATTTTGGACACTTGAAATCGTAGCGAATTCCTGTGTAAGATTCAAGTGAAAATTCACGCCCTTTTTGGGACACGCCTTTATTGGAGGATTGCAGGTTAATTTAAAAAGTGAAATAAATTTTCACAATTGTTGGGATAAAAACAAAAAAATCCTTGTCAAAACAAGGGAGAATTGCACACTTATAGATAGTTTCATGGCTGATTTGAAATATTATCCCGTTTTGAAAAACAGCCGGGCACTTATTCCGGACTGAAATCATCTTTCAAAAGCTCTGTTACCCGGGTCTTGTAACTTGGGAGTAAAGCCGTATATGCCGCGATGCGTTCCGTTTACGCTCTATCGCTTTCTGGTCAGCCTGGGGTGTTGTGAGGCCGATAACCCGATAAACCGCGATTACGGCTTATCTAACGATAAATCGTTGACCTGTGAACGCCTATATGTTTCGTTATTCGGAAAATTTAAATCCTGCTTGCATATACGCTTTTATTTCGTACATTTGTTCAAGGGTTAGTTGCTTGTAGGACATTATAGACTCCAGTTAGTGATTTTGACAATTGCTAATAATAAGCAATTAACCCTTTTCTTAAAACACTAACCTGTCGCATTTATTACTTAAAACTACATAATTTAAAATCAAAATTAAACAAATTAGTAAGTTTTTATGGCTAAGAGAGAAAAGCGGAGCAGAGGGCAAATTCCTCCACAAAAGGAAAGAGGGGAGCAACAGTCGCTAGTGAAACAACATGGACTAGCGTTATTGGTGATCTCTGTTTTATTAGCGATTTATTTTTCCCCAATGCTGTTTCAAAACAAAGGTCCCAATGCCACAGATACAATAGCTTCTCGCGCCGCCTCCAAACATATCAGTGAGTATAATAAAACGCATAAAGACGAAGATATCGCTCTTTGGAATCCAAATATTTTTTCTGGAATGCAATGGGTCTTTGGAAAAGTCAATAGAAGACCGTGGTGGTCTAAATCTATACATGATCTCTTATTAGCTCTTGGAGAGCTTCTACATTCCTGGCAATTTGTCTATTTTGTTCTTGGCGGGTTCTTTTTTTATATTTTTCTGCGACAATTAAAATTACCTTGGTTTGCTGCAGTGTTGGGAGCAATTATTTTTGTATTGCTTCCTCATCATTTAGGTCTAATAAATGCTGGCCACAACACTAAAATCCGTGCAATAATGACGGCTCCAGTCGTAGCTTCCTCTTTCCTTTATTTTGTCAATAGGGAAGGCTTAATGTCATGTTTGTTAATGGTCATTTCGTTGACTCTTCACGTGCAGACGAGACATTACCAGATAGTATATTATACAGGGTTTTTATTATTATTTATTGGGATACCATACCTTACGGAGTATGTAAAACAAAAGGATTTTAAGAAGTTAGCTATGAAAGTGGGACTATTGATGTCTGCGATAGTTATTACAGCAGTGATTACCTTGCCCTCAAATATTCTAGTGAAACAATATCTGCCCTACAGTATTCGAGGAGGGGGAGGGGAAGCCAAGGTTGGTGGATTATCTCGCGATTATGCAACGCAGTGGTCATTTCCACCAGAGGAAATCGTTACATTTATAATACCGAACTATTTTGGTGGTAGTAGTCAATATAAATATAGCGGTGATGCTGTACCCCAGTTCAAAGGAAGGTCCATTCCCGGATATTGGGGAAGCATGCCTTTTACCAGTACAACACAGTATGTCGGTATCATTACTTTTATATTTGCAGTACTAGGCTGTATAGGTTTTTGGGAAAAGAGAATGATTAAATCCCTTGTTTGTTTAGGCATATTAACCCTCCTTATCAGCTTTGGCCGGCATTTTTCTATAATATTTGATCTGTTTTTTGAATATCTACCTTTTTTTGATAAATTCCGCGTTCCCGTTATGATTCTTTATCTCCTGCATTTGATTCTGCCGGTCTTTGCCGCATTTGGTTTGGAGAAGCTACTCAGTTTAAAAAAAGAAGATTGGAAAAATACAATTCCAGTTTTAGGTGGCACTGTGGCGGTGTTTGTACTCTTGAGTCTTGGTATAGTACTTTTTGGTAGCGGCCTAGCCCTGGCAAGACCAGAAGAAATACAACATTATGATAGGGAGATGCTTGCACTGCTCAAGACCGCTCGACTGGATTTGCTAACGATTGATGCCTGGCGATTATTAATTTTTACAGCCATCACTGCTGGATTGATCTGGGCATATTTTAAAAAAATTGCATCAGTAAGAGTTTTGATGCTGGGACTCGCAGTTCTGGTCATCATTGATATGTATACTATCGATCAACGTTATCTTAAAGAATTTGGCCCAAAACGCCAAGTGGCTGAAATAATTAAGAAAACACAACTAGACAATTACATTCTTGATGACAAGGATTTGTTCCGGGTGTTCCCGGTCAATTCTAATCTCTTTGGAGACAACCGTTGGTCCTATTTTCATGAGTCCATTGGCGGATATAATCCAGCGAAAATGTATAATTATCAGCAGATGATCGAGAAAAATCTATACATAGCCATTGAGCCTGGAATACCCATAAACTGGAATATTGTACGGATGCTAAACGTCAAATACTTGGTTTCTGCTCAGGAAATATCCAGTGATCATATCGTTGCAGTCGGCCACGACCCCAACACCAAATGGATCTTGTATAAAATGAAAAACTTCTTACCGCGGGCTTGGTTGGTTTATAGAAACCGCGTAATACCCGAGAAGTCCGTGCAACAACAAGCCCTCAATCGAGAAGACTTTGATCCTGTGACGGAGGCAATCGTTAAAAAAAACCTGTTGTTCAATGTGCGGGAAAAGATAGCGCCAGCTCCAAATGATAGGGTAGATATTATTCACCATGCACCAAATTCCATTATAATAAACGTTGATTCTGCTTCCGAAGCATTGCTGGTACTTAGTGAAATATATGTTCCAATTTGGTGGAAAGCATATGTAGATGATAATGAAGTCGAAATTCACGAGGTAAATACATTGTTGCGTGGTGTGTTGGTGCCGGAAGGAAAACATATTGTGAAATTTGCGTTAGAAGCGGATCTCTATCACACGAGTCGTCTTGTTTCTAATATTTTACTTTTGTTGTGCTATCTTGGGGTGGCATCTATTTTCCTGATTAACAAAATTAGCCGGTCCGAAGTTGAGGCAAAAAAAAATCATAAATTTACCGTGGAGAGTAAATGAAAAAAGTCATTTTGTATGGCGGCATCGGTTTATTGCTTATTCTTTTTTTGTATTTGTCATTATTCAGATATATAGAACCATCTATCAAACTTAACCGTGATCTGGAAATTGATTTGACAAGCTGGAATATTGATCAAGATTTGTCCTCGATCGAAACAGACTATTTCTTTAGTCCTAGCAGAGTAAAATATTTCCCCCTAAAACCTGACCATCAGTTTGTTGTATCTTATAAGGACAAGAAAGAATTCCCAGGTCACAATAATGAAATGCCCTGGCTTGCGGGCAACTACATAATAAACCTGTGGAATCTTAATTATTATAAAAACATATCGATAGAAAAACATCTAGCCGACTTAAAGATTGCAGCAAATTTTCTGAAGAACAGGGCCATTATTCAGAAAAACACAGCCACCTGGAAAGTCCATCTTAAGTTTAGACGATATGATCTGCCAGAGGAATGGCCTTCTGCTTATCAGCAGGGAAAAATTTTATCTGGGATTGCAAGATATTATCAATTGACCGAAGATACGACATTTCTGGAACTGGGCAAAAAGGCGGTAAATTTTTGTGAAGTAAGTGTCAACGACGGGGGAATTTTATCGAATGCTGAAGAGGGTGGATATATTTACGAGGAATACCCAACAACGCCGCCAAATTCAGTATTGAATGGACATATTTTCTGCCTATTTGGTTTATTTGATTTTTATCGAGCAACAAAATATGAAAAAGCGAAGGAACTCTTCGATAAAGGCGTCGAGTATTTATTGACTGATTTGCACAAATATGATACAGGCTATTGGTCCTATTATGATTTGAAAACTAAATTTGTGACTGATTATGCATATCATGCCAAAGTTCACATCCCCCAGTTGAGAATCTTGTACCAGATAACCGGCAATGAAAAATTTGCAGCCTATGCAGACAAATGGAAAAGTTATCTGAGCCAACCTTATTATACACTATTCAAATTTGAAGTTTTGTATGATGCGTTCGTTCGAAGATTGACATATAAGTCATGGTTAACCAGAGGAGTAGAGCGGCGTCTTACCACTGAGGAGGAGGTAGATTAATTAGTGAACTTGCCAGCAACATATTAACGATTCTTGCGGCTGCTTTAAGGTGACCTGTTGGGTTATCCTAAACCTTCTTACATTATGATGCTTTTTGCATAATTCTCCCAACTAAATTCCTTAGCCCTGAGAGCTACGTTTTGTTTTTGTATCGGCTGCTCTAAAAATTTTATCATTGTCTCCGCCATGGAGTCTATATCATCCGGCTCCGCTAAGTAGCCGTTAAATCCTTCTTTGATCGTCTCGGGCAAATGACCGATTCGAGTTGCCAGAATCGGCAAATTAAAATTGTAAGCAAGTGCCTCTACTCCCGATAGAGTCCCGGTCAGATAATATAAAACCATGCAATCACTGACTTGCAGATACTTATGAACGTCCTCATTTGGAATATACTCATTGACGACAGTGACAGAGTCGGCGAGCGAAAACTCATCGATTAAATCAAGGGGCCTGTAATTCAGACCGCTTTCGCCTTTGCGGATAAACAGGGCACTCAGAAATTTAAACAGCCATACTTTGATTCTTGTAGATGCCTTTTTGGGATCCAAAGTATTCCACAAAGACTCGCCGACGATGAGTAAAGAAACATCATCCCTTTCTTCATTGACTTTTGCAAAAGCCTTTATGGTATTATGCAGTCCTTTGTAATGCCGAATAAACCCGAAAGATAAAAACACGTGCTTCTTCAGGTTTAATCTTCGTTTTTGGCTTGCGATATCAAAATTAGGTGCCGAAGTAAACATGTCGTAAACCGGGTGATACAATTTTATGATATTGCGCGAATTTTTGCCCCCGGTTTTTTTACCCGTTTTGGTCATAGAAAAATTAAATTTTGGGAAAGTTTGTTTCAGCTCCTTCGCTGTTTTATAGGAATGAACGATATAGCTGTTTGAGCAGGATATGCCATATTTTGTAAGTGCATTGTCGAGTATGCTCCCTTCTTTTTGCACAACAAAGTGCAGGTCAAAAATTGTTTTAATCTCTGGGTGCTTTTTTAACCTGCGGGTGATATACCCTAATGGAATTCCTTGCAGCGCGATCGACCACTGAAAGATTGCGATATCCGGATTGATTTCAACAATAGTTTGGTAGGTCTCATGCCAGGTCTTCGGATTATTGTAGTTTGTGAGATAATTGACTTTTACATTCGTTCCCTCCAATAAATCTGTTTTACTGCTTCGGTCAATGAAATCTCTCGGAATAATAGCCGGGTACTGCTGAATCCAGGAAACAAGGTGCACTTCGACGTTTTTAATTTTATCCAGCGTTTTCGCAAGTGAAGTGGTGTAATTTGCAATTCCACCTTTGAATCGAGGTCCTAAACCGAAAACGACAATACGCATTTGTTTCTCAAAAAATGTTAACAAAAAGTCATTTCGAACACCAACTAAACTCAGAAGAACTTAACTTTTTAAATATAAATAATTCAACAATTTATATCAAGATATTACTATTGTCAAATGACCCAATTGCGCTTCGAAAGTATTTTTCTTGCTTGATTCTGTTTTATTATTGCTTAAATTAAAGTTCAGTGAGTTGAACTATGAAAATCAGTATCTACCATCTTAAGGGAAAATTTAAAGGTCTGCTGTTTATCAGTGCGACTTTGATAATCATTTTCTTGCTGTTACATAGCCAGCGGATTGTGAATCAACTTCGAACAGAGTCCAGAAACATTTTACAGTTTTATGCAAATCTTTATGCCTCCGCCGCCTCTGAAGAGACCAGCTCAAATCTCAACTTCATTTTTGAAGAAATTATTTTACGGACCAACTTCCCAATTATCCAAACCGATCCCGAAAGCAACCCAATTGCCTGGAAAGGGATCGAAATTGAGTCGAACGATCAATCGCCCGAGGCAATTGAGAAAGTCAAAGGCATGGTTGAAGTAATGAGGCACGATTCTGATCCGATTCCTTTAAAATATCAGGAAATCATGCTCGGCTATCTCTATTACGGCGATTCTAATTTAATTACACAGCTTCAGATGCTGCCATACATTGGCATTTCTGTAGTGAGTCTGTTTGTCTTGATTGGTTTTTTGGGATTTCGAAGTATTCAAAAAAGTGAACAACAATTCATTTGGGTGGGCATGTCGAAGGAAACAGCGCACCAAATAGGCACCCCGCTTTCCTCTCTCATGGGTTGGTTGGAGCTGTTAAAATCTAAAGCGGGCGACAAGGATACTTTGAATAATCTTAAGGAAATGGGGAAAGACATTGAACGGTTAAATAGGATAACCGCTCGCTTTTCACAAATTGGCTCTCCGGCAAATTTAAAAGACGAAAAAATAGCCTCTATTATTTCAAATGTAGTTAAGTATTTTAAAAGCCGGCTTCCACAATGGGGCAAACAGGTGAATATTGTTGAGAATTATCACGTCAGCCCCACTGTTGCACTCAACAAAGATTTATTTGAATGGGTGATTGAAAATTTATTAAAAAATGCAATAGATGCCATTGAAAAGGATGTTGGCCGAATCGAAATAAATTTAAATGAGTTAAAGAATGGCCGACATAGCGTGTGTATTGACATTTCAGATAATGGTCGCGGCATCGACACCAAGAAAAAAAGCGAAGTATTTAAGCCCGGCTACAGCACAAAGAAGAGGGGGTGGGGCCTTGGTTTGAGTTTGGCGAAACGAATCATCGAGCAATATCACGGCGGTAAACTGACGGTAAAAGAGTCCAGTGCCAATCAAGGCACGACCATGAGGATTTTGCTTTAAATTGACCGTTTGTTTAACCTTACAAAAAGGAAGAATTCTATTATGTTTGATTTACCCTTCGAGACCAGCCCGATTATCTATTTGGCTGTTGCTTCTTTATTCATGGCAATTGTGATTTGTTTTGCGATGATGGTAAATCGGATAAGGAAAGGAATATTGAGAGGCCGGGGGAAACCTGTTTTATATTTCAGCCTAACCCGGAACCTGTTTCGGTTTATGGTAGTATTTTTGTGGATTGCTGTTTCTGCTGCAGTTTTATTTTTGGCGGCGTTCATTCAATCCTATAAAAGCTTTACAAAGGAAGAACTTATTGCTGAGATTCGCTGTGTGTCGTTGGAGGATGGTTCAGACACAATGGTTCTGGATATCAGTAAAATCGAAGGCGGCCAAAAACTCAGTTCACAGGAATTTATTTTGAACGGCGATCAGTGGGCCCTCGAAGGCGATGTTTTGAAGTGGGATGATTGGCTTAATTTTGTCGGACTTCATACAATGTTCAAGTTGACGCGGGTGCGCGGCAGGTTTGTAAATTACGAAGATGAGATTAGCCAGAAGCCAAGTGTCTTTAGCCTGGTCAAGTCCGAAAGTAATCCTAAATGGCGCTGGTTATATAAATATGGCTATAAGCTGCGGTTTGTGAGCGCCGTTTAC
>SMUY01394379.1_pt1 | contig 11206 bp, 10 predicted proteins | sample 2456441 | NCBI WGS metagenome assembly SMUY01 (sample SAMN11095931, study PRJNA526329) | marine sediment metagenome | biome: Marine sediment; feature: Surficial sediment; material: Deep marine sediment; isolation source: Hadal surficial sediment | place: Pacific Ocean | collected 2014-11 | depth...
GCACACGTGAGTCGATAGAGCGGCTGATATAGCGCCAGCAGCAAGAGATTCTTCTCGAGTTCTTGCGAGACCATATAGTTTCTCTTTTGCTCACACTCGCTCTTGAGACCGGCGACTGCCTGGTCTTCATCCGCATTGGTGTTAAAGACGTACTCGTTGTTGAAGCCCTGTAGCGCGAGCGCTGCGAGTAGTTCGACGCGCGGCTCGGAAATCGTGGTTGCATCGAGGAAATCGAAAAATAACCATTGACGCATGTCCGTCAGCAATAGCTCAAGCTCAGAGTCGACATTAATCGTCTTAGTGAGCAAAGCGACCAGGAGATCATCGGCAGCGATGTCTTCCATCAGCGTGCGGTTATCACGGCCCGGAGGCTGCAGCCGTGTGTGCACGCTATGCTTATGCTTTAGTTGGTTCGCCGCGATCCGCGCCAAGTACTCGTGATTGACCTCGGCTGCCGCAAAGCATTGCTTGAGTTCTTCTTCGAGAGTCCGTTTATAGTGGGTCGGCTCGAGCAATCGGAACACTGACACGAGGCCATTTCGGGCATCGCTATAGTCCGGTTGTAATCGCAGGGCCTGTCGAAACGCTTCCGCGGCGCGGTCGAGGTTGGCCAACGAAATGAATATTCTGCCTAGATTCTGGTGTGCCTCCGCGAAGTTAGGATTCAACTGCAAGGCCTTTTCATAGTGCTCTCGCGCGACCTCGGGTTGTCCCAACTCGCGAAGATCATTACCTAAATTCAAGTGACTGCGGGGCTCATCTGGCCTTAGCGCCAGCGCCTGTCGGTGCGCCTGCATCGCCTCCTTCAAGCGACCGAGCCGATGGAGCACGTTACCCAAGTTGTTATGGGCATGGGCAAGGTCCGGGCGCAGCCGCAGCGATTCGCGGTAAGCCACAACAGCCTGTTCAAGTTGGCCCTGGTCCCTAAGCACATTGGCAAGGTTGTAGTGACACTCGGCATCGTTCGGTCGGGCACTTATCGCATCCCGGTAGGAAGCTTCCGCGTCTCCAAGGCGACCAAGCTTTTGCAACACAACACCGACGTTGAAACGAGTATCGGCGTCATCGGCTTCCAGGCGCGCGGCCTCCCGGTAAGATGCGAGCGCCGCTTCCAGCCCGCCCTCTTCCTCCAGGGCTTTACCGAGATTGTTGTGATAGGAAGCGACCTGCGGTTTGCTCGCAATCGCCTTTCGAATCAGTGCGGCTGCATCCCGTAGTCGTCCAGTCTGGTGAGCAAGAACGCCGAGAAAGTGGAGGGCGTCGGCGTGCGTGGGATTTTGGGAAACAATCTGCTCGTAGATCTCTTTCGCCTGCGGGAGCTTGCCTGCCTTGTGTAAGCCGAGCGCGGTGTCTAGCAGTTGCGATAAATCTTCGGGCAAAACCGTACTCAATGGACTCTCAACGCGAAGAAGAAACTTTTCTTGGGTAGCAAACGATCCTACGGATCCCCGCAGGCTCATGCAAGCCACACACCGCTTTTGAGTTCACTTGCTGTGTATTTGCACACCCAGGGCAGCGATGCCTGGTTCAACCACCGGCTCCAGGCCAACCGACCGGAGCCGCGATTCCACGCGGGTAAGAATGGTGTCCTGGGTAATGATGTTCGCGTCCTGACCCCCTCCCCCCTGTCGCTCCATCGCCAGAATCTGAGCTATCAGTCCTGGATGGTAATCGTCGATATCATCGAAGCGCGTGACCCTAATCATAGGGTCCACCTTAACCACCAAGCTCTGGCCCTCGGGCCAGATTTCAATTTTCTTTGATCCGACCTGGATCGTCGGTTTGTCCATCGTCGCCCTAGCCTTTAGACGATTCAGTAGTAGTGTTCGCGTTGAGCCAAAGCTCGCAGATGTCAGGCAGCCACAAGCCCTGGAACCAAGTTATGATGTCCTCGATCTGGTGGCCACTCAGTCTATCTTTATAGGCCGATATCATGACACTGTCACCGCCGGTCGCGCCGTGGATCTTGTCATAATGGCCCCCTTTCGCCTATCAAGAATTCCGGCCCCCTAGGGGCTGTACGCGGTTACACAGGAATTGCACAAATAAAAAAAGAGGCTTTCGCCTCTAACATGTAACTGACTGATTCATTTGGCTGGGGGACGAGGATTCGAACCTCGGTTGGCGGAGTCAGAGTCCGCTGTCCTACCACTAGACGATCCCCCATTATTTAAATGCGAGTCGGAAGTAGCAAGTATAAAAGTATGCAGGGTTAAGGGGCCCTTTCTTCAGTGTAGTACTTGATCAGGCCCTGGACCATTCGCGAAATCATGGTCCTTACAATCAGCTAATAGTTTGTAGAGATCAACACTCAACGGCAGCCACGTTTTCACACTTCAAGGCTTTCGAGTGCTTCCATTCGGAGCCTTGCCACTCGCTACTTGTAACTTGCTACTAGCGTTTTGAATACTGCGGCCGCTTGCGGGCTTTGTGGAGACCGTACTTCTTGCGTTCTACTTCTCGCGCGTCGCGGGTAACGAAACCGGCGCTGCGTAAACGCGGACGCAGACCTTCATCATAGTCCATAAGGGCACGCGTGATGCCGTGACGAATGGCGCCCGCCTGCCCGCTCAGACCACCACCGCACACATTGGCGGTGACATCGAACTTTTCCTGCATATCTACCGTCGCGAACGGTTGTCGAACGATCATGCGCGCTGTTTCGCGTCCGAAATATTCGTTCAGCGATCGATTGTTGACGGTAATAGTGCCCTTGCCCGGCTTGAGATAGATTCGCGCTGTTGCGGTCTTGCGCCGACCGGTTCCATAGTTTACGTTTGTAACGGTTGCCATGGTTATGGATTAGCTCGTCTCAGACTTCAAACGGTTTAGGGGCTTGCGCCTGGTGCTTGTGTTCCGGTCCGGCGTACACCTTGAGCTTCTTGAACATGGACCGGCCCAATGGATTCTTTGGCAGCATGCCTTTCACTGCAATTTCGATGATGCGTTCAGGGAATCTATGCTGCAGTTCCTTAAAGGAGATCGATTTCATACCGCCTTGGTAACCTGAATAGCGATGGTACATCTTGGCTTCTGCTTTCCTGCCGGTAACCTGCACCCTATCTGCGTTGACCACGATCACGTAGTCACCGGTGTCAACGTGTGGTGTATATTCCGGCTTGTGCTTGCCACGCAGTCGACGAGCCACTTCGGTTGCCAAGCGACCGAGCACCTTGCCGGAAGCATCGACAATGCACCAATCCTGCTTAACGGTCGCCGCTTTTGCGGAGAAGGTCTTCATTCGAAAGGGCCTGAAAGCGGCGGATAGTACAAAACCAGCGTCTAAGATACAAGCTTGCAAGGCCTGTGGTGATGGCGCTTAGGACAATACTGGGTCCGAGATTTAGGCCAAAAAAAAAGGCGTGGCCTAAGAGCCACGCCCGAACCACCACTAGGAGGATGGAGGAGCCTTTCATGCCTCATGCTAAAAAGCACAAAGCCGTAAATCGTACTGCTATCTATAAACAAGCAAGGATCGCGCCAGTTCTTGTGATCCGACTAACAATGTTAATATCATAATTATCTAATATTTGGACGCGTTGTCAAGGCGGCCCAGACAAGGTTTTCTGACGAACGGTTGATTCATAGTAAGTATATGAAACTTAATCATTTTATCTCGCGGTTGGCCGAGGATGAAAGCTACATCTGGGGTTGGTGTAGGCCGCAATCACGCCCGGTTGCACCCAAGGCGTCCATTTCGAGGCGCTGTGCGCCCGCTTGTCATGTCACGACCCAGCGTATTTGAGCGCCGTCACGCGTCAACCCCGTGCCATAGAGTGGCAAGCCCGTGACATTTGACGGCACCTATATGCGCAACCGCTCAACGATGCGTCCGTGCAGCAAGTGCTCTTGAATGATTTCGTCGATGTCGTCCTGATCTACATATGTATACCAGATCCCTTCGGGGTAGACGACGATGGTCGGGCCCTCCTCGCATCGGTCCAAGCAGCCGGACATATTGACCCGTATTTCGCCCTTGCCGGCAAGCCCCAGCGACTTGATCTTGGCCTTGGCATAGTCGCGCATTTGCTGGGAACCGCTTTTGGCACAACATACGCTGCCGTCCTCACGATTATTGACGCAGAAAAACACATGACGACGATAATAGGGGGCGAATTCCGACACAGTTGCAATCAATCAGGGTCAAGTAGCAAGATACAGGGATGATAGTGCATCGAGCCAATGGGCGCATCTCACCCTTAGCTAGTTCAACGATTTGACCGTAACCGACCTCGAATCTGCTATCAGGGATGAGGCCGCGCGTTGTGTGTCCTGCGGCCTTTGTTTGCCTCATTGCCCGACTTATCGGCAAACGCGAACCGAAAACGAGTCGCCGCGCGGCCGTATTGCGCTGATGCATGCCATGGCCAGTGGCAATTTACCACTGACGGCACGTCTCGAGTCCCACCTCGCTTTATGCCTCGCTTGTCGAAACTGTGAAGTCGTCTGCCCTGCCATGGTCAACTATGGTCAGCTCATCGATCACGGTCGCGCGCTAATCGAAGCACGACGGGCGCGCCCTCTTGCACAACGCCTCATACGCAAGATAGCCATGGACACATTGATCGCGCGCCCACGGCATCTTCGTGCCATCGCCCACGTACTGCGACTCTATCAGCGTAGCGGCCTGCAGTGGTCCCTACGCAAGATGCGGTTGCTGGCGCTTCTGGGGTTGTCACAATGGGATGCCAAACTGCCGCTGCTCCCAGCACAGACTAAATGGCGGCCCGTTTATCCGGGACGAGCACCCAAACGCGGTGATGTCGGCCTGTTCATCGGTTGTGTTACCAGCATCGCTGACGGACAAACGCTGATGGCGGCGATTCGTGTGCTGAACACACTTGGCTACGATGTACATATACCACCACACCAAGCGTGCTGCGGTGCGCTACACCAGCACGCCGGTGAATTAACCAAGGCAGCGGCGTTGATGCAGCAAAACGTTGCCGCGTTTGATACCGACCGACTCGACGCCATCATCAGCATCGCCAGCGGTTGCGGCGCCATGCTCTCAGAATACAACGATTGCCTACAAGACGATCCACGTGCGCAGATATTCGCCTCAAAGACCCAAGACATTAGCCATTTCCTTGGCGACTGCGAATGGCCTAAGGAAGTATCACTGGCTCCGCTAGCGGCGCGTATCGCCGTACACGACCCCTGCACACTGAAGAACGTCCTGCGCCACGAGGATAAACCCTATCGTCTGCTGGAAAAAATCCCCGCCGTGCAGCTATGCCCGTTACCGGAAAATGACCTTTGCTGTGGGGCGGCCGGTACTTACTTTCTGACACAGACTGAGATGGCCGAAGCATTACGCAACAGCAAACTGGAAGCGCTCAAACAAATAGTGCCTGAAGTTCTTGTCACATCTAATATAGGTTGCGCCCTGCATCTGGTGGATGGTATACGCGGCATGGACATGAATGTCGAAGTCACTCATCCAGTCGTTCTCATTGAACGCCAGCTGCGAATCAACATTACGTAGCCGAGCTCGACACACACAAATCGGTCGATCTTTACCCCTCTCACTAGCAACTGACCATGGGACTGTTGTATCTTGGCTAGTATGAATACAAAACCTTTTTCTCGTCTCGACCGGATCATTGATCAATGTGACGATGGCCTTCGCACGCTATTTGCGCCGGCACCAAGCGCTGAACGTGCTAATCCAGCGGCGGGTGTCGTCGAGACCAACTTAGTAGACGCGGAGCGAGAACTTTCTGCACGTTTGATGCGGGTCAATCATGCCGGTGAAGTGTGTGCGCAGGCGTTATACCGTGGGCAGGCGGCAAGCGCCCAAACCCCTGGAGTGCGTAAGAAGCTAGCGCAATCGGCGGCGGAAGAGAACGATCACCTCGCATGGACCGAGGCACGAATTAACGAGCTCGGTAGTCACACTAGTTACCTAAATCCGATCTGGTACGCAGGGTCATTCATAATCGGGGCGCTGGCTGGTCTCGTCGGCGACAAATGGAGCCTCGGATTTGTGGCCGAAACTGAGCGCCAGGTGGTTGTTCACCTAAAAGAACACCTAGCTCGGCTCCCTACTCAGGATCAAGCAAGTCGCGTGGTGCTGGAACAGATGTGTAAGGATGAAGGTCATCACGCCACGGTAGCGATCGAGGCCGGCGCCGCGCCCCTACCGACCGCCGCCCGTCGTCTCATGCGATTTAGTGCGAAAATAATGACACGAACTGCGTATTGGATATAACAAAAGTAGCGGCTGGCGAGGAAAACATTGAAGAATTTTCGGCCAAACCGAATCGCTCGCTAACAGCCACTCGCTACTGATTTCAATTGTCATGCAGGCTACAGACTCCGACGACAACAAAAATTAGGCATTACTGTTTCGCGAGTGCGTCGTTGAGTATGGCCGGCGTATCTTCGGATTCACTTCTCATAAGCCCGCGGCATTATAGACCAGCACTATCCAACACGTTTCCGCTTGCTCGAACTACGCCATATCCGAGCGCCTTCGTACCGGCCTTCGGCCAGCAGACACAAGATACCAGATTAACCCTGCCACCTGCAGTGCCAACATCATCGCCAATGCGGCTTGATAAGCCGGCGGCGGGTAACCACCGGTTGACGTCGTCGGCCAGAGGTTTATGAGCACACCGATTCCCCACTGACAAGCGAATGCGGTCGTAAATACCAGTAAGTTGAGTCCAGTAATAACACGCCCCACAAGTGGGGCGGGAAAACTCTGCGAAAGCACTGCGTACGGAATAATGCTGGTAGTGCCAAAGAAACCGAACAACATCCAGAGAGGCAACGCCATGTTACGCCACCCGAGCATAAGCATCGCCTGCATCAACAAGGAAACCACCATACCGATGCCGGCAACCGTCATGGGCTGGATACCTCGTCGACTCAACCGTTCGGCCACCGCACCCATAAAGACAAAACCCGCGATCATCGCCATCGCAATAAATGCCAAATAATCGGCGGCCGCTCCGCGCTCGAGACCCGCCACGTCACGCAACCATGGACCTACCCATAGCCCCAGAATCGATAGGAAAGCAGCCTGCGCCATCACCGTCCATGGCGCAATGCGCCAAAAAACCGGACTTGTGAATACTTGCCCAATGCCGCGTACCTGTTCGCTAAAGCTCGTGACCGGCACGTCACGCTTGCGTTCGGGAACAATTAAAAAAATGAGACCAGCAACAGCCAAGGTACAAATGCCCAGCCCTATGAACACACCGCGCCAGGTGGTCACTTGTAGTGCGGCCTCTACCGGTGCGGTGGCAGCCAACGCACCTAGCCCACCGGCTGCCATTTGTAACCCATTGATGAGTGGCAAGCGCCTACTAGGAAACCATAAGACAAAGGCCTTGAACGCCGCCATCAGGCAGGCTGATACCCCGACGCCGACGAGTGCACGACCAACCATCAAACCGGCCGTCGAGTGAGCGTTGGCAAATACAAATGCCCCTGTCGCTGCAAACAGTAGTAGTACCGCCTCGGTTCTACGTGGTCCAAAACGGTCTAGCAGGACGCCGAGCGGTAGCTGGAAAAATGCAAATGTTAGAAAGTAGGCGCTTGTCAGAAGACCAAGATCAGCGGCATTGAGATCGACATCAGCCGCGAGATTCGGCGCAATGACCGCATTGATAGTCCGATATAAATAGGAAAGAAAGTAACCAAGCGCAAACGGGACAAATACGCGCACCAAAGTTGCTAATGAAGGGTATGGCTTTGTGGGCGAGTTCGATCCCATGGCCCGCCATACTAAGCAACCGCGCATCGCCGCACCAGCGCGGGTCTGCCGCATTACGTTAGGCACCGCACATTCTAATCGCGGCAGAGAAAGTTGTGAGTGTTACTGGAGAAGGCCCGTCGGGCAAACCCGAACGTCCTATCTCTTAGCCGGTCAATAGAGTAGGTAAAGACCCGCAGCAATTACCAACATACCAAGGGCCGCTCCCACGACAACCACTGCACTGAGGAATGGTGTGGTGGAATTGACCTGTTCCGCCGGTTGTGTGACGCCAAATTCGATCGGAGCAAGAGTTCCCTCGACATCTGCTTGCAAAACATGGCGACACAGTTGACGCACCCAGTAGGGAACGATGGAACGAAACATATAGGGAGCAAAGAACTGCTCAATTGACCGCTCAGACGCGTCGCGTCCATGCCAGTGGCGATAGGCCATGCGAAACAAATTGAACTCCGTAACCTGCAGCAGGGCGGCGGTGTCTAGCACATTGCGGACGTCCAACGGGATCGATTTCTCACACTCGACAAAAAACATGATCAGACTCCCTTCCGAGCAGGATGAACTCGTTGCGGTCTTTTAGTGCGAAGACTGCGTGGGGATCATCGGGCCGCTGTGGTGCAAGCTGGCCTGCAGACCCATGATGCTCAATAAGGAGCAAAAACCGAGCCACCTTCGCACCAACCGCCTGTTCAGCGACCACGAGCGGCGTCCATGACGTCCGCGTATCGGTGACGGCAGAAAAGCTGCAACAATTCCGAGGGTTGTAGAAACCCAAGCGCCTGGGGGGCCGGCTATCTTGGCTCCGCGCGTACAGCGGCTGTGCTTGGGCCCGGACTCGATCAGTCGGATCCCGCTTCGCCATGCCGCCGCCGGCGTCATTCCAGTGACACCGGACGGCAACCCATAGCCGTCAGGCCTACATCACGGCCTCGATACCGAAGCCTGCGAAACCATTCTTCTGAAAATTCTCTTGGAACATCTGACTGAGCTCGGTCGCCGCCATATCGTACGCATTTTGATCGCTCCACGTATTTCGTGGACTCAGAATCTTCGGGTCCACGCCCGGGCAAGATTTGGGCATACGCAACTTGAATATCGGGTGCACCTCGTACTCCATACCATCGCTATGCAAATCACCACGCAGACCGGCATTGAGCAATGCTCGTGTGTTCTTTATCGACATGCGGTCAGCCTGGCCGGCCGGACCGCCCGACCACCCCGTATTGAGCAATATACAGCGCGCGCGGTGGTGCTCCATCTTTTCGTGTAACAATTTGGCGTACACCGATGGCTTGTGGGACATAAACGGGGCGCCGAAACAAGCACTGAATGCCGCCTGCGGCTCGGTTACGCCGACTTCAGTCCCCGCCAACTTCGCGGTGAAACCTTGCACGAAGTGATACATCACTTCTTTGCCTTCGAGTATCGACACCGGTGGTAAAACGCCGAAGGCGTCAGCTGTCAACAATACAATCGTCTCGGGATGGCCGCCCTTCGCGTCTTTAGCGACGTTAGGATTGCAGGTCAGTGGGTATGAAAAGCGCGTGTTCTCGGTGATCGAGCGGTCGGCCAGGTCGAGTTCCTGTGGGTCCGTCTCCGCCAAGGGTTTGTCGACTAAAGACGGCACATTCTCGATGATGGTGCCCTCCATCGACAGCGCCGCCGCGATTATCGGCTCCGCCTCTTTGTCGAGATCGATCAGCTTGGCGTAACAGCCGTCTTCAAGATTTGATACCCCGAGCTCCGTCCAGCCATGCTCATCGTCGCCGATCAATCTGCGCTCGAGATCCGCAGAAAGTGTGGTCTTGCCGGTACCCGATAATCCGAAAAGGATAGCGGTGTCGCCGTTCGTACCGATATTGCCTGAACAATGCATAGACAGGAAACCTAGGTTTGGTAACAGAAAGTTCATTACCGTAAAAATAGTCTTCTTCACGACGCCGCAGTAGTCGGCCCGGCCCGCGACCAAGCAGATCTGGTTACGAAAATCGATGATTACGGCACGATCCGAGAGGCTACCATCACGAGCGGGTTCACATCGGAATGATGGTATGTTGAGCATCGTCCAGCGTTTGCGCTCAGCATCATCGACGCCATCAACTTGCTTGGGGAACATGTTGTGCGCAAACATGGCGTGGGTGGCGTACTCACCCACGAAACGATAGGGCACCGAATAGGTCGCATCGGCGCCGGCATAAATGTCTTGCACATAGAGCGTGGATCCACGCTCGTTGAGATAATGGACTACTCGTTTAAGCAGGCCTTGATACTTTTCGGGATCAAATCTCTTGAGGTTGTCCTTCCACCAAATATCGCCCTCTACTTCCGGCCAGGCGACTGCGAACGTGTCATTCACGGGTCGACCGGTGCAAGTCGGATCGGTGTAAAACACCAATGGACCCTTTACACCAAGCGCCGTCGCATAAGCCTTTTGTGCCGTGTCTGGCCCATCGAGGTATACACGGCCACGGTCGTTCGCAATCGCTTCGTGGAACAGCTGGTCCTTGCCAAGATTGTACTTATAAGTAACGTTCTTTAGCCCAAGTTTCTGCTCAAGCGCATCGTCAAATTTCATTCTCAGGCCTCTGTAGAGACAAGCATCCCACCGCGGGCTCTCTCTAAGGGAACCTTGACCACAGGGGGACCCGTCAAGCATACCCGTGCCGAGGGGGACCCGGCAACCGCCGGCCATATCTAACCGATTAATGTAGCTTTATCTCCGGACTGACACGCCGGCGCAGCAGGTTGGCCAGTGTTAATAGGGCAACCCGGTACCATCCAAATAGCGCTAGCTGGTGACCCTTGTATAGAGACAGATACACCAGACGCGCGACAACCCCCTCAATCATCACGCTACCCCGGAACAGCCGATGCATTAACGTGCCCACGGTGCTGTACTTGCCAAGGGCAACCAGGGACCCGTAATCGCGGTACACATACTCGGGTAAGCGCCGACCCACCAGTTGATTGCGCAACGATTTAACCAGCAGTGAAGCCTGCTGATGGGCGGCCTGTGCCCGCGGTGGTACCAGCTGCCCGTCACTTTGTCCGAGCGGGCAGGCAGCGCAGTCGCCAAATGCAAAGATGGTTTTATCGCGCGTTGTCTGCAGGGTTGGGCGGACAATTAATTGATTGATGCGGTTAGTCTCAAGGCCATCGAGGTTATGCAGGAAATCGGGCGCCTTGATGCCGGCGGCCCACACCATGATGCCGCCCGCAACAAATCTATCGCTTTCAGTTCGCACCCCATCTGGGGTAACGGCAACTGCGCGTTCGGCGACGTGTACCGCGATACCGAGACGGGTCAGCTGGGCATGGGCAGCCGTAGACAAACGGGGTGGCAACGCCGGCAAAATCCGATCCGCCGCCTCGATCAAGGTCAACTTGATATCGCGCTCTGGGTCGACTTCATCCAGACCATAGGCCGACAGCTGATGTGTCACATGGTGTAACTGTGCCGCTAATTCGCTTCCGGTAGCA
>SMUY01434185.1_pt1 | contig 11204 bp, 12 predicted proteins | sample 2456441 | NCBI WGS metagenome assembly SMUY01 (sample SAMN11095931, study PRJNA526329) | marine sediment metagenome | biome: Marine sediment; feature: Surficial sediment; material: Deep marine sediment; isolation source: Hadal surficial sediment | place: Pacific Ocean | collected 2014-11 | depth...
AAGCCGCGAAACGTCATGGCCAGCACGAACGCGACGATGAGTGACTGCAGGGTCTCCACGGTCGACGAGTCGGGCTGTGTTTCGTGCTCGTCCATGGCGTGATGGTAGGGGATTTCTAGCCACCCGTGCAGCAGGAACGGACCGCCGAAGAAGGCAAAGATTCACCGCGGAGGGCCTCAGAGGGCCGCGGAGAAAAAGATGAGGGTTCAGGGTTCTGCAGGTCTTGTCGAACCCCGAACCCCCGAATCCTGAAGCGCACGATTGGGCACGGTCATCTAGGGATCGGACCCACGCGTTGCCGGCCGCGAGGAATCGTCCGGTGGACCACGGCGGCGCCGCCCTCGTCGCTGCCGGTGTTTTTTCTTAGGCGCGGCCGATGCCCGGGCCTCGTCGGACGGCTCTGCTTGCGGCGGGATTGCTTGCGGCGGGCCCTCCGTCTTGACCCGTCGGCGGAATTCGGTCTGCCTGCCGGTCGCCGTCGGTCGAGATCTGTCACGAGGCCGCTGGGGGCGTTGGCGGCCCTCGATCCGATCGCTGACCTCTTCGGTGGACAGACCGCGCAGCGGGTCCGGGTGTCTTTCGGGCTCGGGCGACGCCTCCGATTCGGCGGGGACCGGACTTTGGTCGGGGTCCATGAGCTCCTCGACCGGGACCGCGATCTCGCTCTCCTTGCCATCGAGCCTCACCAGGACCAGCTGGACGAGGATCTTCGTGTCGACGACGATCCCCGGCCCCTCGCTGGTCCCGACCCTGGTGTTGCGCTTCGGCAGTTTGTCCTTGAGCTCCCGATAGGTCTGATCCTCGTAGCGAAGACAGCACATCAGACGCCCGCAGCGGCCGGAGATCTTCAGCGGGTCCAGTGTGCCTTTCTGAACTTTGGCCAACTTCATCGACACCGGCTTGAGTACCTTCAGAAAGCTCTTGCAGCAGCAGTGTTGCCCGCACCGCTCGTAATCCGCCACGAGCCGGGCCTCGTCGCGAGCGCCCACCTGGCGCATCTCGATTCGAGTCTTGAACTCGGCGGCGAGCTGCCTCACCAGCTCGCGGAAGTCCACGCGGTCCTGGGCCAGAAAGTAGAAGGTCAACAACTCCTGGCCCAAGATCAGCTCGACCTCGACGAGCTTCATGGGCAGGTTAAGCTCGCTGATGAGCCTCTTGCACGTCCGGATGTACTCCGGCTTGTTTGAGTCGAGCGCCGACTGCCCGTTGACATCGTCGGTGGTGGCGACGCGCAGGATCTTGCCCTTCTCGTGAAAGGGATAGTCCTTGCCGCCGGAGTTGGAGATGAACTCCATCATCTCCTGGCGGGTGACGGACTTGCCGCAACCCGCATTGGCGCAGGTGGTGGTGAGCATTTCGACCACCTCGGTGCCGCGGTGCGTACGGGCCACGAGCTTGGACCCGCAGCCCGGCTTGGCGTCGCCGTCATAGGGGTATTCCGCCACCAGCTTCATGTAGCCGAACTTGACGACGATCGTCCGCGGCGGCTCGAGCCGCTCGTAGATCTCCTCGTCGGTCATCGCGTCGCGATGGCGGGGATCGGCGTCAGCCTCAAAAACCGGCAGCGGAAAGATGGACATGAGGTGGGCTCATCGCATCGGCCACCCCCCGCCACAGGGGGGGTGGGGCGTGGGGAGGAATCCGGGTCTGTCGTCAGGCCTTGGTTCCCAGTCCACCGGCGCCCCCTGACTGGGCGCCGGCTCCAAACGCGATGAGTTCAGGAAGTGTAGCACTTCATGGTACCTTTCCGCGATGTCCGCTCCGCCTCCGCCCTGATCCCTTGGACCAGACCCCCGAGCATCTCCTGCTGGCCCTGGCCGCCGTCATCGTGCTCGGAGTCGGTGCGCAGTGGCTGGCCTGGCGGCTGGGCATCGCGTCGTCGGTCGCGGCGAGGTATATCAGGTGCCGCCCCGCAAGAAGGGGCAGGCCGAGACCGACTCCCACCGCCATCTGCACCGGCGATGGCTGTTCGACGAGGCGCTGAGCCATGCCGACCTGTCCGAGCTCATTCGGTTGGGCGGAGTCATCAAGCCCACTCAGTTGACTGAGGAATTCACGATGGCGTCGCTCCGCGACCACTATGGCGATAAGGCGAACCTGCTCTTGGTCGTCACCGAAGCGGGCCGGCTGCCCGTTATCACCCGCGACCAGCAGGTGGCTCCGAAACCCGGCGATACGCTTATCAGCCTGGTTACAGCACCCCAGCCCACGGATGATCGAGCCTGAAACGCCGACTCAAGCATCAAAAACCGAGCGCCAAAAGCAAAAAAGCAAAAAAGCAAAAAGCCAATAGCCAAGAACCAAAAGCGCCCCCCATGGCCACCAACCCCAGCGCCATACAAAGCTGCCGCCATTGCGGGCTGGCCCAGAGCGTGCCCCCGATCCCCCCGGGCATGCGGGCGTGTTGTGCCCGGTGCCGGGGCACGATGCGGAGTCGATCTGGACGGCTGGCGAGCCGCAGCAGGACCGCGGCGATCGCCACCGCGGCGCTCCTTCTGTATCCGGTGGCGGTGAGCCTACCCATGATCCGGATCGAGAAGTTCGGTCATGCCCACGACGCGAGCATTCTGGAGGGGGTGATCACCCTCCTCAGCCGTGGTCATCTGGTGGTGGGCATGGTGGTCCTGGTGTGTTCCGTTGTCCTGCCGGTCCTGAAGCTGGGGGCGCTTCTGCTGCTTTCTGCGGGCGGGCGGCCGCTGAAGCACCACCACCGCGCGCTGACCTACCGGGTGGTGGAGCTCACCGGGCGTTGGGGTATGCTCGACGTGCTGCTGGTGGCGGTTCTGGTGGCGCTGCTGCAACTCGGGGACGTGATGACCGTTCACGTCGGGCCTGCGGCCCTGGCGTTCACGTTGTGTGTGACCCTGAGCCTGTTCGCTGCGGCCTCGTTTGATCCGCACAGCCTCTGGGAGCCGCGAACATGACCAGGGCCCCTGCCGGCACCGAAAAATCTCCTCCGGAGGCGGTCTTGAAGCCGCGCCGGCGGCTCCCCGCGGCGTGGCTGATTCCTGCGGCGGCCCTGGTGCTTGCGGTGTACCTGGGTTCGCAAGCGTGGGTGCGGCGCGGCGTGAGCGTGGTGGTGAGGCTGGTCGAGGGACACGGGCTCAAGGCGGGTGACGACGTGAGGTACCGAGGCATCACGGTGGGCGAAGTGCAGGCGGTGTATCTTGCTGAACAGCTCGACGGCGTCGTGGTCGAGGCGCGGCTTTCCGCCCAGGCCGATCGGCTGGCCCGGGCTGGTAGCCGCTTCTGGGTGGTCCGACCCCGGCTGGGCGTTGGCGGTATCGAGGGCCTGGAGACGCTGATCGGGCCGAGGTATCTTGCCGTCCTGCCGGGTCAGGGCCAGCCGCAACGTCGATTCGTCGGGTTGAGCGAGCCGCCGGTGGTTGAGGCGTTCGAGCCTGGCGACCTGGAGATCATCCTGTCATCCGATCGGCTGGGAACGCTGGGCCCCGGCGCGCCGGTGACCTACCGGCAGGTACGCGTGGGGACGGTGGTGTCCGTGGGGTTGCGTAGCGATGCCGGGAGCGTTGAGGCCCGGGTGCATGTTGGCAAGGCCTATGTTCAGCTGATCCGCCAAGGGACGCGGTTCTGGATGACGGGCGGCCTGGAGGCGAAGATCGGCCTGGGTGGCTTTTCCCTGGAGCTGGAGTCGTTGGCGTCCCTTCTTGCGGGGGGCGTGGCGCTGGCGACGCCGCCCGATGCCGGCAAGGTCGTCCACACGGGGCACCGCTTTGTGCTCGAGCCCGAGCCGCCGGATGGTTGGGTCGACTGGCAGCCGCTGACGGTGATCGGGAGCTCCCTGCTGCCGGCGGGCGCGTCGCGTCCCAACCCGTTGCGGGCGAAGCTCGCCTGGAGGCAGGGACGCTTTATCAGCCGGGCCCGGACCAGACAGGGATGGGTTCTGCCGACGACCGAGGGGCTGCTCGGTCCGGCCGATCTTCTGCTGGCCAATGACAAGGCCGATCGTGAGACGATTGAGCTGGAGGTGGCGGGCCGGCTCCTGCCGCTGACGGCCGAGCCGGTGTGGACCGATGGCGGCCTGGCGATGGTTCGCGCCGGGGTCAAGGCCCCGCCGTGGCCGGCGGATCGCTGGCGGCGGCCGAAGGAGCCGGAGGATTGTCTGGCGATGGGGGACCCCACCGCGGCTCCGCTTCCCCTTGCTGCGGCTTTGCTTTCAGCCGCGGGCGGGGTATGGAACGTCGATCCGGCGGTGTCCGTGGACGAGTCGTGGCACGGGGCGTGTGTTGTGGCGCGTGCCGACGGTGACCTGATCGGTCTGCTGCTGGTCGAGGACGACACCGTCCGCGTGGCGCTCCTGCCCAAGAGGTAGCAAGAAGGCGAAGATTCACCGCGGAGAAATGAGGAGGGTTCAGGACTCGGCAAGAGGGTTGTTGGCAAACTCTGGGTGGCTGGGTCTGAGCGAAGCGAAGGCCCGGTCTTCTGGTCGTCGGACCAACCGGGGCTTCGCCCCGATTCCATCGGCGCTGAGTCCCAGCTCCCAGAGTTTGCCGATAGCCGATAGCCGTTTGCCCCTATCCCCAATTGCGCAGGACCGTGAGAAGGTCGGGGACGGCGACGCGACCGTCGAGGTCGAAGTCGGCCAGACAGCACCCCCGGGGGGCACAGAGTCCCCAGCTTGAGGCCAGGATCACCAGATCGAGCATGCCGACGATCCCGTTGCCGTCGATGTCACCCCTCTTGATGCTGGACGCTTTTCCCGGCGCTTCGAACGCCCCCATGTCGACCACCGCCGGCTCGCCGCAGCCGGGGTGCGAGCGGGTGCTGGCGTGGACAAAGCGCGGGCTGCCGCGGAGGTCGGTGTCGGTGATGCCTGCAATGGCCCAGTTGTTTCCGGCGTCGATCGCCGGCGAGCGGCGCTGAAGACGGAAGTCACCGTTGATTGGATCGACGAACAACGGATCGAGATCGATGTTGCCGGTGCCGGGCCACCCGCCCTGAACGTCGCTGTAGCGAACCTTTGCGGCGGGCTCGCCGTCAGAGATCTCGTTCGGGGTGTTCCCCCAAAGGATACAGTTGGTCACCGTCGGGCTGCTGTTAAAGTTGTAGATCGCACCACCCTCACCACAACAACCGACGCTATTGCCGGTGAATGTACAATTGCTGATAATGGGACTGCTGTCTTGGTTCCACATCCCACCACCGAAGCCGATGAAGAAGGCCGTAAAAGCAGTGTTGCCGCTGAAGATGCAGTTCATCACGGTGGGGCTGCTGGCTGAGTTGAGCATCCCGCCGCCTTGGTGGTCTTGAAAGGTGCCGTGGGCATTTCCGCCGGTGATGGTGAAGCCGTCGAGCACGGTGTCCGATCCCTCGCCGCTCACGCACTGAACGACGTGGAAATGGCCCGTGCCGTCGATAGTCGTCACGTTCGGCCCGGTGGCGCTCCTGAGCGTGATCGCGCGGCCGAGGAAGTTGATCGTCTCGTTGTACGTTCCCGCTGCGACGATGACCTCGTCGCCATTGGATGCGGCGTCGATACCGTCCTGGATCGCGCAGTAGGGGTCGACGAGCGTTCCGGAGCCGGGACAGTTGGGGTTGGAGTCGTCGACATACCAGATGGTCTGGGCCCGGGCCGCCCCGGAGAGGACGGCGAGTACGGCCAATGACCACGCCACGGTGACCACACCGATGGGCATGCGGTGATGCAAATACGGCATGGCGATCCTCCCTGTCGTCTCTGGAGGCCGCATCGGAGCATCCCCGCCGGGAAAACGATCGAACCGCCGAGGCCGAATCCCTGGCCGCCGCCGTCCGCCCCACACATGCGGCCGCAAGAGTGAGTTGCGCCGGCAGCCTAACGCGCCTGGATGCGTTTGCAATCTCTCACCCGAACGATTCGGCCGGATTGTCCGGGTTCCCGGCGGCAGGCTAGACTCCGGACCATGGACAAGGTCCGCGGGACGACGATCCTCTCGGTTCGCGTGGGGCGGCGTGTGGCGGTTGCGGGTGACGGACAGGTCACCATCGGTGAGACCATCGCCAAGGCCGATGCGGTCAAGGTGCGCCGGCTAGAGGAGGTGGGCGCGGAGTCGGCGGGTGTCTTGGTGGGGTTCGCCGGGTCCGCCGGCGACGCCTTCAGCCTCCTGGATCGGTTCGAGGTGAAGCTCAAGGAGTCGCCGAGCAACCTCATGAGGGCGGCGATCGAGCTGGCCAAGCTCTGGCGGACCGACCGGCTCCTGCGGCGGCTCGAATCGTTGCTGGTGGTGGCCGACCTTCAGCAGACGCTGATGATCTCCGGCCAGGGCGATGTCATCGCGCCCTCCGACGGCGTCTGCGCGATCGGGTCGGGAGGCCCCTACGCTCTGGCCGCGGCGCGGGCGCTCCTGAAGCACTCCGATCTGGCGCCGGCGGAGCTGTGCCGGGAAGCTCTGTCCACGGCGGGGGAAATCTGTGTCTACTCCAACGACCAGATCACCGTGGTGGAGCTGGCCGGCTAGCGCGGATTGCGTCAAAGCGAAGCGGTCGATCGAATCGGCCGCGTACCAGAGCGAGTGTCGGCCGGAGGCCGTACGGAGCGCTGGGGCGAGGCGCCCGATCAGCGGCGGCGGATGAATTCGCCGCCGCGTACCAGAGCGAGTGTCGGCCGGAGGCCGTACGGAGCGCTCTAAATGGTCCAATCATCTCTTTTCGGACCAACGAGGTGGGGTGCCCTTGTCGATTCCACGGAATAGACCCCCCCTGCGATCCTATATGCGTCGTCGTCCTTCAATCACCCGCACAGATCCGCCGATTGATACGATCGTGGGAGATGCGATCTTGAGATTATGGCGGACCTTGAGGGGACGCCCCGGAGCCGCGGGGAGTCCGCGTCGCGCTCTGGAGGCCGTCCGGGCCGCACGGGCCAGGATCCTTCTGGAGCCGCCGACGACGTCCACAGCCACCCCCGTCATCATGGAGGCCAGGATCGAGCAGGTCCGCCCCGACGACTTTGTCATCAGCGAGCCCCTCCTTGACGGTGTCGTGCGCCGGCTCGTCACCGGCGAGCCGCTCCGCCTGAGCTTCGCGCCGGACTCCCCGGTGCACCTGGAGGGCGAGACGCAGGCGCTGGGACGTTTCAAGATCTCATCGGCAAGCGAGACGCCGATCTACGGGTATCGACTGGCGATCCCCGCCAAGCTGCGCGAGGTCGCCTTCAGGTCGGCCAGCCGGTGGAGGATCGGCCTCGACATGGCCCGTGAGGTGGAGCTGTATCCGCACGATCAGGAGGTGCCGATTCGCGGAGTCGTTCAGAGCGTGGGCCTCAGCGGCATGCAGGTCCGCGTTCACAAGCTCAGGCCGCGGCTCCTTCGGGACCAGCGCGTTCGGCTCGTCACCTATCTGCCTTCGCCGGTGGGCGAGGTCAACCGCATGGTCAGCATCAAGCGGGTCCGGAGCGATCCGAGCTCGCGCATGCGCGTGGTGAGCCTCCGGTTCGACCGAAGCCTGCCGGGGCTCGGTGAGCTTCTGGAGGAGGTCAAGCGCAAACGGTCGGGGTTCAGAAAGGCGTCCTAATAGTCTGCCAGAGCGAGTGTGCGGCCGGAGGCCGCTACGGAGCGCTGGGACGAGGCGCCCGATCAGCGGCGGCGGATGAATTCGCCGCCGCGTACCAGAGCGAGTGTGCGGCCGGAGGCCGCTACGGAGCGCTCTAAAGACGGCCGAAGCGCGACATCAGTCCTTCTTCAACGTGCGGTGATAGCCACGACGGCGTTCGGCGTAGACCTCCGGCGAGACGGGAAGCTCCGGTCCATCGCCGCGCTGCCACTGCTCATGGAGCCGCTCGAGAAACGGGACGCACCAGCGACACCCCGTGCCCGCCCCGAGGCACTCACTGAGACGGGAGGCGACCTCCGGTCGCTCGCGGTTCATGAAGTTGATGAGCTTCCTGAGGCTGACGCGATGGCACAGGCACACGTGGTCGTCGGGGTTCATCAGAGAACTGTTTCGAGCCCTCCATAGCGGCCTCGCGGCGTCCGCGCCGCTCTTGTTCAGCAGCCCTCCGGGCTGCGGGCCGCCCACTCGCTGTGGCGGCTACGCGGCCGATTTAATCGGCCGCTACGCTTTGACGCAACCTGCGATAGCTGACAGCTTTCTTCACACCCACACCTGACAGATCAGGTTCGGTTCCTTGAGCTTGCCCGAGACGATTCCCACCGTCGAGTTGACGAACTTCACCTCGTACTGTGGATGGGCGTCAAGCCACTCGTTGATCACCTGGTCCATGTATGTCAGGGCATCGACGGTGAGCTTGCTGTGAAAGGTGCGGACGTGGATGGCGCCCTGGCCGGTGGTGTTTGGTGTCCGCGACCACCGATCCTCGTGGCGGCTCGTCTTGCCGAAGGCGGTGATCTTCTTCTCCCCGGGCGCGCCCGTGAAGCTGTCGGCGACCGGCAGCGGCTCGAGGTCCGTCTCGGAGTCCGGGGTCGCCGGCGCGGCGGGCTTCGCCGGGCTGAAGGCGGGCTCGGTGTGGAGGATTGACTTTGAGGGTGTCGGTCCTGGTGTTCTGGAATCGGTGTCCATCGTCGCTTCCCTTCGCATGTGTCCGAGGCAGCGGGTGATCCCCGGTCCCACTATCCTACGGGCGATCGTCCGGTTCAATCCTCTCGCCGCGGTCGGGAACGCTGATCGGCCAGATGAGCCAGTCGCATGGGCCCCTGCGGTCCAGACGCAGTGTCTGTCGCCACCCGCCGCCCGCCGCCGTGACCCAGTGGACCTCCAGCAGCCCCGACTCAGGCTCGAGCCGGCCCGAGACCACCACGCCCCGGGCCAGCCGGGTCACCGAGCCGCGGTCGAGCCCGATCCGCCCTTGGTAATTCAGGTACAGCGACCGGTGATCGGCGATCCTGCGGGCGGTCGTGCGCTCGCCTTGGGCGAGCTGATCGATCCGCTCGTTCAGGCGGAAAGTGATCAGGGGGTCCCGGCCGCGCGGATCTTGCGCGATCATCCAGTCCACGTGCCGAGTCTTGTCCGGAAGCTCGTGGAGCAGGAGTACGGTGGGCCGACCTGTCGTCGTGGTAAAGCACATCCAAAATGATGGTAGGATCGCCCGCGGGTTACCGCCGACCGAGAATCGCTGTGTATGATGCGCCGCGCCGCGGGTTACCTCTGGAGACAATTGTGATGTCACGATCACTCGCCACGTTGGTTCTCCTGGTTCTGAGCGGTTGCGGCCAGCGGCCCGTCGAGTCGATTCTGGCCGACGCCGACTTTCGATTCGAGCACGGCGATTATGCCGAGGCGCGGCAGGAGTACGCCCAGGTCACCGCGCGGCAGCCTGGTCGCTGGTGGGCGCACTACCGGCTCGGTCTGTGCCTGATTGAGCTGGACAGGCCGGGCGACGCCCGCCTCGCGCTGGAGATCGCCCACACACAGAATGCCCGCGAACCCAGGATCGTCGAGTCGCTGGCCGAGGCGATGTTACAGCAGGGCGATGACGTCGAGCTGTTCGCGTTCCTCAAGCGAGAGGCGGAGACGGCTCAGACCGTGGATGCATACCTGCGGCTGGCCCGCTATGCCGACCTAGTCGGCGACCCCGACTCCGCCCGGGCCGCGCTGGACACGGCGATCGTTATTGATGACGGGCGGACGGTGGAACCCTATCTGCAGGCTGCCGCTTTCTCTCAACGGCTCGGCGATATGGACGAGGCCGTTCGCAGGCTGAGCCAGGCCTACTTCATCAATCCGCGTGACCGTCGCGTCAGCAAGCGGCTCAGAGAGCTTGGCGAGGTGCCCGGTCCCACAATCGGCGTGCCTCCGGGGAGATGACCACCGCCAGGGATCCCGCCTCCTCTGAACGGTTGTTGCGGTGGCTCAACACGCTCAGCGATCTGGTCAGATTGCGTCTGTTGCGTCTGCTGGAGGCCGAGGAACTGAGCGTGGGGGAGATGGCCGGAATCCTGCAGCTGCCGCAGTCGACGGTCAGCCGCCATTTGAAGCTGCTGTTCGAAAGCGATTGGGTGGCCAAGCGGACGGAGGGGACGGCGAGCCTCTATCGAATGGATGTTCAGTCGCTGGGCCCCACGGCGCGGCAACTGTGGTCGGTCGCCCGCGGTCAGCTGGGCGGGGAACCCGTTCTCGAGGAGGACGATCGCCGCATGAGTCACGTCATCGGGCAGCGGACCACCGACAGCAAGGCGTTCTTCGGGCGGATCGGGAGCGAGTGGGATCGCCTGCGAAATGAGCTCTTCGGCACAACGTTTACCACGGCGGCGCTTCTGAGCCTCCTGGACACGACTTGGGTGGTCGCCGATCTCGGCTGCGGGACGGGTACCACCGCCGAATACCTCGCGCACGTCGTCAGGAAGGTGATCGCCGTCGATCGGGAGCCGGCGATGCTCGAGGCGGCCCGGAAGCGGCTTGCCGCGTTCGACAACGTCGAGTTCCGGCAGGATGAGCTGACGGCCCTTTCCATCGACGACGATGCGGTCGATGCGGCGGTGGCACTTCTGGTGATGGTCTGCCTCCCCCAGCCCAGCGAGGCCTTGGGGGAGATCGCACGAGTTCTTCGCCCCGGCGGTGTGGCCATGATCATCGACATGGTTGCACACGGGCGCGAGAGCTACAGCCACACCATGGGGCACTGCCACCTCGGCTTTGATGAGCAAACGGTATTGGCCTGGGTCAAGGGGTCGGCTTTGACTGACCTGACGTACCGGAAGCTGCGACCTGACACCTCGGCCAAAGGCCCCGCGTTGTTCGTGGCGACGATGAAAAAAAGGTAGGAGCGGAAAGCTGTCGGCTATCGGCTCGGGTGGCTGGGGCTGAGCGAAGCGAAGCCCCGGTCTTCTTGTTCACGGACCAACCGGGGCTTCGTCCCGATGAAATCGGGACTCAGCCCCAGCCACCCAGAGTTTGCCGATAGCCCTCTGCCTCCCGATCACCCATCACCAACCAGATCCTCCACGACGCGACGGAGCCCTTCGACCACTCGTGCCGTGCGGTCGTAGTCCAGCTTGTCGGGCGTGTCCGATGGGCCGTGGTAGTAGGGGTAACGGAACGGTGCCGTGTCGGTGACCATGATCGCCTCAAAGCCTTCCTGCCAGAACGCCCAGTGGTCCGACCACCCGATGCCGGTTATGAATCCGGGGAGGGCGGCCGCCTCGGAGGGAAACTGCGCGTGCCGGCGAAAGCTGCCCACGGCCCGCCGCACCAGACGCCGCGAGCCATGGTTGCCGACGAACGCGATAAAGTTGCCCGTCGACGGATAG